>ENA-UOJC01003949-UOJC01003949.1-human-gut-metagenome-genome-assembly--contig:-C104-NODE-3949-length-13202-cov-4.461018_pt1 | contig 13202 bp, 9 predicted proteins | sample MGYA00242339_ERZ723886 | MGnify/ENA metagenome assembly ERZ723886 | reverse complement strand
GTTTTTATGTCGGCGGTTTTACCGCTGTTGCTTCTGGATGCGGTTATGCGTTTCGGCATTGTCATGGCGTTGTTGCCTTTGTGGATTGTCGCGTTCTGTTTTCCGGTTGGACGGGGGCTGGCAAAGAAAGGATGGGATCTGCTTTTAAGCGTTGCGTTCCAGACGACACTGATGAGTGTTTTTATCGCTTTGTGCGTGCTGGTTCTCCGTACGTTTGTCATTAATAAATTCGGGGACATGTTGAATCCCGAAAAACTCATGCGTGACAAGGAAACGATTGAGAAGGTCGCGAACGGTTCTCCGGGAATTATCGGTTTCCTGTTCATCTGCTTCTTCCTTGTTCTGTTCGGTCAGGTCATTCTGGAACTTGTGCAGAATTTCCTTGCCGTTCCCAGCAAGGGCAACGTTTTCCAGTCCGCAGGCATGGCCATGTACAGCGCGGCGAAAATCCCCGCAAGCTTTGCCAAGAAACGTTATGGCAAATTTAAGGATAAACAGGCGGCACGCACACTGGAAACCGCCCGGCGCAAAGAGGCGGCCGGAGAGAAGATGAGCTTCCGGGACAAGCTCGCGAAGGAAAAAGCGCAAAGCCGTCTGCAGAACCGGGGATATCTGGACGAGAAAGGCAAAGATACGGATTCATACGGAAAGTTGCTGAACAATTCGGTCATGCGGGACGCCATGGGCAAAAAGGACTGGTCACAGGGATACGTCAGGCACGAATAGGATTTTTAAATGGCGCGTTTGGGGCAGTATATATTATTGGCCGTTTTGGCGGGACTGGTTTACTGGTCGGGGATATTGAACATATTTGAAGGCGAATATTTCTATCCTGTCCTGGGCGGCATTATCGGGGCGGCTTTGCTGACGGCAATTGGAGGAACGATTTATGCCGTCGTGAAAAAAAGGAATAAGGACAGCGGATCGGATGATTCCTCTCCTTTGTTATGAAAGGCTCGGACATGAAGCATAATGCGAAAACAAAACAGTTGCTGCTTTGGGGGATTTTTGCCCTTGTCTTTCTGTCCTTTGTTTCGCCCGCTTTCGCCGGGCGGACAGAAAAGTGCAAGCTTTTCGGAGAAATTGAGGACTATGAAGGTTGCTGGACGTGTACAATATTCCTTCTTTTCTTTGACGCTTCAAACGCGTTGGCCGGTTATGTCGGGACAATTATGGAAGGTCCCGCCAAACAGGTGCTGGGCGTTTTTCTGGGAATATGGCTGGCTTTCAATACGGCGGCGTTTCTGGGGAAAGTCGGCGGCGAACCGGATCTGGGCGAATTCGCAACCAAAGTCGGCGGCATGCTTTTCCGTGCCTGTTTCGCTATTGTCTTTCTGTCCGCCGGTTCATCATTCATTTTCAATTATTTCATCAATCCGGTGGTGACCTCGGCTTCACAGCTGAGCGTTTCTCTGGTGACTCAACCGACGGCCTGTTCGGGGGAAGGCTCGATGATTCCGGCCAGCTCGGGGGCATTGCCGATGTCGGCTGAAGTCCGGCAGGCTTTGGACTGTATGACCGGCGCGCTGGGCGAAGGCCTGCGGGAAGCGCAGAAGATGGCCTATTCCTTAAGGTGCGGCTCCTATTATTGGAAGGAATTTTCGGTTCCGATATTGGGCGACCTTAGCCTTTTCAATCCCCTGATGTGGTTCTGGGGATGCATTATGGGATCAATGTTCTGGGGTATTTCTCTGATTTTCCCGATGACGCTGATGGATGCCATATTCCGGATGGGGCTGATTGTCAGTCTGGTGCCGATGTGGGTTGTGGCCTGGGTTTTTCCGGCAACGCGGCAGTACGCAAAAGTCGCGTGGGATATTATGTTCCATTCATGTCTGCTGTTTGTTGTGATGGCTTTGGTCATGAACATGGCCGTCGCCATGATTCAGAACTCGTTGACCAGCATTGAGCCTTCGTTCATGAACCTGATGAAGCAGGGGGCTTACGTTGACGCCTATGACAAACTGGACGAGGCCGGCGGTATAGGCAGTTTCCTTATCGTTGTCGCCGTTTGCTTCTTCGGCATTCTGATTACGCCGAAGGCGGAGGAGATGACATCACAGGTTTCAGGACAACAGTTTCCTGAAAGCTGTGGCATGAAAGCGTTGGAATACATCTTTGACCTGCTTGTGACTCTGCTTCTGTTGGTGATCACGATTCTGACGCTTGGCGCGGGCGGTATCGCCATCCTTGCAAAAGCGGCGCACGGCGCATGTAAGACGGCAGAAGCGGCAAAACGTATTGTCAAACTTATGAAAGAAGCACAGAAAAGACTGCGCCAGATGAAACAGATGGCCGATCGGGTGAAAAACGCCGCAAAAAGTGCGAGCAAGTAATCCCTTTGTGTTTTCCGGTTACGACCGAAAAAAGCCCCGCCTTGAGCGGGGCTTTTCTGTAAATATTTTAAAAAGCTTCATAATCCTTGATTTTTATGATATTTTATTAATGTTTTTAATAAAATCCGGGCAAAATCGCTCTGGGTTGTTGTATTTTTTTTGTAAAACAGATATACAGGAAGCGACAAAAAGGAACGCGCCGTCGTGGCACGTTTGTCAAGGGAGCAAGGACAAAGCGCATGGAAGAGATTATCTTTCCTAATCAGATTCGAATGTACCGCCGGGTTCGCGGTCGTTCAATGCAGGAGCTGGCCGATTTTCTGGGCGTCAGCCTGTCGGCCGTCAGCAAGATTGAAAAAGGATACCGCCGCATTGATCAGGAACAACTGGTTCGCATCGCCGAATTTTTGGACTGTCCGCTTCAGGAGATTTTTGTTAACGAAGCGAGCTCTCAGCCGGACGTCGTCCAGGCGTGGCGGCGGGAACAGGAGCGGCGCAACCGTGTCAATGAACGCAGCGGCCTGAAAATGCTGGGGGCGGGTCTGCGCTATATCCGCGGTCAGAAAAACCTGACTCTGGCCGATACCGCGGACGGAGCGGAATTGACGCTGTCGGTTTACCACCGCATCGAAATGGGACAGCGCGAAGTCTCGGAAGACGAATTTTCCCGTATTGCCCGCGCCTTGGGGTACACGAACGAAGAACTTCAGAAACAGATTTACGATTTGGACAAGGCCGGCGCTCTGGAGGAATTCATCCAGCGCAATGACGCCCGTTACCGTACGGTGGCCGGCGCGAAGGGCGGCTATCCCGAACTTCCTGTTTCCAAATCCGGTGTCAAGCAGGAACGTCAGGACGTCGTTCTGCCCGTTTACGGGCAACCGGGCGAAAACGGCGCGATCATCATCGACCGCCAGGCGCCTCTGGGAACTGTCACCTGTTCGGCCAGTGTTGTCAATCCGCTTTCTTCCTATGCTCTTTCCTTATGTACGCGCCGTCTGGGCAATCTGCTTCCGGCTCGTTCGGTGCTGGTGGTTGACCCGACGAAGATGGTCGGCCTGGGCGATATCGCGGTCATGTATATCAGCGAAAACGAAGTCCGTCTGATCAGTGTGCGCGAAGACATCGACGGCAGTCTGTTCGGCGTTTTGTGGAATCCGGAAGAAAAGGTTGAAATCCCCGAAGACAAAGTTTCCGCTTTGCACCGGGTGATTCAGATTTCTTTCCCGTAAGGGCTTTTTAACGCAAGAATGCCGCGGCAGATTAAAGATATATTAATCTGCCGCGGCATAATATTATGGAGAGTCTCTGTATAAAGGGATAATGTCGAGTGCCTGTGTGGAGAAAGAATGAGCCCGCCGAAAGAATCCAGTGTAAAAAAATGGAAGCCGAAATTTCCCGGCGCGGCGACGGATTCGGAAGAAGATCCGTACGTAACGGCACAGCGCTTCATTAACGTCTATCGTCAGCTTCATGTCCTGCGTGAAGACCTGGTCAAACGCTATAACGACATGCTTCTGGCCATTGATGCCGAAGCGCGCATGACTTTGTCGGATATTCCGGGCGGCAACGATGTTCGCAATTATCTGGAATATCTGGAACATGAAAAGTACGGCGATGATTACGAATCCGGCGTCGAAGAAGAAATAGAAGTCACTCGCGAAGAGAAAATGAAAGCGAAGGCGATTGCCGACGCTCTTTCTCAGGCGCAGGAAAAAATGAACCAGAATCAGGCCGCTGTTCTGGCTCAGGCGCAGGAGGAATCCCGGCGCAATATGGAAATGCTGGCGCGGACGCTGACCGAAGCCCAGCATGACAAATCGACCAGCAAAGCGGACGTTGAAGCGATTTCGGCAGCTTTGAAAGAGGCAAAGGAAGAATACAAAAAGGTTTCCAAAGAGCTCAACGCCGCGGAAATGTCCACCGAAGCGGCAACCGTCAGCTCGAAACTGCGCAGCCAGTATGCTCAGAATAAACCGGAACTTCTTGCGCCCGAGGTTCAGGCTCCGGTGGAAGCTTCACCTGTTCTGCCGCAGGGGATGCCGGGAGGCTCGCTCCCTTATTATCCGCCTCAGCCCCAGCCGAACGACAATCTGTCCGAACTGATTACGGCCTTGACCGAAGCGCAGGTGAAATCGGCCGAAATACAGGCCAGGACACAGGCCGATTCTCTGGCGCAGATTCTGGCACAAAGCCAGGAAATGACGGCGCGGGCGATGGCGGAAGCTTTTTCCAAATCGCAGCAGAGCGCCGCGGAAATTCAGGGCGAGCTGATTGCAAAAGCGATTGCGGATTCTCAGAAGAATGCGAATGAAACGCTTCTTTCCCTGTTTTCCTCGGTTCAGTCGGATGCTCTGGCGGCACAGGCGAAGGCTGTTGCCGAAGCCATGGCGCAGACGCAGAGTTCCGTCCTGTCGGAAACAATGGGGCACATTCTGAGCAAACAGGAGGAACAACAGCGCCTTCAGGCCGAAATGGCGGCGGAAGCGCTGTCAAAACAGACGCAGGCCGTTGCGGAGGCGATGGCTCAGTCGCAGCGTTCTTCTCTGTCGGATGCAATGGATGTCCTGAATCAGAAACAGACGGAGCAGACGTCTGCGCTGGCGGCGGTTCTGGCGGACAATCAGGCGAAAACACAGGAAGTCGTTCAGGCATGGGCCGAAGAAAACTCCGGCGAAGGACTGCTGGAAACACCGCCGGAGGAAACCGATGAAATCCCGCCGGAATACATGGGGCAGGCGGCGTCCTATCCGTACAACGTGCTGGAAGGACAGGAAGACGATACGACTTCGGTCTATGATTATTACGACAGCGCTTACAGCAACGGTTACGAGGAAGGATACGGTACTTCGGGATGGGAAGACCCGTATGCCGATTATCAGGACGAAACCGAGCCGATGGCCTACGGCGATTATGATTCGTATGAAACGGCGGAGGAAAGCGCTTCGGCGGAACAGCCTGAAGCCGGCGGAGAATATGACGAACAGACGGTCTATGCTTCCGAAGACGACGGACAGGAGTATTCGCAGGACGAATACTATACCGAGGAGGCGGCAGAAGAAGCCGGAGAATACGGAACCGGAGAATATGAGGCGGATGAATATGAAACGGCGCAGGAAAGCGCCCCCGGAGAAGAAGAAGAGTATACCTCGGATGCTCCGGCAGAACCTGAGGCCGCTCAGATGCTTTCCGGCGTGGATCTGTCGGAGTGGAGTTCAAATCTGGACGAAGCTCTGGCCGAGACGGCGGCGATGTCTCAACAGAGGGAGCAGGAAAACGGTTACGGTCTGGACGACAGCTGGGGGTACGGATATGCGGACGCATCCAGCGAGCAGGTCGAATACAGTTATGGCGAGAACGGTGAAGTTTATAATTATCAGGATACGGAAGGATACGAAGGCGGCGGTTACTACGGTGAAGGGGAGCAGGGAATCTACGGATATGTTGCTTCCGGGAATTACGCTTACTATACGGATGAAAACGGCAACGAAATATATTATGACCCGAATGCGGCATACGATGAAAACGGTAACCCGACAGCTTCGGGAGGGTATTACTATACGGATGAAAACGGCAATCAGGTCTATTACGACCCGAACGCCGCGTCAGTGGATGAAAACGGCAACCCGATAGCGGCTTCGGAAGGATATTATTACACGGACGAAAACGGCAACGAAGTCTATTACGACCCGACTGCGGCGGCGGAGGGTGCGGAAACATCCGGGGAAGAAGCGGCTTCGGAAGGATATTATTACACGGACGAAGACGGCAACGAGGTTTACTACGACCCGACTGCGGCGGCGGCGGAGGGCGCGGAAACATCCGGGGAAGAAGCGGCTTCGGAAGGATATTACTACACGGACGAAAACGGGAATCAGGTCTATTACGACCCGGCTGCGGCGTCAGTGGATGAAAACGGCAACCCGATAGCGGCGGAAGGATATTACTACACAGACGAAAACGGCAATCAGGTCTATTACGACCCGGCCGTGGCGTCAGTGGATGAAAACGGCAACCCGATAACGGCGGAAGGATATTATTACACAGACGAAAACGGCAATCAGGTTTACTACGACCCGGCCGCCGCCGCAGAAGGTACGGACGAAACCGCGGATGAAGTCGTTTCAGAAGAAGGCACGGCCGTCCCTGATGAAAGCTCTGTTGAAAGCGGAGAAGAAATCGAATTCTCCTCCGATGCGGAAATGGATGAAGAGGATGCCTTTGAACCGGATGAGAGAGGGATCGAAACGCCGCCGGCCGGTATCATTCCCGATGAGGAAGAACTGCCGATTGATACCGCTTCAGCCGGCGAAGACGGAGAGGACGGTTTCCCGGGCATTGAAAAACTCGGCGAGATGAAACCCGCAGAAACCTTTGCTCCTCTGGGCATGCCGGCTCTGAAATCCTTCCTGCGTCTGGAAGGCGATGAGGAGATGGCGGCTCCGGATCTTATCATCGTTGCTCCGGCGGTTTCCGTCGCCGTGAAAGAAGGCTTCGTACGTTTTACTCCGCGGCCTTCCGCTCCGGTTCCTTCCGTTTCTCCGGACAGAGTCGTCCTGGCTTTGCCCGATGAGGCGGACGATCCGTATTTTTCAGGATAATGTTGGATTTATTGGACAAAACATAATATACATAAAAGTAGAGAGTTAACCCGGAACACAAAAATGTCGGAACAGGAAGCACCAGAAGTCTTATCCTCCTTGTTTGAAGCTCTTCTTGCCTACCAGGATACGCAGGAAGGGCTGGCGCGCGTCCGTTCAACCGCCGAATCTCTGTGGGGGGCGGCATGGCGTCAGAAGTTGCCTTCGGCACTGGAAGACTGTCCCGAAGACCGGAAAGCCAAGGTCAAAGCGAATATCGACCGTGCCCTGACATACGAACGGGCCGCTTCCGTATGGGCTGAAGCCTCCCGCCTGCTGGATCCTCGCCGCGCAGTTGATGTGGCGCAGATCAAACCGCGCCTGCCGGACATGCAGAAATGGCTGGCAATTTTCGGGCAGCCCGGAAAAGACCTGTTCGCCAAAGTGCAACAGCGTGTGGCCGAAGCGGAAGCCAATCCGTCCGGAGCCATGACCGTTGCCGGGACGAATATGTTCGGCCTGACGGCTGATCAGCTGTGGAATTTCGACCACTTCATGCGGCTGAAGGATTATTATGACCAGACGATTTCCCGGACAAGCGCCCGATGCGTTCATCTGGGCGGACTGGAACTGTCGCAGTATCCTTATTTCGGCTACATCCTTGACCTGCTGGACGAGATTCTGACATTCGGCGGCGAGCTTCTGGGGAACCCGGTCTACCGGCCGATCATTCAGGCCCGCTACAAAGGCGGCGAACCCGCCCTGCGCAAGGTACTGGCCGAATTCAAAAAGGAATTTGAAGACAACGCTCCGCCGGAAATGCTTCCGGATGAAGACTCCATTGAGGAGATAAAGAATCAGCTGGGCGCGCTGGCGGCAAACGAACCGGAAGAAGAGGATATCGGTCCTCCGCCGGACGGCTTTGTCGGGGCGGACAATGTCGGCGGCGAGCCTCTGCCGGGGACGGCTGCCAAACGTCCGGCGCCCCGTATTTCGGGCGGCCCGGTTCCCATGGGAAAAATGCCGCAGAAGGCGCCGCAGGGCAAGGGGCCCGTCAAGACCGTCAAAATGCCGATGAAACGTCCGGCGCCGGGCTGAAGATAATTGTGTGAGGGATGAAAGAAAAACGGATGAACCGTAAACGGATGAAAATAGTCTATTTGTTTTCCGCCTTTATTGCGGCGGCGGCCGGTTTTGTGACGCTTTCCGGATGCAGCGGTGATATCCGCGCCGGACGGCCTCTGGTTCAGTCCGTCCGTCCGACGGCTTTGCCGACGGAACCCAAGACGACACGCTCGGCCGAAATGGTCAGCCTGGAAACGCCTTTGCGCTGTACGCTTCAGGATTCCGAACAGAACATCATGACGGTTATTCCGTTCAAACAGGAAGCTTTCCGCCTGGAACGCGCCGATAAAAGCGATCCGCTTCCGCGGTACGAGGTGACGGGATTCTCCTTTGACGGCCAGACCGCGGAAAAGGTTTTTTACAAACTTCTGGGCGAAGCGAAAATCAAGGTGATCGGCGTTGACGGGCCTTTCCCCGAACTGGCGGCTGAAAACATTCAGGGCGAACTGTCCGAAGTCATGGACATGATTGCCGGAGCCGCCGACGTTTATTATCAGTACAATGCCTCACAGAAGGTTCTGCTTGTCAGCCGGGAAGTCACATGGAATCTCCATGTGCCGGGAACGCGTGAAGTCATGATCGCCGTACTCGACTCCCTGCGCGGATCCGGGATGCACGACCTGGTCGTGAACTGGGAGGAAAGCGTCATCACCTTCAAGGGGGATAAGGGAATCGAGAACAAGGTCAAACAATTGATTTCCCTGTTTGATACGGAACCGAACCTGATCGTGTTTGACGTCCAGGTTTTCCGAGCCAAGCCTCTGGGCGGCGCGAAGGAGATCGTCTGGCAGGATCTGGTCGAAATGTTCGGAGCCCAGAAAATTAAATTCATGCTGAAAGGCGTTCTTGGCCGGGCTTTGGTGACAGGATATGAGATCAATAATCGGAGCCTTCAGAGTTTTCTGCGTCGCCGGGCGTCTGTTGTTCTGGTCTCCGAAGGCATGTTTATTGCGGCCAACAACTGGCGCGCGCGTTTTGATGTGGGCCGTTGCGGCTACATGTCAATGCCCGAGGCGCAGCTGTCCATCATGGCACAGACCGAAATCAAAGGCGAACAGCGGATGAGCACGGCGGTTACCCTCGATTCGGATCAGGGGGAAATCACAGCCTTTTCGGCCAAAAGCCGCCTGGGCGACAACATCCTTCTGATCGGTATTCCGTCGTCGTCGTTCAGCGAATCCCTGAACGGGTACGAAACAATCGTTCTGATGACGCCGCGCGTCATCCGACTGGTCAAAGAAATGACATAAGTATAAGGATAATACGATTATGGCTGATACACGTCATCCCCCTTTACCGCCCGGAGCTCCCCGGCCGCCTTCGAGCCAGCCGCAGGGACCGATGCCGCCGCGTCCGGCGGGTGCTCCGCCTCCGGGTGTTCCGCCGCGTCCGATGCCTCCGGGACCGATGCCAATGGGGGGGCGGCCGCCGATGCCGCCGCACGGCGTAAAGATGCCGCCGCGTCCGATGGGCGTCCCTCCGGCCGGAAAACGTCCGATGGGTGCGCCGCCGATGATGAAGACGCCGCAAGGGGATTTTGTCCCCATGCCGGGGCATATGCCGCCGCCTTCTCCGTACGGACAGCCGCCTCATCCGATGCCGGTTGAACCGGAAATCGAAGACGATCTGGCCGACATTATGGATGAAGAGGCCGAAGCCGTTACGGAAAGGGATCTTGAAGACGAGGACGACGAAGTTGTCGGATCCGTCCGTTTCGAGCCGAGTCCCTATGACGACAATATGGCGGCCGACATGGGGCTTCCGGCGGGTTTTCTGAAAACGAAGGTTCTGATTCCGCTGTTTGTCCTGTTTCTTTTTCTGGGGACGGGTCTGGGGATGTTCATTGGTAATCCGCGTCAGGTGGTTTCCGAAGAACTGCCCGGAGTCGTGAGTAATCCGGAAATTCCCAAGGGGCGCCCCCGGTGCGGTTTGTCCCAGAAAGGGCAGGGATGCGTCCTGTATCTGATGAATGCGCAACGCCGCGAAGTTGAGGCGAAGGAATTCTTCGGCATGGCCGCGGATATGCTGAGCATTCCCAAGTTTCAGATTGAAACGGCGAACATTCGTTATGCGACGACGCGCGTGCCTCCGGGGTATATCGCGCTTTTCAATATTCCGCCAGTGCAATAGACGGTAAAGTGTCTTACAGCAAATTTTTTGCACAAAAAGCGGTAATAAGGGGCGAAACAAAGGCGTATATCGCCCCTTTTTTTCCTTGTATGTCAAGGAATCACGGGATGTTTTCATATGAAAGAAAATTTTGTCAATTTTTTGAAAAAATTTTTGGAAAAATGTTTGCAAACCGTTAAGGAAGTGTTGTAGTATGTATTTAATGAAGATTTGGGAGACCAAGTCTTATTGCTTAGGAGAAATCAAATGGCCTTATCATGGAAAAAATATTGGGAAATCGCGGAAGCCTTGAACGAGGCATATCCGACACAGGATTTAATCCATCTGGAAGACGAACAGCTGCTGAAAATGATTGTGGGTCTGCCGGATTTCGATGATGAACCCGTCCCTCCGAGCAATAAGGATCTGGAAGCGGTTTTAACGTGTTGGACGGAGCTGGATAATCCGGAACCACAAGAAAAAATCCCCGCATCGGCGATGTAAAAATCGGTTAAAACCGGAAAAGTAATATTTTATGAAAGCTGCTGTCATGGCAGAAACAAAATCAACATGGGAATCCATCGGCGGGAATAACGCGGACAGAATTGGCGGAAACGGCAATAAGTTTTCCTACACCGATAAGGACGGTACGACGCATACGCTTCAGGTCGACTGCGGGACGCTGTTTTCGGACAAGGGGTTGACGGGTTATGACAACTTCATGCCGGATCTGTTCGAATCGGACGGTTTTCTGCTGACGCACTGCCATATGGATCATATCGGCGGTATCTCGCATCTTTTGAATATCAAGCGCGACGAGCTGAAACAGCGTCGTGAAGAAGGCAAACCCTTCGTCATTCACTGCGCTCCCTATACGCAGAAACTTCTGGAAGACAACCTGGCTCTGCAGAAACAGCCCCGCGAAGAATGGCCGACGTTCGTCAAGGTCGAAGACGGCAAGCCGTTTGAGGTCGCCGGATTCAAAGTGGAACCCTTCGCGGTATCCCACTCCGCTCCGGATGCGATGGGCTATGTAATTGAAAGCCCGGACGGTGTCCGCATGATGACCCTGGGCGATTTCAAAACAGCCCCCGTTCCCCTCGGCAAAGGCTGGGACAATGAAAACATTGCGAAGATTGCTTCCAAGGGCATTGACCTGATGTTCATTGACTCGACTTCCGCCACACAGGAAGGCGTCTGCCCCCCTGAAAAGGATGTTGAAAAAGGCATTAAGGACATCGTCGCTCAGAGCGAAGGCGGCATGATCGTTTCCGCGGTTATCGCCAGCTCGGCTCACCGTTTGCACACTGTTGCCATGGCTCTGGCCGAACATGCGGCCGAAACCGGCAAAAAGCCCCGCACCATCGTTCTGGACGGCGGTTCTCTGCGCCGGAGCTACATTGCTCTGAAACGTTGCGGGTATGACATTGAAAAGCAGGTCAAGGAAGCAACGGGTCAGGACATCAAGATTCTGGACGCCCGCGACGGTGAAGTCGCCAAGACGCCCAAACGGGAACGCTTCTATGTCTGCACGGGGACGCAGGGCGAGGAACTGGCTTCCTTCTACCGCGCTTCGCAGGGCACAAACCGCAATATCCCGATGGATACCTCACGCGATCCCATCTATGTTTACAACCTGCAGTCCTGCATCCCCGGCAACGAGGAACAGTATGCGGCGATGGAACAGGGCTTCAAGGATCAGGGGTGCACGACGTACTTCCCGGATCGTTATAAGGAAAACAAGTTCCTGACGCACGTTTCGGGTCATGCCAAAGGCGGCGACATTCGTCTGGCGTGTGACCTTGTCGGCCGGAATTCTCCGCGTCCGACGACGGTTATCCCCGTTCACGGAGACCCGGCTCAGCGCAAGGCTGTCATGAAGATTGCTCAGGACGCCGGATTGAAGGCCTCCATCGTTCCGAACTTCGCGGCGGTTGATGTGTCCAAGGAAGGCAAGATCTCCTATACACAGCCGACCTCGAAACAGGAAATGTGGATCGGCGTCAACGACAAGAACGACAACTTCATTGATCCGGATTTCCAGTATGACCGTGTGACACGTGATGTCGACAGCGGCAAAATCCGGGTTGTTGAAACCCTCCCGTATACCAAGGCGGTTATCGAAAACGACAAACGCGGCGGTAAAAACGGTAAAAAGGGTAAAAACAAAGGCTTCAACCCTGCTTTTGCCAAGGGCAATCGCCGCGGCGGCCGGTAAGTCTTTATCCTGATACAGAAAAGCGGAGGGAAAACCTCCGCTTTTTTTGTTCTGGGAAACATCTTTCCGGAACGGTGAAAGCTGTACGTTATCCCGGGAAAGAAAGCGATTGAATACAATAAAACGAAGTACGGGATAAAGGAGAGACCCGGCTGCCGTTTTGAACCTGTTCTTTTCAAAGGCCATCATAAATCCTCAATATTTTATTATCTTTCAAAAAGTTACAGCAACGCGAGGAACGAGAGTGTCATTTTTCTCTTTGCATCTCCATACGCATATCCGCGCACACGTACCGGCCTGAAGCCTGACAGGAGAGAGAGAGACAGCTCAGGGGTAACCTATGGGAGGTTTCCCTGAAAAAATATGGGGCCGGGTTTTTGGAGACCGAGCCTCTCTCTTTTTACGCAACGCCGATGCATCTTCTTTTTCGGCCGACAGAGCTTTCCTTCTTGTCTCGGGGGAAGCCTGCAGGCAAAACGCTGTGCTTCGCCTTCTTTTCAGAGAACGCAAGAAAAGGGCTTTATTCAGAGTAATCGGCTTTTCTTATGCACGGACAGGAGGCTGTGCAAATGAAAAAACGGTTTCGTTTCGGTGACGACAGCAGAGCATTGCGCTCAGAAGAATTAAAAAACGAAGAGAGAGGGCGTTTTGATCCGTGCGGCGGGCTGCGCTGTTTATTCAGGCGTATGTAACCCCAAAGAAAAAGCCCGCCGGTTTCAAGCGGCGGGCTGTATTTTTTCAGATGACGTTTCGTTCTTTCAGCGCTGTAATTTCCTCTTCGGAAAAATGAAGCCATTTCGTCAGAATTTCGCGGTTATGCTCTCCGATTTCAGG
>ENA-UOJC01003932-UOJC01003932.1-human-gut-metagenome-genome-assembly--contig:-C104-NODE-3932-length-13249-cov-5.230332_pt1 | contig 13249 bp, 8 predicted proteins | sample MGYA00242339_ERZ723886 | MGnify/ENA metagenome assembly ERZ723886 | reverse complement strand
TCCCATTCCGGCGAGCAGGTCATGGAGCTGTTCCAGAGCCTGAACGACGAGGGCGTCAGCATCTTGATGATTACGCATGACGCGGAGATCGCATCGATGGCACAGCGCACCGTGGAGATCCGCGACGGAATGATGAAATCGAAGGAGGTGGCCGAAACATGAAAAAAGGAAAAGCCGCAAAGAAAGTCGTGATTGCAGTTGTGACCGCAGTTGCCGTGGGCGGTGTCAGTGTCGGCGGTTATTACGGCATCCGCCAGGCGCAGAAGACGACCGTAAAAGTGTATCCGGTCAGTGACTTTACGAGTGGTTACTGGGAAGACAGCATGAATATGGAAGGCCAGATCACCTCGACGGCTTCCCAGAACATCTATCTTTCAGACAGCCAGACCATTTCCCAGGTTCTCGTCAAAGAGGGCGATGTGGTAAATGCCGGAGACACGCTGATGACATACGATACCAGCATGATCGAGCTGGATCTGGAAACGCAGCAGTTACAGCTTGCACAGACAAAGCTGAAAATCCAGCAGAGTGAAAAAGAACTGGAAAAGCTGAAAAAGACAAAACCGGTAGCGGATACGCCGCTGGATCCGGTGGAGCCGGATTTCCCGGATTTTCCAGATGAACCCATCGATCCGGATTTCCCGGACGAACCGATTCCGACCCCAGAACCGGAGCCGACGTACGAGGATGCTGTTCTGTACAGCAGTACGAATAAGCTTGTATTTGGTTCCAAACCATACAAAGGAGAAGGAACGCAGGAAGACCCATACACCTATCTCTGCGCACCGGGAACAGTCCTGACAGGCGGATTCCTGAATCAGATGGCAGGATACGCGGATGAAAAGGGAACGAAAAAAGAAGAGGACAGCGAAGGATACTGGTTTCGCCTGGAGATTCATGAGGAAAACAAAGCCGCAGAGGCGCTGGAAACCGTGTGGGAGCAGGATGGAACGAAGATTGCGAAAGCATACGAGACTTCGTATGAAGCAGTCCTGAGTCTGAAAGAATCCGAATCGGCGGATGCACCGGAAATAAAAATTACCACGCCGATTGCAAATACAGAGGTTGCAGAGGGCGGCGAGCTGAAGCTGAAAATCGGAATCAATGAGAAGAAAGATACCGAAGAGAAGCCGGATGAGAAAGCCGACGATAAAACGGATGATAGAACCGAGAGTCCGTCCGAGGACGATGTGACACAGCCGGGTGAAGCCGGAAATGGAAGCGGTGAGGCAGACGATTCCACGGAAAACACCGAAACGGATGGCACTTACACATACGTCTGGAAACACAACGGAAAGACAATCGACGGAGATTTTAAGGATACTTACACAAAAGAAAACATCACAAAAGAGGATGCCGGAATCTATATAGTAGAAGTGACAGCGAAAAATGACAAGGGTACTTCCATGGCAGTCAGCACTGCAAATGTGGCGGTAAAAGAAGGAACGATTACCCCGACACCAAGTGTAACTCCGACCCCGAGCGTTACGCCGGGACCGAGTGTAACTCCAGAGCCGACCGTCAGCCCGGAACCAAGTACAACACCGATTCCGACCACAGAGCCGGTTCCAACAGAAATTCCGGTGCCGAGCGAGACCCCAGTTCCGACGGAAACGCCGACGCCGACCGAAGCCCCGGCAGAACCGGAAGCGGAACCGCAGAGCGAAGATGCACCGGAAGCAGTGCAGACGACAGCAAAAACCGTATTCTACGGTGAAAAAGCATCGGTACAGTCCCTCTTTACATCATCCACAGGAAGCAGCGCAAATAACAATACTTCTTCCGGTGATGATACCCAGATGACCTACACAAAAGATGAGTTGAAAAAAGCCATCAGCGAAAAAGAAAGCCAGATCCGTAATCTGAAGCTGGATCAGAAGGAAGAGGAACTCAAAGTCAAAAATACGCAGAAATCCCTGGATTCCCAGACCGTAAAAGCGACGATCAGCGGTGTGGTAAAGAAGGTTGGAAATGCAGAAAACCCGTCCAACGACGGAAGCGCCTTTATCCAGGTCAGTGGAAACGAAGGTCTGTACGTGCGCGGCTACTTAAGCGAGACGTATCTCGATCAGGTAAAAGTCGGCGATGAACTCAACGTGACTTCTTGGTCTTCGGGTGCTTTTGCAGCGGCAACCGTAACCGAGATTTCTCCGTACCCGACAACAAGCTACATGTCGTACAGCGAGACACCAGCCTCCTTCTATCCGTTCACAGCCGTTATCCCGGAAGGCGGAGAAGGTTTTGAAAACGGTGACTGGATCGAGATTGCAATCACTGTCGGAAACGATGTAGAAAACGGCAACGGCCTGTACGTCAGCAAAGAATTCATCCGCGAGGAAAACGGACAGAAATTCGTTTATATCCGGGATGAAAATGATAAATTAAAGAAACAGAATGTGGTAACCGGAAAACTTCTGTGGGGCAGTTATTACGAAGTGAAGAGCGGTCTTTCCGAAGAGGATTACATTGCATTTCCGTACGGCAAAACCGTGGTGGAAGGCGCAGACACGAAGGAATCCAGTTCATCGGATTATTACAACAGTTAAGGAGGCGCATTATGTTAGAAAATGTAAGACTTTCCTTTCAGGGAATCTGGTCACACAAAATGCGTTCCTTCCTGACGATGCTGGGTATTATCATCGGAATTGCGTCGATCATCTCAATTGTCTCCACGATCAAGGGAACGAATGAGCAGATCAAACAGAACCTGATCGGAGCTGGAAACAACAACGTGACCGTCAGCTTAAAGCAGGGCGACGGTGATTACTGGATGGACAACGGACTGCCAAGCGGCGTGTCGAAACTGTCCGATGATCAGAAAAAGCGGATCCGCGAGCAGGATCAGGTGGAAAATGCATCGTTTTACACCGAAAGAACGTATGTGAGCGGCATCGCAAAAGGAAACACAACACTGGACAGTGCGAAGGCGCTTGGCGTGGATGAAAATTATCTGTCGACGTGCGGATATCAGATTTATCAGGGACGCGGCTTTGTGGAGAGCGATTTCTCGAAGACCCACAAAGTTGTCCTCCTCGACGATACCGCAGTGCTGACACTCTTCCCGGATGAGTCGCCGGTCGGCAAAACGATCGAGATCATGGGAGAGCCGTTCACGGTGATCGGCGTGATCAAAAAAGCCGATTCGTTCCAGCCGGTCATCAATTCCAGAGATGACTACTATACGTACAATCAGGAATCCTATCCGCTGGTGCTGATGCCGGATGTCTGCTGGCCGATCGTATTCCAGTATGATGAACCGGAAAATGCCGTTGTGATGGCAAAAACGACCGAGGATATGAGCACGGTGGGAAAGACAACAGCGGATATCATGAACGAATCCGTGACCAATACAACTGATTCTCTTTCCTATCAGGCAGAGGATCTGCTGGAGAAAGCAAAGAGTCTGCAGGAGTTAGGCCAGAGCACGAACCAGCAGCTGATCTGGATCGCGAGCATTTCGCTTCTGGTCGGCGGTATCGGTGTTATGAATATTATGCTGGTATCTGTAACGGAACGTACAAGCGAGATCGGCCTGAAAAAGGCGATCGGAGCAAGAAAACGCAGAATTCTGTTCCAGTTCCTGACCGAGGCGGCGGTGCTCACCAGCATCGGCGGACTGCTCGGCGTGCTGGGCGGCATTATCATGGCACAGGTGATTTCGAGGGTATCGCAGACGCCTGTGGCGATCAGTATTCCGGCAATCATTTTCTCCGTGGTCTTCTCCATGGTGATCGGTATCGTATTCGGACTGCTGCCGTCGGTAAAAGCAGCGAACCTGAATCCGATCGATGCGCTGCGAAGAGAATAGAACAAAAAAGAGTTGAAAAATCCGTGCGGGTACAGCGTAGGTGCTGGATCCGTGCGGATTTTTTGTGCGGCGTGTGCGGATGAAACTTAAGATCTTTACTTTTTGCGGAAAGTCGGTTATACTGGAAAATAAGCGCAATTTGCGGCGCAGCAAAGAGGCATTCGAGTTTCGGATTCGGTATGTTTATGAAAATATAAGAAAGATTCAAAGACATTTCACATTCGTTTATGGTATAATCAAACAAGAGTATGACCAACGAAAAGGAGTATACGCGAATGAATATTTTGTTTTTTATCACACCGAAAAGTGAAACGGCTTATCTGTATGACGACTGCTCACTTCGGCAGGCCATCGAGAAGATCGAATATCATAAATACACGGCGGTTCCGGTACTGAACAAAAAGGGCTGCTACGTGGGAACACTGACGGAAGGAGATCTGCTCCGCATCATAAAAGAACGGTATCTGCTGAATTACCATGAAGCAGAGGATATCCCGCTCTGGCAGGTTCCAAAACGGTGGAATTATGAGTCCGTCAACATCAACAGCAACATCGAGGACCTGATCGAGATGTCCATGCGGCAGAATTTCGTTCCAGTTGTGGATGACGAGGGAATCTTCATCGGCATCATCCGAAGAAGAGATATCATCCAGTACTGTTATCAGAAAAGCGGCATCAAAGAAGAGGAAGAAGCCCGGCGCAGCGCGCGGAAACAAAACGCAGAACAGATGATTCTGCAGTAAAGAAGAAAATGAGGGAAACATTATGAAAAAACTGATCGATCTTATCCAGGAAGAGCTGGTAAAAGCCTTTACCGCTGCGGAGATGGACCCGTCCTATGCAAGGGTTTCCGTTTCCAACCGCCCGGATCTGTGCGAATACCAGTGCAACGGCGCAATGGCAGCTGCAAAAGCATACCACAAAGCACCGATCCAGCTGGCTGAAGCAGTTGTAGAAAAAGTGACCGATCACAGCGTGATCGGTGAAATTGAAGCCGTAAAACCGGGATTCATCAACCTGAAAATCAACCCGGAATTTCTGGCAGATTATCTTTCCAAAATGCAGAACGACGAAGATCTTTCTGTAGAGAAAGCAAAAAATCCGAAAACCATCATCGTAGATTACGGCGGAGCAAACGTGGCAAAACCGCTTCACGTCGGCCATCTCCGTTCCGCGATCATCGGGGAAAGCATTAAGCGTATGGGACGCTTCATGGGCCACAACATGATCGGTGACGTTCATCTTGGAGACTGGGGTCTGCAGATGGGACTGATCATCACCGAGCTGCAGGAGCGCCATCCGGAGCTTGTTTATTTTGATGAGTCCTTTACGGGAGAGTACCCGGAGGAAGCACCGTTTACGATCAGCGAGCTCGAGGAGATTTATCCTTGCGCAAGCGGCAAATCGAAAGAGGACGAGGACTATAAGAAACGTGCACTCGAGGCAACGAGAGAGCTGCAGCAGGGCAGAAGAGGATATCGTGCGATCTGGAAACACATTATGAACGTTTCTGTTGCCGATCTGAAAAAGAACTATGGAAACCTCGACGTTCATTTCGATCTGTGGATGGGTGAGTCCGATGCACAGGAGTACATTCCAGACATGGTAGATTACCTGAAAGACAATGGTTATGCACATTATGACCAGGGCGCACTCGTTGTTGATGTCAAAGAAGAGACAGACACAAAAGAGATCCCGCCGTGCATGATCTTAAAATCCGATGGGGCAGCTCTGTATGATACGACAGACCTGGCAACCATCATCCAGCGTATGAAACTGTACAAGCCGGACGAGATCTGCTATCTGGCAGACAAACGTCAGGAGCTTCACTTCGTACAGTGTTTCCGCTGTGCAAGAAAAGCAAAACTGGTGAATGATGATACCGTTCTTTCCTTTATCGGCTTTGGTACCATGAACGGAAAAGACGGAAAACCGTTCAAGACCCGTGAGGGCGGCGTTATGCGTCTGGAGCGTCTGATCGGCGAGATCAACGATGAGATGTATCAGAAGATCGTGGAGAACCGCAGCGTAAAAGATACGGATGCAAGAGGAACGGCACAGATTGTCGGACTGTCTGCTATTAAATACGGTGACCTGTCCAACCAGGCATCGAAAGATTATGTATTCGATGTTGAGAGATTTACTTCCTTCGAGGGAAACACCGGTCCGTACATCCTGTACACGATCGTTCGTACAAAATCCATCCTCGGAAAATATAAAGAAGAGGGAAATGAACTGAAGAAAGGCGCACTTCTGGCACCGAAGAGCGACAGCGAGAAAGCTCTGATGCTTTCCGTATCCCGTTTCAACGGCGTTGTGGAGAACGCATTCGAGGAGAAAGCACCGCATAAGATCTGTGCTTATATCTACGAGCTTGCAAACGAGTTCAACCATTTCTACCACGAGACCAAGATCTTAAGTGAGCAGGATGAGGCAAGAAAAGCATCTTACCTGGCACTGCTGGATCTTGTCCGCGAGGTACTTGAGACCTGCATCGACCTGCTGGGATTCTCGGCACCGGAACGGATGTAAGATTCGTCAAGAGGGAAAAAATAGATAAAAAACAGGCGATTTTTTTGGCAGCCGTCGGCTTCTGTAGTTCTTGCGGAAACGGCGGCTGTTGTGTTATACTTACATCACGATTTTTCATCCGCTTGGACATTTGTCCTGAAAAATCGATTCTATATTACTCTATCGAAGAGCCATTCGGCTCAATTTATATCCATGTACAAAAACAGAATATCGGACTGACAAACACTTTGACGTAAAAAGAGGAGGCGGGATCATTGGAAAAGTAGAACTTCCGGGAGGGAAGTATCGCCTGCTGTCAGTGCTCGGAAGAGGGGCAACGTCTGTCGTTTATCTTGCAGAGAAAACTGGATCCGGAAAGCGGTATGCAGTCAAGGTAAGTATATGTGACAGGGAAAAACTGCGCCGGGAAGCGTTTCTTTTACAGAAGTTTTCATATCCCGGGATTCCCTGTGCGGTGGAGCTTCTGGAAAGTGGGACAAAAAGCTTTCTGGTGATGGAAGCTGTAAACGGAAAATCTATCGGACAGCGTATGCGTAAGGGAGAACGGTTTTCCAGCCGGGAAATTCTGAAAACGGGAATTGCCCTGAGCGGGATTCTCTGTTATCTCCATGCACAGAACCCGCCGGTTTTCTACCGGGATCTGAAGCCGGACAACGTGATGATAACAGAGCGTGGTGAAATATACCTTGTGGATTTCGGTGCAGCCGGAACAGAAGAAACGGGTGTGGAAGTCCGTTATGGAACCCGCGGTTATGCAGCGCCGGAGCAGTATGACGGGAAGTGTGACGCCCGTTCCGATCTTTATGCACTCGGCGCACTGCTTGCGGCAATGGCGAAGCATGCGAAAAAGCGGCAGAAAAGAGGACTCTGGCGGGTGATGGAAAAGTGTATGCAGAAAAAGCCGGAGGAGCGGTATGCGTCTGCCGGAGAAGTCAAAAAGGCACTGCGGCGGCTGGAAAGAAAGCAAAAAGGCAGGAAGACTCTGCGGATCTTTGCAGTTTTTGCTTTTCTGACAGGAGGAGCGGCTGCGGTTGCCAGCAGGATGCCATGGGGGCAGTTTCCGGCGGCAGACGAATGGGAGGAGCAGGGAGATCTCTGGTTCTGCGGAAATCCGGTGGAAGAAGGCAGTCTGCCGAACTACCAGAAAGCGCGGGAAGCGTTCTTAAAGGCAGACCATCTCAGTCAGGCGGGGCGTGTGGAGCAGGAACTTGTGGAATACTGTCTGGCGGATGATGCGGCAAGGGAAAAAATGCAGATGGAGCCATTGCTGGCTGAATTTTATGATGACACGCAGCAGGAGCCGGAAAAGGAAAAACGCTGCCGCAGATATCTTGCTGTTGCAGGAATGTATTTCAGTTTTTCCGAAGAACTGGCGCGTGAAAATGACACAGACGCCATGCGGAAAGGAATCGAAGTGCTGGAAAAGGCCGCAGGCGAGAATATGGAGGGGCAGTGGGAGGCGGTTATCTGGCAGAGACTGGCGGATGCGTGCTATCTTGGCGGAAAATCCGGGGATGGGGAAAGAGAACAGGACTGGTGCCAGGAGAGTTTTCTCTATTACGAACGGCTTCTGTGCAGCAGACAGGATGGAAACCGGCGGAAAAATCTGCTCAGGGCCGCAGAGCTGGCACTTCAGTTCGACATGCAGGAAAAAGCAGAACAGTACCTCAACGAGGCAGCAGAAATTCCGGGAATGGAGGAGGACATTTTTTATCAGCAGATCAGAAAAAGATGGGAGGAAGCAGGATGAGAAAAAAGACCATATGCGCAATGATGACAGGATTCCTGGCCGTCCAGGGAATCGAAGTCCATGCGGAGACACAGCAGACGACAGGCGAGGCCGCAAGTGCGGTGGAAAGCGTGGAATTAGAAGCTGAAATCATCGAGAACAGTGATGTGACAGATGCAGACGGGAAAGCCGGACCGGAGGAACTGCTGCCGGACGAAAAGTCAGAAGAAGAACCGCCTATAGAAGAGAAACCAGAGCAGGAACCAGAGCCGCCGGAAGAGAAAACAGATCCGGCAGAGACCGGAAAGAAAGAGAAAGAAGGAGAAGAAAAAATGCTTCCCCCGACGGTAATTCCGGATCCGGAGAAAGAACCAGCGGAAAGGTGGGAAGAAGAGGAGGAAGAAATTTCGGAGGATTCAGAATCGGGGAAGCCAGAAGAATTGCCGGAGGCAGGAGATATGGGTTCCGGGGAATCGGAATCAGAGGAAGGATGTGAAGAAACAGATACAAAAGAATCAGAGACAGAAGAGTCAGATTCGGAGAGAACGGATTTTGGAGAAATGGACACAGAAAAACCAGATTATGAAGATACAGGTTCAGAAAAATCCGGAACGGAAAATTTGATGCCAGAAGATCCGGAACCGGAAAAGCCTGATATGGAAGAAACGAAGCAGGAATCTCCGTCAACCGAAAAAGAGTCAGAAAATCAAACCTCGGAAACAAAAGCACCAGAAAAAGAGGAGCCTACCGTAATGCCAGATGCCGGAAAGTCAAACACAGAAAAGCAGGAACAAACGGAGCCCGGGCAATCGTCTCCGGAGAAAGAAGAACTCAAAACAGACGAACAGCTGCCCGTTGCTGCAGCCACGCCCGAGGAGGTGACCCAAGATCCAGATGATATTCCGCTACAAACAGAAGAAAGCAGTCCTCCGCCTGCCGAAACTCCATCTAAGAGTGCCGGGGAGGAGCCATCTCAAATACGGCCGCAGATCATCGCCGATTTCGTATTATCACAGATAGCAGACGAAGATTTCGAAGCGCCGAACCCCCTGATTATCCGCCCGGCCGACACCAGCGTCGAAATAGATCCCGGTTATACCCCGGAAATTCTGCTCGAGGGAGCCGCCGACACGGCTGAAATTCTTTCCTGCATGGTAAATGGCTCCGAAGCCGAATACGAATGGAAAGAAAACAAAATCTGTCTGAAAGCCGAGAGCCTTTCCGAAGGCTACAACCGCATCACTGTAAAAGTGCGTGGCGCAGACGGCATTGTACGAACCATGAAACCGTGGGAAGTCAACGTGAAACCAAAAACTTCCACACTTGTCAGCCAAAGAACCAGCCAGAAACCAACAGGAACCCGCCTCTTGCAGTCCTTAAGGCGCCTCTGGAACCTGATTCGTGCCATTGCCGAAATTCAGAATCAGACCACCCGCTATCTGCGTGCACTCTGCAGAAAATAGCCTGATCCGGTTTTGTTTGTATTTCTAATTTCGATATGCTAGAATAAAAGACATGTCATACGATAAAAAAGTAAAAGAGGAAATAAGAGTATGTCAGATATGATATTATTTGATCTGGACGGAACCCTGACCGATTCCGGTCCTGGAATTACAAGATGCGTACAGTATGCGCTGGCATCCTTTGGCATCGAAGAGCCGGATCTGGAAAAACTGAACTGTTACGTGGGACCGCCGCTTCTGGAATCTTTCATGAATTTTGCAGGCCTTGGCTGCGAAGAAGCACAGCAGGCCATCACAAAATACCGGGAGCGGTACGAGGCAGAGGGCATTTTTGAAAATGAAGTATACGAGGGAATCCCGGAGGTTCTGGCGTATCTGAAAGAGAAGGGAAAAATTCTGGCGGTAGCATCGTCCAAACCGGAAAAATACGTGGAGCAGATCCTGGAGCATTTCGAAATCAGAAAGTATTTTACCGTAGTAACCGGTTCAGAAATGAACGAAACCAGAACCGACAAAGGAGAAGTCATCGCAGAGACGCTGCGCCGACTCGGAGCAGAAGACAGCCGTTCCGACGTGGTGATGGTTGGTGACAGAAGCTATGACGTAATCGGGGCAAGAGAAAACGGACTGCTCTGTGTCGGCGTATCGTATGGGTACGGCGGAAGAGAAGAACTCGAGGCAGCAGGTGCCGCAAAGGTATGTGATACACCGGAAGAACTGAAACTGCTGGCGGAGGATCCGAAAGAAGAGAAGAAAAGACGCGACCGCATCAAAAAAATGAAGCCGGAGCGTATCCCGTGGCTGACAAGAGGAGAAAGTGGAACAGGAATCTTTGCGCAGAAAGAGAAAAAAGCAGAGAATATAAAAGAAAAAAGGACAGCGAAAACAGAGCCAAAAACGGAGGAAATCGTAATTCCTATCCAGCGGAAGCTATGGCGTCTTTTAAAACCGCTTCTGACGTACGAACTGTTTCTGATCGGAGCAACCGTACTTCTGGCGCTGATCCTGATGACGTTTACGACCGGCGGTTATCTGGAAGAGCGTATGCACGCGACATCCGTTCTTGCATCAGCAATCGGCAGTCTGGCGGCGATCCCGGTTCTCTGGAAACAGTACAAAAAAGATGAAGGCATGTTCCCGAAACCGGAAAAACGGTGGAGTGCGGCAGAGGCAGCCGCCTGTATTCTGCTGGTTATGACCTTCGGCCATCTCCTGAATACTGTAATGAACGTGACCGGCTTTACCAGAATCTTTTCCGGCTATCAGGACATGGCATCAAAGATTTATGAAGGACAGAACCCGCTGCTTCTGATCCTGTCCGTCGGTGTGCTGAGCGCGGCCGCAGAGGAAATTGTTTTCCGCGGCATGATTTACCGCAGGGCAAAAGATTTCTGGGGAACCGGCTGGGGCATCGCAGCATCATGTCTGCTGTTCGGTGCATATCACGGCAATGTGACGCAGTTTGTCTATGCAGCCGTGGTAAGTGTGCTTCTGATCCTTATTTATGAGCGGTGCGGAACACTCCTTGCCCCGGTTCTTGCGCACATGGCAGAAAATATCTGGGGACTTTACCGGAGCCAGTTCGTATCCTGGATGACCCAAAAAGCGCCGGCAGGTGCATGGATGTTCATCTTTTTGGAAGCGGTAATCTGCGCCGGAACGTTCTGGTATCTGTTTTTAAAGGATAAACAGGGAAAAACACAAAAATAACAGAAAAAAACCGCAGAATCCGCGAAAAAAATGCTTGTCATGAAAAAAACTCTGTGATACAATCTTACTGTTGCACAATAAGCACCCATGCGGTACCAAGGATGGTGCCTGTTTTTTGAAAAACAGGTTCCAAGGTGAAAAAACATGGGGAAGAATAAAACCATAAGGAGATAAAACAATGAGCGTAATTTCAATGAAACAGTTACTGGAAGCCGGTGTTCATTTCGGACATCAGACAAGAAGATGGAATCCTAAAATGGCTCCGTACATCTACACAGAGCGTAATGGTATCTACATCATCGACCTGCAGAAATCTGTAGGAATGGTAGATGACGCATACAAAGCTGTTGCAGACATCGCAGCAGACGGCGGCACAATCCTTTTCGTAGGAACCAAAAAACAGGCTCAGGACGCTATCGCTGTTGAGGCAGAGCGCTGCGGAATGTACTATGTAAACGAGAGATGGCTCGGCGGTATGCTGACCAACTTCAAAACCATCCAGAGCCGTATTGCAAGACTGAAAGCAATCGAGACCATGGAGCAGGATGGCACCTTCGAAGTTCTTCCGAAAAAAGAAGTCATTGAGTTAAAGAAAGAGCTTGCAAAACTGCAGAAAAACCTTGGCGGTATCAAAGAAATGAAGAGACTGCCGGACGCTATCTTCGTAGTAGATCCGAAAAAAGAGAGAATCTGCGTACAGGAAGCTCATACACTGGGAATTCCGCTGATCGGTATCTGCGATACCAACTGCGATCCGGAAGAGCTTGACTATGTAATTCCGGGTAATGACGACGCTATCCGTGCCGTAAAACTGATCGTTTCCAAAATGGCAGACGCAGTTATCGAGGCAAAACAGGGCGAGGCTGAGGAAGCTGCATACGAAGAAGCAGCAGAGACAGACGCTGAATAATTTACGCGAAGTAATGAACTGGGGGGAACTTGAAATTCAGGTTCCCTTCGGCGAATCTCACAATAGCAGACCGGCATGAAGATGCAGTCTGCTGAATCACGTATACGGAGGAATAAAACAATGGCTATTACAGCAGCAATGGTAAAAGAGTTAAGAGAAGTAAGCGGTGCTGGTATGATGGACTGCAAGAAAGCTCTTACAGCTACCGAAGGTGATATGGACAAAGCAATGGAGTTCCTGAGAGAAAAAGGACTTGCTACTGCTCAGAAAAAAGCTGGCAGAATCGCAGCTGAGGGTATCGTTATGCTGAACGTATCCGAGGATGGAAAGAAAGCTGTCGCTGTAGAAGTAAACGCTGAGACAGACTTCGTTGCAAAGAACGAGAAATTCCGTGGCTATGTAGCACAGGTTGCAGAGCAGGCTATGGATACAACTGCAGCAGACGTAGAAGGATTCCTGGCAGAGCCTTGGAAATTCGATACCAACGAGACCGTTGGCGAAGAGCTGGCTCATCAGATCGCTACCATCGGCGAGAACATGAACATCCGTCGTTTCCAGCAGGTAAAAGAGGAGAACGGTTTCGTTGCTTCTTATACTCATATGGGCGGTAAAATCGGTGTTCTGGTTGACGTTGAGACAGATGTTGTAAACGATGACCTCAAAGAGATGGCTAAAAACGTTGCAATGCAGATTGCAGCTCTTCGTCCGCAGTACACAAACCGCGACGAAGTAAGCGCTGATTACATCGCACATGAGAAAGAAATCCTCATGGCTCAGATTCAGAACGACCCGAAAGAGTCCCAGAAACCGGAAAAAGTTATCCAGGGAATGATCCAGGGCCGTATCAACAAAGAGCTCAAAGAGATCTGCCTGCTTGATCAGGTATACGTAAAAGCAGAAGACGGAAAACAGTCCGTAGCTCAGTATGTAGCACAGGTTGCAAAAGCAAACAACGCAACCGTAGCAGTAAAAGGCTTCGTTCGTTTCGAGACCGGTGAAGGAATCGAGAAGAAAGAAGAGAACTTTGCTGAGGAAGTTGCTAAACAGATGGGAAACTAATTTATCAATCGCAAGACTGGTAAAAAGCAAATTAAATA
>ENA-UOJC01003929-UOJC01003929.1-human-gut-metagenome-genome-assembly--contig:-C104-NODE-3929-length-13255-cov-4.903485_pt1 | contig 13255 bp, 10 predicted proteins | sample MGYA00242339_ERZ723886 | MGnify/ENA metagenome assembly ERZ723886 | reverse complement strand
AAGCCGGCTGTCGGCTCTCCCATTGAAGCGGAAGAAATCGAAAAGGAACCCATCCGGAAACGCCGTCGCGGTTCTTCGGGACGCGGCCCGCAGCAGTCCCGCAACGACGCCATGCAGGAAAAACTTCAGAAAGCAAAGGATACGACGCGGCAGCTCTGGTCCAACCGGCTGGTGCGTTTAGGCGTTTTCGCCGTTCTTTTCCTGATCATTTTTGGCAGTGTTTATGCTTATCTGCCCCGGCTGGCGGAAAGCAAACTGCCCAAACTGTTCGCCTCCAACGGCATGCCTTTCCGTTCCTTCACGATGAAATCACTGACGATGGACACGATTGAACTCGCGAACGTCAGCGACACGTCGGGAACGATGACAATTACCGGTATGAAAGCAAAATTCTCCCTCTGGAACCTGATGATGAACAACGAGCTGGACGAGTTGGAAATCAACGGTCTTTCCGTGACGGGCGAAAAAACGGACGAAGGGATTTCCCTGGGAGCCGTCGGGCCGCTTCTGACCGCACCGATGCGCGACGGAGCGGGAAACGAGCTGATCATCAACCGTCTGAATATCATCAACAGCCGTTTCATCCTGAACATCGAAGAACCCGAAACGCCGCCGCCGCCCGAAGAAACGGAACCGAAGCTGGACGAGTTCGGCGACCCGATCATTGAAGAACCGGAAGGCCCTCCGACCGTGAACTTTACGGCCAACGGTTCGCTGAAGAAAAATGCCCTGCGGCTTAACATTTCGACCAACCTGGAAAACAAACAGCTTGTCCTGCGGACGTCGTCAAGCCTGGTGAAAACGCCGATGTCGGCACAGGCCAGTGTGGAAATTACCGAAGGGAACGTGCTTAAAGACGAAAAAACCGTCGGATCCGTAACGGGAACACTGAATATTTCCATCTTAAAAGGCGCCCTGGAAAGCGGAACGGCGGATCTGAATCTGTCAACGCCGTCGCAGGATCTGGCGCTGAAAACGGAAGTGATCCCCGGCGAGGAGGGGTTCAATCTGGATGCGCAGGTCAAGCGTTCCTTTAAAAAGCCCGAAGAGGCATTCGGAAAATTCGTCGGCGACCTGACCATCAAATCGTCGAACATCACCATGTCCGGAAACCTGCAAAAGTTTGAAGGCACGCTTCCCCTTTCACTGGAAGCCTCTTCGCTGACCAACGGAAAGGTTTCCTTCCAGGGGCTGGCGTCATCAACGGAACTGAAGCTTGCCTGTGAAAACTATAACTGCCGCTACACCCTGACGAAACCGTTCCAGATCAATATGGGAAGCCTGAGCTACGGCGGACGTTATACACAGATGAAGACATATGAACCGTTAAATCTGGTGATCAATGTCGCGAAGGAACCGTTCCTGACATCCTCGAACGGACTGCTGTCCTTCCGTCTGCCTCTGGCCGGATTCGTCGCGAAGGCAATGGTCATCGACAATACCAGCAGCATGCAGACCGCCGTTGCCATCAACGGCGCGCGCCTGAACGCGGAATACAACATTTATACCGGGGTTTACCGGGGGAACATGTCTTTTGCACAGTCGGCCTATGTGGACAAGAACATCCGCCTGTCCAATATGCAGGGCATGCTTTCGTTCACACAGCAAAGCCTGCCCGAAGCCCGTTTCATCGTCGGAAGCGCTGTTCTGGCTCGCAAGGGAATTTTGCCGGAAATGAAAGCCGAAATGGCGTTCCATCCGATGAAGGGGGACGAATACAGCGTCGATCTTTCGGCACAGATGCTGAACGGGCTGGTTTCCGCAACGGCAAAGGGATCTTATACACTGGCGTCGCATGAATGGAACCTGTATTTCAATCTGCCGAAGCTGACTTTCTCGGAAGGCGGCCTGTCGCTTGAAACCGTTTTCCCGTCGCTGACGGCCTATCTGTCCCCGAATACTTCCGGGACGATTGCCGCCAAGGGCCGTATGTCGATCCGTGACGGCCGGGTTTCGGGGCCTTTGAACCTGCTTTTGGAAAACCTGTCGACGACATGGGGCGATATCCGGGCCGACGGCATCAGCGGCGTGCTGACCCTTTCTTCGCTGTATCCGTTTGAAACGGCCATCAACCAGCAGATTTTCGCCGGTTCATTCAATGTCGGCATTCCGTTCCGCAACGCGCTGTTCAACTTCAGGGTATCGCCGCAGCAGGGTCTGCAGGTCGCCAGCCTGCGGATGGCTTTCGCAGACGGCCAGTTCAAGACCATCAAGCCGTTTACGGTGCCTTTCGAAAGCATTCCGGCTCCGATTTATCTGGAAGGACGCGGCATCAATCTGGGCGTCCTGTCTCAGCAGCTGAAAACACAGTCTCTGCGAATGGACGGGATGCTTGATTCCGAATGGAAGCTGACTCTGAACGATCGGAAGCTGACCGTTGACCGGGCGGATTTCCAGTCGAAAATGGGCGGCCTTCTGGAATTTGACGCACCGCCGGATGTACGCAAGACCATGGATAAAAACATGCAGGATTTCCTGAAAAGTGTCATTGTTAAGGATCTGTTGCTTTCCATGAAAGGGCCGATGGACGGCACCATGCAGTTCATGCTGGGCATCCGCGGGCATTCGCCTCTGGATACGGCGCGCAAGGACAAGGAAGTGACACTTGATTTTTCGGGAACGCTGAATTCATTCCTGAGGCAGGATCGCGGACCGGTCAATATGCCTTCGGACGTCCTGCTGTCCTTGCAGAACTTTACGAAATAGGCGGCAGACATGCGGTTCGGCGAGTTCCCCGTATATGATGCTCTGGGCGTTGAACTGGCCTATCCCGTAACGTGTCAGGGAAAGGTTTTTCCGGCCGGACACGCCATGACGGCGAACGACCTGCGCCTTTTCCGGCAGGACGGCATCCAAAACGTTGTCGGATGCCTTCTGACGTCCGATGATATCCGTCCGGACATCGCGTGCGACATGATTCTGAAATCTCTTGTAGGCGACCATCTGCGGTATACGCATCCTGAAAACGGGTACAGTGAAATTTACGCGGACAAGGACGGCCTGTTCGTCGTTTCGCCGGAGCGTCTGTTTCGATTCAATGCGCACGACGAAAATATTTCGACCGCCTGTCTGGCTCCGTTTATGCCCGTGTATAAAAACCAGCTGATTGCCAGCCTGCGGCTTTCGGGGCCGGCATTTCCGGCGGACGTCGTGAATGCCGCGGTTGATAAGATTACGGGGCAGGGGCCGCTGTTTAAAATCGCGCCTTACGCTTTATGCCGGATCGGGTATGTTCAGACCGTCATGCACCGCGGGGATATTCCGGTTTTGGAAGAAGACGCTCTGAACCGGCGTTTCGGCGTGTACGGTTTCGGCGTTGTTCATTTTGAAACGTGCGCCCATCAGTCGGAGCACGTTGAAAAGGCTGTCCGCAACGCGATTGACGCGGGGGCAGAGGTTGTCCTGGTGCAAAGCCCGGCCGCGCCCATCAGCCGCAACGACGTCGTTCCGTCGGCTTTCAAGGAGGCCGCCGGGGATATAGACCGTCTGGGCTGGCCGATGGATCCGGGATTGTCCGTTGTCATTGGGCATAAAAATGATGTGAAGCTGATCGGGTTCGCCGAAAAGGATTTTGAAACGCCGGCCATGGATCGCCTGATGCGTTTCCTGGCGACCAGGTCTCTTCCCCCGGCCGAGGATTTTCCCTCTTTCGCGCCGGGAAGCCTGTCGATTGAGCGCCTGATTCAGATTTTTACGCCGGACCCGGAAAAAAACTCGATTGCCGGCGGCGCTCTGGACGTGGTGGTTATACTCGGGATTGTCGTTCTGGCGGCAGGGTCGTCGCGCCGCATGATCGGGTCAAACAAGCTTCTGGAAAATGTGCAGGGGCTGCCCATGATTGAGCGGGTGGTGCAGTCGGCACTGTTGTCCCGGGCGGCCTACGTTCTGGTTGTGACCGGATATGACGCGCGTTTTATTGAACAGCGCCTGGCAAACTATGATGTAAAAATCGTCCGCAATCCGGATTATTCTTCGGGTGTTCTCAGCTCTGTGCGTCTGGGGCTGTCCGTTCTGCCGCCCGACGTGGCGGGTGCGGTCGTCCTGCCGGCGGATATGCCGGGGTTTACGTCGGCGTATATTGACCGCCTGATTGACTGTTTTGATGCAAAGGCGAAGCGGAAGCCGGTTTGTATGCCGGTGTATGACGGCGTGCGGCACAATCCGGTTTTGTGGCCGCGCGATTTGTTCAAGACTGTGAAGATAATTCCCGAAGACGCGCACTGGATGCCGCCGTTGATCGAACATTCAGATTATATTGTCGAAATGCCGGTTGAGGATGATCTGCCGCTGTCGGACATTAACACGCACGGTGACCTGTCGGCTTTTCTGGCGCGGGCGGATTTTTCCGATGATGTTGAAAAGGAACTGGCGGCGTTGGAAAAAAAGGAATAATCCTTTTCCGTCCGGTCATGAAAAATCCGCCGATTCCGGCGGATTTCGCATATTTTTAATGAATTTTGAAAAGGGACTAATCAATGACGCGGATATGAAAATGTTCACGTTCTTCATTGTTCAGCATGGAAACGGCGGCGCAGTAGTCGGTCCACGCCTCGATTGAATCGTTCAGGCGGTTTAAAATAAAGGTTTCAAGGCTTTCTCCGGCTAATTGAGCTTGGTTTTCAATCAGCTCGTAAAGAGATTCTTCAATGGCGATTGGAACGATTTTGTTGTGGGAGGGTGTTGCGCCCATGGGTGAATCCTTATGTAAAACTTGACTTTTTATCAATATACATAGGGGAGAATCGGCGAATCCAGTAAAAAATGAAAAAAATGAAAAAATTTTTTCTGTCAAGAGATTCCGGACTCTTTGAAAGGAATCGAAGGCCGCAGAAAATAAGGGATTTTTGAATCTCTAAACGAATCAACGAGTCGCGGCGATTCCCGGAAGGGAAAAAAGAACGAAAAAAGAACAGGTTAATATTTTAAACTTCTGATTCTTTCGATTTGATTAAAGCACGTAAAAATAGTTTCGTTTTGACGCGTTTCCGGTTTTATGAAGGACCAAAAAAAACAGCCGCATGAACGCGGCTGTTTTCAGGAGAGAGAGTCATGCGAAGACATGCCGTAAAAAACTTGAGGGTGATGTGAGGAATAAAGACAACAAGTTTTAAAGCGGCATGCCTTCCTCAGGCCGTCCTCAGGGCATTTCCTGAGGGCGGTTTTCCATATCCGAGCCGACTTCGGGCGCCGGTAAACCGGGAGCCATCGCTTCCATATCCCGCGGGAAAGGCTTTTTCATGCCGCACGGGCAGGGCGGTGGCGGGGGAAGCGGCCTGTCGACACAGGGACACGGTCCGGGCATAGGCGGCGGACACGGGCGGCGCATCTGCGGCCCTTCCGGAAAACGCTCGGACGGATTGCCGTCCGCATCCGGCGCCTGTCCGCCGAAACGGTCGGGGCGGCCTTGAGCGGAGCGGGGACGTTTATCCGGCATCTTTTTGAAACGCGGGCCTTTTTCAAAGGCCGCTGCAAAGCCGGCGCGTTCTTCCGGCGTCATATTCGTGATGATGGCGAGCATGTTGGCCTGAACGGCGTCGTCCATGTTCCGTCGGACGGCGGCGGCCTGAGCCAGAGCCTGTTCCAGACGCGCCTCATCAAATTCCGGAGCCCGGACAGCGTCAATGATCGCTTTTTTACTGTCGGCCATTTCCTGTCGGTGCGTTTTGAAAACTTCCTTCAGGATTTTACCGAAAGGGCGAAAGGCATGCTTCGCGGCGATGGCTTCCTGAGGGGGCGGCGGAGTGAGGCTTTCAGCCGCGTCTTTGAACATCATAACGCGTTCGGGCGGCGGAAAACCGGGATGAAAGACGGCTTTGGCAACTTCAAAACCAAGAAACGAGAAGTTCAAGGCCAGTGAGACACCCAAAGCAATAAGAATCTTTTTATTCATGATCACAGCTCCGTTGTGTTAAGGGTGTAGTCAAACATATCGTTAAAATAGCTCTGCGTATTGGCATAGTTCATTTCTGCATTCTGCCATCCGATATAAAACCCGCAGATCATGAGCAGCAGCGATACAACCGCCGAGTATCGCAGAAAGACAAAGAACAGGCGTCTGTTCTGTTCATTGACGATCGCGGCGAACAGGCGTTCGCTCAGCCCCGGGTTAAACGGCGGAGAGAACAGGTTCAGCTGGTCATCCAGGCGGCGTTCTTCCGTCCACAGGGCAGCTTCGTTTCCCGAAAGAGCCAGGGAAAAGGACGAGTTTTCATTGCCGGGCCATTTTTTCGGATCGGAGCCGAAGGTCTGAACGGTTTTTTTGAATTCGTCAAAGTTCATCACTGTTTCTCCTTTCCTTTAAAAAGTTTTTCCTTCAGTGCCTGACGTGCCCGGAAAAGAAGAGCCTCCAGCGCGCCCGGCGAAACAGAAAGCATTTCGGCAGCTTCTCGAGCCGTCATTCCCTGATGGTAGCACAAAACCAGAGCTTCCTTCTGGCGTTCCGGAAGCGCGTTGACGGCTTTGGCGATTTCGTCGCTTTCGCTTTTTTTCAAAAGCGTCTGCTCGGGCGAATCATCCGGCGAGGCCGTTTCCGGTATTTCGCTTTCCGTCGGCCTGACACGCCGCACCATATCAATGTAGCGGTTGTAGGCAATACGGTGCAGCCATGCTGACAGTTTTGCTTCCGGCCGCCATTGAGCGGCGCTGCGCCATACTTTGAAAAAAACGTCCTGAACGATGTCTTCCGCGTCTGTTTTGCTGGATGTCAGCCGCCACGCAAAAGCATAAAGCATATCGCTGTAGCGGTTTAACAGAATGCGAAACGCGCCGGCATCCGAACGGGCGATGCGTTCCATCAGTTCTTTGTCGGTCAGATCGTTCGCGGACATTCTTTTCTTCTTCTGAGTACGTTCATATATGATAAACGCAGAAGCCGTAAAAAAACATACGGTAATTCGTAAAAAATGCTTCTGACCGAAAGTCGGGGGCCTTCGTCCGGATTAAAAGTCCCGGCCGGCGAAGAACAGATCGTAACTGTTCCTGAAAAACAGGCTGTGAATAAGCTCTTCCGCTTCATCCGGAAATTCCGCGGCAATGGCCGATTTTACTTCACTGACGCGGGCGGGGTAGTAGGACGGATCGCCGAAGGGTCCCAGGGGGATGTCGGTTCCGAACAGAAGATGCGAAAGCGTTTCTTCATCAATGATGCGCAGGATGTTGACGATTGTTCCGGGCGATACCCATGAAATATCCGCATACAGGTTCGCCGTTCCCGAACGCAGGGCGCCCATTAAAACGCCCAGCGTCAGATAATGGTTCGCATCGTCGCCCATGCCCAGGTGCGCCAGAATGACCGGAACGTTCGGGAATTTCTGGGCCGTTTCATAAATATACAGCGGGCTGGACCAGTTATCCTGAGAATGGAAAAGAACGGGCAGGCCGTATTCCTCCGCGACCGCCAGATAAGGTTCATACAGCGGATCGTTCGCGTCCAGGCACAGCGTATTGGGATGGAGCTTGATGCCATAGATCTCATCGCCCCGGCGTTCAATCAGATCCGCCAGGTTTTCCGCATTGCCATATCCCGGCTGTCCGACAATCAGCGTTTTCAGCTTCGGATTTTCCGCACAGATATCCAAAAGGGCTTCGTTGGCTTCGATTTCATCCTGACTGGGGGAACCGTCCGGTTTTGTGTCGATGGCGTTCATGTTGGACACCAGGGCGTACATGACTTCGTTTTCCTCTGTTTCGCCGTTGATGTCGATGTCAAAAGGCGCGTCAAAAGCGGCATTCAGGGTTTCTTCGGTGAAATCGACGTTGTCGGCGCTCCATGCACCGATATGGGCATGGGATTCAATAATTTTTCCGTACAGTTCGTCCTGATCCGCGGTCATCTTTTTTCCTCTGTTCAATTATTGTTTATAAGGAGTTATCCCTGACACGGGAATGGTTTTAATCCAGAACGTGCAGGGGGTCAAGCCGCAAAAAGAGCCGGAGGTTTAAAAAGATTTCCGTACCTGGAAAAGCAGAGCGTGCGCATCGAAACGCCTTTTGTAGTTTCCCTGATACACCACGGAAAACAGCGTTCCGTTTTCTGTTTTTTTCGTCAGGGAAAAGGCCGCTTCCCCGCCCCAGCGTTCAGGATCCGTTCCGGTAATGACATACGGCGCTCCGTACAGAAAGGAACCTGCCGCCCGCATGGTATCCGTTTTGGCCTCATAGGAGGCGGCCAGAGACAGTTCCGGCGTTATCCCGAAAACCGGAGCGGCCTTCAGGTCGAAACCGCTTTCAAGCGTCAGGACATCATAAGAGCGTTTCCGGATTCTCTGGCCAATGCTGTCGCGGTAGTCATTATAATGAAGCCGGATGTATTCGGCACGGATTTTCGGCGTCACGACAAAGGACGCGGCTTCAAAGTCTTTGCCAAGCTCCAGAAACGCTTCATGCTGACGGCCGTTGTGTTCGGAACGGATCAGGAAGCCGGCCGCGTCCTGTTTCTCGCGATACCGGCTGAAACCGAAGCCGGCGGCCCCGGCCAGATGAAATCCGCGGGACATTTCATAACGGGCATACATCAAAAGGCCGTACATGCCGATATCCGAAGCACGCACATCCGAACGGCTCCGGGTTTCTGCATAGGAAAAGGCGGCTCCGGCCAGGAGGCGGTCAAAGGAAACGTCCGCCCCCAGAACAAAGCCGTCCGTATGCCGGCGGTAGCCGGTCAGATTTTCCCGGGAATATTGATCGGCGCGTCCATGCAGATAAGCGCCCCACGCGGACACGGAATGCGCTGCCCCGCCGCCGGAACGTCCCCAGACATCTTCTGATACCGGACGTAAGGAGATAAGACGCGATATCTGCGAAAAAACGGATGCCGCCGCTTCCGCATCGGCGCGGGTCATATCCGGCCCCAATGCCTCAAGCGCCCGTTCACCGGCGAACAGGTCAGCGTTCAAAGACTGCACAATGTGCGTGAATATGTCCTTTTCGGGAGTTCCTTCGGGAGCATGGTTATATCCTTCCGTGACGGAATTCGCAATGTCCGCCAGTTTCGGATTATTCGGAGCAACGACATTTTCCAGCGGGAGACTCTGCCCCCGTACGATCAGTTCACCGAACGGCGTCAGTTCAGAAGTATAATTAAAGATGTTCCCGTTCGGAAAAACGAGATTTTCAAGGCCGGTCATTCCGCCGTCGGCCGCCGCCAGGACATACATTCCCGTCGTCCCCAGAGGCTGGGAAAGATGAATGTTTACGGGCCCTTCAAACGTGATGGTTTGATCCGTGACGATTGAGGCAAAGGTCCGCTGCGTTGGATCAAAGCTCAGAGAGGCTCCGGATTCGATATAAACATCCATTCCGTTAAATTCGGCCGTGCGGCGAATCAGGATGCCGGAGCCTGAAGCAATCCGGACTTCACTGAAATTGTTCAGAAAGGGAACTCCTGCAGCGTAGTCCTGCCCCAGAAGGAGGATATCATCGCCGGCGAACAGAAGGGTATTGGCTCCGCTTTTATTTCCTCCGAACAGGCGCGTGCGTGTATTGAGCTGAAGGTTATGCGCCAGAATGACGGTATTGCCCTCTGTCGCGCCGCCGCCGGCGGCGTAACCGCCGTAAATATTTCCGTCGATGATGTCCTGCCGCAGAAACACCGTATTGCCCGAACAGTCGCCTTCCGTCGAATAACCGCCGTATATGTTGCCATGAACAGTACCTTTTTCAAAAACGACAATGTTGTTAAAGACATTCCCGCTTCCATCCGAACGGCCGCCGTATACACTGTTTCGGACTGTACCGCCCGTTGATATGACGGAATTGTCCGAAACGTCCCCGGCATCTGTCGCGTAGCCGCCTGAAAGATTCTGGGCCTCGGCGTCCGTAAAATAAACCGCATTCCGCCGGATGTTTCCGGATTGGATCGTAAATCCGCCGATGGCATCCGTCCGGACCGTACCGCCCGTGACGGTGACAACATTGTCCAGGACGTCCTCATAACGCGCATGGCCTCCGAAAAGTTTTCCGACAGTGCCTCCGTTGATGATGACGCTGTTTTCCGAAACGATGCCGCGGCCGTTGGCAATGCCGCCGTAAATGGTGCTGGTGATGTTGCCGTTGTTCAAAGTGACAGAGTTTTCCCGGACGGAAACGGTGTTTCCGGCCCACTGCGAACGGCCGCCGTAAATGTTGACGGCTTTGTTGGATCCGTTGATGACAACATGGTTCCCGACGGCGCCTCCGCTTTGGGAATACCCGCCGTACACTGTGCCGGCGTTCTGGGCATTTAAGACAACAGTGTTGGAAGAGGCCGTGCCGTTCACCGACGATCGGCCTCCGTACAGGTCTGTCACGCTGCCGGCATTGAAAACAACAGCGTTTCCGGAGACTTCTGTGCCGGAGGCGTCGGAATAGCCTCCGTAGACAGCGGAAAAGGAAAGGGATGAACCGGAAATATCAACGGTGTTGCCGGACGGCGACGAAGGCCGAAGAGGATCAGAGCAGGCGCTTCCTTCTCCACAGACGATACTTTCACCGGCGGCAGCTGCCGACGCGGCCAGCAATATAAGAAGGCAGGCGACAAGAGCTTGCACGTTTTTCGACCCTTCTGCGTCATAAATTTTCTTTCTACATTAGAACATATTTAAAGAAAAATGTTAAGCAGAAAAGGCTTTACAGCACCTTGCTCAGGAATTCGCGGGCGCGGGAGGATTGAGGTGCGGTGAAAAAATCGGCGGGCGCGGCGTCTTCCAGAACAATGCCGCCGTCCATGAAAACGATGCGGTCGGACACTTCGCGGGCAAACCCCATTTCATGGGTGACGATAATCATGGTCATGCCCGTTTCCGCCAGTTCCTTGATAACCATAAGAACCTCTTTGACCATTTCGGGATCCAGAGCGCTGGTCGGTTCATCGAAAAGCATGGCTCGGGGAGACATGCACAGGGCGCGGGCAATGGCGACGCGCTGTTTCTGGCCGCCGGAAAGGTTATGCGGATACGCGGCCGCCCGGTCGGCCAGCCCGACCCGTTCCAGGAGGGTCATGGCCTGTTCTTCCGCGTGCCTTTTATCCGCCAGCCCGAGAAGCACCGGCGCCAGCGTCAGGTTTTCCAGGACATTCTTGTTGGCAAACAGGTTGAAGTGCTGAAACACCATGCCGACCTTGCGGCGCAGGGCGGACAGATTGACACCCGGCGCGGTGATTTCCTCTCCGTCGATGAAAATCCGGCCGGACGTCGGTTCAATCAGCCGGTTGATACAATGCAGAAGCGTGCTTTTCCCGGATCCCGAAGGTCCCAGAATGCTGACGACTTCCTGCGGTCGAACGTTCAGACGGACGCCGTTCAGGACTTTGTTCGCGCCGAATGATTTGCACAGTTCCTCGATTTTAATCATGAGCGGCCAACCTTCTTTCAACATACTGCAGAATCTGCGACAAAGTGACGGTCAGAAACAGGTAAATCGCCGCCACGGCGAACAGAGGCACAACGGCATCGTACGTCTTTGAACGCAGGATATCTCCGGCGCGCATCAGGTCAATGCCTCCGATGAAGCCGACGACCGAGGTTTCCTTCAAAAGGACGATGAATTCGTTGCCAAGGGCGGGCAGGATGTTTTTGAATGCCTGGGGCAGCACGATACAGCGCATGGCCATCGTTCGCGTCATGCCAAGCGAGAGGGCGGCTTTCATCTGGCCCCCGGCGACAGCATTGATGCCGGCTCGGACAATTTCAGAGATGTAGGCACCCGAATTGACCCCGAACGCGATGACCGCCACCAACCATTTGTCAACAGCGACGGAGGCAAAGATGACAAAATTGATGATAAACAGCTGAACCAGAACCGGCGTTCCGCGGATGCATTCAATGTAAAACATGGCAGGCCAGCGCAGAAGCCGCCTGTCCGATGCGCGCATCATGGCGACCAGCACCCCCAGAACAGCCCCGATCAGGACAGCGCCGAAGGTAATCGCCAGTGTGTAGCCCAGACCATTTAAAATCAGGACGCTGCCGGTCGGCTGGTTCACGCCCAGAGGTTCAAAAAAGCATATCTTGATTCTTTCCCACACGATATCGGCTCCGGTTTGTTGCGGTCTCACGGCTTTATAACAGCATGAACGGCTTTTGCACAAGCCGGAATTCCGGTGACGTGCAAAAGTTTTATGACCGGACGGGAGGCGCTCTGTAAAAAGGGCGCCCCCGTTTTAATCCGTAAAATGTTTTTCGAGAAGAATGTCCATTTCGCCTGAGTTCCTGATTTTTTTCAGGCTTTCATTGATCCGTTCCAGAAGCTCTGTATTGCCTTTCCTGACGGCGACGGCATAGTACTCGTCTTCAAAAGGCAGATCCACCCGAGCCAGTTCCGGATTTTTTGCGTGCAGAACAGAGCCGAGCGCTTCGTCCGTCAGGATCAGATCGACCTTGCCGTTTTTCAGCTCCATGACGGCTTCAAAGGCCGTGTTAAAGCGGATAACGTTCGGCGTGTACTGTGAAGCGGCGGTGTCTCCGGTTGTCCCGATGGCGACGGCGATTTTTTTGTTTTTCAAATCGTCCAGAGAGCGGATGCCCGCCGCATCCTTCGCCTGAACCAGAACAATCTGAGTGACTTTATAATACGGATCGCTGAAATCCACATTTCTTCTGCGGTCTTCGGTCACGGTCATCCCCGCCAGAATCATGTCGATTTTTCCGGTATTGAGCGCGGGAATCAGAGAATCAAACTTCATGTCTTCAATCTGAAGCTTTTTTCCGGCGTGCACGGCAATCAGACGGGCAACGTCCGGATCGAACCCGACGATTCCCTCTCCGTCCGGTCCGCCGCGCATTTCAAAAGGGGGAAATTCGGCGTTTGTTCCCATGACGAGCGTGTTCGGGTCTTTTTGTTCCCCGCATCCGGCCAGTGTGAAAAAAGCCAGAACGGTCAGCAGAATGTGTTTCATCGTCGTATCCTTTCCACGGAACGGTAAAGAAGGATTTTCTTGTAACATGGCGCCGCGGAAAGGTCGATAAAAGAATTCGGCTAGATTTTATGATTTTTGGGTTTTTCTTTCGGCAATCCGGGCAGAGGATGGTACAGGCCGCCGCACATGGAATGAGGGACACCCGTTGTTCCGGGGAACGAAATCGGCAGGCCGAACAGACTCCGAACCGCCAGAAAAGCAAAGCCCTGTGCTTCGACGAAATCGCCGTCCCAGCCGACGTCACGGGCGATTTGAACCAGGACGCCCAGCTTCTGGCGCAGCATCCGCATCAGTGTCGGGTTGTTCGCTCCGCCGCCGCATACGATCCAACGTTTGGGCGGCTGAGGCAGGAAATCGCGGGCG
>ENA-UOJC01003927-UOJC01003927.1-human-gut-metagenome-genome-assembly--contig:-C104-NODE-3927-length-13261-cov-4.479933_pt1 | contig 13261 bp, 11 predicted proteins | sample MGYA00242339_ERZ723886 | MGnify/ENA metagenome assembly ERZ723886 | reverse complement strand
GCGAAGGATGCTTTGAGCCAGCTACTGGGGGACCGCTTGTTGCGGGAATATCGCACCGAGGAGGAAACCCTGCTGCGAGAAATGGCCTTCCTGACGAAAATTGCGGAGCTTGAAGATCACCGGGCAAAACTGGAAGACGGCAAGCCCTGTCCTCTTTGCGGCGCAACCGAACACCCCTTCGCGGAAGGGAATGTACCCGTCCCCGATGAAACCGAACAGAAGATCGACGCCCTGACCAGGCTGATTGGCAAAGCTGAGGATCAGGAAGCCGCCATCAAGAAACTCGAAGAAGCTGAAAACCTAGCCCGTAAGAACCTGACGGAGGCTGAGAAGCTGGAGTCAGCAGCGGCTAATGACAAGAAGGCTGCCGAGAAAGCCCTGGCCGAGGTGAAGGACGGCCTGGTGAAACTCCGTGCCGATTTTGCCGAACGCAGGCAGTCTGTCTCTGCCAAGCTCCAGCCGCTTGGTATTGCGGACATCCCTGAAACCGACATTTCATCACTGATCGAAACCCTCAAGGCGCGGCTGAAGGCGTGGCAGGCCCAGGTCAAGAAAAAGGCGGACATCGAAAAACAAATTTCCGACATCGACAGCGAGGTGAAGCGGCTGGATGCGGTTATCGAAACTCAAAGCACCGCCCTGACCGAAAAGCTGGAACGCCTGGAGACCTTGAAAAAGGAACTCGTCGCTGGAAGTGATGAGCGCAATGCACTGTACGGCGACAAGAATCCGGACGATGAGGAGCGCCGTTTAAACAAGGCGATTTCGGATGCCGAAGGTGCCGAAAAACAAGCCAGAGACCGGCACAATGAGCTCCAACAAAAATGGAATAATCGCGTTGATATTGTTCATCCCACCCGGCTCGGCGTATTTATGGGCGCTTGAAAGACAAAAGGATGACGCACAGAAAAGAAAAGGCCTCTGTTCTTACGGATTCCGACCTGAATGTAACGGAGCGCGGCTTTTTAGACGGGCTTGACCGCCTTTTTATCTTCTCTTTGAAGATTTTTTTGATCCAGGGAGCTGCAGCGCGCAAGATGATTTTACTTCAAGCGCAAGATAGTTTTAACTTTTTTAAACCACTAAAAAATATGAACGCAGGATGGAATGTTACGTACCGCGCAATTTCAGATAACTGCACACGATTTTTTTTAAAAGCCTCTTTCTTTTCAACTCGGCCTGTTTAATCGCTTCGATTTTTTCGTCCCATCCGGCTCGGCGTATTTATGGGCGCTTGAAAGACAAAAGAATGATGTGTTGAAAAAGAAAAGCCCCTGTTTTTCCGGTTCCCGGTTTGAAAGCTCCTCCTTGTTACGTACCGTGTAATCTCAGACAGGTCCGCACGATTTTTTAAAAGCCATCTTTCTTTTCAACCCTCCCCGGTTAATCGCGTTGATATTGTTCTCCTCACCCGGTTCGGCATATTTATGGACGGGAAAAACAACTGTGTTCTTCCGGTTTTCTGTTTGAATGCTTTCTGCATCCGGCCGGACAAGGTCAAGGCAATACCGTTCCCGTACGCCCCCTCCCCCCGATAAAAGCAAACTCCAAAGGATCAGGGGAGCGGGCGCGGCTGTATCCGAAGAGACAGCTACACGGCCGACGCCGTTTTTTCTATCCTTAAAACAGCTTTCGGGAGGAAAAAATGGATTATCTTGCTCTTGCCATGGCCGGCATTCTGTATGGCGGCGTTGTTTTCGGCGGAAAACTGTTGGCCAATATGGGGGCCACACTGTCCGATGTCATGCTGTATCCGAACCTGATTTCCATGCTGGTTGTTCTGTATCCGGCCCGGCGGGATGCCGCAAAGATTTTCGGACAGCCCCGTTCCGTCACGCTGTTGTTCCTGGGCGCCATGTTTTTCATCAACGTCGGTCAGTATGCCCCGCTGTTTCTGAAAGTCCCCGTCAGCCTTGTCGTCATCCTGCTCTACCTTCAGCCGCTGTGGACGATTCTGATTGAACGCTTTTATTTCGGGAAAAAGCAGACAATGCGCACCTGGGGGCTGGCCGTCGCTCTGCTGGCGGGGATGTTCATTCTCATCAACCCGTTCCAGGCCTCGGCCTTTTCCCCGTTGGGCATTCTCCTGAGCCTGCTGGGCGGGCTGGGGCTTTCCGTATGGGTCATCGTGACACAGCGGTTTTCAGAACAGGGTGTTTCCGGATATGGAACTTTTTTTGCCGCATCGCTTTACTCTGTCCTTCCGGTTGCTCTTCTCGTGGGCGGGCTGACCCATTTTTTTCCGGGGAACGAAACCTACCGCCTGACCCTGGTCGGAGATGCCGGTTATTGGACGGCTTTTCTTTTTTACAGCCTTGCATTTTTCGTCCTGCCGAACATTCTGGTGTTCCGTCATAACAAAAATGTCCCGGCGGCGGTCACCGGCATGATTCTGATGCTGGAACCGGTGTCGGGCGTTATTCTGGACGTTCTTTTCCTGCATACCGCTCTGACGTGGAATATTCTTCTGGGCGGCGGAATGATTCTGATTGCCAATACTGTTCTGATTCTGACATCCCGCGGAGTTCCTGAAGAAAAGCCGCGCACGACAAAGTAATTTTGTTTACAGGTCTTTTGAAAAAACGTTATGCTGTTCAGGCAACGGAGCAGAAAGGAAGAAAAAATGAGCCTGATCAGTATTATCTTTACCGTCATCCTGCTGTTGATTCTTTACGTGATCTTCCTGTACAACCGCTTTATCCGCCAGGAAAACCTCTGTGCCGAAGGATGGAGCGGGATTGATGTGCAACTGAAGCGCCGCTATGACCTGATTCCCAACCTGCTTGCCACGGTGAAAGGCTATGCCGGCTACGAACAGGCAACGCTTGAGAAAATCGTCCGCGAACGTTCCGCCGCCATGCAGGCCGCGACGCCCGAAGAAAAAGCCAAAGCCGAAAACCTTCTGACGTCTTCATTAAAATCAATCTTTGCTCTGGCGGAAAACTACCCCGACCTGAAGGCCAGCCAGAACTTTCTGCATTTTCAGGAAACGCTGGCCGACATTGAAGACAATCTTCAGAACGCACGGCGGTATTACAATGCGACGGTTCGTTCCTATAACACCATGGTCGGCACTTTTCCATCGAACCTGATTGCCCGGCGATTCAATTTTACGGACAAGGAGTTTTTCAACATTGACGAAGCGGAAAAAGCGCCCGTCAAGGTTTCCTTTGAATGAAATCCGTCCTCTTCTTTTTTTGTGTTCTGCTCTGTTTCCCGGCGCGGGCGCAGGAAAACATTCTGAATTATGATTCCGAAATCCGGGTACAAAGGGATGCTTCCGTTGTGGTCACGGAAACGATCACCGTCCGGGCCGAAATGAAAAACATTCGCCGCGGTATTTACCGTGACCTGCCGCGTACCCGGGGTGTTTCCTACAGCGTCCTTTCCGTGAAAAAAAACGGAGAGCCGGAACCCTACTTTACGGAAAATTCCGGCCGGATGTTCCGTATCAACACGGGCACGGACGCGCTTCTGCCGACCGGCGGCTTTTACACGTATGAAATTAAATATCGGGCATCAAATGTTGTGCGCCCTTATCCGGAATATGACGAAATTTACTGGAACGTGACGGGCAATGACTGGCGTTTTTCCATTTTGTCCGCGACGGCGCGTGTCATTCTGCCGCATGGTGCGGATATTCGGCAACAGGCGGGGTATTTCGGCCCGGAGCGTTCCCGAAAGCGGGCCGTCCTGAAAAACGGAGCCTTTACCACTCCCGGTGTTTTGAGCCCGCGGGAAGGCCTGACCGTTGCCGTTGGTTTTGACAAGGGTTTTGTGACCTTTCCGGAAAAGTTCCTGCCGGATATCAATCCGCTTTGGGTGGGGGCGTCAATTCTTCTGGCTTATGGTTTTATTACGTGGTTTCTGTACGGCCGTGACCCGAAAGAACAGGAAGTCATGCCGCGTTTTGACCCGCCGGCCAATCTGACGGCGGCGCAGGCCGGAAGCGTCTATTATTACGGCATGAAACCTTTTCTGTGTTTTTCGGCGGCTCTGATACAGGGCGGCGTTTCCGGCTTTCTGAAATTTTCGGAAAAGGAGAAAATCGTAAAAATCGAACGCTGCCGCAATGCGGAAAACGGCGAAGAAAAGTTCATACAGAAGAATCTTACCTTTCCGGTTCTGTTGCCGGGGACTTATAATGCCGAGGTCAGCGGATTTTTTGTAAAATTCAAAAAATTCCTGCGTGAGAAATCAAAGCCTTATTATGTACGGAACGGGGCATTTACGGTCGGAGCGGCCTTTCTTCTTCTGGCCGTTGTCACGGGGCTGTGTTTCGTGAACGACACACTTGAGCTGCTCCGAAATCTGGCGATCACGCTTCTCCTGCTTTACGGAAGCGGCCGGAATCTTTATGTCGTGCTCAGTTCGTCCGACAGCCGATGGAGCCGTTTCCTTGTTTCTCTGATTCTTCTGCTTCAGACGTGTGCGTTTCTGGCTCTGGCTTTTATGTCCGTACCGGATTTGTCCGCGGAGGACGGAACACGGGAAATCATTATTTTCTTTACGGTTTCGGGACTTGCCCTGCCGGTGTATTACTACCTGATGCATCAGCCGACGGAAAAAGGACAGCGTCTTTTTGAACATATGGACGGCCTGAAAATGTTCATGACCGCCGTCCACCAGGATTATCCCAAAGACGCCTCTTTTGAAAAGATGGAAAAGCTTCTGCCTTATGCCGTCCTGTTTCAGATTGAGCAGGAGTGGCTTGAAAAAATGCGACACATGCTGAAAAGCCTGAATTTCGATCCGAACGATTACCGTATGAGAGAGGCCTGTTACACGACACTTTTCCGTCTGCGCCTGGACAGGACCATACGTTCAACGACGACGGAACCCATCCATACAGGCAGCGGCGGCGGCGGTTTTGTTGGCGGCGGCTTTGGCGGCGGCGGAGGCGGCGGAAGATAAACGGCGGCCGCACGAAGCTTTTCGGCCTGTGCTGTTTTCTGCCAGGCAATAAAAGAGAACACTCTCGCTCCATGCCGGATAATCGTACGAAAAGCGGCGCCGGCATCTGAATGCCCCTCTGGAAATCTGTGCGCCCCCCAACCCAATCGTGGAAAAGCACGCCGCAAGCGACAGGCAAAATACAGAACCTGTCAGAAGGCTCTGGCTTTTTGCTGAGCAATAAAAGAGAACACTCTCGCTCCATGCCGGATAATCATGCGAAAAGCGGCGCGGCATCTGAATGCCCCTCTGGAAATCTGTCCGCGCCGTCAATCAAAAGCTTCCGCTGTCTTTTGCTGAGCCGTCGGCAAAGCCGATATCCCATTCCCGTCCAGAATACAGGAGCGTCTTGTCTTATGCGGACAGCGCCATGAATTCCGTTTCGTCGCCAATCCCTCTCTGCTACCGCATGCCTTTCGGAGATGGCAGAGCCTCCGGGCATCTCTCCCGCCTTCTCTGAAGCATCAGGCCTTAACCAGAATTTTCATGACTTCCGCAATGTAAAGTGTATGGAAATCCTTATCCGGATACCACTGCTCTGCCGCCGCTCTGTCGATAAAAGCGTTTTCAGACATCGGCTGCGCATACATCTTGCGGCAAATCAGCGCCGCGTCCGCTTCTTCGTAATAAGGAGTCGGCCCGTCATGCCGCACGGTCAGTCCCGCCCGGACAATCTTGTCTTCCTTTCGTCCGGACGTCGTACCGATATACGCCATTTTCTCCCGAAAGCATTCGTCAAAGAACGTCAGCGAAAACGTATCCGCCGCATCAATGAATTCTTTCGTATAACGCTGGGGTCGGATCACGACAAACGCCGCGTTTTTATTCCACATGACCCCCAGACCGCCCCACGAGGCCGTCATTACATTCCGTTTTCCGCCGGTTTCAGCCGTAACAAGCATCCATTCCTTTCCGATCAGATGAAAAGGGCTTTCCTGAAACTGATCCGCCGAAATTTCCTTAAAAACCATCATTGAAACCGCCTCCCTGTTTTTTAGTCATGTTAAGCCCCGAAACAGGAAAAAGAAACCTGTCCGAACGACGAGTCCGCCGTCCTCCGCCGCTAAGCCGCCGGATGCCGGTCCGCTTCCGCAACCGGGCGCAGAACCCGGCACGGATTGCCCGCCGCGACCATTCCCGCCGGAATGTCCCGCGTGACAACACTGCCCGAACCAATGACAACATTGTCACCGATTGTCACGCCCGGATTGATAACGACACTGCCGCCGATCCATACGCTGTTTCCGATGGTAACCGGCCGGGCGAATTCCCATTCTTCGTTCCGCGGAACCGGATGTATGGGATGAGCCGCCGTATAAATGCCGACATTAGGCGCAATGAAAACATTGTCTCCGATCATGACGGGCGCACAGTCCAGAATCGTCAAATTGTAGTTGGCGTAAAAATTTTCCCCGATTTCAATGAACGTCCCGTAATCGCACCGGATCGGGGCTTCGATCGTGAAGCGTTCGCCGATTTTGCCGAACAGGCGGCGCAGAACCGCCTGCCCTTCCTCTTTGCGAGAAGGATGCATCCTGTTGAATTCATAGCATAATTCACGTGCGCGCTGACGCCCGGCATTCAATTCGCCGTCCGCGGCCCGGTACCACCGACCGGCCAGCATGTCTTCCTTTGCCGTCATTTCCGTCCTCCTTTTTGTTTTACGACGGAGCTGTAGCATATTCGACAAAAAAATGAAACGTTGTTTTTGATTGCTGTCCGCCCCCGTTCTGGTATTATGGAAGGAATAGACAAAAAAGACGGGACAAGGACCGGGCATCCTCCTCTTCCCCGATACACCGCAGGAGAAAAGAATGACTTTCAGCATACCGGAATCAATGCAGAAAGACTATGACCGGCTTCTGGAACGGCTGAAAACGGATAAAAAGGACAAGCCGTTCTACATGCATTTTGTCTTTCCGAACGAAGAATGCCTGGCGGACTTTCTGGAAAAAGCCCATGACAACGGCGTGAACAAACTGGGATTTTCCGGATGCGACAGCTTCGGCGCGAACCGGACGCTCTGGCTGTGCCGCAACCTGCATCGGATTCCCGACCTGGAATTTCTGAATCTCAACGAATGCAACATTGGGCAGAAAGGGGCCAGCGCCCTGATCGATATCCTGCCGAAAACACAGCTCAAAGGGCTGTCAATGAATTTCACCGTCATGAAGCCCAAACACGAACAACCCTTTCTGGACAGTCTCCGCGCCTCAAAACTTGAAGACCTGTCCGTGGCCTTCTGTTCGACCGGAAACCGTGAGTTTGCCGGACGGCTGGCCGACCTTCTGCCGGAAACGAATATCCGGCGCCTGAACATGGAAGGCATGGTCTGCCCTGAAGCTTCTCTGATCAAAATGGTTGAAGCCCTTCCCCGCACAAAGTTGACCGCGTTGCAGATGGGATATATGTCCGGGGCAAAAGGACAGAACATGTTCATCGATATCCTGCCGGAACTGGGGCTGACCGATCTGAACCTGAAATGCTGTTACGATTTCAAGGAGCCCGAAGCCACCCGCCTGATGCGCACGCTTCCGAACACCAAAATATCCAATCTGTACTACAGCGCCTCGTCGCGTTTTTCACGGGGCTTTTTTGAGGAAGCCGCCAGAATGATGACGACGCCGTCCTGCCGCCTGGAAAAAGTGAACATTACCATGTTCGGCGCGCCCCAGGAATATGCGGCTCTGGTGCATGAGGCCCGGAACACCTTGAAACAGAACGTTTCCTACCGCACCGGACTGCGCCAGAAAGCCGAAGCCAACGCCGCCGTGACGGACGTCCCGCCGGGAATGCCTCTGGGCGCCGCACTGGAGGAAGGCCTTCTGAAACAGGCCCTGGATGCCCGGCCGCCCCTGACAGGAGCCGACCTGACGGCTGCGGATAAGGACGGCGTGACGTTTGCCGCCAAGGCCGCCCGCGCCGAGGTGTTGCCGCTGGTCTTCAGCCCGAAATACTGGGACAACGCCCGTGAAATGCAGAACGCATGGATCGCTGTCGGCCGTGATCATCACTGGCAGCTGGACGGCCGGCACGATCGCCCGTCGTTCCGGCGCGTAAAAAACGAAGTCGCCGGAAAAGCAATCAAATCGCTTCTGTCGGCAAAAGGGAAAGGCCGCGCATGACTTTCAATCCGGCCGAAATGAGATTTTCAGGAATGAAACAGCCGCAGACGGAACAACACCCGGCGGAAAAACAGCCTGTGTCCGTTTTGTGTTTCCGCGCTGAAGCAGCGCTGGAAGCCGTTGAAACCGGAACACGGACGCAGGCCATCCGGCAGGGAACGGACACCGCCTGCCGCCGGACGGCGGGTGGGCAGGACAGTATTTCTTCCTTCCGCAGGCAAAGGCTCCGGAACGCTGAAGAAACCGTCGGGCGGGATTGGAAAGGACGTTGAACATGACGGAAATTTTTTCTCCTAAAGACAGGAAAAACCATGAGGCCATGATGAAGCGCGTGCGTTCAACGCAGGCTCGGCATTATGCGTTTTATCCTTCCTTCTCCTTCCCGACCGTGCAAAGCATGCAGGATATGCTGAGTGCGGCGAAGGAAAACGGCGTGTGGAACATCAATTTTTCCGGCTGTGCCCTCGGAGCCCGAAAGACACAGTGGCTGGCCGGAAGCCTCGGCCTTCTCCCCGGCCTGAAAACGCTGACGCTTGACACGAACGCCATCGGACGAAGCGGAACGGAAGCCCTGTTCCAGAAGCTTCCCGCAACGCGCATCCTTCACCTTTCCCTGGCCAACAACGGCATTGGTGCGGCGGCGTTCCCGGTTCTGCTGAAAAATATCCCGGCCTCCCGCCTGCTGAGCCTGAACCTGTCGCGGAACAGCCTGAACGACCGATTCATCACAGATCTGGCCGATCTGCTTCCCCGTACGAACCTGCGGGAGCTTTCTCTGGCCGGCGTTGGCATGACCGGCACATCCTCCGGCCGCCTGATGGACGCCGCCGCCGCGGCAAAGATGCGGGTGCTGGACATTTCGGGCAATCGCATCCAAGGCTCTTCCATGACCGAACTGATCGGGAAGCTTCCGCCGACGTCGCTGAAAACACTGCGCCTTGAACACACGGGAATGACGGAAAAGGATGCTTTTCTCCTGCTGAAAACCCTGCCGGACACGTCAATTACCGACATTGCCTTTACGGTCAGCGGCCGCCCGTCCGACAGATTTCTGGAAACCCTGACATCCTTTATGAAAGACCCGGCCTGCCGTCTGGAAAATGCAAAGATTGACATGTTCGGCCTTTCGGATTATGAAAAATCGCAGATCAAAGAAGCACAGGATGAGATGCGTTCCAACGCGTCGCACCGCAACTATTATAAAAACAAAATCCTGATGAACAGCCATCGGGAAACTGCCGATGTGGGGATGCCTTTGAGAGACGCCGTTGATGAAGGCCTTCTGCCGCAGGTGATGGCCGCCCGCGCGAAAGAGGGAAAAATGCTGGAAGTCGGGGAATGCCTGACGCCTCAGCCCATAACAGGAGCACCTTTCGTCGTTTACGCCGCAAAGGCCGAGCAGCTTTCCCTCCTGTTCCGGGCGGACAACTGGCAAAACGCCCGGGACATGCAGACCGTCTGGAACGCCGTCCCGAACGAACACCGCTGGCAGATGGACGGTCGGAAGGGACGCCCCTCCTTTCAGAAGGAAAAGAATCTTGTTCTGGAGCGCACAGTCAAAGCCGCTCTGTCGACACGCATCGGAGGACGTAAATGAAAACGAAGGACGAAATCAGAAGCCGGGCGGAGTATGCCGATCTGATGGCACGCCTGGAAAAATCCGCGCCGGAGAAGACCTTCCTTCCCAACTTCCATTTCCGCGATGAAGAGCAGATGGCCGATTTTCTGGCGGCCGCCGGAAAGCGGGGCATCCGGTCAATTGATTTCTCTCCGGTCGGAAAGGCGGCCGCGCCGCTTGGCCCAAGGGGTGTGAAATGGTTGGCGGATCACCTTGACCTTACCCCGGATCTGAAAGATGTTTCCCTGCGGGATTGTTTTGCCGGCGTTGCGGGCGTCAGTGCTTTGTTTGAAAAACTGCCCGGGACGCGCGTGACCGGCGTATCTGTAGCGGGAAATCTGTTGCCGGATGAAGTCCCCGAGACTTTTTTCAATGGACTGGCCGCTTCCGCCGTCACGTCTCTTGACCTTTCAGGAACAGGCTTAAAAGACGGATTGGCCGGACGCCTTGCCGAAGTTCTGCCGAAAACGTCTCTGCGCCACTTGGCGCTGAATGGTATAAACCTTGCTCCCCCGGCTTTTGACGCGCTGAGCCGTGCGATCGTCGAATCGAACGTGACCGATCTGGAAATTTCCGGCTCTTTCCATTCAAAAACAATGTCGATGCTGTTTGAAAGGCTCCCGGAATCAAAGCTCCGCTCCTTAAAAATCGAAAAAAACTGTCTCATGGAAGACGAGGCCGGCGTCCTGCTGAAAAAAGTGCCGGAAACGGACATTTCATTTTTGAGCTTCGGCTTTGCCGGCTTTTCATCTTCTTCTTTTGAACAGGAGGTGAAAAATTTTCCGCCTCCCGGGTGCTCGCTTGAGGAAATCAAAATCATTCCTTCCAAATTCTGCACTCAAAAAGAAATATTTTTGTGTGCCGATGCCGGAAAGCGTCTTTACGGGCAGACGAAATTTCGGCGTTTCATCCGAGAACAGACGGAAAAGCAGAAAGATGTTCTGTCGGTTGATTCGTCCTGCCCTCTTTCCGAAGCGCTCCATGCCGGCCTTCTGCCTCAGCTTCTGAAGCAACGCGCCGCCGAAAAAAAGCCGCTGACTTTGGAAGAGTGCACCGCTGATACGAATGGTTCGTCCTTTTTGAAATCTGCGGCACGCGCCGGCCTTCTGCCTTTGGTGTTCAAACCGGAAAACTGGGGGACGCCCAAAGATTTTCAGGCGGCCTGGGATGCTGTTCCGGCACGGGAACACTGGCAGATGGACGGTCAGCGGGAACGACCTTCCTTCCGGAAAGTCAAAAACAGTTTCATGGGACTGACATTGCAGACCCTTCTTCAAAAACAAAAGGATTCAACAAAATGAAAAAATTCTGGATACTGGCCTTTCTTGCCATAGCCGGAGCCTGTTCACCGCAGAAAGAAACCTTTGACAACAAGTTCTACAAAATGCTGAACGCACCGAACGGCGCGGAAATCACACTGGGCTTCAACGCCGAAGACAGCCGTTATTACGGCAGATCTGCGGTCAACCGTTATTTCGGTGTTTATAAAACCAAGGGCCGTTCTCTGACCCTCGGGCCGGCCGGTTCGACAATGATGATGGGGCCTCCGCTTTTGATGGAAGCCGAACGTGAATACATAAAGGCTTTGGCCGAAGTCGTTTCCTATTCCGTCGAAGGGGCAAAGCTTCAGCTGGAAACGTCCGGCGGACAGAAACTGCTGTTCATGGAAACCTCCCCCGAAATGCCCGCCGAATGATTCTCCGCCCGGCTTGCCTGCCGGGAAAGGGTCTGCTATAAAGACGGTGCAAACGTTTTATTTTGAGGGACAATATGGCCGCTTATCAATACATCTATGTGATGAAAAACCTGTCGAAAACCTATCCGGGCGGACGGCAGGTTCTGAAAAACATCTGGCTTTCCTTTTATCCGGGCGCGAAAATCGGCGTCCTGGGTCCGAACGGCGCGGGGAAAAGTACGCTTCTGAAAATCATGGCCGGCGTTGAAAAGGAATTCAACGGCGAAGCCTGGTCCGCCGAAGGAGCCACGGTCGGCTACCTTCCCCAGGAGCCGCAGCTTGACCCGGCAAAGAACGTGATGGGGAACATCATGGACGGCGTCGGACCGATACGCGACCTGATGGCCCGATTTGAAGAAGTCAGCCTGAAATTCGGCGAAGAAATGACGGACGACGAAATGAACGCCCTGATCGCCGAACAGGCGGAACTGCAGGAAAAAATCGATGCCTGCAACGGATGGGATCTGGAACGCACAATCGAAATCGCGATGGATGCCCTGCGGTGTCCGCCCGCCGATGCCGATGTGACAAAGCTTTCGGGCGGTGAAAAACGCCGGGTGGCTCTGTGTCGTCTGCTGTTGTCAAAGCCTGACCTGCTTCTGCTGGATGAACCGACCAACCATCTGGATGCGGAATCCGTCGCGTGGCTGCAGCAGCATCTGCATGATTACGCCGGGACGGTTGTCATGGTCACCCATGACCGTTACTTCCTGGACAACGTGACGGGCTGGATTCTGGAACTGGACCGCGGCGAAGGCATCCCTTACGAAGGCAATTACTCGTCCTGGCTGGAACAGAAGGAAAAGCGGCTTCAGCAGGAGGCTCGGGAAGAATCGGCACGCCAGCGGACAATCCGGGAGGAACTGGAATGGATACGCCAGAGTCCCCGCGCCCGCCAGGCGAAAAGCAAAGCGCGCGTGTCAGCGTTTGAAAATCTGGTTGCACAGGCAAACGCATCGTCTCTGGATACGGCGCAGATTGTCATTCCGCCCGGCCCCCGCCTGGGCGACGTGGTCATTCAGACCGAAAACCTGTCGAAAGGCTTCGGCGATCGCCTGCTGATTGATGATCTGACCTTTAAACTGCCCCCGGGCGGGATTGTCGGCGTCATTGGGGCGAACGGCACGGGAAAAACGACCCTGATGCGCATGATCACCGGCCAGGAAACGCCCGACACCGGCTCCATCCGCATCGGCGACACGGTGGTGCTGGGCTATGTCGACCAGAGCCGCGACGCCCTGAACGACGGAAAGACGGTGTGGGAGGAAATCTCCGGCGGTGCGGATGAAATCGTCCTTGGCAAACGTAAAATGCCGTCGCGCGCCTATGTCGGCCAGTTTAATTTCAGAGGCCCTGACCAGCAGAAAAAGGTCGGCCTGCTGTCCGGCGGCGAACGCAACCGCGTCCATATGGCCAAGATGCTGAAATCCGGCGCGAATGTCATTCTTCTGGACGAACCGACGAACGATTTGGACGTTGATACGTTGCGGGCGCTGGAAGAAGCTCTGCTGGCGTTCCCGGGATGCGCTGTCGTCACGTCTCATGACCGCTGGTTCCTGGACCGTATTGCAACGCACATCCTTGCCTTTGAAGGCGACAGCCATGTCGAATGGTTTGAAGGCAATTACGAGGAGTATGAAGCGGACAAAAAGCGCCGCCTCGGTGCGGAAGCCGAGCAGCCTCACCGTGTCAAATACAAGCCGCTTGTCCGGCGCTGACCACGGGGACGTTGTCCCGTATTCGACAAGAACCCGGCCTGTTCGCAAGGCCGGGTTCTTTATTTTGCCCTTTTGATCTGCGGGCCGGAAGAACGTGTTTTGCCGTCGTCTC
>ENA-UOJC01003922-UOJC01003922.1-human-gut-metagenome-genome-assembly--contig:-C104-NODE-3922-length-13273-cov-4.710471_pt1 | contig 13273 bp, 7 predicted proteins | sample MGYA00242339_ERZ723886 | MGnify/ENA metagenome assembly ERZ723886 | reverse complement strand
ACCATGATCTGATCTTTATGTTCTGGCTGCGCTTTGTTTCCGACAGAATCAAGCGTTGAGCAACCTGCTGAAATTAGCCCTTGTGTCTCTCCACTCAAAGATAAATAACTTATATTTGCCATGATAATCTCCTTTAATTAAATAATTATTTTTCGGCCGTGGTACCGGTTGCCGCCTCTGGCATGACGTTATTCTTCAGCAGCAGCCAGCGGCTTAACACGCCTTCGAGTCGCTCATTAATTTGTTTTTCCAGCGCATCTGTATTCTGCTTCTGCGCACGGGCATCATGGTACTGCGTCAACAGAGACTCAACGGGTGTTTCCTGCCCCAGTCCCCGCTCCGCCTGCCAGATGACATTTTTGATATAGGAAAGGGTTAGTCCCTCTTTCTCGCGCTGCATCACTAGATCTGCAAAAGCATGTAAGTCCTGGCGGGTCTGCAACCAGCCACGCAACTGCGGGCTACTCTGTGCGCGGGTTTTGAGTGCCTCATTCCATTGTGTCGAGGCCTGTTGCTGTTGCAGGCTTTCCGGCCAGCGACTGTCGGCAACACGCATCATCTGCATCCCGGTTTCCAGCGGCTGTACCGGGGAGGTATCAAGAAGTTGTTGCAGCCTGCGCTCATAGTTTTCGAGTTCAGGTGAGGCCATCCACACCGTTGCTGCGCCCTGAGCGGTGTCGTTAACCTGTAACAGTTGCTGCTGCACCGGATAGACCTGCCACCACCACAATGCTGAGGCGACAGCCACTGAACAGGCGATCCCTGCGATAAACCCTCTTACCGTACTGCCTTGCTTTATCACACTGGCCTGTGGGGGATTCTCTGTCAGACTGCGCACTTCCACTTTCATCTCAGGCAGGCCGGGCAGGGGAGGCACTACCGCTTCTGGTGTGGAAGATGCCTGTGTTTCCGGGGCATAAATCAGCGTTCTGACCGTGGTCTGTGCGGCGTTCTCAGTGTTACTCTTCAGCTGGGGTTCAAGCCGTTTACGCGTGTTCTGCATAAAATAGAGCAGATTCTCCACGCGCGGACCGCGCTTCAGTTCCACCTGCTGGAGCTTATCGCAGATAAGCTGCAATGCCCGCTCTGTGCGGTAGATCAGTGGTAGGTCGGATTCCGCAAAGGAGATTTGCTGACGCAGAATATTGCCGGTTCGGGAGTTAAACCAGTCCAGCATTTCAGTACGCGCCGGGCCGCCCTGCGGCCAGAACTTATCCCAGTCGTGGCTTACCATTGCCGCCAGCAGTTCCGCACCTTCGCAGAATCCCGCCAGTCCCTGTGTCCGTGTCCGGGCAAGCGTATAGTAGGTGGCGGTGTGTAAATCCACACCGTTGGCTTTAAAAATCGCCAGCGCCAGCGACTCCACCAGTTTCCAGTTCAGCTCAGGCTGTGACGGGTGGCTGGCTTTGTTTATTTCCTCGCGGATGGCGCTGAATTCCGGCAGCCCGCGCGGGTCACTGCCGGTAACGATAGTTTGTGTCAGTACGTTACTATTCATCCCTGCCTCCTCAGTACAGTGTGTCTGACAGACCAAACTGGCTGAACAACCCACCGCTGAACGGGTTATCTTCCGTGTCGGTATGCACACGGTAGGTCATCGCGCCACCGTCCACGCTAAAGCGCACGGTAAAGTTGCCATCCTGTACTCCGGTCAGTTGTCCGGCCCCGAACAGGCGGAACTGCGCCCACGGCCCGCTGAAGCTGATACTGCGCGGCGCGTTGCCGCTGGTGCCGATGAGCGTCAGCTTACTTTCGTTGCCTTCGCGCATGTTGTTAGGCCAGACCAGATGGGCGGTATAGTTACGGCCCTGGCTGTAATCGACTAACTGACCGTCAAGGTTCAGTACACTGCGGCGTTTATTGCCTGAAAGCGATACCGTTTCCACGGCAAAGGATGTTCCCAGACCGTTCTGTTTGCTGAAGAAGATGTCACGGATTTTCTGCGCAGTTTCCAGTTGCGCAATAATATCTTCGCGAATAATGACGTTGTTATCGCCATCCTCCAGACTCAGGTCATTATCGATAAACAGCTTCAGGTTCTGCTGGTAGAAGGTATCCAGTATGCCATCCGGTTTAAAGAAGCGTTCGAAGGCATCCAGTGAGGCATCCTGTGCAGAACGCGGATTAAACGGATAGTTATTTGCCAGTTGCTCGTTAAACGGTTTCACCACGCTGTCGCGCCAGTCCACTTCCATATAATGAACAGCCTCCACCATCACCACATGCCAGGCCTGGTCAGTCAGTCTGCCAACCCAGCGGTTGAGCGGAGCAGGCAGCGTTTTTGCCATCTGGCGGGTGGCGAATATCGGATCGCTGCTGTTCTGATCAAGCCGTAACTGCACGGCTTTCAGCGCCGATTTCCCTGGTACAGGCGCGTTCTGGATTGCCAGCAGGTAGCGGTGCAACTCGGTGAGTTGCTGATACACGGCCTGCATCGTGCTTTCTTTGTCTTTCTGTACTGCCAGGGTACTGTTTTCCGGGGCGAATTCATGCCCGAGGCGGGTGAGTAACTGGTAATCCGGCTCTGCCAGGGCTTCCTCCCGTTCTTTGGCAGAGAGTTTTTCAGAAAAGACGCCTGGCTGTGTGTTGTCACGCAGGACGGTCAGCGCCCGCTGCAAAGGCTGGTCGCCGCTGATAACCTGCTCCAGCGCCCCGGTCAGTTGTCCGATGGACTCAAAATTGCGGATATTCAGATTGTCCATCCCGGCCCGCCAGGTGGCGGTGTAGTCGCTGATATACTGCTCGGTCAACTGGCGCTGGATTTCCGCGCGGTCGGCGTCACTGTATTTCACGCTGCGGGTAAGGTTAAGTACCCAGGAATCCATCGCCGTCAGTTCAACCAGTTCATCGCGCTGTTTTACAAAATAGCTTTGCAGGCCGTAACGGGTAAGAAACTGTGGAACAACCAGTTTGTTGTCATCGGCAGATGTAAACACCTGGTCAAAGGTTGGCCCTACCTGGTCACGCAGATTGAGGTCGGCAGGAAGAACGCCCAGCGCCCGCGTTTTCAGGCTCTGGTAAACCCGCTGGTAGACAGGCAGTTTGCTCAGTTCTTTCTGTGCTGATACCACGGGCTTGTCATATGGCGTCCAGCGGCTGATGGCGTCACCGTCGCCCGCCTGACGCTCTGCATGCCAGTCAGTATGAGCCAGCGCGTAGTCAAGATGGGACATCAGTTGTGCCTGGATATCGCGCTGGCCGTGGAATTTTTCGCTCCAGCGTTTTGCCATATACTGCTTCACCACCTCATTGTTACGTCCGCTTTTGTCCTCCAGCATTCGCATTACGCGCAGCACCGCGAGTTTTTCTTCACTCTCCGGCGACGCGGCGTTCATCGCTTTGACCAGCCCGTTAAACAGCGAGGGCAGGTAACGTTGCTCCAGCAGTTGCAGATAGGTCTGTTCCACATAAGGCCCGATACGTCGTCCCTGGTACAGTCCCATATCGGCCAGACGGCTGCGGTCGCCCCAGTCGCCATAGGCCAGTGTGGCATCGCGTACCGGGTTCAGAAGCGGCAGTTGCAGGTTGCCAAAGTCATCTTCCCCCTGCGGAGGCGGCACGTCCATAAAGGCTTTGGCCTGCTTAAGCACGGTGATGCCGGACTGATAGTTACCGTTGTAATAGTGATGCCAGCCGGTGATGAGCAGAAGTGCTGCCACGCCGCCTGTGGCAGAGAAAACTGTCAGGCGGCGACGGGAACGTATCAGCCAGGCGCGGCTCTCTGTTGCCAGATTAGGCTCTGCGAGTAATGCCTGCGGGAACAGGCTGCGGGTGAAATAAGGCGCGGTGTCCACCAGGGGCCAGGACGCCAGTGGGTTATTGCCCAGCCGGTACTGGCGGGCGGCAGACTGGGTGAATATATCATCCATCTGCCCACGCTGAAGCGAAGAGGTGAGATAGACACCACGCAGCATCACGTTCATATTTTCGCCATCAAGCAGACCCTCAAGCAGTGACACCAGCGGTTCACGGCTTCCCTGCATCTGGCGGGAAAAACTGAATAAAGACGTGCGGGTGTGAGTCTGAGCGACCATCAGATCCGGCAACGCCAGATTCATTCGATCCACCCATGTCTGCCAGAAAGCATTCAACTCTGTTCGCCAGTCATCATTTTCATGGGCGCGGCGGGTGAACGTGACGCCCAGAATCGCATCGCGATCCTGTCTGTTCAGTGACTGGAACAGGGCGGCAAAACCCTGCAATAAATCAAGCCGGGTGAGTACCACGTAAACCGGTAACTGGCAGTGAAGATGCTGGCGTATATCCTGCAAGCGGCTGCGCAGCGTCTGTAACAGATGCTCGCGGCGGCGTTTGTCTGCGGTAAGCAGATCGGGTAAATCGAGTGTCAGAATAATCCCGTTCAGCGGCTGGCGCGCGCGCTTTTCTTTCAGCCAGCCGAGGGCATGTTCCCACAGACGGCGATGCAGGATATCCGCATCAGCGGGAGCGCAGAGTGTGCCGTCGATATCAAAGATCACCGCCTGTTTACCGACATGGGGCGTAAGGTACAGGCGTTGTTCTGCGCCGCGCGCGCCCTCCGGGGCATAAATAATGTCGGACGGAAACCCCTCGCGCAGCAGTGTCGTTTTGCCACTGCCCGCCGGGCCGATGACCATATACCACGGCAACTGCCACAGGAAACGGCGGTTGTCGAGATAGCGTTGCAGGCGCAGCAGCCAGCGGTCAAGATAACGCTGCTGGGCGTTCAGTTCCACGCTGAGCGGATCAACGGCTTCCTCGCGCTGTTGCTTTTGCATTTTTTCAAGCTGTTGCAGGCGCTTCATCACCCGGACGGTAAGCCACATCAGGGCAATAATCCCCCACGCCGCCGTTGCCAGCCAGCGGTTCGCCAGTGGTTTGAGCCACTGTTCTTCATACAGCGTCCACGTCGGGCCTTTCCACCAGATCCACACCAGCAGAAAAATCCACGCCAGTATCAGCAGCCAGAAAGCAGAGACTTTAAACCGGGGCATCGCCGGTCGCAGGGCTGATTTGAGTCCGCTGAGTAGTCGGGGTGTTGGTAATCTGAACACAAAAACTCCTGTTCTCTTTTATTGTTCTGCCGTGAATTTTTGTTCTAGCTGCTCAAGCAGGGACGGCTCCCAGTCTGCCACCATCATCTGCAATCCCATCCTGAACAACATCCGGTACTGCTGCTGCGCAAGCTGTACCAGCCCCGCCTCTTCCGTCAACTGTGCGGCAAGGTACTGGCGGTGAAACTGATCGCGGGGATCGCCTTCGGGTAGCATGTCCAGATATCGCAGCGCCGCCTCCAGACCCTGCTCAGCAAAACAGGCTCTGGCTGCCTTCGATTCCTCACCGATTTGCGCAACCGGTGCAACTTTGGCGTCGGGCGAAGCTGCCAGCCATTGTTTCGTCTGCTCACTGATAAACGGTGTGTGGTCATTAAACAGCAGCCCGGTAAGCTGGGGCAGACGCTCAAGGAAGCGGATGACCTCATCGCGGATGGCGTCTGCCACCTGTTTGTAACCCAGACGCAGCGCCGTCTGTGCAGAAAGGCAGTGACCATCCAGCCAGTAAGGAGCCAGCAGTACGCTTTTCTCCACCTGCTGCCACAGCGCCATATCGGCACTACCGAGCTGAGCATGGTAATCTGCCACCATATCGGCGGAGACCGCAGCCAGTGGAGTACGGCCATCGCTTTCCGCCTGGGGCGTACTGGTGATGTTCTGCCAAAGCGCATGGCGGCGCAGACGGTAGCCCTGCGGTGAATCCGGCTGGCGTTCACATAAAATGGCCGCCACTTTTAACAGCGTGTCGCGCCAGGCTTTGTCGTCGTGACTGTCGATGACGATTTGGGGAGCCGGAGCACTGGGTTGCGTCACGCCGCTTTCAGACGTGGCGGTGGTCTGTGGTGAACTACCGGAGGCCGCCGGAGTGGGGACAGGAGCCGGTGCCGCACGATTAAACGCACGCTGGTACAGGGCAAAAAGATCATCAGTAGCCTGTGCCAGTTCCGGGGCGTTATGTGACTGCCAGCATTGCGCCAGTTTTGCCAGTTCCCCTGACAGCGCATCGCGCTGCTCTGTGGCGGCGTTCTGTGAAAAACCTTCAATACCTGTTTCAAAGCGTTTAATGACCTGGCTGGCAAAGCGTTTTTTATGCGCCATATTCTGCGGCGCAGCCACCGCCCAGTAATGCTCCACATACAGCGCCAGCAGGCGCAATGCGAGATGAGGATCACCGGCGTGTTGCAGGGTTCTCAGCAGATGCGCCAGCAGACGAAAATCCTTACTCTCCGAAGCCAGAATGACCAGCCCCCGGCGCTGGAGTTCCGGGATATCCAGTTGACTGTGGGCCAGCGATCCCAGCTTGACGATTTCGCCGTCGATATACTCCCAGTTCGGGTTGTCATCTTTCAGCGCCGATGCCAGTTTCTCTTCCGGCAGGTTTTCCAGCAGGTGCGATATCCAGACATTCGGATCGCGTAAGTCCATTGCCATATTTTTATTCTCCCGCCCAGTGGCAGGCATCGCGCAGGGGAGCAATCGCCCTTGCCAGCCCGTCAATGTTAAAGGTCAGCTTTCCGGCGGCATTGTCTGCGCCGGTATCCACCGTCAGCGTTTTTGCGCCGAACAGTTGCTTAATTTCATCAATCCCGGATAACCCCCGGCTGGACTCCAGCAGGGTGCCGTTCTCGCGCACAAACCAGTGGCTGCGCAATGCCCGGTTGTCGGCATTCAGAGTGACGGCGATATCATGGACATCCAGAGGGTGCATCAGCGCCACCTGCATCCGGGTGATATTGTCCACGCAACTGAACATCAGCACCGGGCGTGGCGGAACATGACCGATAGCCGGGGTGGTTATCACCACCGTCGGGCGCTCCCCCGGCACCTGCGTCACCAGCAGTTCTGTGGTGTTGCCCTCGCGGCGTTTTTCCTGCTCTGTGGCGCGGGTCCAGGCCTCGCCCACAAAACCGGCTTTGACCAGCGCCCCGTCAAACCCTGACGGGGACAGCGGTGCCAGCAGGCGGTCATAGCAGTCAAGCCGCTCCAGCGCCGCGGACTCCCGCCGACAGGACTGTATGGCCTGTAACGTGGCTGTCGCATCCGGCGGGGTCGTGGTGGCGACGGCGACCGCCACACCGGCCATTGACGATGCTTCTGCGGGCGCGGCAGTGGCGGGTAAGCCCGTCATCAGGCCCGCGATAAACCATCCTGTCTGCCGGAAAACGCGCAACCTGCTCATAAAACCGTTTCATCCTTTGTGACGGACTCGTCGTTCTGAGCATCTTCCACGTCTGCCGTAAATGCGCCGTCCACTGCCGACAACCGAATCCGGGCAATCGCCGTGTTAGCCGCCATTTTCTGCAACAGCAGCAGCGAGAGCGGCGGTAGCATGTCGCCATCGATGACCGATTCCAGCATCCTCGCGCCGTTTTCCGCGCGGGTGACGCGGCTCATGATTTCGTCCGTCACTTCTGGTTCAATGACCACTTCTGCACCAAAGCGACTGCGCAGCACGTTATCCAGACGGGCCAGTTTTCCGGCGATAATGGTGGCGAGCGTCTCTTTCGACAGCGGCAGATACGGCACCACTTCCATACGCGCCAGCAGGGCAGGTTTGAAGAAGTCGGCCAGCACCGGATACAGTACTTCCTGCATGGTTTCCGGGTCATCGGCATGCTCGACTATTACCTGGTAGCCGAGGTTGGACGTCAGGAAGAAGACGATATTTTTGCAGTCAATCAGGCGGCCTTCACCGTCTGCCATTTCGCCCTTATCGAACGCCTGGTAGAACAGGTTGAGCACATCCGGGTGCGCTTTTTCCACTTCATCGAGCAGTACTACCGAGTAGGGTTTCTGACGAATCGCTTCGGTCAGTACGCCGCCTTCACCGTAGCCAACGTAGCCCGGAGGCGAACCAATCAGCCGCGAGACGGTGTGTTTCTCCTGGAATTCGGACATATTGATGGTGGTCAGGTACTGGCGAACGCCGTAGAGCAGCTCTGCCAGTTGCAGGACGGTTTCGGTTTTACCCACACCGCTGGGGCCAGCCAGCAGGAACGCACCGAGCGGGCGTCCCGGACGACGCAGGTCGGCGCGTGCGGTCAGTAGATGCTTATGCAGGCTGGCAATCGCCAGGTCCTGGCCTTTGATGGTGTCACCCAGCCATTTCGTCAGGTCGGTGATGACCGACATTTCATTCTGCGACAGGCGGTTGAGCGGCACGCCGGTCCATTCGGCAATCACCGCCGCAATCTGTTTTTTATCGACGTGCGGGGAGACCAGCAACCGGTCGTTATGCAGGGCGTCCAGTTCGGCAGTGAGCTGGGCCAGCCGCTGTACCGGGGAAACTGTTTCAGCGGTCTCTTCCGGTTGTTCTCTGTCGGCCTCATCAGCCGGTACGGCACCGGTATTATCCTGTTCTGACTCTGACTCTGGCTGCGTATCCTCCACGGTATCTGCGTCCGGCAACGGCGCCGCATCGTCCTCTGCCACGCCCAGTAACTGCTGGCGCAGCGCGATAATCTCCCGGACCAGCGTCTGCTGCTGGTGCCAGGCCGCTTCCAGTTCATCCAGCGCCGTCAGCGTTTCATCATACTGCACCAGCACCTCTGTCATCCGTGATGTGTCGGTACGCAGTCCGATGCGAAGCTCGCGCTCAAGCTGGCGAATTTCCGCCTCCTGCTGGTGGCTCAGAGTGGTCAGCGCCGAGATTTGCTTCGGCGGCGACGACAGGTTGATGGCCACACGGGCGCAGGCGGTATCCAGCACATCAATCGCTTTGTCCGGTAACTGACGCCCGGAGAGATAACGCTCGCTTAATGTCGCAGCGGCCTGCAAGGCGTCATCATCAATCAGCACGCCGTGAGACTGTTCATAGACCGCCGACAGACCGCGCAGAATAATGGTGGCTTCGGCAGCGTTGGGTTCGCTGACCTTCACCAACTGGAAGCGGCGCGACAGGGCGGCATCTTTTTCGAAGTATTTTTTGTACTCGCTCCAGGTGGTGGCGGCGATGGTTTTCAGCTCGCCGCGCGCCAGCGCCGGTTTGAGCAGGTTGGAGATATCCAGCCCGCCCTGCTGGTTGCCCGCGCCAATCAGGGTATGTGCTTCGTCGATAAACAGAATGACCGGCACCGGGGAGGAAATGACCTCCGCCATCAGCCCTTTGAAACGTTTTTCGAATTCACCCTTCACCGACGCCCCGGCCTGCAATGCGCCCAAGTCAAGGGTCATGATATCGGTGTTTTTCAGCTTGTCCGGCACCTGGCCTGCCACGATGCGCAGCGCCAGCCCTTCAATCAGTGCGCTTTTGCCCACGCCCGCTTCGCCCACCACCACCGGGTTGTTTTTACGGCGGCGGCAGAGAATGTCGATCATCAGGTCGATTTCGTGGTCGCGGCACAGTACCGGGTCAAGCCTGCCGTTACGGGCGTCTGCGGTCATGTTTTTGGCATAGCGGGCAAGCAGGGTGTCAGAGGCGTCCGTCATTGTGCCTGCGCCTTTACCGTCTGCATCCGGCACGACTGATTCCGCCGACTCCTGTGTCCACTGCACAAAGTCCTGTTGCAGACGGTCACGGTTAATGCCGGTCAACAGCCGGGCGGCAGCAGGCGGTATATAACGCAGCGGCGAATGCAGCAGGGCCAGCAGCAACACGCCGCCGCGCAGAACGCTGTGCTGCATCTCAGCCGACGCCAGCAGCCAGCCCTCTTTAAGCCACTCAACCAGCATCGGGGAAAACGCCGGGTAGCTGTCCGCAGAACGGGCGGTTGTGTAGTTCTCTACCGTCAGCGCCTGGCGCAACTCTTCCATGCCAATATCGCCCTGGCGGGTAATAACCCGCAGGTCACTGCGTGGCATGGCGAGCATCTGAATGAGCACATGGCTGACGGTAATTTCCGCTGCCTGCTGACTCATACATTCAGAGGCGGCCATCTCCAGCGCCTGGCGGGAGAACAGGTTCAGCCGTTTTACCAGCGGGGGAAGATCAATCTGGATCATAAACGTCCTTATCGAAGTAATTTGTTTAGCTGGTGCAGGATGTCCTGCGTCTGGCTGTCCAGCCGCAACAGATAGAACAGGTAAAACAACGCCAGCACGACAACGCCACCACAAAAAATATGTTTAACAGTCAGGCGACTGATGAGCTGATAACGCCCGCCCTGGGTTTTTTTGTCCTGGTGTAACAGCGGGAAAGGGGCATCGCCGCGCAGTTTATGCAGAACGTGGTACAGACGGCGGTAGATCTGCTCAAATTCCCCCTGATCCTGTGCTGCCACTTTGTAGCGCCCGCGAAATCCCAGAGAAAAACAGATCCAGAGAAATTCCAGCAGATCCTGGTAACGTTTGGGTTCACGGATCAGGCGCTCCAGCAGGATGAAAACTTTCTCGCCACCCCAGGCTTCGTTGTGGAAATGGACCAGCAATGACTGCTTGATCCACTCGTTCTTGTTTGACCAGCCGTTACCGAGCGCCGCTTCATCAATAAACGTGCAGAGGATGTAGCGAAACGAGATAATCACGCCCGGTTCGTAGCCCTGCTCCTGAAGCAGTTGCTCCACGGCCTGAACATCTGTCACCACCTGAGCAAAAAGATGCTCCGGCATCGTCTGGCTGTTCATGGTTGAAAGGCGCATTACCATACCGAGTAGCGGCGTGGCCGCGTCGATCATCGGATTCAGGCTGTTGCCACGAAGCGCGAGATGGTAGTTGCGCTGGCTTTTTTCGTCGTGTCCGGTAAATGGTGGCAGAGACAGTGACCCCTCATCCATCGTCTTACCCTCTTATCGCCCACAGTTGCATGTTCAGATCCGGGAAACTGCCGGAAACATGCAGTGCAACGGCCCCGGCGGCAGCCATTTCTGTCCAGGCCTGGCCACTCTTGTCGAGTTCGAAATAGCTGAACCCGGAATGGTAAGGAAGCTGGCGGGGAGCCACCATAAGGGCACGCAATGGAATACCGGGGATCTGCACACTGACCATATTGCGGATTTTTTCCGGCGAGGAAATTTTCGACTGCTGGATAAACTGACGCTGGATCTGATCGACCGGCACGTTTGCCGCCACGGCCAGCACAAAGGTGGCAGATTGCAGCAGTTCTGTGTCATGGATATCGGCCTGCCAGATACCGTCACGCAGATGCAGCGGCAGATTGACCGCTCTTGGCGACAGTACGGTATGCAGCGCCCGTTTGACTTCCGGTAACAGTGTTTTAAATGTTTTGGTCAGATCATGATGATCATACACATCAAGCGGGCAGGGCAGGCGCGACGGCTCGGTAAAGGTCATCAGTTCACCCAGCAACCCAGCAAGATCAAGGTAGAAATCTTCCGGGTGGAGCTGGGATCGGCGGGCGCGATGGGTAAACCGGGTCTGGTTACGGTTAAGTAACTGCAACATCATAAATTCCGCCACATCCGCGATGCCGCTCTGCGCCGGAGAGCCAATACGGTTTGCCAGATCGCTTGCCCGTCCGCCAATGGCCCCCTGTACCTCTTTGAGATAAACACGCAGTTTCTTACTGACCTGAATATTCTGGCAGGAGGGGATAAAATCGTCATCCAACGTCAGGGAGCCATCGGCATGGCGATTGCTGATACGGCAAAGCGGGAGCGTAATATAGGCGCTCATATCTTCTGCACCGCTCATAATGCGCGGCGTCAGTTGACCCAGCGTCAATGTTCGCGCGTCACCTTCTTCTGAATGCAAATCCCGGACATCGGCATAATTCAGCCGGTAACGCCCGATTCGCCGTCCGTCGCTGATTTCATTTCTCACATCACTGGCGACCGGCAGAGCGAGGTAGATATTGCGGCTTCTTTCGTCCGGAAAATTTTGCGGGTGCAGCGGATCGGGCAGTGCGTCCTGGTCGGGGATAGAAAAGACGGTGCCGTCGGGCAGTGTGCCTGACGCGCTGTCAATCATGATCTTACCCTGCGCCAGCAGTTCATTGTTGAGGGTGAGTTCGGTAAATCCCCAGGATAAATCATTCATGGCCCGGAAACGCTGGTTATCCAGGTAGTCGTTGTAACGCTGCTGTTGCTGGAAATGGTGTGGGCGCATCAGCATCCCTTCCTGCCACATCACCTTGTTGCGGGTGGTTGCCATAATTATTCATCCTCTTTTTTCATTTCGATGCTGCTTTGACGTACATGCACCAGCAGGCGGTAATGGTGGCCGGTTCCTTCCACCGTCTCGATTTGTTTCCATTCAGTGGCCTGGTCATCGGAGAAATAGGCCACGACACCAATAAACTGCGTTTTCTCATCCAGCTTTACCGGCGGCAGGGTTTTGATGGTGTCCGGCAACAGGTTGAAATCCTGGTGGTCGATATAGTTTTTACCCAACACATCCGGTAGCGGCGTACTGGCTATCTGGTCATAGTCGGCTGCCAGCAATTTTGAGTCGTCAGTCAGGTACACCAGTTGCACATCCACGGCGGCTGATTCACCCTCCGCATTGGTATTGGTGTCCGGTTCAGTCAGCAGGGTGACGGTTATTTCCGAAGGTTGCTCCTTCAGGCTCCCGACCTGGATATCCGGGTTTTTGATCACCTCGCTGATTTTTTTCGCCGTTTCGCAGCCGGTTAATATGACGCACATCAGCACGCAGGCCAGAAACGCCTTCCTGTTCATGCTTCCGGCTCCCGCTGTTTTTCACGAAGCACCCGGTCATAGACCTGGGCGTAGACCTCGTTAAACAGCATCTCAAACCCCTGCTGGCGATCGGAGGCCAGTTCTTCGTAATAATGGCTGTACATTTGCCATGCTCCGGCATCATCCAGCGGCTGGCGCAGTTCATGGCTGCGGCGGTACTGCACAATGCGGCGCAGCAGATTTTGTGGTGAGAAAGCATCCAGCAGGACACGAAGCGACTCCACAATCGCTGCCCGGTTAGCTTCTTCGTGGTGGCGGACATTGCGCAGGCTTTCACTGACGGCGGCGGGAGCCGCCAGATGTACCGGGCTTTTACCTTCGGCAAACATTACGTCGAGCGCGGTGGCGTAATCCATGTTCAGGCGCAGCGGGTTATCTTCCAGCGGGCGCAAATGTTTGTCTGAGAGGCTGTTACGCTGCTGCTGCAAATCGAGCAGACCTTTTATTGCGGCCTGTAACGTTCGTCCGGCCTCCTCCAGAAAATCATCCGCATCGTCGGAATTGCTCATGGTAAGCGAGCTGCCAAGACCGCGCAGTAAGGGGGTGACCGCAAGGTGGCGTTGCGCCATTTCTGCCGCAGAGACGTCGTCATTACGATCGCCGGGGCTGGCATAAATGGGCGGCAGATCCATAAACGGAGTATTG
>ENA-UOJC01003921-UOJC01003921.1-human-gut-metagenome-genome-assembly--contig:-C104-NODE-3921-length-13274-cov-5.209244_pt1 | contig 13274 bp, 9 predicted proteins | sample MGYA00242339_ERZ723886 | MGnify/ENA metagenome assembly ERZ723886 | reverse complement strand
TGGCTAAATTATGGCAAAAATGTGGCAAAAATGTGATTAAAGGGGGGGATTATCCGTAGGCGCGTTCATCCGCGGCTCGTTCCCTGATTTCACGGGCAGCAAAGTCTTTCATTAAATCCTGCGGCGCCCGTTCATGGGTTCCCAGAGCCTCGTCAAGCCTCTGTTCATAATTTTCGCGGATTCGGCGGGCGTGCAGCATGGTTCGTTCGCTCCGTATCTGCGGAAGCATACCCAAGGCGTAAGCCCCCGGATAATCCCGTTCCGCCTCGTCCGTTCGGGTGAGGATGTCCTCAAAAACTTTTTGCGCCTGCTTTGTTTTTCCGCTTTCGTAATAGGCTCGGCCGATCATCGCGGACGTCAGTGTGTCTTTCGGGGCGCAATTGCGGGATTTCTGAAGCGCCTCAAAGCTTTTTTCCATATTGACGGGACGCGCCAGCGCCGCAATCGAGCGGTAAATTTCCGCGGCTTCCTGCTCACAGGTCTTTTTCACGTCGCCGCGCCGTGAGGACGCCGCCCTGTTTTCGGCTTTTTCCGCAGCGCGTTCCAAAAAGGCAAACGCTTCGTCGTAATCGCCGCGCATCAGGGCGCTGTAGGCCGCCTTGCGTTCAAAATCGGGGTCAATGCCGATGACGGCGATTTCCTTGTCCGTTTTCAGGTATTCGCTGTTCAGAAAGCAGTTCAGCGCCTCGATAAGAGGCTGAAGCTCCATCAGGGGAATTTCACTGCCCGAGCGCGATGTCAGCGCTTTGGCGATCTGTCCGTCCGTCAGCCCCTTTTCCATCAGACCCGCAATCTGTTGGATCAGCTCGTCAATCCGGCGGCGGAGGTCTTCGGAGAGCTGTTTGTTCAGGCCCAGACTTTCCAGCTCCTGTTCTTCAGGCTTTTCAATCCGGCGTTCCTTTCGGGCTTCCGCCGAAAAAAGATCGAAAAGTTCTTCCAGGCTTTCCTTTTTCTTCTCGTTTTCCTTTTCCTGAAGCATCTGTTCGGGCGTTTTGGGTCTTTCCGCTTCGGCTCGCCCTTCTGTGTCCGCGGTTTCGCTTTCCGCAGAAGAGGAGGACTCTGCTTTGGATCCCGCCGCCGAGTCCTTCCAGTCCGCCGGCGCCGGAAGAGCCTTTTTTGAAGATCATTTTCTTTAAAACGCTGATGCCGACAAACGCCGCGACAATCATCAGCCCCAGTCCGCCGTATCCGGAAGCCGAGGAAGACAGGAGGTCAAAGGCTTTTTTGAGGAAATCGTACAGTTCCGTTTCCGAAAACGTCATATTTGCCGCCATTCCCTGATAAAGTTTTGCTTTGTTTCAAAAAATAAAGTACGTTAAGCGCTTAAGGGCATAACATAAGAATATCAGACTTATTTTTTTACACAATAAACTTGAGTCGAAATCATGGGCTATCTGGCAAAAAGAAAACACGAAGAACGCGAACGCTATTTACTCATTTCCCTTCTGATGCTCATTCCCCTTGTGACTCTTCTGGGGACACTGGGGCGCAGTCTGGACTGGCGTCTGGATTATCTGGGGGAATTCAAGGTTCAGGCCGCGCTTTTAAGCGGGCTTCTGGTTTTCTGGTGTCTGTTCCGGAAACGTTGGTACGCGGCGGTTCTGTTTTTTGTTCTGGCTCTTTTCAATCTCGCGCTGGTTTCCTCGCGCTATCATCTGAGCGAAAAGGAGTCTTCCTTGCCGCCGGACGCGCATGTCTTCAGCCTTTTGTATCAGGATCTGAAAGGCGCGGACGAAAAGGCGCCGGAAATCCGTGCGGTCATGGACAATGCGGATGCCGACGTCGTTTTATGGACGAACGTTCCCGTGGACATTTATCGCCGTTTGAATGAAATCAAAGGCGCCTATACGCTTCAGAACCAGTCGCTGGACAAGCACGGGCACATGATGCTGATTCTGGCGCGTTCGCCCAGCACGGGTCGCGGCCTGATTCCCGGAAACGCGGGCATCTGGCTTTCCCGGGTCATCGGGACGCGCAAGCTGACGGTCGTGCTGACCTCTCTGGTCAATCCGTGGTCCGAGGAAGGGTACGCGGCGGCGCAGGAAAAAGTCGCACACCTGGCGGATTTCGTCCGGGGGCGCGACGAACCGGTCGTTCTGGCCGGCGGATTCGGCGCGGCGGCGTGGAGCTATCTGCTGAAGGATCTGGAAACCGAAGGCGGTCTTGATCCGAAGGGAACCGTCGCTCTGACCTATCCGGCGGGGCTTCCCGTTTTCATGCGCCGGCCGACCGACCACATCTATACGCATCCGGGCATCGAGGTTTCAGACCTGCAAACCACGGAATCCATCGGAACCGAACGTCTGGGGCTGACCGCTGAAGTGAAAATCGCGCCGGAAAGAAAAGAAGTCGAATTTTACGAGCTTCAGCCTATCCTTCCCGAGGAGGAACTGCTGGCGGAGCCGCTCTGACATTTTCGTACAGCTGTCGGAAATGGTCGGACAGGCTTGTTTCGCCGCCCTTTTCAAAAAGAAGAGACGCTTTGTTCCAGTAATCGGCGGCTTTGTCATAGCGGCCCGTCTTCTGTGCGATCAGCCCCAGGTTTCCGTAATCTGACGCCATGCCGAAACAACGCTGGAGCATTTCCTCCAGATGCAGTGAATCCCGGAACAGGCTTTCGGCTCTTTGCCATTCGCCGCGCCGCAGATAAACAAGGCCGAGCGTCGCGCTGGCATTGGCAAGTTCGACTTTCCTGTCCATTGAGCGGTAAATTTCAATCGCTTTCCTCAGAAGCTTTTCAAGCGCGGGGTCATTAATGTCTGCTTCCATTTTCAGACAGGCCAGAAGAACCCTGTTGTCCGCCTGTTCCACCGGGCTGGCGGCGCCATCCGCCGTTTTGACGGCCTCTCGGGCGGCATCTATCGCTTCGTCCGCGCGGTTCAGCGTCTGATATGTCATGGACAGGTCATTGTACAGCCGGCTTTGAAAGACAAGGGAACCTTCCTCTTTGAAGTTTTTAAGGGTTTCAGAGAGCGTTTCAAGGGCTTCCTCATGCTTTCCGGAACGCAGAAGACACAGGCCAATCTGCCGTTTCAGACAGGCGGCTTCAAAGGAATGATGCGGATCGGCGGCGTAAATGTCCAAAGCTTCGCGGTGCCGTTCCAGAGCGGCTTCAAAACGATCCTTTCCTTCGTACACCATCCCCAGGTTGCCGAGGCTTTCGGCCAGAACAAGGGGCCAGCCGTGCTGTTCGGCCAGAGATTTTGCCCGGAAATGCATGTCTTCCGCGCTTTCATATGCCCCGGCCAGGCGGTAGATCATCCCCAGCCGGTTGGCCGCTCGCGCGTATTCGTCGTCAAGACCGGCTTTTTCAAATTCAGACAGCGCCAGGATCAGCTGTCTTTCGGCTTCGGCCAGATTGCCGTGATACAGAGAAACCGCCGCCAGGTCGGCATACGCCCGCGCGAAATAAACACGGTTTTTGAAAAAATGCCAGATCGTTTTGAAACGCAGGCGCGGGAGACCATTTTTAAACGAAAAAAAACGACCTTCCTCAAAGATTTTCGTCAGTGCTTTTTCCGCTTCTTCATACTGCTGTGCGTCCACCAGGCAACGCCCCAGAATCAGCCAGTTTTCAATATTGTCCGGTTCGGCGGCGCAGATAAGGCGGTAATTTTCAATGAGCTCTCCGTTCACGGTATACGAATGATTCATCTTTTTGCCTGCATAATGCCTTACATTATTATTTAAAGGTAACAGAACCGATGGCAAATTTCTTTCAAAAAAGCGCCATTTCCGCACTTCATCCCAATTTTATCGGCGCCATCTGGATGATGGGCAGTGTCATCTGTTTCCTGACGTCGAACCTGTCGGTCAAATTCGCCGGGGAAACGCTCCCTTCCATACAGATCGTGTTTCTCCGCTGCCTTTTCCAGTCCCTGATCTTGTTTCCTTTGCTGGCACGGCAGGGATTCGGCATCATGCGGACGCACAGTTTCAAAAATTATTTCTTCCGGCTGTTTTTCGGCGTCTTAAACATTGTCCTGATGTTTTACGCGTATACCCGGCTTGAATTTGCGACGGCGACCTCCATCGTTTTCAGCCGTCCCCTGTTCACGATTGTTCTGGCGGCCTTTCTTCTGAACGAACGCGTCGGCTGGAAGAGGGGCGCGGCGACCCTGATCGGGTTCATCGGGATTCTTGTTATTCTGAAACCGGGCCCGCTGGGGCTGGAAAAAGCGGAAACGGCGGCGATCGTGTCGTCTCTGTGTATGGCGGCGGCGCACATTTACATCCAGAAACTTTCGCGGACGGAAAATCATACGGCCATGCTGGTCTGGTTCGCGGTGACGGCGGCCGCAGTGACGAGCGTTCCGGCCTTTTGCGTCTGGCAACCGTTCGGAATCCGGACGCTGGGAGTCATCCTTGTCATTTCGGCGACGGCAACACTGGCGCAGTACTGCATCATCCGGGCGTATCAGGTCGGAAAGTCAACGGTGGTTTCTCCGCTGGAATATCTGCAAATTCCGCTTTCCTCGCTGGTCGGTCTGGCTTTTTTCGGCGAACGTCCGACACTGGATTTCATTGTCGGATCCGCTGTTATCATCGCGGCCGGCCTGTATATTCTGCGGCGGCGGCCGGGCGATTAGAAAAATGCAGAATTTTCTTTCCTTCGCCCCCAAGGGATTATAATCTACAAGAAAAACACAGGAGAGGCCTGAAGCATGAGTGTTACACCTTTACAGCCGGAGCAGTTGTATTCAGCGGCTGACTTGGATTTTTTGTCTTTTGAAACAACGGCGGATCTTGAAGATCTGGCTTCTCCGCTGGGGCAGGAGCAGGCCATCAGCGCGATTGAATTCTGCATCAACGTTGATTCCTACGGCTACAACCTGTTCTGTATCGGGCCCGAAGGGACGGGAAAGTCCAGCCTGGTGCGCCAGATTCTGACAAAGGCGGCTCGGAAGCGCAAGACGCCCGGCGACTGGTGCTATGTTTATAATTTCGCGACCCCTTATAAGCCCGCCGCCCTGCGCATGCCTGCCGGAAAGGCAAAGCTGTTCGCCAAGGATATGGACAAGCTGATTGAAGAACTGCGTGTCGCTCTCCCGGCCGTTTTTGAAGGCGAGGAGTACCGAACCCGTCTGAAAACCGTTGAAGACAGTTTCCGCGAACAGAAAACACAGTATTTCGATACGATTCAGAAAAATACGACCGGCAAAAACGTTTCTGTCCTGCGGATGCCGGTCGGGCTGGTCGTCGCCCCGACCCGCGACGGTGAAGTGCTCAGCCCCGAAGCGTTTGAAAAACTGCCCGAGGACGAACAGCAGGAAGTTTTGGCCGAACTGAACGCGGCACAGGAGGAGCTGGAAGACGCTGTCCGCGACATTCCCAAATGGGAAAAGGAACAGCGCGAACAGACCCGTCTTCTGAACGAGGAATTTGCTCAGTTCGCAGTCAAACACCTGATTGATGACCTGAAGAAAAAATATAAAAATATCAAGCATGTGACCGCGTATCTGAACGCCGTTTACGAGGATATCATTGAAAACGTTGCTCTGTTCATCGGTGATGAAGAGGAAATGCAGGGACAGACCGAAGAGGAACAGCCGATTAATGTCCTGTCCAAGCAGAAGGTCGAAGGGCCTCTGCGCCGCTACAAGGTCAATGTTCTGGTTGAACACGGAAAGACGGACGGCGCGCCGGTCGTTTTCCTGGAACATCCCATCATGACCAACCTGATCGGCCGTGTCGAACGCCAGCAACAGTTCGGTGCCCTGATTACAGATTTCAACATGATCAAGGCGGGGGCTCTGCATGAGGCGAACGGCGGATTCCTGGTCATTGAAGCCAAAGACATTCTGAACCACAGCTCGGCGTGGGAAAGCCTGAAACGCGCGTTGCGTGCCCGGAAAATCACGATGGATCCGCCTTCGGATGACGGCGGCGTGATGACAACCATTCTGGAACCGGAAGCGATTCCTCTGAATATCAAGGTCGTGCTTCTGGGCGAACCGCAGCTGTATTATACTCTGGCCGAAACGGATCCGGATTTTCCGGAACTGTTCAAGGTGGAGGCGAATTTCTTTCCCCACATGGACCGTACGCCGGAAAACATTGCAAAATACGCGCGTCTGATCGCGACGCTGGGACGGCGCAACAAATTGCGTCCGCTGGAAAAAGCGGCGGTTTCGCGTCTGATCGAACAGGCGTCGCGCCTGTCGGAAGACAGTGAAAAGCTGACCGCGCACATCGCTTATATCAGCGACCTGATCCGTGAGGCCAACTATTGCGCCCTGGTCAGCCGGTCAAACGTCATCAGCCGCAACCACGTCGAACAGGCCATCATGGCGAAAATCAAGCGTTCCGACCGCGTTCAGGAGCGTATGACCGAACAGATCAAGCGCGGCACCGTCATGATTGACACCGAAGGCGAAGTCGTCGGGCAGATCAATGGTCTGGCTGTGTACGAATTCGGTCAGGTCTCCTTCGGCCGTCCCAACCGGATCACATGCCTTGTCCGTATGGGCAAGGGCGACATCATCGACATAGAGCGCGAAGTTGAACTCGGCGGCCCCCTTCATACGAAAGGTGTCCTGATTCTCTCGTCCTTCCTTGCGTCGCGGTATTCCGAAAACGCGCCGCTTTCAATGGAGGCGAGCCTTGTGTTCGAGCAGTCTTATGGTGAAATCGACGGCGATTCCGCGTCGTCAACCGAGCTGTACGTCATGATGTCCGCTTTGGCAAATGTGCCGATACGTCAGTATCTGGCTGTGACAGGATCCGTGAACCAGTTCGGACAGATACAGGCCATTGGCGGTGTCAATGAAAAGATTGAAGGATTCTTTGATATCTGCCGGATGCGTGGTCTGACGGGCAAGCAGGGTGTGCTGATTCCCAGAGCCAATATTCCGAATCTGATGCTGCGGAATGATGTTGTCGAAGCCTGCCGTGCCGGAATGTTCCATGTTTATCCCGTTGAAACGATTGACGAAGGCATCGAGATCCTGACCGGGATGCCGGCGGGGGAAAAGGACGGGGAAGGGCGCTATCCGGCCGATACGGTGAACGGAAAAGTTCAAAGACGCCTGAACGAATTTCTGCGCCAGAATCTGGAATATCAGCGCCAGTGCAATGCGCCCCCGCGTCTTCCGGATTTATAAAAGATTTGAAAACCGGCCTGCTGCGGCCGGTTTTTTCGTGTCCCGATTCTTTTGGGGGCGGCGTAAAAAAGCCCGGTTTATTCAGAAACCGGGCTTTTTATGCGGAGGATTACCAGGCATCCGCGGCCGGACGTCTTCTCTTGGGCGGATCGCGCACGATAAAGGTGCTTTCAAGGACAGACATATCCTGTGCAATTCTTTTATTGTGCTGCTTGTTTAAAATCGTCTCCGGAAGGTAGGCCCAATTGGAGCTCAGTGCGGTCAGAGCTTCCTGAAGCTCCCAGCGGTAATTAAACCGGCGGCCGCTCAGTTCCCTGACCTGTGCGAGCTGTTCGGGCGTGAACAGCGACGAATCAAGATACTCGATTTTTTCGGGATTGATGTAAAGCTTTACCAGTTCCGCCGTTTCCAGAAGCTGCTGCTGCTGTGCGCCGGACAGGTCGCCCAGACGATTTTCAACGGCGTCAATGAATTCGACGCCCGAATTGAATCTTTCGCCTTTTAAAAGTGTCAGCTTGCTTCCGGAGTATCCTTCCGAGACCATTTTGTTGAACACTTTTTCCGAAAGGAGGTAGGTTTTGGGGATGTAGACACGCTGATTGAAAACGTTTTGCATGAAAAACAGAGCGAAAAAACAGATCAGAGCCGCAATCAGAGGAGAAATGACCCACCCGTAGATAATGCGCAGGACAACGCCCCATTTAATGTTTTTCACGCCGCCCTTGAACAGACCGATGCCGATGACCGCACCGACAACCGCCTGTGTGTTGGACACCGGAACAAGGGGAACCGTCGGCAGATTGTGAGAGGCGAGGAAGTATTCAAGGCTTTCCGAAGCAAAAAGGAACAGCACCAGAGATTGGGCCAGCACGACAATCCAAGCCGTAAACGGAGACAGGGAAATCAGATCGTTGCCCACAGTACTCATCACTTTGTGCGAATATGTGAAAACACCGACGGAAACAGCCAGCGAGCCGACGAAAAACAGCTGCTGGACGGCCGTGATATGGAAATGGCCGATTGTCATATCGGTAAATGGCGCAACGGGAATAAACACGCCGACGACGTTTGCCATGTTGTTCGCGCCAAGGGAATATGCACCGAACGCACCAGTCAGAATCATGGCCGCGCGCGTGTAGGCGTCACGGCGCAGCAGATGGACATTGGCCGAACGGAAAAATCTTTTCAGGCCGAAATACAGGATGCCCGCGAAAACGGCGGCAAGCAGAGGGCAGCTCACCCACGTTCCCGCGATTTTGATGACAGAGTTGATGTCCGTGACGGAATCCGTGAACCAGTTCCATCCGATGATCGCGCCGACGACGGCCTGCGTTACCGAAACGGGCATGCCGACTTTGACCATGCTGTAAACGGTGAAGGCCGCGGCAAACGCCGTGACAAACGACCCGCCGAGCGCATTGACCGTTCCCAGGCTGCCCAGAGTATGCGCTGCGCCGGCGCCGCTGATGACGGCGCCAAGGGTGACGAACACGCTGCAGACGATGGCGGCCGTCCTGAATTTAAGCATCCGTGAGGTGACGGCGGTACCGAAAATATTGGCGGCATTGCTGGCGCCGAGCGACCATCCTAAAAACAGGCCGCTGCTTAAAAAGACTAATCCTGTGATACCCATTTAAAAGTGCCTTCAAGTATTTGAAACTGCTGTGCAATTTCTTTGTTTTTTTGTTTGTTCAATACTGTGTCCGGCAAGGGAGACCACACCGGATTTAAGGCAGCCAAAGCATCTTTGAGTTCCCAGCGGTATTCAAATGTTTTCCCCGAAAGCGCCTCGATGTCCTTCATCTGTTCGGGTGAAAACTCGTTTTCAGGCAACTTTTTTATTTTGGAAGGATCAATTCTGATTTTCCAGACTTCCGAATACGCAAGAATACTTTTTTCCTGTTCATTGGTAAGGGCAGGAAGGCGTTCTTTGACGGCTCTTATGATTGCCTGTTCCGTGTGATACGTTTTACCGGTTATTGCGGAAAGGCCATCGGCCAGTATACCCTTGTCTTCCAGCTGTTTCAAGACCTGAGGTGACATAATATAGGTCCGGGGCGTGTAAACGGGCTGGTTGAAGACGTTCTGCATGATGAACAGAGAGAAAAAGCAGAAACATGCGGTTAAAAGAGGGGTGGTGACCCACCCGGAAACAATGCGTCCCAGAATGCTCCATTTGATGTTTTTCCCGCCCTTGAGCAGACCGATACCCAGAACGGCTCCCACGACGGCCTGTGTACTGGACACCGGGACAAGAGGGACGCTCGGCAGTCCGTGCGAAACAAGGAAATACTCCAGTCCTTCGGACGCAAAAATAAACAGGACGAGGGATTGTGACATGACGACGACCCATGCGGCAAACGGCGACAGAGGCATCAGCCCGTTGCCGACGGTCATCATGACCCGGTATGAATAGGTATAGACGCCGACGGAAGCCGCGACGGAACCGATGAAGAAAAGCTGATGCACGGCGGTGATTTCAAAACCGAAGAAATTGAAATCTCTGAACGGAACGACCGGGATGAACACGCCGACAACGTTCGCCATGTTGTTCGCTCCCAGTGCATACGCGCCGAAAGCGCCGGTCAGAATCATGGCGGTTCGGGTCAGAGCGTCCCTTTGCAGAAGGCTGAGATCCACTTTCTGTCCGATTTTTTTGACACAGGCGAACAGAGGAATCGCGAATCCGGCCGCAATCAGAGGGCACGCGACCCATGTCCCCGCGATTTTGACCAGAGAATCCATGTCCGTGACGGAATCCGTGAACCAGTTCCACCCGATGATCGCGCCGACGACCGCCTGACTGACCGAAACGGGAAGCCCGACCTTGTTCATCGAATAAACCATGAAGGCCGCGGCAAACGCCGTGACGAAGGAACCGCCGATGGCGTTGACTTTACCCAGAGAACCCAGCGTATGCGCCGCGCCGACGCCGCCGATAACGGCGCCCAGAGCGATAAAAATGCTACAGACAATGGCGGCTGTTTTGAATTTGACCATACGCGTGGCAACGGCCGTTCCGAAAACATTCGACGCGTCGTTCGCGCCCAGTGACCATCCCAGAAACAGGCCGCTGCTCAGAAAAATCAGACCGGAGATTCCCATTTAAAAGTCCTTTCAAGCAATTCCAGCTGCCGCATAAGTTTTTTATTCGCCTGTTTGTTCAGCGTTGTCGCCGGCAGATGTCTCCATGCCGGGTTCAACGCCGTCAGGGCGTTTTCCAATTCCCAGCGGTGCTCGAACGATTGCTCGGACAAGGCTTGAATGTTCTTTATTTCTTCTTCCGAAAAAACATTTTCCGGCAGTTTTTTCATTTTAGAGGGATCAATTTTCATTTTGACGACTTCTGAATATTTCAGAATCCGCAGTTCCTGTTGATTCGTCAGATCCGGAACATATTCCTTTGCGGCGCGAACAACAGCCTGCCCCGATGTGTAGGTCTTTCCGATCATCGGTTCAAGTTTTTCCGCCGGGAATCCGCGGCGCCCGATTTCCTGAAGACCGGGAGCCGTAATCCGGTATTCCTTGGGCGTAAACACGGGCTGGCTGAAAACATTCTGCATGATGAAGAGGGAGAAGAAGCAGAAACAGGCCGTCACTACCGGGGAAATGATCCATCCGGACATGACTTTCAGGAGAATATTCCAGTTGATGTTTTTGGCCGCTCCTTTGTACAGACCGATGCCGATGACCGCACCGACAACCGCCTGTGTGCTGGACACCGGGACAAGGGGAATCGTGGGCAGTCCGCGGGATGCAAGGAAATGTTCCAGACCTTCGGATGCAAAAATGAACAGGACGCAGGCCTGCGACAGGACAACGACCCACGCGGCGAACGGCGATAAAGGCATCAATCCTTTGCCAACCGTCATCATGACTTTGTAGGAATAGGTATAAACGCCCACGGCGACGGCGGCGGAACCGATAAAGAAGAGCTGCTGAATCGCGGTGATTTCAAAACCGAAAAAATTAAAATCCTTGAACGGCGCGACAGGAATGAACACCCCGACGACGTTCGCCATATTGTTTGCGCCCAGAGCATAGGAACCGAACGCGCCGGTGACGACCATGGCCGTGCGGGTCAGGGCGTCGCGTTTCAGAAGGCTCAGCTGAGCCTTATCGGCCAGCCGGGCGAAAACAATGAAAAGGATGACCGCGAAAATACCGCCCAGGATCGGACATGCCACCCAGGTTCCGGCCATTTTCATCAGCGAATCCGTGTCGGTAACGGATCCCGAAAACCAGTTCCAGCCGATAATGGAGCCGACGACAGCCTGGCTGACCGAAATCGTCAGACCGATGCGGCTCATGACGGAAGCCGTGAAAGCCGCGGCAAAGGCTGTGACAAAGGAACCGCCGATGGCGTTGACATGCCCCAGATCGCCCAGCGTATCGGCAGCGCCGACGCCGCTTATGACCGCGCCGAGCATCAGGCAGACGCTACAGACCAGCGCGGCGGTTTTGAATCTGACCATCCGGGTGGCCACCGCCGTCCCGAAAACGTTCGACGCATCCTGCGCACCCAGAGACCAGCCGAGGAACAGACCGCTGCTGAGAAAGATGAAACCGGTTATACCCATGAGTATCCTTTATGAAAAGGGCTCCGCAGAAAAATCAGCTGTCCCGTTTAATGACGAAAATCGCCAGTTTGTCGGTAATGTCTTCGGACATATCCGCAAGGTTATCGATCATTTCGATGAAGCTGCAGATGTGCATCTTGTTTGCCAGCGGCAGATCGGATGTAAACACCGTGCGCTTCATTTTCGTACTGATACGATCCGCTTCGCTTTCATAAAAGCGAACTTTGTGAATGTAATCGCGGCAGGAGTTGAAGTCGCGGAAAAAGGCCCGGCCCGCAATGGTAATCTGCTCGACACAGTTTGTGACGGAATCAACAATCGCCAGAACATCGGGATGCAGGGTCGAGGGGAAAACCGGCTGTTCAATCGTAAAGCGGTAGCCGCTGGCATCGTAGGCGTTCAGGATCCGGTCCAGGTCTTCGACAAGGCTGAGCACGTCGGCGCGCAGATCGGGGATGAGGTTCTGTTCATAAAGACCGGTTTCTATTTCGCGGCGCAGTTCATCGGCGCGGCTTTCGATATGGCCGATCTGTTCGGCGTGGGTGACGAAATCCTCGGTCACGCCGTGTTCCAGAAAAACATGAATGGCTTTTTTATAAATCAATCCCGCTTCGGAAATCCGGTCCAGAAATTCGTCGATTTTGTTTTCCAGGACGCGGCTGCCGTAAAACATTGAAAAACCTTTGGATAAATGCATTTTTGCCCTCTTCGCAATAAGCCGGGTGCGGCCGGCCGGTGTTCTTTCGGATAAAGGTGAAAACCTTATATAGTCCCTGTTATTCAGTATCCTAACAACAGGTAAAGACAATGTAAACATGTGAACATTTTTTTCGGACAAAAAGAACAGAGCGTCCGGATCTTCAGAAAAAAAGCCTTCTTAATGAGGGCTTTTCCGTTTTGTTTCTACTGCCAGAGCGCGACCACGGGCGTTGTCGGCCGGTATTCATACAGGCCTTGACGTCTTGAACCGTAATCCGGCGAGAGCGGGATGAGGCCGCTTTTTTATTTTATTCATCTTTGATGACGGCGCCTCTCATCCTTTTAAAAAGAAAATGACGTTCATCATGACGTAAAAAACAATATCCCGAAAATCCTGTCTGGAAAATTTCTTCCGGTCTGACTTTCCGGTGAGTGGCTTCACCATAAGCATCCCGATAATCAAAGGAAACGCATTTTCCGGACCGGTAAGCTTTTAAAACGGTTCGGGCTGTTTTTAAAATCCGCCGGAGCGCCGCTTTTGCCGTTTTTTCATTACGGCATTTTTCGCTTTCTTCTCTCAGAAAACGAAAGCGCAGGTAAAGGCCGATTTGTCCGTTCAGCCTGTTTTTCTGGAATTCTTTGAATAAATCCTTTTCATTTGCGGGCCTGTCCGAGACATATGCGCCGTAATCCGAAAGAAAACGCGCTGAAATCATTTTATCATGGGACAGAGCATAATAAAGAGGCGTTTGCCCGTTCGGTCCCTTAATATTGATATCGGCATTATGTTTGATGAGTATTTTTAATACTTTTGCAAGCTCTGCCGTATTTTTTCCGTTTTCATTCCAGACCGCCGTGAAAATCGGCGTTTCGCCGCGGGCATTGCGGATAT
>ENA-UOJC01003916-UOJC01003916.1-human-gut-metagenome-genome-assembly--contig:-C104-NODE-3916-length-13289-cov-12.055237_pt1 | contig 13289 bp, 11 predicted proteins | sample MGYA00242339_ERZ723886 | MGnify/ENA metagenome assembly ERZ723886 | reverse complement strand
GGGAAAATAGGTAACGCCAACACAGAGCGACAGCCTGAAAAGGCTGTCGCTTTTTCGTTTGTCTTGTAATTTTCCGATGGGTATGGTACACTGCTTTCAATGTAAAGAATCCCTCTTTATAGACGCGAAAGCAAGGGGGCGTTGCCTGCAGTTCCATAGATTGGACTGCTGGCGGCCCTTCTGCCCGTCAACTGCGCGGCGCGGAATGCGCTGCTGGAGCGGCTTTCATATTGAAACTTGAATCTGAGAAGAAAGGCGTGAGTCAACTTTGTTTTTTGTGCTGCCGGTGATTCCGCTTTTAGCGGTCTACATATTGGCTGCTGTTCTGCCCGCGGCGTTTCTGCTGCGGTATATCTACCGGCAGGACACGGTGGAAAAGGAGCCGCTGGGACTGCTGGTGACCCTGCTCTTGCTGGGCGTGGCGGCGGCATTGATTTCCGGCGTATTGGAGCGGCTGGCACAGACGGTTCTGCAGATGCTGATAGACCCGGGCAGCCCGGCATATACCATTTTGCTGGCATTTTTGGTGGTGGCGCTGGTGGAAGAGGGCACCAAGTTCTGCCTGCTGAAGGGGCGGACCTGGGAGCATCCCGCCTTCAATTACCGATTTGACGGCATTGTTTACGCGGTATTTGTCTCTTTGGGCTTTGCGGCTTTTGAAAACATCCAGTATGTTTTGCATTACGGCCTTTCCGTTGCTCTGCCGCGGGCGTTTTTGGCCGTGCCCGGACATATGTCTTTCGCTGTCTATATGGGGCTGTTTTATGGACGGGCCAAGCTCTGCGCGGCCTGCGGAGACGAGCGGGGCATGCGGCGGAATTGGCTGGCGGGCTATCTGTCCGCTGTATTTCTGCACGGCGTTTACGATTCCTGCGCCATGATCGGCAGCGTTCCCTCCACCTTGCTGTTTATCGTGTTCATCCTTTTGATGTACCGCGGGGTGTACCGTTTGCTGAAAAGGGAATCCGCGGCAGATATGCCTGTTTAAAAACCGGCCCGGCCGGAAGTGATTTGACCACTTCCGGCCGGGTGGTTTCATTGCAGGACAGATTGGATATTTTTCCTGATTTTCTCGGATAAGGCGCTGTATTGCGACAGCTCCTCGCTGCTGAAGTCCGCGAAACGGGCCTGTTCATAATCCTCCTCCGCAGCCTTCAGATCGGCCAGGATGGGAGCGGCCTCCGGCGTAAAGGAAATGCTGATCCGCTTTTCGGCAAGCTCGGGAGAGCGAAGCTCCTCGATTTTGACAAGCCCCCTGCCGCTGAGCCGCTGCAGGGCAAGCGACAGGCCGCTGCGGGAGAGATCCGCAAAATCAGCCAGCTCCTTTCGGGTGCAGGCGGAGCCGTTCTGACGCAGAGCAAACAGCAGACTGACGTCGGAGATAGGCAGGTCATGCTTCAAAGCGGCGGTTTCCAGATAGTGTTCCAGCAGCTTGCGGTCCCGGAAAGCATCGAAGAGGATGCCGGCGCCATTCAGCGCGTTGGGGTCAATGCGGATCCGTTCACTGCCCAGTTTCCAGGAGCCGGGCAGAACGGCGGGCGGAACAACGCCGTCTCCGGCGGCGTCCAGCAGGAAGCGGTAGACCTTCAGCCTGCTTTTTTCGTATTCCTCTTCGTCCAAAACATTTTTGAAAAACCGATGGTAGTACTCAAACACCGTCAGCTTCATCTTGACGGTTTTGGAGATGGAGATGTTCTGGTTGGCGAGAGAGCCCTTGGTCTTCACGTAGTAGTAGATCGGGACCTGGAGGGCGTAAAAGGTCTCAGCGTGATAGATATATTCGAGATTGAACATAAAATCCTCGCACCAGCTGATCTCCGGGTCCATGCGCAGATGATGCCGCTCCACAATGCTGCGGCGGTACAGCTTGTTCCAGAGGACGCCGTAATAGAAGTCCGCCGGATTCTCCATCATATGGGTGGCGTATTCCTCCCGGGAGAGCAGGACTTCGTCATCGATATCCCCCTTGCGGGAGACACGCTCGCCGACGACCCGGTAGAAATCCGAGATGACCAGATCGCAGTGACAGGTCTCCGCCGCCCGCACCAGAGAAGAGGTGGCGTCCGGCGTGATCCAGTCGTCGCTGTCCAAAAATTGAAGGTAAACGCCCCGGGCCCGGTCCAGAGCCAGATTCCGCGCCGCAGAGACGCCGGCGTTTTCCTGATGGAGCACCTGTACCCGGGGGTCCTGGGCGGCGTATGCGTCGCAGATGGCGCCGGAGGCGTCACTGCTGCCGTCGTCTACCAGCAGCAATTCAAAATCGGTGTATTGCTGCGTTAAAATGCTGTCCACACAGCGCCGGAGGGTGCGTTCCGCGTTGTATACCGGCACAATGATGCTGACGGTTGGTTCCATAGTCCATACTCCTTATTCGGCAGATGCTTTATTCTACCATACGGATCTCCCACCGTCAAACCGTATCGGGCCGCCGGGGAGCGCCCCATATGGGCTTGTCAAACAGATGTGAACTCGTCGGGAGAGAGGCGGCAGACTGGCGGTTCTGCCAGAAAGAGCCTTGCATTTGGCGGCGGGACTTGTTAAAATAGAAAAAATAATTTCATGAAAGGAGATGGACACATTGGTGATCCATGAGTCTGCGGAGGACTATTTGGAATCCATTCTGGTCCTGCAGGAACAGTGCGGGCAGGTGCGTTCCATCGATATCGTCAATAAGCTGGGGTATTCCAAGCCCAGCGTCAGCATCGCCATGAAAAAGCTGCGGGAAAACGGCTACATCTCCATGGCCGGCGACGGCACCATCACCCTGAACGACACGGGTATGGAGATCGCCAGCCAGGTATATGGCCGCCACAAGGCCCTGACAAAGCTGTTTCGGCTGATGGGCGTCTCGCCGGAGCAGGCCGCGGTGGACGCGTGCAAGGTGGAGCATGACCTGAGCGACGAGACCTTTGGAAAGATCCGCGAGTTTATCGCGCGGTATGACGATCCGGCCTGATCCGCAAACAGCATGGGCCCCCTGGAACACGTTCCAGGGGGCCCATGCTGCGTCTGTCAAAAACCTGATAACCTGATGGATAGGAGAGAAGCCAGGAAAAGCAGGGGGGAGTACGAGGGGACGGGAGTCCCCTCGTGTTGAATCGAATGCCTGCAAACGGGCTGTGACAGCAGCCCGTTGCCCTGCGAAGCAGGAGCTTTTCCGGCTGTGGAGCAGCCAGAAAAGCGAGGCATTGTGAAACCCATCCAAAAAGTCCTTTGGACTTTTTGGATGGGCTGAGCACGGCCCCCTGGAACACGTTCCAGGGGGCCCATGCTGTTTTTAACGGTATTCCCGCGCTTTCATCCCGCGCTCATAGTCTCTCAGCGCATCCAGGGCTTCCCTGCCCATGGGGAGGATCACGATGATGTTGAATACGGTCATCAGGCCCACGCCCACATCGCCCAGGTCCCAGACGAAGGTATAGGCCGCGAGGCCGCCGATGAACAGCATGATCAAGGCCACGACTTTATAGGCCGTCTGGGAGATCCAGTTGTCGCCGAAGAGGTATGCCACATTGGAGCGGGCGTAAAACAGGATGCCGATGAAGGTGGAGAAGCAGAACAGCCACAGGATCAGCGCGATGAAGACCACGCCGAACCGGCCCAGATGATACTGCATGGAGGCCTGCAGCAGATCCATGCCGCCCAGGCCGTCGATATATTCCTGAGGCGTGACCAGCATGATGAAGGCCGTGCAGCTGCAGATGATAATGGTGTCGATAAACACGCCCAGGGCCTGCAGCAGGCCGGTCTTGGCGGGGTGGCTGGTGTCGCCCGCGGCGGCGGCGCAGGGGGCGGAGCCGGAGCCGGCCTCGTTGGAGAACAGGCCCCGCTTCACGCCGTTCATCAAAACGGCGCCGAAGCCGCCGGCCACGGCCTGACGGATGCCGAAGGCCTCCTCAAAAATGCGCCGGAACACAGAGGGGAGGACGGTGATGTTCCTGGCGATCAAAAACAGGGTGATGCCGAAATAGCACACCGCCATGATGGGGACCAAAACATCCAGGACCTTCACCGTGGCGTTTTTCCGCAGAACGATGACGGCGGCCAGGGCCACCAGGAGAACGGTGGTGTAAAGGGGCGGGATGCTGAACGCGTTCTGGAAGGCGGAGGAGACGGAGTTGCTGATGACCTGGCTGATGCCGCACCAGCAGATCAGGCCGGAGACGGCAAACAGCACCGCCAGCACGGACCGGCGGCGTTTTTTGCCCAGTTTTTGTTCCACAAAGCTGTGGATATAATAGGCGGGACCGCCCCGCCAGCCGCCGTAGAGGGGGTCCTTTTCCTTATAGAGCTGGGCCAGGGTGGCCTCGATAAAGGCGGTGGAGGAGCCGATCAGGGCCGACGCCCACATCCAGAACACCGCGCCGGCGCCGCCTGCGGAGATGGCCGCCACCACGCCGATCAGGTTCCCCATGCCCACCCGGGTGGCGGTGGAGACGATCAGCGCCTGGGCGCCGGAGATGGCGTTTCCGTGGGCGCTGACGTTTTTTTCCGCCGTGACCCGCAGCATTTCGGGAAACATGCGGATGGGGAGAAAACGGGTGCGGATGGTGAAATAGATGCCGGTGGGGATCAGCAGAAGCACCAGCAGGGAGATCCCCACCGAGCCTCCGCCGGGGAGGGGGAGGGTGAACAGGTCGCCCCACAGCAGGCTGTAGACCGCGGAAATGATCCGGATGATGTGTTCCATTTGAAGCGTCTCCTTTTTGACTGCGGTGTGAGCATGTGCGTCTCACCGCCGGGATATTCCGAAAATGCCGTTGCTTTTTCTTTATTTCAGTATATAATGAAAGAGTCCATTTGTAAAATTGATAATTCAGATAGTGTTGATCGAAAATATAGATTTTGCGGGGCGTGGGACATGGATCTGAAAAATATAAAGACCTTTATCTGCGTGGCGGAGCTGGGCAGCTTTACCCGGGCGGCGGAGCGGCTGGGATTTTCCCAGTCCACGGTGTCCTTCCAGGTCAAGCAGCTGGAATCGGAGCTGGGCGTCCGGCTGTTCGAGCGGATACACCACACGGTGAACCTGACGGAACAGGGGCGGGAGGTTTTGCGGTACGCCCACCGCCTGGAGAAGCTGACAAAGGAGCTGGCCAACGATCTGCGGGCGGACAAGGAGATGGTGGGACACATCCGGCTGGCCATGGCGGACTCTCTTTGCGACCGTCTGGAGCGGGCGTTTCACGGATTTTGGCAGCGGTATCCCGGGATCAGCCTGAAGATCATCTCGGCGGGGACGGAGGAGATGTTCCGGCTGCTGAACCACAACGAGGTGGACCTGGTGCTGACCCTGGATAACCGCATCTATGACCGCTCCTATGTCATCCTGCGGGAGGAGCGGGTGGGGACCCACTTTGTGGCGGCGGCCGGTCACCCGCTGGCAGGGAAACAGCGGCTATCCGTCCAGGAGGTGGTCCGCCAGCCCTTTTTGCTGACGGAGCGGGGCATGAGCTACCGCCGGCTGCTGGACGAGAAGCTGGCGGCCTCCGCCCTGGAGGTCAGCCCCCTGCTGGAGACGGGCAACGTGGAGACGATCTGCCGCCTGGTGGAGCAGGGGGACGGCTGCTCATTCCTGCCGGATTACGCCACAGAGCCCGCCGTGGCGGCGGGCAGGCTGGCGCGCCTTGCGGTGGAGAATTTTACGGTGGAGGTCTGGAAACAGCTTTTCTGCCACCGGGACAAGTGGATCTCTCCCCAGATGCAGGCGGTCATCGACTGCTGCGCCGCCATATGAGGCCTGGGGTTTTTGCAAAAAAGGAAGTCCCTGTGCAATGCGCGCAGGGACTTCCTTTTATCACTTAGGATCCATTCAACAGTCACCGGTCTGTTCCTCATCCTCCGGGGCAGGGGCCTCCTCCGGGGGCATATACCTGCGGAAGGCCCGCTCCATCGGCAGCGACCAGAGCAGGGCCGTGAGGCAGGGCAGCACAAAGACCGGCAGCCACAGCATCCAGACAGCCAGCGCCGCCAGGGCGGTGACCGCCACGATCACCAGCGTGTAGGGCAGATAGCCCACCGCGAAGCGCAGGCTTGTCATCATCAGCCCCGCCGGACGGAAAGTGAACCGGGACAGCAGGGGAAACATCCAGCAGGCGGCGCCCACCGGGAGCAGCAAAAGCACGAGGAAGGCCGCCAGCATCACCGGCGCGCCGGCCACATCGTTGACCTGGGCCTGCCACAGCAGCCGCAGGATATTTGCCAGGAGAAACAGCAGCGCGCCCCAGACCACCGTGACGGCGGCGGAGGTGCCGAGCTCCCGCCGGAAGGTGCGGAGGAAGCGCTTCCAGGGGGAGCGCTCCTGCCCCCGCATGCCCCGGGCCGCCGCGTCATAGAGGGCGGTGGTGGCGGCGCCCAATGTGATGACCGGCAGGGAACAGAATGTCCACAGCAGGCTCAGGGACAGCACGTCCACCACCCGGCTCATCAGCCGCCAGAACCCCTTTTCCGGGTCAAAGATGGAGGCGGACATGGCTTACAGCAGTTCCGGCACCAGCGCCGCCAGGGCTTCCGCCAGGCGGGCGTGGCTGGCCTTTGTCAGGTGCATGAAATCGACCTCGTTGAATTTGCAGCCAACTTCATTGGCGTCCAGGAAGTGAACGCCGGTCTCGGCAGCGATCCGGCGGAATTCCCCGGGGACCTTGCGGGACTTCTCCACGCAGGAGGGGCCCATGGTGCCCATCTCCTCGGCCACCCCGGAGGTGAGGACGCCTTCCCCAATGACCGGGGGCGCCACCACCAGGATGTTGGGGGTTCCGTTGGGGCCCCAGCAGTCCACGGTCTTGGCCTTCTGGACCAGGCGGCGCATCCCCAGGCCGATGGCGAAGGGGTTGACGCCGAAGCGCTCCTTGGTGTCGTTGGTGCCCAGCATGATGATGAGCAGGCTCACCGGCTCGTGGCTCTTCAGGCAGGGGTACAGGTAGTGGAGGGCGTCCAGACCCTCATACAGGGGATCCTGAAAGACCGTGGTGCGGCCGGAGAGACCCTCTTCAATGACCAGATATTCGTCTCCCAGCGCCTTTTGTAGCAGGCATGTCCAGCGCTCGCTTTCGTTGAAGCGGGCCAGGGCGGGATCGGCACAGTCGCTGGGGTCGGCGCAGTAGCCGTGGGTGTTGGAATCGCCCAGGCAGATGATGTGTTTTTTCATCGGCTCACTTCACAATCTCCGGCAGGCTGGCTGCGGCGGCGGACTGGCCCACCCGGCGGAACTTCTCATCGGGCAGGGCGGGGTCGATGGCGGCGGCCACCTCGGGATACTCGTCCGCCAGGACGCTCTTGCAGGTGTCTAGGATCAGGTCGCCGCCCCGGCCGGACATGACGCGGCCCAGCAGCAGCACATGCTTGAAGTGGTACAGGTCGAAATACAGGGCCAGGGAGTGGGCCAGATACACGCCGATGGAGCGGTAAATGGCCTCGGCGGGGCTGCCCTCGGTCTCCATCAGCTTCTGGACCTCTTTCAGCTTTTCGGCGGGGGAGAGGCTCTCAGACAGGTTGATGCCCGCGGCGGGGGCCAGCTTGATCACCGCGTCCTGGGAGAAGTACTTCACGCCGCAGCCGATATCGCCGGACCACTCGTCCCGCATGGCGGTGGGGGCGGCGTCCACGGGGACGAAGGCCAGCTCGTTGAGCCAGCCGGTGATGCGGCCCTGGTCGTCCACATAGCCAACGGCCTCGCTGGTGCCCATGGCGATGCCCAGCACGTTGTTGTCGTCCAGGCTCATGGCGCCCGCCAGGGCGGACACGTCGCCGTCGTTGACCACGGCATAGGGCACATCGCCGAAGGTGTCGGTGATGGCGCGGATATAGATGTCCTTCACCTTGGCGTCGAACTGGTCCTTGGGGACCTTCAGGAACAGGGACGCGTTCATGGTGCGGTTGTTGATATACACGCCGGCGGAGGAGACGCCCACGGCGTCCACCCGGGGCAGGTGTTCGGCGGCGGACTTCAGGGCGGAGACGATGCCGTCATAGTGGTAATCGGGGTCGGAATTGGTCTTGGGGAACCAGACGACCTCCTCGCTGTATACGCTCTCACCGTCGATGACCGCGGAGACCTTGCGGTCGGAGCCGCCGGCGTCAAAGCCGATGCGGCAGCCCTCCAGATGGCCGCCCATGGCCTTGGGGGCGTCCTTGGCCTCGGGGACCCGGTCGCAGAGGACCACCTCGAAGGGGTGCTCGAAGACGCTGGCCATATAGTCCCAGTCGAAGGCCTGGCAGCCACCGGCGCTGTAGGCCTCCTTCAGATATTCATAAATGCCCTGGTCGCCGGCCACGTAGATCTTGAAGCCGCCCTTCATCCACAGCATGGTCTTCACGATGCGGTTGACATAATACTGATCCGCCTGGATCATGTCCCCGGTGCCATGGATAAAGGTATGGCACACAGCCATCTGGCCGTCGGCCCGCTCCACCGCCAGGCTCAGGGGCTTTTTAGCGTCCTTCAGAAAGGCCTGGTTGAATTGATACAGGGGGATAAAATCGGGGTCCAGCTCAGGCATGCGGCGGGGGGAAACTTCGATTCCGTAGAGATTCATGCTTCATACCTCCAAAAAAGAAAAATCTGTTTGTTTGGTATATTTTGCCTAATCACCCATTATGGGCCTATCATAACACACCGGGATCAAATTGTCACCCCCGATCATGATAATTATTTTCACCTTTTATTTTTGTTGAAAAATACTTTCAGTGCTGTTAAAATAGAGCCGACATCACCGCGGCATGGCTGCGGGCATTTTAAGAAATGAGGTGTGTTCCATTGGATACGAAGCAATTGCTTCAGGAGAGCCGCTCCTGGATCCGGGAGCAGCTGGATACCTGCGTGGACTTCTGGCTGAAAAACGGCATGGACAAGGTCAACGGCGGCGTCTACACCTGCCTGGACCGGAAGGGTGAGATCTACTCCACCGACAAGAGCGTGTGGATGCAGGGCCGCTGCGGATGGATCTTCGCATACCTGTGCCATGTGTACGGCGCGAAGCAGGAGTGGCTGGACGCCTCCAAGAGCTGCCTGGACTTCCTGGAGGATCACTGCCGCAACGCGTCGGCGGGCAACCGGCTGTACTTCACCGTCACCGCCGAGGGCGAGCCCCTGCGCCAGCGGCGCTACTACTTCTCCGAGGCCTTCTACGCCCTGGCCAACGCCGAGTATTACGGCGTCACCGGAGAGCACGAGCACCTGGACCGGGCCCGCTGGGCCTATGACCTGTACTGGGATCTGGCCCACGGCGCGGCGGACCCCACGGGCCTGGGCCCCAAGACCATCCCCGGGACCCGCACCGGCCGGGCCTTCGGCCTGCCCATGATCATCCTGAACGTCACCGGCGTGATGCTGCGGGTGGACCCGGAGCGGAAGGCCCTGTACGAGGAGCGGGCGCAGCAGTGCGTGGATGAGATCTTTAAGTATCATGTCCATCCCGAGCTAAAGTGCGTGCTGGAAAATGTGGCCGAGGACGGCACCGCCCGCCTGTTCTACACCGAGGGCCGCACCGTCAACCCCGGCCACGACATCGAGGGCGTCTGGTTCCTGCTGGAGCACGCCAGGCGCACCGGTGACCAGGAGCTGGTGAAGAAGGCTGTCCAGATTTTCGACTGGGCCATCGAGGCCGGCTGGGACAAGGAGTACGGCGGGCTGCTGTACTTTATCGACTGCCTGGGCAAGCCCCCTGAGGCTTACGAGCACGACATGAAGCTGTGGTGGCCCCACGACGAAATCCTGATCTCCTCCATGATGATCTACCGGGATACCGGCGACGAGAAGTATCTGGAGTGGTTCCAGAAGACCCTGGATTACTGCAAGGAACACTTTGCGGACGCCGAGTACGGCGAGTGGTACGGCTATCTCCGCCGGGACGGCAAGCCCACCATGCCCTCCACAAAGGGCTCCACCTTCAAGGGGCCCTTCCATCTGCCCCGGATGCTCATTATGGTGGACACCATGATCGGGGAGATTTTGGACCGGGCGTAAAGACTGCCTGATCCCGGCGCGCGATCAAGCGGAAAGGAGGCACTGCCATGCCTTTTGCACAGAGGAACATCCTGGAACGGATCAGCAGCGAGTACTACCAGCTCACCACCGCGGAGCGGAAAGTGGCGGATTATGTGGTGGCTCACCAGCGGGACACCCAGTTCATGTCCATCTCGGAACTGGCAGAGGCCTGCGGCGTGGCGGAGGCAACGGTTTCCCGCTTCTGCCGCCGCCTGAACTACAAGGGATATAATGCGTTCAAGCTGGCGCTGGCCAACACCGCCGGCCAGTATGCCGGCGAGATGTTTTTGTCCGGCGAGATCTCGCCGGAGGACTCCGTTCCGGATCTGTGCCAGAAGCTGTACAGCACGGAGGTGGAGGCGCTTTCCCAGACCCTTTCCATGGTCCGGCCGGAAAGCATCCTGGCCGCCGCCGATATCCTCAGCCGCGCCAAGCGGGTGCTGTGCATGGGGCAGGGGGGGTCCATGATCATGGCGGAGGAGGCGGCCCACCTGTTTTCCACCGCCATGCCGGGATTTTCGCCGGTGAGCGACTCCCACCTCCAGCTGATCGCCGCCACCACGCTGACGGCGGGGGACGCCGTGCTGTTCTTCTCCTATTCCGGCGCCACCCGGGAACTGATGGACCTGCTGGATGTGGTGCGGGAGCGGGGCGTAAAGGTGATCCTGGTCACCCATTTCCCCAAGTCTCCCGCCGCGGCCCTGGCGGATGTCGTTCTGCAGTGCGGCGCCAACGAGGGTCCTCTCCAGCTGGGCTCCGTGCCTGCCCGGATGGCCCAGCTGTTTCTGGTGGACATCCTGTTCACTGAGGTCTGCCGCCGGAACGAGGACGCCGCCAAGGAGGTCCGCGAACGGGTGGCGGATGCTCTTTCCTCCAAACACATCTGACGTTTTTCGTCATTTTCTGAAAATTTATATCAAAAAGCCGCATTCCTTGAAAATTTCTTCCAGGCACTATTGACAATTTCCACAAGGTTCAGTACAATATCCCTAGATATTCTGGCTGAAAGCACAGATATCTGATTTTACAAGGAGGATGTACATTTATGAAGAAGCTTTTGGCACTTGCGCTTACCCTGGCCATGGTCTTGAGCCTGGCTGCCTGTGGTGGAAACACCACCACTGAGGAACCTACAACGGATGACGGCGCCGGCGAGGGCGATGCCGCCACCCAGGAGATCACCCTGTGGACCTATCCCATCGGCGGCTGGGGCAAGGAGGACGTGGTCGATGAGCTGATGGCCCAGTTCGAGGCCGACACCGGCATCAAGGTCAACGTGGAGTATCTGGCCTACGCCGACGGCGACGACAAGGTCAACTCCGCCATCTCTGCCAACGGTGCGCCCGACCTGATCATGGAAGGCCCCGAGCGCCTGGTCGCCAACTGGGGCGTCAAGGGCTACATGGTCGATCTGGCCGACATGCTGGACGACACCGACAAGGCGGAGATCAACGCCGCGACCCTGGCCTCCTGCACCAACGCTGAGGGCAAGATCTACGAGTATCCCCTGGTCATGACTGCTCACTGCATGGCGATCAACCGCAACGCCTTTGAAGAGGCCGGCGCCCTGCAGTACATTGACGAGGAGACCCACACCTGGACCACCGAGGACTTCATCAGCGCCGTGGCGGCTCTGAATGATTACTACGGCGACACTGTCGGTGCCGTGTTCTGCAAGGGCCAGGGCGGCGACCAGGGCACCCGCGCTCTGATCAACAACCTGTACGGCGGCACCTTTACCACTCCCGAGCACGACGGCTACACCTGGGACGATCCCGCCAACATCGAGGCCCTGGAGCTGCTGAAGGGCATGGACGGCATCGACTTCGACGCCTCTCTGGAAGGCGGCGACGAGATCGTCAAGTTCTATCAGGGTATCCTGAAGATGGCCTTCTGCTGGAACATCGCCCAGCAGCTGGATCCCAACGCTGCCGGCACCGGCGCCGGCAAGACCATCACCGGCGATGACATCGTGTTCATGAGCTTCCCCTCTGAGACCGGCGAGTCCCAGCTGTGCGGCGGCGTTTGGGGCTTCGGCATCTTTGACAACGGCGACGATGCCAAGATTGAGGCCGCCAAGACCTTCATCAAGTACTTCTGCGACTCCGAGCACACTGCTGACGCCGTCAAGGCCGCCAACTACTTCGCCGTCCGCGACACCGCTGAGGGCGCCGATCTGTCCGGCATCTGGGCCGACAACGAGATCATGGCCGAGTACAACAAGCTGATGCCTTACCTGGGCGACCTGTATCAGGTCACCGCTGGCTGGGCCCAGGCCCGTACCTCCTGGTGGAACATGCTCCAGGATATCGGCGAGGGCGCCGACATTTCCTCTACTGTTGAGACGTTTATGGCAGAGGCCAATACCGCAGCTGCGGGCTGATTCGAATAGCGAAACACCATCCAAAGCATAGAAGGGTAGCGCGCCCCTTCCCCGCAAGGCGCGGGGGAGGGGCGTCTCCCCTTTTAGGATGGGGGTATGCATGACCGGCCGTGCCGCGGCCGGCCTGTGATGCGTACTCCGCCCTCAGATTTCCGAGAGAGGAGAGATTTATCTTGGCAAAACAGCCCAAATCAACCATGAGCCGAGCGCTGGTGCGGCGCGAGACCATCTCCGGTTATATGTTTCTGCTGCCCAGCCTGATTTTCTTCATCGGCTTTGTCATCATCCCCATGTTCACCTGCATCTTCTACAGCCTGACCGACGTCAACATGAATACCGAGGGTATGGGGAACTTCGTGGGTCTGAAAAACTTTATAGACCTGTGGAAGGACGATACCTTTAAAGAGGCCCTTTGGAACACCTTTGTCATCGTGATCGTCAGCGTGCCCACGGTCTGCGCGTTCTCCCTGTGGGTGTCCTCCGCGATTTACAAGCTGAACGGCAAGCTGCTGTCCGCCTTCCGCTGCATCTTCTATCTGCCCGTGGTCACCGGCTCTGTGGCCGTCACCGTGGTGTGGAAGTGGATGTACGACAACTACACCGGCATTTTCAACTATGTGCTGAAGGACGGGCTTCACCTCATCGACAAGAACATCAACTGGCTGGGCGATCCCAAGTACGCCCTGGGCTGCATCATCCTGATCCTGTTCACCACCTCTGTTGGACAGCCCATCGTGCTGTACGTCTCCGCCCTGGGCAATGTGGACCAGTCCCTGGTGGAGGCCGCCCAGGTGGACGGCGCCACCAACTTCCAGGTCTTCTGGAAGATCAAGTGGCCCCAGATGATGCCCACCACCCTGTACATTCTGGTCATCACCACCATCAACTCCTTCCAGTGCTTCGCGCTGATCCAGCTGCTGA
>ENA-UOJC01003914-UOJC01003914.1-human-gut-metagenome-genome-assembly--contig:-C104-NODE-3914-length-13295-cov-3.904985_pt1 | contig 13295 bp, 12 predicted proteins | sample MGYA00242339_ERZ723886 | MGnify/ENA metagenome assembly ERZ723886 | reverse complement strand
TCGGGGAAATCCGTGACCTGGTGTCCCATCTGAAACACCGGGGCATCGGCGTCCTGATTACGGATCACAACGTCCGTGAAACGCTGGATATCATTGACCGCGCCTATATTTTGCACGACGGCGTCGTCCTGATGGAAGGAAATCCGCAGGACGTCGTGCGTCATGAAGACGTCCGCCGCGTTTATCTGGGCGAAAAATTCGCGTTGTAGCGCTTGATGAGGGGAGGGGATGAAACATGTCCTTGACGCCTCGTCTGGACTTACGGCAAGCCCAATCGCTGACGATGACTCCCCGGCTTCAGCAGGCCATTCGCCTGTTGCAGATGTCGGCTCTGGAAGTCGAAGCGGCGGTTGGTGAAGAGCTGGAAAAGAATCCTTTCCTGGAACGTGAAGGCGACAGCGCCGGCGTGGAAGATCCCGCGCCGTCCGGCTTGGAAAATGACGCGGAAATAATTGACCGCCCAGGGCCCGAGCCTTTATTTGATTCGCCGGACGGCGGCCCCGAAGCCGAGCCGGATACGAACGACCTTCCGACGGAAGACAGCTTTTACGAACAGGTACTGCCCGGCAGTGAGGAAGAAAAGGACGCTGAATTTGATTTTTCGGTGGATGCCTGGTCGGGCGCCGGCGGAAAAGGCGAGGGCGAACCCGGTTTCCGTGCCGTTGATTTATGCGCCGCTCCGCCGCCGTCTCTGCATGATGAACTGACAGAACAGATCCGTCTGACTTTCCGGGAACCGTCCGATCGGCAGACGGCGCTTTTTTTGCTGGAACAGCTGGATGAAAACGCCCGTCTGCCCGAAGATCTGTCTGCCGTCGTGCGGGCTTCGGGCCGTCCGGCGGCGGAAGTTGAACGCATCCTGAAGGTTCTGCAGGGATTTTCGCCGGCCGGTGTGTTTGCCCGGTCTTTGGCGGAATGCTTTGCGCTTCAGCTGAAGGAAAAAGACCGTCTTGACCCGGCGATGGCGGTTCTGCTGGAGCATCTTGACCTTGTGGCCGACCGGGATTACCGTCAGCTTTCAAAGCTGTGCGGCGTGGATGGTGAAGACGTCGCTGACATGATTCGGGAATTGCGCCGGCTTTCACCGCATCCGGCCGCGGAATACGACACCCCTCCGGCTTCGCCGCTGATTCCGGATGTTCTGCTTCGCCGCGACAGGATTGGAAATTTTATTGTCGAACTGAACCAGGCCGTTCTGCCGCGTCTTTTGATTAACCGGAGTTATGCCGCCGAAATTTCGGCTCTGGCCGGAAAGGATCGGGAAGCCCGGAAATTTCTGGGCGAGCGTCTGACGTCGGCAAACTGGCTGATTAAGGCTTTGAACCAAAGGGCGGAAACGATTCTGAAGGTTTCCGCGGAAATCGTCGAACGCCAGAAAGCCTTTTTCACGGAAGGCGAACAGGCTCTGCGCCCGATGGTTCTGAAAGATGTTGCCGAAGCCGTCGGCATGCATGAAAGCACTGTCAGCCGTGTGACGGCAGGCAAATACATTGCTTCGCCGCGCGGGATTTTTGAACTGAAGTATTTCTTTTCACAGGCATTGGAAAGCGCGGACGGCGACGAAGCCCGGTCGGCTCAGGCTGTCAGATATCGTATCAGGGCTCTGATTGAGGCGGAAAAGCCCGACAAGATCCTGTCTGACGAAACTCTGGCCTTCCTCCTGAAAAAGGAAGGCGTTGAAATCGCCCGGCGAACCGTGGCAAAATACAGAGAGGCGCTGGGCATTCCGACCTCCGCGCGGCGAAAGCGTGAAAAACGCCTGCAGATGTAAACTTTTTTGCAGGAGTGCAACATTTTCTTGACTTAAAGCGGTACGGGTCGTAACTTCACGCCTTAGATGGGATGTTCCCAATAACCCTTAACTTTTTACAAATGAGAACGGCACTATGAAAATCTCAATTACAGGCAAACAAATCGATATTGGTACCAGCTTGCGCTCTTATGTCGAAGAACACACGGAAAACACGGTGAAACGCTTTTTTGAATCTCCGCTGAATGCTTCTGTTGCGTTTTCCAAAGACGGCAACCTGATCAAGGTGGACACGACCGTCCACGCGATGAGCGGCGTCCTGGTTCAGGGAAGCTCCTCCAATGTCGATGCTTATGCTGCTTTTGATGCCGCAAATGACCGTATTGCCAAACAGCTTCAGCGTTACAAAAAGCGGTTGACGGATCATAAAGCCCGTGCCGAAATGGTTAATTTCGCCGTTATCGAACCCGAAAAGGAAGATACGGAAGACTCTTTGCCGCAGGATGAAGCCGCACCCGTCGTTGTCGCGGAAATGCAGTCCGAACTGCCCCTGTGCACGGTCAGCGGCGCTGTAATGCGCATGGATCTGGCGGATGTTCCGGCTTTGATGTTCCGCAATGTGGCTCATGGCGGCCTGAACATGGTTTACCGCCGCGCCGATGGGAATATCGGCTGGGTCGATCCGCAGGCTTCCTGAGTTCGCGGCCTTTTGGGTTTTCAAAAACGATAGGAACGGCAATGCTTATTTCCGAATATTTGACGCCGCAGGCCATTCTTCCCGACTTGAAGGCGACGAGCAAGAAACAGGTTCTGCAGGAACTGTCAACGTTCGCCGGCGAACGCCTGGATATTGAAAACCGGACGATTTTTGACGTCCTGGTGGAACGCGAGCGTCTGGGAACGACCGGCTTCGGCAACGGGGTTGCCATTCCTCACGGCAAAATGCCGCAACTGAAACAGCTGCACATGATGTTCGCCCGTCTGGATGCGCCGGTAAACTTCGACGCGGTCGACGGTCGTCCCGTTGATCTGATTTTCCTGCTTCTGACGCCGGAAAATGCCGGGGCGGATCATCTGAAGGCTCTTGCAAAAGCTTCCAGAATTCTGCGCGATGATAAAGTCTGTGCGAAACTGAGGGGAAGCGAAACCGCCGAGGCAATTTATTCGACAATCCTCGAATGCGAGCAGGAATAAGCGTTTAATGGACAGAACCGATTCGGGAAAATTTCCGGATCGGTTTTTTCTTTCCGGCAGATTTGAAAGGAAAAGGATATGGTGACGCACTCGCCATTTATGCTGAACAACAAGCGCATCATGGTGTGCGGGTATCAGGGAATGCTGGGGGCGGCGTTGATCCGGCGGCTGGAAGAGCTGGATTGTGAAATTATCCGTGCCGGCCATAAAGAGGTCGATTTCCTGGATGCGAAGGAAACTCGATCCTATTTTGAAAAAAAGAAACCGGACGCCGTGTTCATGCTGGCGGCTCGGGCGGGCGGGATCTTTGCAAATAAAACGCGTCCGGCCGAATTCATCTATGAAAACACGATGATTGAACTGAATACGCTTCAGGCGTCTTATGAAGCCGGTGTGTCAAAATTCATGCTGATGGGAAGCGCGTCGCTGTATCCGATGACCTGCCCGCAGCCGCTGCAGGACAGTGACCCGATGTCCGGTCCTCTGGATCCGACGCATGTGGGTATTGCAATGGCGAAACTGACGGGCATGGTGGCCTGTGGATGTTACCGCCAGCAGTACGGAGAGGACAACATTACGGTCATTCCGACGAACCTGTACGGTCCCGGAGATAATTACGATCTGAAGAACAGTCACGTACTTCCGGCGCTGATCCGGAAAATCCATACGGCGAAGAAAAACGAAGACGCCGAGGTTGAAGTATGGGGCACCGGCAATGCACGTCGGGAATTCCTGTATGTGGATGATATGGCGGACGCGGCGGTATTCCTGATGGAACGCTATTCGGAAGACGAGCCGGTGAACGTCGGGACGGGAAAGGACATTTCAATCAAAGAGCTGGCGGAAATCGTGTGCCGGGTGATCGGTTATGACGGGCGCCTGATTTTCGACGCGATGAAGCCGGACGGCAAGCAGCGCAAGGTCTGTGACGTTTCAAAAATCACGGAAATGGGCTGGACGGCGCGGATGCCGCTTGAAGCGGGAATCCGGAAATCGTATGAATGGTTTCTGGAACACATCCGTGAAATTGAAGAGGAATAATTTTTTAAAATTTACTCTTGACTTCCAGATGTATTTTGTCGCATATTTCGCATGTCGACGGACAATGGGGGTGTAGCTCAGCTGGGAGAGCGACGCGTTCGCAATGCGTAGGTCAGGAGTTCGATCCTCCTCATCTCCACCATTTCAAAGCCTTATATTCTGCGGAATATAGGGCTTTTTTGATGTATGTTCTTTGGTGTCCGGATTTGCTCTTTTTTATATGCTTTTTTCTGTTTTTTGCACAAGATTCCGTGTTTGTTCGCGGTGTCAAAACCGATTCGCTTTTGCCATAAAAAAAAGCCCCCAAAAACGGGAGCTTTCTTCGGATTATTTTTTCGGTTCCAAAAGGTTTACGGCTTCCGTCTGGTGGCTTCGTCGTCCTTGTCATCCGGTATTCCTTTCTTCAAAAACCGCGTTTAAGGCTTGTCGCTTTTCGTCATCAAGGATATGGCCGTGCCAGTGAACCGCGGAACGACTACGACGTCGGTTGCGGCCGCCTGAATAACCGGAGAAGCGGGGAAGCCCGCTTCTCTCCTTTCTTAAACAAGATCAGGAGATAAACAATGGCTTATTACATTAAATTCGACCGCGACGGATATGGCCGAGACCGCTATCGGGACGATTACCGCCGCCGCGACCGCGACGGGTACGAACGCGACGAACGGGGACGCTTTGACGATGAAAAAGAATACGGATCCCGCCGCCGCCGGCGTCACGAATATGACGATGACGACGACTACGACGACGAAGGGTACGGCGTCGAAAAGTACGAGAGGGACCGCCCTCCGCTGACTTGACGAAAACGGCCCCGAAACGCGGGAACCGTATAAAGACAAAGTCGGTGGTAAAAAAGAGATAATGGAAATCAAAGAATTCCAGAACTCTCTTTTTAAAAAGAAGGAAGGCACTTTGACACACGAAGAGTTTAAAACCTCGGTTGAACACGTCATTGCAGCCGGGCTTCTCCTGCCGTTATTTACGGGTCGGCTTCAAAAACGCTTTTGATTTTTAGACAAAATTATGATACCCTTTAGAAAATTATCCGGAAGCAGAGTGAGGTTATGAGCGAAAGGCAATCAGCGAAAAAGAACGGTTTTTGGAGCGGACTTCCCTTAAAATTCTCAATTGCCGCTGCGGCGTTCGGTTTCGCCGCGCAGGAAGCCGGTGCGCAGAATGATGAGCCTTTGAAGCCCAATGTTGAAAACGTGACGCCGACGAATGCCGGGGATATGCTGTCGCGCGAAGATATCGCTGATTTCCGGGAGAAAGCCGTGGAATTTCGCCGGGAAATCGAGGAAAACCGCCGGGATATGGCCGAAGATATTCTTGAGGCGGCTGAAGGGCTGGATGCCTACAAAAGGCCTGTCCGAAAGGATTTTTCTTCCCGAGAAGACTATAAGCAGGCTCTTTCTTCCTGGAAAGAAGAACATCAGGCTCCGCAGAAAAAAAATTTTGATAATGCCGCAGAGTATGCCGATGCCGTCAGGGATTATAAAGATGCCCTGTCCGAGCGCATGGATGAAAAGATGAGCGTGCTGACCATGCTGAAGCTTCAGGAAATGGGCGGCGTTGTTCAGGAGGCCGCCGTCAATGTGCAGGAAGGAACCGCCGGCGTGCTGGAAAGCGCTTTCAAGTACGGGGCAAAGCTGGCGGATATGGATCCGTCTTCAAAAGAGTATGCACGGACGCTTGGAAAATATAAGAAGGAGGCTTCAAAGCAGGCCCAAAAAATCGCGAGGAAGGTTCGTTCAATGAAAGGCCAGCCCGGGGGCGCCGATGTTCTTCAGGAGATGGGGAACTATCTGCGCAACGAAAAGAAGCTGGACGCCGCAATCGCCAAAGGCGTTATCTCGAATAAAAAAATCGTCAGCGCGGCGGAAAAGGAACCGGGCGCGCCGATGGTACAAGCGGCGGCTCGGCGGCTTCAGGGCGGCCGTTAATCCGTTTTGCTTTCCGAAACCGCTTCGCTTCGGCGCGGCGTTTTTTTTATACATTGTGAAGAGGGGCGGTTTTGCTGCGGCCGGCCGAAGACGGCAAATACCCCGCGGCCGGCCGTAGGGCGGGACGGCTCCCGCGGCGTTTCCGGGATTTTCCTTTGTTTTAAAGCTTCTTTTATTGAGACCGGGAATAAAATGCGCTAAGAGGAAAGAAATATTGAATCGGTTTCCCGGCATAGGAGGCCTTCCGGATGAAAGATATTCTGCCGCTGTTGAAGAAAACGCTGGAAAGAGGCGCAAACGCCGTTCTGATGACGCTTGTCCGGACGGAGGGAGCCTGCCCCCGCAAACCCGGCGTGCATCGACTGCTGACAGAAGGGGGCGAGACTGCGGGGACAATCGGCGGCGGTATTGCCGAATTTGAAGCGGAAAAAGAGGCTGTGACCCTTTTGGAAAACCGGAAAGGAGCGCTCCGGGAATATGCCGTCAATCCCGGCGGTGAGGGCGGGCGGATAACGGTTCTGTTCCGTTTCATGGCGGCGGGCGATCCGGCGTCAGAAGCGTTCTGCCGGAATTCATGTGTCTTTTCTGAAGGCGGCGAAAACGGATGGTTCGTTGTCCGGGTGCGTCCCGATTTTTCATGGGAAACCGGTGTTTATACCGCGGAAAAAGGGCTTTCAGGCCTTTCGAAAAACCCGGCGCTCCGTCCGTTGTTTCAAAACAGGGCGGTATGGGAGGAAACCACGGACGGCGGCTCTTTTTACGTCGAACCTTTCGGGCCGGCCGGAACCGTTTTCCTTTACGGCGGCGGCCATGTCGCGCAGGCGCTCGCTCCTTTGCTTGAACGGTTGGGTTTTCCTTATGTCCTCATTGAAAGCCGAAGGGATTTCGCCTCACCCCGGCTTTTCCCGGGAGCTGCTCAGATCATTCTTGGGGAGTATGCGGCCGCGGCGGCCTCAATGCCGGTGACGGAAAACGATTATATCCTGATCATGACGCGCGGGCATCAGGCCGATTATGAACTTCAATGGCGTGCGTTGAAAACGCCGGCGTGCTATATCGGAGCCATCGGAAGCGCGGAGAAATATGAGGCGCTTTGTCTCCGCCTGGCGGCCGACGGTTTCTCAGAGCATGAAATACGCCGGATCCGTACGCCGGTCGGCCTGTCGATCGAAGCCGAAACGCCCGCCGAAATCGCGGTCAGTATTGCCGCAGAGATGATACAAATCCGTGCCCGCCGCCGGAACGGGAAAAAAGGCTAACTGCCGTCGGCTGTTTTTTTATTTTTGAACTGCATTTTATACAGAGCCGCGTATTCGCCGTCCTGGGCCAGCAGTTCTTCATGCGTTCCCGTTTCGACAATTACGCCCTGGTTGATGACGATGATGCGGTCGGCATTCTGAACCGTGGACAGACGATGCGCAATGACCAGAACCGTCCGATCCAGCATCAGGTTGTCGATGGCCTTCTGAACAATGGCTTCGGATTTGTTGTCCAGAGCCGAAGTCGCTTCGTCCAGAATGACAACGGGAGCATTTTTCATAAAAGCACGCGCAATGGCGACACGTTGTTTCTGGCCGCCGGACAGCAACACGCCGCGTTCGCCGATGAACGTATCCAGCCCACGATCCAGCGTCCCGATGAATTCATCCAGACAGGCGTTTCTGACGGCCTGGTCAAGCTGTTCCGGTGTATAGTTCGTGACGCCCAGCAGGATATTTTCGCGGATGGTTCCCGAAAACAGGAAATTATCCTGAAAAACAACAGCGATGTTGTCGCGCAGTGAATGCAGATCAATCTGTTTCAGCGGGGTGCCGTCAATCAGGATTTCGCCGCCGTCAATATCGTAAAAGCGGGGCAAAAGATTGACAAAGGTGGTTTTTCCGCCCCCTGAATTACCGACAAAGGCAATTTTCTGGCCCACGCGAATTGTGAGGGACCCGTCTTTGAGGACGGGTTTGTCCTTCTGATATGAAAAATTAACATGCCGGTATTCAATGCTTTTATGGACACCGTGCAATGGAACGGCATTATCCGCATTGCGGATGGAGGGAATGGATTCCAGGGTGTTGAAAACGCGCTCCATGGCCAGCAGAGCATTCTGGACGCCCGCGAAGTTGTTGCCGATGCTTTTGATCGGGGTGTAAAGCATCAGAAGGGCGGCGATGAAAGAAACGAAGTTGCCGCTGGAGATTTCGCCTTCGACGATCAGGTAGCTTCCCAGCCAGATGGCGCCCGCGATCCCCAGAGACACGATAAAGTGAATCAGAGGGGAAAGCATGCCGGTTTTCTGAACCATTTTGATGCTGATTTTGAAAATGGCCTTCAGATTTTCATGGAAGCGCTTCAGCTGGTAATCATGCAGGTTATAGGAGGTCACGACCCGATTGCCGCCGTACGTTTCGATGTAATGCGTTGAAATCAGGCCGCCCGTTGAAACCTGCCGAGCCATCAGATCTTTGATTTTCTTCCGAACCTTTGTCAGGGGAAACAGAGCGCCGAACATGAAAACCAGCGCCACGATGGTCAGCTGCCACGAATTGTAAAACAGGACACAGATCAGGGAAATCGATGAAAAAATCCGGGTTGCAAACAGCTTGACGTTCGCCAGCAGGCCGCTGCAGGCCATGTCGGCGTCCGTATTGAAGGCAAACTGAACCGCACCGGAGGACGTCTGATCGAAATACAGCGTGTCCTGATACAGGAGCTTTTTGTAAAGCGCCAGTTTTAAGTCACTGGTAATTCTCTGCCCGACCCAGGTATTCAGATATACGGCGGCATAATTGCACAGGCTTTGCAACGCGCTACCCAGAACGATGACCAGAGGCATCAGGGAAACAGCATGCACCTGTTTTTCAACCAGAACGACATCCATATAGGGCTTTAAAATCCAGGCGGTAAGGGCATCAAACGACCCGATGGGAATCGTGATCAGAACCGCCAGCAGCGCGCGCCCCCAGTATGGTTTGACATAGGGGTAAATCTTGCGGTAATTGGCAAGTGTGGGGCTGTTTTTCAGACGCTCGGCCAGTTTATGAAACATGAGCTTCCTGTGATGTTCTTAACGTTTATGCCTTTTTAACAAATAAATCCCGAACAGTCGAATCGTTTTTTCATCCTTTTTCAATCGTACCGTCAGTAAAAAATGCCTCAGTTTACTTAAAGCCGAAAAAAACGGGCTCTGCTTTCGGCGGCAGGCCTTCCACACCTTAGCGTACCCGTGGGTGAGGCAGTATTCCCTTTCATGGTCATAGATACGGCGGAACGTTTCTTTTTCCCGGCGGCGGTAAGCGGCGGAAATAACCGTATTTCCGCCATGCCAGCGGTACGAGTAAAGAATGTCTCCGGCATACTTCATTTTTCCCTGTTTGGCCAGCTGAAGATTCATATACCAATCCTCCAGAGGGATATCCGGCCTGTATTTTCCGGCTTTCAAAAGGCTTTCTTTCCGGATCAAAGCGCCGTTCGGCAGATGGTTGCGCTTCAAAAGGTTTTTGTAAGAACCGAATTCAAAGCCTTCGGGCGCGTCGTTCAGACCCAGAAAGTCACCGAACGTTTTGAAAACGGCCTGTTCGTCGGGAACGGCGTTCCGTTTTGTGCCCCAGAAGATGCGCCGCCCGTCACCGTCAATGATATCGTTGTCTCCGACCGCCAGGACACAGCCGTCATCTTCGGACAGACAGGCATGCAGCGTTTCAATCATGTGCGGCTTCAGGCAATCGTCCGAAGCGCAGGGACAGATGTATTTCCCCTGTGCCAGATCAAGCATTTCATTGAGCGTCCGGCAGGTTCCCCGGTTTTCCCGGCTTCTGAAAACGGTGCGCACGAAGCGCCGCCGGCATTCGCCTTCAATTTCCGCCAGACAGCTCCATGTCTCGTCCGCCGACCCGTCGTCAATGAGGATCAGTTCCAGTTCGGCATACGTTTGACAGATGACGGAACGGACGGTTTCAAGAATATATTTTTCATGATTATACGCCGGAATCAGGACAGAAATCCGTTCAGACATAAGCGTTGACCTTTTCAATGACATAGCGGACTTCATCTTCTGTCATTACGGGGGAAATCGGAAGACTGATGATTTCGCGATGGATCTTTTCGGTCACCGGAAAGGAACGTCCGTTCCATTCGGCGTAGGCGCCCTGCCGGTGAGGCGGCGTCGGATAATGGATAATCGTCTGAATACCCTTTTCGGCCAGATACGCCTGAAACCGGGCACGCTCGGGCGTCCGGACGGCGAACACATGCCAGACATGCGCCTCTTCGTCATATGTCTGCGGCAGGGTAACGGCCGGATTGACAATGTGCGTCCGGTAACACGAAGCAATCTCACGGCGTCGGGCATTGTCGGCGTCCAGATAAGGCAGCTTCACGTCCAGTACGGCGGCCTGCAGTTCATCCAGACGCGAATTGACGCCTTTGTAAATATGATGATATTTCCGGTCGGAACCGTAGTTGGCCAATGCTTTTATCTTTTCAAAAAGCGCACTGTCGTTCGTCGTTACCGCTCCGCCGTCGCCCATGGCGCCCAGATTTTTGCCGGGATAAAACGAAAAGCCGGCCGCGTCGCCGAGATTCCCGGTTCGCCGACCCCTGTATTTCGCTCCGTGTGCCTGCGCAGCGTCCTCAATGATTTTCAGCCCGTACTGCCGGGCGAGAGCGGTTATTTTGTCCATTGGCACAGCCTGTCCGTACAGGTGAACAACCAGAATGGCGCGTGTCTGCGGCGTGATGGCTTCTTCAACGCGGTTCGGGTCAATGTTGTACGTGCCCAGGTCGGGTTCGACAGGGACGGGCGTGCATCCGTTTTCCGAAATGGCGAGGATACTGGCAATGTACGTGTTTGCCGGAACGATGATTTCGTCGCCCGACCCGAACCCGTAAGCGCGGATGATCAGATTCAGCGCGTCCAGCCCGTTAGCGACGCCCAAGGCGCAGTTCGTTCCGCAGAATTCGGCGAAATGACGGCTGAAAAGAGCGTTTTCGTCACCCTGAAGATACCATCCTTTTTCTAAAACCGTTTTGAAACGGGCTTCCGTTTCCGTGCGAAAACGGCCGTTGATTTTAGCCAGATCAAGAAATGACACGTTCATGCAGTCTCTCCTTTATTTTCTGCGTCAGTTTTATGGCTCCGTTCTGATTCAGATGATCCATGTCTCCGAAATCGCCGAAACCGAAATCGGGATCGTCGTAAAAATTCAGCACCTGAATACCCTCCTGGGGGGGGGGTAACTTATTGAAAAGATTATAAAAAATTATCCGAGACGACGGCAGGAAACTTTTGTAATCCGTCCGTGCCGGGGGAATGACGATGAAAAGGGCGTGGCCTTTCTTTCGAGCCAGCGAACACAGTTTTTTAAAATAAAGCATCTGGTCGTTTTCCCGCCGGCTGTTTTGCAGATGAGCTTCGGCTCTGGCCCGGACGTCGGTTCCGGGGGCAAAGAAAAAATCATACCTGCAGTTGCCGGCCGGATCGCCGGAGGGCGTGGCGCCTTTTAAGAATTTCCGAACCTGTTTTTCTTTTCCGCGGCGTTCGTCCCGGGGCATGAATTCACGGTTTTTATAGGGAAGGCCGTAAATGGTTTTGTAGAAAACGCACCGTTCCTTTTCGCCTGTTTTTTCCAGCTCGAAACCCGCCGAAAAAACCGAGAAGAAAAGGATGATTTTTTCAAGGCGGCGGGCTGTTCCGGCATGTTTTTCATAAAGCCGGAAGGAATAATACAGATCCTGTGAGACTTCGCAGAAATTAAATTCCCCGGCGCCGGCATGAAAACCGTACAGGCCGTGCGAAGAACCAAAGGCGAGCGTCCGGACGTTTCCGGCGACCTTGGTGAAAGAGGCGCGTTTGGCGGCATACGGTTCCGGGGAAAAGCCGAGCGTAAAGGAAGCTCCGGCGCTTTTTTCACGGAAACGCCTGAGAAGGGAAAGGAATTTCCGAATCATGTTCTGGCCTTTGTCAAGGAAAAGTCTTTCCGCAGGCGGTGGCGCAGTTCTTTCTTCGGAATGAGACAGACGGCTCCGCGGAACAGGAGACGCAGCAGACGGCATGAAGTCGTTTCCTGATTGGATTGCAGATACAGGTACAGCGGCTGAAGAGCAGAGAAGGTTTGCACGGGAGGAATGATTTCAACGCCTCCTTTTCGCGATGCGTTGATCAGCGGGATGTTCAAGAAGTCCCCGAGCTGTTTTATCCGCGCCGGCCAGCGGGCGTTCGCCTCAACGTATTTCTGAGACGCCTTGACAATTTCCCGCCGCCGGGATTCATCGCGCAACAGGGTCGCGCATAAATCCCGTGCTTCCATCGGCGTATGATACATCGGCAGATCAACCCATCCGGCCGTTTCCTCTTTCAGTTGGGACGAATACTGGGTCACAAGGCATCCGTTCGACGCCATGATATCCATGATGCGCCAGGGGTAAGCTTTTCCCTGCGCCTGCGGATGTGAAACGCTGAGGCATATTTTTGAAGAATTGTAGATGTCCTGATTGTGCCGCAAAGAGAAAACACGCTTTTTTTCAAAACAGCCGTAGAGCTGAGGCAGATGATCCTTCAGCGAATCCCATCCGATACCGTAGAGATGCAGGTCAAATTCAGTCAGGGCGGTCAGGACAATGTTTCTCAGATCAAAAAAGTTCCATACGTCTTCGTTTAACAGCGTTTTATCGTCGAAAAACGTTTTGTAATCATATGCATGGCTTTCAAGAAAACAGCGGTAGGCTTTTGACAGAGCCGCGGGCGTGTTTCTTTTAAAAAGATTCTGATCCAGGCCGAATTTCGTGCCGATGAACGATATCTCCTTATCCTGCGGCAGGTTTTCGCTTTTGAGCGATGTGGCGAGCTTCAGGTGAAGAATCTGCCCGGCGTCAAAACCGGCCTTCCGAAAATCGTCGGTGTCCCGGTTCGTTGAGACGACCCGGTAGCGCGGCAGGTGTTCTGCAATTAAATCCCTGTGCGGAAAATACGGCAACGTATCCGCGGTCCAGATCACAATGGGACAGGAAACGGCGTTGAACAAGGACGGAAAGACCTGATTGTTAAAGGCGATGACAATGTCCGGGTCAAACGTTTCAACAGCGGTTTTCAGTTCGTTTTCATGAAAGACTTTGTCAGATATCCAGTTTTCTCTGAAATTCCCCATGTTGAGGACGAGGACGTCATTTCCCGCCGTAGCGAATTCCGTGCTCAGCTGTTCATAAAACAGGCCGAGATTCCGGTAATCATTTTCAATGATGTTCTGATAAAAGCACAGGAGTATTCGGGCCATCGGCGTCTCAGAGGCTACGGGTGAAAACAAATTTCGGCGAACTGACGCACCCGACGGACTGTTTGAAATCGCACAGGCCGAAATTGGGGACGCTGTCGTCCGTTGAAT
>ENA-UOJC01003913-UOJC01003913.1-human-gut-metagenome-genome-assembly--contig:-C104-NODE-3913-length-13295-cov-5.389955_pt1 | contig 13295 bp, 10 predicted proteins | sample MGYA00242339_ERZ723886 | MGnify/ENA metagenome assembly ERZ723886 | reverse complement strand
TTGTGTACTTTCTACACCTCTTTTTAGACTACCGTAAATGAAAGCGTTATCGAAAAAGTTCAAAAGCCGGAAGAAGTTTTATGAATGAAAGGAGGCTGAAAGGGGGATGACGCGATATTCCTTCACAACCGGAACCCCCATCAGCAGGGCGTTTCAGCGGTAGATGAAAGGAGGTAGGAAGAAACGGATTTTCGCCATTATGCGTTTCAAGAACTTTTTTGAAGAGGCTGAGATCTTTCTGAAAGTTTAATGCCCTAGCGCCGGAAAGATATGGTAAGCTATACTTTCGTCTGAAAGCAAGATAGAGGCACTACATTTCATATCTTTAAGGATGGGATAAGAAGCATGCTTATTGTCTATTATTATTTCGGCTTTGAAGAAATTATTTCCTTCCATTACGGTTATTGTATTCGCGCAGTTCACTATTTTCCCATGTGGATAACCATACCGGCCTGCTTCATATCCTTCGAATTCCATCTCTACAGGCATTTCTTTCTTCACTTTTGTAATGTATCGGTAGGGAATAAGCACTTCGGCATGAATGCAGCCGGTTACATCAGTTCCTGTTACGGTGGCTGTGGCCTTGATATTTTCAGGATAAGGAATAAAGAATGCCGCCAATATTAATATCAGTAGAATGACGGTGATATCGCCTATTCCGGTGCGTATGATTTCGGGTGGTACTTTGCCGATGATGTTCCTTACCTTTTCACTTCTTAGTTCTATATTATTGAAATCTGCCATAATTTTCTCCTTTTTCTAATTACCCAGTTCTAATTGGTTTTTTACAAGATTGTAATAGGCCCCCTTTTTCTCTATCAGTGAAGCATGATTACCGGTCTCCACTATACGTCCTTTATCCAACACGATAATTTGATGGGCATTTTTTACGGTGCTGAGCCGGTGGGCTACCACCACGACTGTTCTTCCCTTATAGAACTGATCCAGATTCTCGACTATGGTGCGTTCGTTCTTGGCATCCAAGGCATTGGTGGCTTCGTCCAGAAAGATATATAACGGATCTTTATAGACCGCACGGGCTATCAGTATACGTTGTTTCTGTCCCTGGCTCAATCCGATTCCGTCTCTGCCTATCATGGTGCTGAACCGCATGGGCAGACTCATGATGAATTCTTTTATATTGGCTATCTCTACGGCGCGCAGCAGTCTTTCTCCATCTATGTCTCCGTCGTCTACGGCGATGTTTCGGGCAATGGATTCGGAGAATATCACTCCGTCTTGCATTACTACCCCGCACTGTCTGCGCCACCATTTCAGGTTGAAGCTGTTCAGGTTGGCTTCTCCTATTTTTATTTCTCCGTTCATTACAGGATAATACCCCAGCAACAGTTTCAGCAAGGTGGTTTTTCCACTGCCCGAAGCACCCACTATGGCAGTCACTTTCGTTTCGGGGATGGTGAGGCTTACATCTTCTATGGTCATTTTCGGGCTGTGGGGGTCATATTTGAAGCCGACATGCTCAAAAGAAAGGTCATTGGAGATACCGGGTATTTCGTTCAATAGCCTGTGCTCATTCTCTTCATTCTTCATTTTATGAATTTCATTGATGCGTTCCAGACTTATTTTCACATCTTGCAATGAATAAAGGAAGCTCATCAATTGTTCCACCGGACTGTTCAGTTGTCCGATGATGTATTGCACTGCCAGCATCATACCCAGTGTCATTTGTCCGTGGATGACGGCGGTGGCGGCAACCACGGTTATCACTATATTTTTCACTTCGTTGATGAATATGCTTCCGGCCTCCTGTGTTTGTTGCAGCTTCAAACTTTTCATTTGCACGCCGAACAGATCCGCCTGTACATCTTCCCATTCCCATCGCCGGCGTTGCTCGCAGTCTTGCAGCTTAATCTCCTGCATGGCAGTGATGAATTGGTAGGTCTTGTTGCTGTTTTCTGCCTGTTTTTCGAATAATTCATAATCCAGAATTTTTCTTTTTCCCAGAAACAAGGCAATCCATAAAGCATAAAGAACGCTCGCCAGCAGAAAGATGCAGAAAATGGTCAGATTATAACTGAATAATACACAGCCGAACACCACGAAACTGAGCAGTGAGAACGTGACGTTCAGCATTTGGGTGGTGAGGAACTTCTCTATCCTGTTATGGTCGTTCATGCGTTGCATCAGGTCACCCATCAGTTTGGTGTCGAAGAACGACATAGGGAGTTTAAGCAATTTGATGAAAAAGTCGGAAACCAACGAAATATTGATTCGCATACTGATATGCAGCAAAATCCATCGGCGGATAAAGTCGACCGAAGCGCGACTGATGGTCAGCACCAGTTGCCCCAACAGGATGAGGTAGATAAAGTTCAGATTTTGATGGACGATGCCCACATCTACAATCGCTTGCGTGAGGAATGGAAAGATAAGTTGCAGCAGACAGCCCACTAATGCCCCCAGTATGATTTGTCCGAAGTAGCGTCGGTATTGTCTGAGGTAACCCAGCAGGAAACGGAAAGAGCGTTTGTCTTTTGTTGTTTCTTCCTGCTGCTTATAAAAGGCAGGTGTAGGCTGTAAAAACATGGCTATTCCTTTTTCCTCTCCATTAGACCGGGTACTGAGCCAATGTTCTTTAAATTCCCTGTTGTCATAGGTTACAAGTCCTTTGCCGGGATCTGCAATGTAGAATATTTTACCTTTCTTTATCCGGTAGAATACTACAAAATGATTTTGGTTCCAATGCAGGATACAGGGCAGGGGGGCTTTGTGTAATTGTTCTGTTGTTACCCGTCCGCACGTGGTGTGCAGTCCCAGTCGGGTTGCCGCTTCGCTGATGCCCAGCAGCGACACGCCTTCGTTGGTAGCAAAGCAGTAGCGGGAAAGAGTATCTTGTGAATACTCTTTCCCATGGTATTTGCATATCATTTGCAGGCAGGCAATGCCACACTGCATGGAATCGTGCTGGTGGTAAACATGGAATTTGCTCATAATGGTACGTTAATTTACTCCATATCTTGAAGTATCCACTTCTTTGGGAGTTCTATCTTTAAATCCGTTGAATTTGTAGGTAAAACTCAATGTGATATTGCGTTGATAGAAATTTTGGTTGAGGTTTTGATACTGTTTGTCAAATCTTACCTTTACTTTGGGATATAAGGATTCAAAAATGTCATTGCATTGTAGGCCGACTATTGCTTTATCTTTTGCAAAAGTATATCTCAAACCGGTGTTGATGCACCAGTTATCTTCCAAATCCCAGATTCCCTGTATGCTGGGAGTTCTGTAGAAAGCCATAAGATTCATGGTTATATTGGGCTTTTTTGATATGAAGATAGTGTTGTAAGCCATTAATGATCCGGTCCATTTGTTTCTGTTGTATGCAAGTTCAAACCATTCGTTGCTTTTATAACGTTCATTGTATACGTTTGCAATCAGGTTTGAGCTGACAATATTCCCGAAACTGATAGGTATGACTGCTGTAAAGTTCAGCAACGACGTATAGTCTATATTGAAAGTTTTATGCAGTAATTGCAGTTTTTCCGGCGATTGATAGCTTTGATCTATGAAAAAATCTTCCACCTTATAGTAGGAGACTTGAAAAGTGTATTTATTCTTCAATACATAGGTCAAATTGGCATTGCCGGTTCGTGCCGGTTTTAGCAGAGGGTTGCCCATAGAGACGCTATATTCATCATTATAGGAAGTGTAATTCTGCCTTTGCCAGTAACTGGGATAGCTCCTGATGGAATTGTATGCCAACTGGAAGATGTGATCGTTTGCTGGGATAAAAGTAACTGTTATATTAGGCAACAAGGCATTTTTTCTGTAACTGTTTATTTTGTATAATTCACCGATGAGTGAACAATCTATCGACAGTTTTCCTTCATAGAAAGATTTTTGGGTACCGGCATAAATATTTCCTGTATGTTCTTCTGTAGCGAAGGCGCTTGTATAGCTGCCTTCATTGTCGTGCTGTTTATCTACATTACTTTGTTTGTTGTTGTTCTTTACATAGTTATAGCTGGCTCCATAGTTTAAAATCCAATTGTTTTTCAAGTTATGGCTCATGTCGGCATACGCTTTCACGCGGTCTATATTCTGTTTTCGCTGATAGGTGAATGCATCTATGGAGTGGTGGTCTTTTATATACTTCATGTTTTGCGTGTTGTCGTCTGTATAGTTAGTGTATTCTACAGAAATGTTCCCCCATTTGTGTTTGTAGTACAGGCTGGCATTGTGCAAGTAGTCTTTTCCTTTGTTTAGGGAGTTTGCATCCGAAAACAGGTTGTTCACGCTATATGCATCTGATTTGTTCCGGGGGGCATATAGTCCGTTGTATGACAGTTCCAGTGATTGGGTATCATCTAAGTTATACGCTATGTTTGTGTATACGTTATGTTTGTTGCTAGTTGATTTGGTGTGATTTTCCGAGTCGATGTCATAGATGTCGTTTCCCAATGTATGTTTTGCTGTAGTTGTGCTTTTACTTATTTGTTTGTTGTCAGCAATTGAATACATTAGGTCGAACGACCATTTGGGGCTAGTCAGAAACAAACTTCCCACACCGCTGAAAGAATTTTCATGCTGGTTGATCCATGTAGCCTGTACCTGTCCATTCATGGTGTATCTGTTTTCTTTTTTCAGTACCACATTGATAACGACACCTTTAATGTGTAGTTGTGGAGGAGCATTGTAGATAACTTCCACTTTCTCCACTTTTTCGGCCGGCAATGTTTTTAAATATTCAATGAGTTGTTCGGTACTCAGGCTGGAGACTTTGCCGGATATTAATATGGTAGTGCCGTTCGCTCCTGCTAAGTTGAGGCTGTTTCCATCTGTGCTGCTGATACTGGGCAGTTCTTTCAGTAGTTCGTGAGCATTAGCGATTATTTTATTTTGTTTTACTGACTGCAAATCGTAGGTTAATCTATTGTTAATCATCCGAATAACCGGCCGTTCTGCCTTTACGATTACTTCGTCCAGTTTACTGTCTGATTCCTTTAAAATTATATTTCCTATTTGTTCTTTAGATGAGTTCAAGCACATAGCTTCGTATGCCAGATGTTGGAACATCAACCGATAGGGCTTTTCCGTCATCGGAAGAGTGAACCGCCCTTCCTTGTCCGTTATGGTTCCGGCTATAAAGGTTGAGTCCTGCTTTTGCAGAATGATGGCAACACCTTCTATGGCAACACTGTCTTTGTTTATTACCTGTCCGACAATATTACTTGTTTGTGCGTGGCTTTGTGTGATATACACCAGTGCCAGTAAAATGTATAGGTACCTCATTGTTTATTTATAAATTAGATTTGTTTGAATACTCGGGGCATATTGGCATCGAGGGTCAGGATAATCCCAATTCTTTTCTCCATACGCTTTTATAACTTTTACTAGGCATCGTCTGTGGTTCTTTCTACAAAACTCAAAAATGTGACATTTTGTGCAGGCACTATTTTCCCGAAACTGAGTTTGTCCCATTTCAAATAAGGCTTTAGCTCTCGGCGATTGCCAAATTTCTGCTAATGTCTGTTCTTTTAAGTCTCCTAAAATGAATTGAGGATGCCAATATAGTTGTTCGCAAAGTGTAACTTTTCCGTCGGGCAATACGAATAATCGATTTTCTAGAATTCCGCATGACCCTCCTTTAAAGCATTGGTCGTTGGGTTTTCCTTTATATTGTGACATCTTTCTTTTACATTGTTAGAGCTTTAACGTCTGGGCTCTGCAGGTGCAGTTGGATTTGGATTTGGCTTCGGTGCAACAACCGTACCAGAACCTGCTACAGTGCAGTTACCAGAACCTGCTACATTACATTTAACTGCTGCAGCAAAGAAACAAATAGCTCTTGCTTCTGCTCCTCCTTTTACATCCATCATTTCTTGTATATCCAATGAATCGGGGATGTTTTCCAATGTCGTAATAGATTTCATCTTATACGTTTTTGGTATAAACCTACTCTATAAACTTTTCGGTATCCGTTCCTGCTGATTATACAGATTAGGTTCTGTACTTATTTAATTTACCGGTAATAAAATAGTCATTTTATTTTAGATTGGATATTGTAACTCCAATCATTGTCATCCGTAGGGGGATCATATCCATTGGTTTTCTTGAAAGATCCATCCACCCCCCTTTATTGACTCTATCGCTTCTGTCGTAAGTTTTTCTAAGTTTATTGTTTCCATTAGTGTTTTTTTTGTACTTTGCAAAGGTAAGTCGTTTTAATTGGAGCGTTTATAATAAAAACATAATCATTTTATAATCTTTTTGACCAGAAACGATTATCTTTACAACCTAAAACTGATTATAAGATGAAGAAATATTATTATATCACACTTATTGCTATGGTTGCAACAGTCTGTCTGCAAATTAGTTATATGTTTAGTTTATATAATCAAGATGTGAGTGAAGATATAATTAATATAGGTGAGGTTACAAAAAAAATAATAGAGGATGAAAAATGGATTCGGAGCGACTTACGATCGGGGCGGCCGATACAAACGAAACCTGTGTTTAAAGTGAAATTATTGTCGGACATGACTCCGCAAGAGTTAGACAGTATTCGTAAATTACCGACTAATAAAGATACATTTAATTTGCCGGCAGCTAGAAAGATGGGGATAGGTACTACAACCGGAGAGATTGTATCTCAATTGGCGCAAGATTATTTATTAGCAGCTGGTTTTCCCTTGAATTTAAACACTTTGGACAGTCTTTGGCGTGCGTCAGACAGCATTGTCCATCATCCTCATCAATTCCTTCTTTATGATAAAGACACCGTAATGATTTCTTCTGTTGGAGACTTGGAAAGCCATACGCCTGATTATGTATCTCAGCTTCATCCTATTGGCACAAAAGGCTTGCAATATCTTCAGATAAAGGCAGATATTCCTATGTCTCATTTTCTAAGGCATCAGCTTTGGACACTGGCTCTTTCTGCCTGCATGATGTTGCTGGTGTTGCTTTGTCTGTTTTTCCAGCTGACAGCCATTCGCCGGAAGGAAGCATTGCTTCGCAAGAGGGAGATGACCATCAATGGCACTATTCATGATTTGAAGTCTCCATTGAACAGTGTTATTACGATGATGGGGTGGTTGAAACAGACAACACCCGACAAAGAGACCAAGGAGATGCTTGAAACGAGTAAAGCGGGTGTTAGGCGTTTGATTTCCAATATAGAAGCCTTATTAATGACCGCACGCATGGACCGTCATCAGGTGGTATTGAATAAAAGCCTGATCGATGTTCCGGAAATGGCAGAGGGAGTGAAGAAGGAGTTGTCCTGCCTCTATCCGGTCAAGCCCCATACCATCTGCATCATCAATGAGCTTCCTGCGGGTTTGCAGGTAATGGCCGACGGTATGTATATAGAGAACGTGATTCGTAACCTGATGGAGAATGCCTTGAAATATTCGGATGCAGGAGTGAGGATAGAGGTCTCGCTCTCCATTGTGAATGAGCGGTTGCGTGTATCTGTCAAAGACAATGGTTGGGGTATCGCCCCATGCCATCAGAGGAAATTGTTCACCCAGTTCTATCGGGTCCCCCGAAGCGAAGAGCAACAGCAGAAGGGTTACGGCATAGGATTGGCGCAATCCAAATATATTATAAATGAACATGGAGGGGAGATAATGGTGAAGAGTGCCGAAGGTGAAGGAAGCACTTTTACATTCATGATTCCATGTCGTTGATTGAAAGGAGAAAAACAAATGAGGAAAGTTTTATACTGCTTTCCCTATCTGTCTTGCTGGCAATTGTATTGATATCAGCGAACACCTGTGTTTTGAAGAAGGTCATCATTATTAATTATGACTTTTCGTTTCGCCGAGGTTTTTCCTGACCCAAATGAATAAGACAAATCAATCATTACACTGCGTGCGACGATACCAAATCGTGTTTGCCTTGAAAAATTACTATTTTGCACATGCTGTACGGCTTCACGATATTTCTCATTTCTAAAGGGGCTGTTAATATTTAATCTGATGTTCAATTTATTGTCTAACATTCGTTTCTGTACATAGCAGGAATACTTTTGGAACTTATTATATGCTATTTGCATTTCAGGTTCTTGCTGAAAAATACCCCATTGTGCTCCTATTGTCCAATCATTCTTCAAATTCCAGTCTCCGCTTAAATTTAAAGAATAGTGCGTGGCATGTTGCTTGAAATCAAGTCGCGTAGATTTCATATAGGTTTTACCTACTCTGCCGTTGATATTGAAGGACAATGCTTCTGTGGGGCTATAACTAATATAGATAGAACCTGTTATTTTATTATAGCTTCCTAAGTTGTCGTAAGTATATGCTATTGTTTTCTCATTCTGTTGGGATGGATATTTGACGATAGCATTGTCTGTGTTTGAGTAGTCCAGCCATGTGGCAAAAGTGACAGAGTTAGAGAAATAATAGTAGGATAAGTTCATTTGGTTTATTTTTTCCGAGCGGATATCGGGATTACCATATTCTACAGAGAATTCATCAACTTGCTGCTGATATGGGTTCATCTGCCAGATGGAAGCACGTTTTATCAGTGAAGAATATGATAAAGAAAGACTGGAATATTGTGATAAAGTATAGGATAGGAACAAACGGGGTATCCAGTCGAATGTGTGATAGGAGTACTCATTCTCCTTTTCATTGCTGTACTCTATTTTGTTATAAGTATTTTCTATACGAGCACCGGCACTGAAGGAAAATTGATTAAGGCGTAGCTGGTAAGATAAATAAGCAGCCCATATATTCTGTTTTTGTTTGAACTTATCTATTTCGTTCTGCGCATATTTGTTTCCCTCTATCCATGTCCCTGTTTCGGGATTCCACTCATAATATAATGGACTGGACGTGCTCCTTCTATAAATATCTTTTGCTCCTATAGAAAGAGTATGCTTATTCAGTGGAATAGTATAATCAGCTTGTACCGTGTGTTCGGTTAATCCACCTTTTGTATTGGCTTTGTGGATGTATTCATTATAACAGTCTTTATTTTCAGAGTCAGTGAAGGAGCGTTCAGTCACATTGTTTTTCTTATTATCCGGGTTGAATGCATATCGATAGGTTAATAAGAACCGTTCTCTTTTCTTGTGTGGATATAAGTTTCTGTATGACAGATTAATCTCACGGGCACCGTCGTGTTGGTTTATTTTGTCAAATACATTCGAGTGATAATAAGGATTTGAGGGTGTTTGGTAATTATTGTTATATATTGTGTTCATGTTAATCCTTTGTAGCATGAAGTTGGCATCAGCATAGACAGAGTTCAGTGTATCTATGTTGTATTCCAATAGTCCTTTTATCAGATGATTTGTTATATTTCCGTCTGTTTCCCATTCCTGTGTGGTGACTGTTTTATCCGTTTCATTCAGAAATGTTTCTGTATAGGACGATGATGGTACGTGGTCGAGCTGTGTATTATTGAAACTGTAACCGAAAGAAGCCGATAGTTTATCTTTAGTAAAAAGAATGTTTACGCCGGCATTTTCCGCAGGATGTGTATTTCCGCCGGCATTCAGAATGATGCGGTAGTTATTAGGTTGGTTTTTCAGGGTGATGATGTTTAGAATAGAGCCACCCTCTGACATGCCATATCGCAAGTCCGGGTTGGTGATGACTTCCACCTTTTCTATGGATGAGGCCGGAATGCTTTGTAATACTTCTTTCGGATTGGAGTTGGCCAAAGTATAGGGTTTTCCATTCAGATAAATGACATAATTTGAACCTCCTTTTACGGAAAGCGTTCCATCACCGCTTACAGAGACAAGCGGCACTTTTTTCATTGCATAAAGAAGGTTTTCGGCCAAAAGAGTCTTGTCGTTCTTAAAACTGTAAGAGAAACCATTGTCGGTCAGTGATATGCGTTGCTTCTTTGCTATGACTTCCACCTCTCCCAACTGTTGTGAATCTTCTTCCAGCATAATATGATGGAGGTTAATAGGAGATGTTCCGGTCTTTATATTCTTTGTTACGGTCTTCATTCCTATACAGGATATGATTATAGCGTATTGAGAATCTTTATTTAATTTCAGTAAAAAGGTTCCGTTACGGTGTGGGACAGTTCTTGCAATGCAGGTTTGATTGGGCATTAGGAGAGCGCTGACAGAAGCGTATGGTATGGGTTCATTATTCAGGCTGTCGATAACGGAACCGGTGACTTCTATTTTCAAATTATCCACCTCTTGTGCCATGCTTATAGCCGGCCAACTGTATATGACTCCCAAAAGGAGTGTAATGAGTGTTTTTGTCATATCAATTGTTTTTTAAGTTTTGCTATTGCAAAGGTAAGTAGTTCTGTATGGAGCGTTTATAATAAAAACATAATCATTTTATAATCTTTTTGACTTGAAACGATTATCTTTGCATTCTAAAATAGATTATAAGATGAAGAAATATTATTATATAACATTAGTAGCAATTGTGGCAACAGTCTGTCTGCAAGTAAGTTATATAAATAGTCTGTATAATCGATATGTTGATGAAAAAATAATAGGGATAGAAGATATAGTACAAAAACTTTCTACTCGTGAAAGGATAATTCGAGATGCATTAAGAGTAGGGGTAAAACCTAAAGAGCGTCCTAGAATAATGCGAAAACATATATCGCATATGACTCAGGAGGAAATAGACAGTCTTCGTCGTTTACCGGGAGGCGCAGATACTATTGATGTTATAGCAGCTCAAAAAGCAGGAATTGGAGGAACCGCTGGGGAAATAGTTGACCAGCTGATGCAAGATCTTCTATTGAAGTCTGGTTTTCCCTTGAATTTAAACACTTTGGACAGCCTTTGGCGTGCGTCAGACAGCATTGTCCATCATCCTCATCAATTCCTTCTTTATGATAAAGACACCGTAATGATTTCTTCTGTTGGAGACTTGGAAAGCCATACGCCTGATTATGTATCTCAGCTTCATCCTATTGGCACAAAAGGCTTGCAATATCTTCAGATAAAGGCAGATATTCCTATGTCTCATTTTCTAAGGCATCAGCTTTGGACACTGGCTCTTTCTGCCTGCATGATGTTGCTGGTGTTGCTTTGTCTGTTTTTCCAGCTGACAGCCATTCGCCGGAAGGAAGCATTGCTTCGCAAGAGGGAGATGACCATCAATGGCACTATTCATGATTTGAAGTCTCCATTGAACAGTGTTATTACGATGATGGGGTGGTTGAAACAGACAACACCCGACAAAGAGACCAAGGAGATGCTTGAAACGAGTAAAGCGGGTGTTAGGCGTTTGATTTCCAATATAGAAGCCTTATTAATGACCGCACGCATGGACCGTCATCAGGTGGTATTGAATAAAAGCCTGATCGATGTTCCGGAAATGGCAGAGGGAGTGAAGAAGGAGTTGTCCTGCCTCTATCCGGTCAAGCCCCATACCATCTGCATCATCAATGAGCTTCCTGCGGGTTTGCAGGTAATGGCCGACGGTATGTATATAGAGAACGTGATTCGTAACCTGATGGAGAATGCCTTGAAATATTCGGATGCAGGAGTGAGGATAGAGGTCTCGCTCTCCATTGTGAATGAGCGGTTGCGTGTATCTGTCAAAGACAATGGTTGGGGTATCGCCCCATGCCATCAGAGGAAATTGTTCACCCAGTTCTATCGGGTCCCCCGAAGCGAAGAGCAACAGCAGAAGGGTTACGGCATAGGATTGGCGCAATCCAAATATATTATAAATGAACATGGAGGGGAGATAATGGTGAAGAGTGCCGAAGGTGAAGGAAGCACTTTTACATTCATTATTCCATGTCGTTGATTGAAAGGAGAAAAGACGGATGGAGAAGACAAAAGTTTTGTTTGTAGACGATGACATCGCATTGGGTCAAGTGGTGATTTTGGCATTAAGGGCTTCGGGCTATGCTGCGGAGTATTGCACTACGCTGGTAGGGATTCAGGGTGTGGTTCAGGAAATGCAGCCGGACATAATGGTGCTGGATGTAGAGATAGGAGAGAAGAATGGAATAGATGCCGTTGCGGAACTCAAGCTGACGGCTCCCGATACACCGATTTTGTTTGTCTCTTCACACATAGCCGGTTCGGAAGTGGCAAGGGCGCTGGATGCAGGTGGCATCGCTTATCTGCGAAAGCCTTTCGAAATGGAGGAGTTGGTGGCTTATATACGCAGGCACACGCCATGTTTTCATCCGAAAGGACTATCCATCGGAATGTTCAATCTGAGAGCCGGAGACAGTATGTTGTTCAAAGGCGAGGAACCTGTGAGAAGGCTGACTGATTTTGAATATAAACTGCTGAAATTGTTGGCACAGAACATGAATCAAACAGTAAGTCGCGAACAAATAGTGCAGGAACTGTGGGAGGGTACTTCCGGCAGCGAGCAGAGTTTGAATAACTATGTGGCGAGACTGCGAAAATATCTGTCGGGAGACGAGAGCCTGTCCTTGGAAACTGTGCCAAGAACAGGATATATGCTTTCCATTTTAGGAACTCAGCCGCGCGTTTTATGAGATTGCCTCCAATACATTGACAATCTCTACCACATACATTTTGTGAAAGCCTCCGTGTGCTTCTCCATACCATCGGTCGATAATGCTTTGGTCGATAAAGTCTTCCGGCTTAATCATATCGGCATACAGTTTCTTGCACTCAAAGGTCAGCCGGGCTTGTTCAAAAGTAATACTTCCATTTTCGGTGAATAAGGGTTGAAGTCCTGTTGCTTTCACTTTATCTATGTCTCGCCCTGACTTAGAACCGCAAATTTTATGAACATCCTTATGCTCTTCGCCCAAGAAAGAGAGAGTGAGATAATCATTCTGCTCTATGAAATCGAACGTGTAGCGTTCGGGGCGGATAAAGATGAAGGCTACCGGCTTGTTCCATAAGAATCCGATGCCGCCCCAGTTGGCAGTCATTGTATTGAATTTATCTTTTGTACCGGCGGTTACCAGCATCCATTCTTTGCTGATTGTCTCAAACATGTTGTCTTTCAGCTCTTTTACTTCTATCTTTTTCATTGTCTTTATTTGTTTATGTGCACAAAGATATAAACAATAAAATGACTATGCGGTTAATATTTTGGTATTTATTGGGTATATATTGTTTATTGTAGTCTGGCATTCAAGTATCAGATTACTCCGTGGAAAGTATGGCGGTTGGCTCATGGCAAGATGCCGGCACGCTCAATGAAAGAAGCAAAGATGCTCCGAAAATTGAAAGAAGCAAAGATTATTGTAGATATTGTGTAGCTGCGGAAAGGATAAAGAGGATAACTCGCTCTAATTTGGACTTTGATTGAAAATCAAGAAGTTGGGCGTTTGCCTACATAATATAGGTAACAATATGGAAACGAGCGGACTTCTGCTCGTTTCTGTATTTT
>ENA-UOJC01003910-UOJC01003910.1-human-gut-metagenome-genome-assembly--contig:-C104-NODE-3910-length-13306-cov-3.509848_pt1 | contig 13306 bp, 16 predicted proteins | sample MGYA00242339_ERZ723886 | MGnify/ENA metagenome assembly ERZ723886 | reverse complement strand
TTTGAATATCGGGCAGGGGAATCTGCTTGGATATTACAAAAGGATTAATCCGATTCTGACGACTTTGACGGTAGGCATTATGATTAGTCTGGGACTTTTAGGAATGTTTGAGACGCTGCGGGTCATCGCAAGGGATACTGTCGAGCAGAATATTTATTTTGAAAATCTGATTGTGCATTCCAGTGTAAAAGAGGCATGGACCCAGGAACAGTATGAGGATATGGTAAGAGAGCTGGACACTTCGGCAGAAATTGCCTATGGAATCAATCTGGAAATGCAGGATGAAGAGGGGATTAACAATACCATATACGCCATTGACGGCGCGTACCTGCAATATGGGGAAAAGGTAGCGCTGGTAGACGGAACGGACCCGGTGCCGAATCTGGAGGACGCTTCCTTTGACGGTATTTATCTGCCGGATTATTTTATCTCTGATGAGGATATCGGGAAGCCTTACCGCCTGAGCATCAACGGAAACGAAGTGAAATTTCGGATTGCAGGACGTTTTATCGCCAATGGCAGCAGGGGAAGATACGGTTTTGTAAGCAAAGCCTACCTGCAGTCAGTCATGGGAAGCCGGATGGTAAATGCCCTGTATATTCATCAGGCAAATGATACTCTGCTGGCGGAGCTGGAAAACAATGAAAATGTTTTGTCACTCTATAGAGTGACAAAATCGGATATTGCCGACAACAGCTACGATAACGCTATCAGCGGCGTGGAAATATTTGAAATATCCGCTTTTATGATTATTCTGATTTCCCTGCTGATGTTTGTGCACTTCTCGCTTTCTACGGCGGGACAGAATGTGTTCGACATATCCAGGCTGAGAGCGATGGGCGTAAGCAAGGGAGTTGCGCGAAAGGCATATCTGTATCAGGTGTTTTATATTTTTTCCATTGCCTTTGTGCTGGGAGGAATACTGGCGTATCTGTTTATAAAAGTGGGAGTCAATATGTCGAAGGAATTTATTGATGTGCCCGTGGCAGTTCAATTTCCGACGTCAGTGCTGGCAGGAATTTATATTTTATTGATAGCTGTTGGATGTTTTGTGGTTTTTGTTTCCACAAAGAGAGCATTTCAGAAAAATATCACGGGACATTTAGCCGTTGCGGATTAGAAAGGGAAAACGATGAAGAGTGCAGATATTGTAGCAAATCATTTGACTTATACCGTTTTGGAGGGCGGAAAAGAAAGGGATATTCTGAAAGGAATAGACTGCTCCATTCCGGAGGGGACACTCACAACAATTTCAGGTCCCTCCGGTTCCGGAAAAACTACCTTTATGTATGCGTTGGCAGGACTGTCGGAGGAGGTAAGGGGAGAAGTCAATTACGGCGACCTTTCCCTGTATTCTCTCGGTACGTCGGAACGGGACAATTTCAGGCTGAATAATATCAGCTTTATTTTCCAGCATTTGAATCTGTTTGGATTTATGAATGTGGAGGACAATATACGGCTGAGTTATATTTTGAGAAATGAGAAAGTAAGCCGCGAGGTGGAAGAAAAGATAGACCGCTATCTGGATATTATGAAGCTTGGCAAGGTGAGAAAAAAGGAAATTCAGACCTTGTCGGGCGGAGAGAAGCAGAGAATTGCTATTATCCGTGCGTTTATTTCGGGGGCTAAATATATTTTTGCAGATGAGCCGACGGGGAATCTGGATAAAGAAAACAGTTATTTGTTTATGGACTGTCTGAAAAATATTATGAAGGAAAACGATGCCACGGTGATGTTGGTTACGCATGATAATCAGATTTTTCAGTATGGTGATAACCAGTTGATTATTGAGGACGGGAAGCTTTTACAGTAGCGGAGATGCAGAAGTGGTGCGATTCTAAAAACAGTAATTAAAATGCAGTAATATGAGGCAGATGTCAGCGCAGAAAAATAAGCTGCGCAGGAAAGGGGAAAATATGGTAAAAGAAGCAGTAAGCATGGAAGAAAGATGTAAGGAAGTAACAGAAATGTTGTTGGATGCACTGGGTCTGGATGACGTGGATGCAGAAGAGGTAAATTATGAAGCACCGCTGTTTGCCAGTCAGGATGATAAGGGAGAGGGTTTAGAGCTGGACAGCGTGGATGCGCTGGAAATCGTAGTTGCCATCAAGAACAAATATGGATTGAAGCTGAAGGACGAGGACAAGAAAGCTTTATTCAGTGTGAAAACCATTGCGGAGTATCTGAATGCAAACATAAATGAGGTGGAGTGATTGGAGAAGGAAAGAAGAGTCGTTGTCACCGGGCTGAGTATGCTCTGCGCCGGTGGCAGCAGTAAAGAGGAATTTATCGCTAATGCAAGAGCAGGAAAATGCTCGATTCGCAAAACCGATTTGTTTCCCACGGAAAAGCTTCGCACGGATTATTTCGGACAGGTGGGAAAGTCTTATCCCTATGAAGTGCAAACAAAAGAAGAAAAATCCCGTTTGGAATGTATTTTTTCTGATTTGGGAAAACAGCTTCTTGCGGATGCAGGCATCACAGAGGAGGATATCAGAGAAAAAAAGGAGCGGGCAGCCTTTTCATTTGCCACCTCAGTCGGCGCAAACGATTACATTACAGCGCATGTAAAGGGAACCATTCCCAATTCTCTGGCAAAGAGCAATCTTTATAAGCTGCCCAGACAGCTTGGAGTCGGCGGGGCGGTGTTTATCAATACGTCTGCCTGCGCTGCCGGAACCACAGCACTGGGAACCGCATATTCTCTGATTGCTTCCGGTGCAGCGGATTTGGTCATTGCGGGAGGTGCAGACCCACTGACGGAATTTTCTGCCTATGGCTTTCATTCTTTGCAGAGCCTGAGCAGTATTCCCTGCCGTCCGTTTGATAAAAACAGGGATGGCATTACCTTAGGGGAAGGTGGTGCCTTATTTGTTTTAGAGGAGCTTTCCTGTGCAAAGGAAAGAAATGCTCATATTTATGCGGAAATTCTTGGCTATGGTCTGGGAAATGATGCGTACCATGCCACCAGTCCCGACCCTTCCGGCAACGGAGCATACCGCGTCATGAAACAGGCGATTTGTCAGGCGGGCATCGAGGAGACGGAAATTGACTATATCAACGCCCACGGGACGGGAACGGTCATAAATGACAGTATGGAAGTCAAAGCCATTGAGCGGCTGGAGGGCGGCGCTGCGGTAACCTCCACAAAATCCCAGATTGGGCATTGTCTGGCGGCAGCAGGCGCCATTGAATTTGCGGCAACGGTGCTGAGTATGGAGCAGAAAGAGATTTATCCCAGCGTGAATATCACGGAGGAAATAGAGAAAGACCCGAAGATTGTGTTCGTGAAAGAGCAGACGGAGAAAAAAGAGATTCAGTATGCGCTCTCCAATTCCTTTGCCTTTGCCGGGAATGCAGCTTCTATCGCTGTAGGAGGATTAGAATGAAAAGGGATTACATAGCGTACGAGCATCTCTGTTTTCCCAGATTTGAGGACATGGATTCCTACGGCATTCTTCATCACAGCCGTTATCTGTTGCTTGCGGAGGAGGCAAAGCTTGCTTTCATGCAGGATGAGCAGTATTTCGGAAGAGATGTGCTGGCAGAAGACGCAAAATTTCTTATTTCGGAAATTCAGATTACCTATGTGAATGACATAAAATATAAGGTTGGAGTTCCGGCAGTCGTCAAGCTCCGTTTTTCGATTGAGGATGATATCAAAATTGTGTTTGAGTTTCGTATTTTTTATGAAGAAAAGCTGGCATGTAAAGGAAAAGCAATCCATATTGCGGCAGACCAAAACAATCGGCTGAAGCTGGAGCTGCCGGAAGGTCTGGCGGAGCGTTACGCGGTTTTGAAGGGAGGAAAGCAATGATAACAATATGTGCGACGGGAGCTGTTACCCCTATGGGAAACAGTGAAGATGCGATTTGGGACAATTTATGTAACGGAAATCCGGGGAGGTTAAATCAAAAGGCAGAGTTTACTTCTGTTTTACCCGGAAAAGTCAGACGAAGAATTAACCGCTTTGCAGATATGGCGATGACAGCGGCGGAGAGCTGTTTTAATGAGGCGCAGGAGAAGCAGACAGCGGATAAAGGGCAAATCGGGTGTATTTTTAATACGGCATATGGACCCTTGGAGACTAATTTGGAGTTTGCGAAGCAAATCATTGAGGATGACCCGGACGCCTGCAGTCCTATCTTGTTTTCCAACACCGTACATAATGCCTGCCTGGGGACGATAGCCATTCATCTTGGAATTACCGGACCGAGCACTATGCTGCTGGGGTCTAATCATTTGTGGATGTCGGAGCAGATGCTTGCGGAAGGAAAAGCAGAGGTCATGCTTGCAGGGGCGGTAGAGGAATATAATGAGGAACTGCGGTGTTCGCTGACGGCATTCAGTAAAGAGTTGGAGGCTTATGTAGACGCAGCAGTGGTATTTGCTCTGCGGTCTGGGGATAAGGAAACAGGTGATGTGACAATCAGAGAAACTGTTACCTTGAATTTAGGCGTAACTCCTTTTGAAAATGCGGAGCCTGATAAAGCAATTTTGTCAAAGCTTTTGACTGCCAAGATAACAAATTATGAAGTTGATGCAGTCATTTTAAATGAGCCAAACGGAAAAATCGGCAAAGCAGAAAAACACATTTTACAGGAGAATTTTCCGGAGCTTTGCAGAATCGACAGATTTTATGATTACTTCGGAAATAGCCTGGGTGCGGATATGAGCATGAAGGTTCTTCTGGCAAAACTGATTTTGGAAAAGGGAACGGTTCCGGCGTGTCTTTGCGGGGATAAAAAGATGCCGGAGAAGTTGGAGCGGATTGCGGTTCTGGCAACGGATATCACGGGAAATTATTATCTGACGGTTTTGGAAAAAAGGGGAAAAGTATGAAAAACGTTGTAGTTATCGGCGGTTCGGGAGGTATCGGACAAGCGGTTGTAAAAGAATTTGCGAATAAAAAATGTAATGTGCTTTTCAGCTATTGCGGCTCTGAGGAGAAAGCACGCAACCTGGTGGCAGAAGCAAAAAGCGAAGGTCAGCAGATAGAAAGCTGTCGAATGGATATTACGGACAAGCATTCCGTAGAGCTGTTTGCAGAAGCGGCGGAGAAGCTGTGGCAGAAGATTGATGCGGTTGTCTATTGCAGTGGTATTGTAAAGGATAGTTCCTTTATCACGATGGAAACTGCAGAATTTGTCGAAGAATTGAATGTAAATATGCGAGGATGTTTTCTCGCCATCAAAGAATTGTTTCCGCTTCTGAACTTTAAAGAGGGTGCAGGTATTGTGGCGGTCAGTTCCACAGGCGGGATACGTCCCAGCGCAGGACAGGCGAATTACGCCGCTTCCAAAGCAGGCATTATTGGCATGATGGAGTCGTTGGCAAGAGAATATGCCGGGAAGCGGATACGAGTGAACGTAGTGGCGCCGGGATTTATCCATACGGATATGGTGGATTTGGAAAATAAAAAGATACAGAAATCCATTGCCGAAATTCCGATGGGACGTTTGGGAGAACCGGAAGAGGTGGCAAAGGCAGTATATTTTCTGGCGAGTGAAGAGGCATCTTATATTACCGCGCAGACCTTGATTGTGGACGGAGGCAGATTATAATGAACATTACGATTCCCGATTATTTTACGAAAGCTGTCTCACAGTATGGAGACAGTATTGCACTGACGGATGAAAACGGTGAGCTTACCTATCAGGAGCTGGACAGAAAAAGTGATACCGTTGCGGCATACCTTTTTGACAGAGGAATGAAAGCCGGCAGTGTGGTCGCTATTTTGATGGAACGTTCCAAGGAAAGTATTGTTGTCATGCTCGGAATTTTAAAGGCGGGCTGTACCTATATGTTCATTGACAAAAAGTATCCTAAAGAACGAATTGCCTATATGGTGCAGGATTCGGAAGCGGAGCTTGTAATAAGTGATATTGCGTGTTTCGGGCAAACGGAATGGCAGGATAAGACAGTAACATATGACGAAGTGCTTTCTCAGGAAAGCAGTGCATATCACCCCATAGAAGCCGATGGAAGCAGAGGGGCTTACTTGATTTATACGTCTGGCTCCACCGGAAAACCTAAGGGTTTAATGATAAGCCATGCTAATTTTATCAGTCTGTATGAAGCATGGGGAAAGAAGCACTTTTCCCTGGAGGGGCAGACTCAGCTTAACACTGCCGTAATTGCACCCTTTGTCTTTGACATGTGCGTATTTATGATATACACCAGTCTGCTTTGCGGTCACAATCTGCATATCATTTCCGAACAGTCCAAGCAGAGCGGGCAGGGCATTATCAGTTTCCTGAACCGCTACCATATCGATATGATGGACGTAACTCCCAATTATCTGCGTTTGATGGACAATTATCTGCAATATCATAAAGAAGAGGGCTTCGATGTAAAAAGAATTTTCAGCATCGGAGACGTTTTGAATTTACAGCTTGCCAAAAATATTATCCACCACGCCAAATATCCGGCATTCCAGTTGTACAATACCTACGGACCTGCGGAATGTACCGTATTAATGACCTTTTTCATAATGGACAAGCATAATATAGACATTCTGAGTGAGGTTCCCATTGGAGAAGTTACGGACAATGCGGCAGTTAAGGTTGTGGATGAGCAGCTTGCGGAAGTGAAAGCCGGTGAAGTGGGCGAACTGATTATTTTGGGAAAATGTGTGGGAATGGGCTATGTCAGCAAGCACGTAAAGCAGCCCGGACCCTTTGGCGTTTTGCGGGAGAAATCCTACAGGACGGGCGACCTCGTGCGTGCGGATAAAAATAAAATGCTGTATTTTATCGGCAGAGTGGACAGGCAGTGCAAAATAAACGGTTATCGTGTGGAACTGGAGGAAATCGAAAAAGAGATTGAAAAGCTGGATGGAATCAGGGAAGCAAGGGTAATTGTGAAAAAAGAGCAAGACAATTTTTCAAGATTGTATGCTTTTTATACCGGAGCGGAAAAAGAGAACCTGAAACAGTATCTAAAAGAGAAATTACCGCATTACATGGTTCCGCAGGAAATATGGCATTGTGACGAATTTCCGATTACCCAGAACGGAAAGGTTGATTACAGTGTGCTGCTGAAACAGGCGGAGAGCGAAAAGCAGCATAAAGAAGAGGAAATCGGCGCTTATATGTTGAGAACGATTGAGGGCTTGCTGAATCGTACCAACTGTAATGTGGAAGAGTCCTTTTTTGAGGCAGGAGGAGATTCTATTACCTTGCTGGCACTGGTCAGTGAGCTTTCTGGAAAATTTCATGTAAATATTGATATTTCAAGGCTGTTTGATTGCAGAAGTATTCATGAAATGGTGGCGTATGTGATAGAGCTTGCAAATGCGGAAAGCAGGAAAGGCGCAGCAGGAAAAAAAGCGGAGGTACAAGACAAAGCGGGGACAGAAGGAAAAACGGAAACAGAAGGCAAAACAGAGATGAATAAACTCTGCACAGAGCCGCCATCTAAAATTCCCATTATTGAGCCGCAAAAGAAATTGTATCAACTGGATAAGCGGGCTGCAAAGGGTGACTTCGGAAAAAGAGAAGCCTTGGGATTTTCTTTGATATTTAAGATTACCTTCTCGGAAAATATTGATACTGCCAGGCTGGAGCAGTGTATCAACAGGGTAATCAGGAATAATGAAATTTTTTATACGGGATTGCAGGGAAAACACAGCAGGATTTATTGTTACAAAAAAGAAGATGCAGAGCTTGTCAAAATCAGGCAGGGAACAGAAGAAAGTGCCGTCTGGGAAGAACTTTCGTATTTTTCACTGGATTCCGGCTCCATACTGGAGGTTGTGCAGTACGGTGAAAGGGTTCTTTATTTGCAGGTAAAGCATGTTTATCTGGATTTTATTTCCGTGCAGTATTTTATGGACGATGTTGTAAAGCTGTACGGTGGACAGCAGGAGAAAAAGTAACGAATCGGCTTTTTTGACTACCTGAACCGGAATGATTTTGAGGAAGAGGAAGTGCTTACCTATTGGCAGAGCAGGCTAAAGCTTTGTCCTGTCCGTACAAAGCTTCCGATACCGGGCAGAGAAGTTCCTTCTCTACCAAAGCAAGAGGCATTCCGGATTCTCAGAAGGAAGTGCGAAGCTTCTGTTTATCAAAAGCTGAAGAAAATAGCGAAGCAAAAGAACAGTTCCGTATTTCTTGTTTTACTGTGTTATTTTGTTCAAAATCTCAGAAAATATTGTGATTCGGATTCTCTGCGGATTGGCTGTTATTGCCCAGGCAGAAATTATAAATATGACAATGGTGTCATGGGAATGTTTACAAATGTTTTGCCTTTTGTATGCAAGGTCTCCGAAGGCTCCCTTTTTGATACCGTGAAGCGGGAAATGCTTGCCATGCTGCAGCATCAGAATATTTCCCAAAGCAGACTTTATCAAAGTGTGCCGCTGGAGGAAATCAGCGACGGAGAATTATTTGATATCTGCTTTAATTATCAGAATGACTGGTTGTGCATGGAAGAAAAAAACGCAAGCATAGAGCGCATCGAAACACTGAATGCCAATCCCGATGTAACCCGAAGAAATTTCTACTTCGGAGTGATTGAAGAAAATGGGGAGCTGCTTTGGGAGGTAAGCTATAATCAGGGCTGTTATACAGAGGGCTTTGTAGAGGAATTTATCGCAGGAATGCAGGAGGATATCTTAAATGGAAGCGTGTAAGCAGGAATTGAAGGATGTAAAAATGATTTTGCCCCATAAATATCCGTTTCTGCTGGTGGACAAAATCTTAGAGGTGGTACCCAGGGAATATGCAGTGGGTGTAAAAAATGTGAGCCACAATGAACCTTTTTTTCAAGGGCATTTTCCAGATAACAACATCTTTCCGGGAGCGCTTTTGATTGAGGCGCTGGCGCAGATGACAGGCATCATGTACGCTTATTCCGATGAGGAGGATTCCCGGAAAAAAATCGGGTATCTGGCGGGTGTCAATAAAATCCGCCTATATAAAATCATTCAACCGGGCGACCAGATTATTCTGAAAGCGGTAAATGTGAATAGCTGGGATGATATTATCGAGTCCGAAGTTTCGGCATATGTGGATGGAAAAATCGTGGCAAAAGGGACGATATTGGTCACGGAAAAGAAGAAAGTGAAAAAATAGTGAATGCAGGGGGAAGGTTGCAATGCTATCCTTTCTCCCTGCATATTTTCATTACAAGGTCAGCTTGATTTTTATTTTTGTTCGTAAGAAGCGTACATTGCTTTCTCTTTTGCCATTTCCGCAAACAACTGAATCGGATTCCACTTTTTATTTGTGTCTGTAAGCACTGCTTTGTAGGAAATGGCGGCGCCTTTTTGTTTTAGAGAAAACAGGAAACGATTCAGGTGTTTTTCTGTTACATCACAAAATACCAGAAGGCTTTCCGCCGGGATGTCCCCGGTGTAGGGAGCCATGCCGAAAACTGTTTTTTGCTCTGCTATATCCTCAAGCAGAGAAGAGTACCTGTCCGCGGATACCGTTATTACTTTGATGCGCATATTATCCGAAAGCGTTCTTACCAATTCTTCGTCTTTTCTGGTCAGATTAAATAATAAGATTTTTTCCATAGTCGCCTCCGATATGATTTCATACGCATTATTATATCAATTATTTTGTATTGCTACAACTGGCATTCATAGTTGTGTGCCGGTCCTCATTCTTCCATTTTGATTTCGGAAAATATATCCCAAAAAGAAAAACTATGATAAAATGGCATGTAACAATATGTGCCTTTTTTATTTGGTGAAGAGGAAAGTATATGATTGCTTTATTAAAGAAGGAATGGAAAAATTTTTTGATTCTGGTGTTGATTCTGGCGGTTGCTACCGGAATCGGATATGGATTTATGATACTCCATGTGCAGGAAACCAATATTGTATTGGTTTATGTGCTTGCCGTGCTTTTTATTGCATGGTGTACCAACTCGTTTATATGGGGTATCACGGCGTCCTTTCTCGGCACGACAATTTTTAATTTCTGTTTTACGCAGCCCGTATATACCTTTTCTGTGTATGACAGCGACTATTTTCTGACCTTTATTTGTATGATTGCCGTTGCCGTATTCAGCGCCGCTCTGACATTGCAGACCAAAAAATATGTTGCTCAGGTCTATCGGGAGAGAAAACAGGCGGAACAGGAAAAATATCGCGCCAATCTGCTCCGCTCTATTTCCCATGATTTGCGCACGCCGCTTATGGGAATTATGGGAACGTCGGAAATGATTATGGATATGTCGGAGGAGCAGGATCCCAGAAAAGCTCTGGCAAAGGATATTTATCAGGATGCAGACTGGCTTCACGCGCTGGTGGAAAATATATTGGGATTGACCAGATTGCAGGACGGAAACGTGAATATCAATCGAAATGTGGAAGCGTTGGAAGAAATTCTTGGAAATGCCGTTTTGCACACAGAGAAAAGTCATCCGGGCTATGAAATTAACGTGCAGCTTCCTGAGGAATATATTGAAGTAATGGCGGATGCGAGACTTCTCTCCCAGGTGTTTATCAATCTGCTTGATAATGCGGTAAAGCACACGCCGCCGAATGGGGAAATTAAGGTCACGGTGAATCTGATGAAGGAGCAGCGGGCAGAAATTGTGGTGCTTGACACGGGAGAAGGCATCGCAGAAAAGGATCTGCCTCATATTTTTGATTTGTTTTATACCTCTGTGGAAAAAGAAGCCGACGTCAAACATGGAATCGGTCTGGGACTGGCAGTCAGTAAATTAGTAGTGGAAGCCCATAACGGTACGATTACGGCGGAGAACAGAAAGGATGGTACAAGAGGAGCTGTTTTCCGGGTAATTCTGCCGGTTTTGCACGAAGGGAGCCGGTATAATTTATAATAAACAACACAGGATACTCATGAGAGGAACAGAAAAATGTATAATGAAACAATATTAGTCGTGGAGGACGATTTACAGATACAGAGTTTTATCGGATACACTTTGGAGGAGGCAGGATATCAGGTACTCAAGACGACAAAGGGTCAGGAAGCCGTTCATATGGCTGTTGTGGAAAAGGTAGATATGGTGCTTCTCGATATGGGGCTGCCGGATTTGGATGGAACGGAAGTTCTGCGAAAGCTTAGAGAATGGTCGGAGATGCCTGTGATTATTGTTTCCGCCAGAGATCAGGACAAGGAAAAGGTGAACGCATTGGATATGGGAGCGGATGACTATCTGACAAAACCCTTTTCTGCCAGAGAGCTGCTGGCGAGGATTCGGCTGGCGCTGCGTCACTATTACCGTATGGCGGGGAACGGCGAGGAAGATATTTTGGTCAACCGGGAATTGAAGATGGATAAAAAAAGGCATATGGTATTCCAAAAGGAGCAGGAGCTTCATCTGACGAAGCTGGAATATGACTTATTGCAGCTTTTTATGGAAAATCAGGGAAAGGTATTGACCTACGGCTATATTCTGAAGGCGCTGTACGGCAAAAACTACGGCTCGGACACGCAGGCTCTGCGGGCGCTGATGGCAGGGCTGCGCAGAAAGATTGAAAAGAACACGGCGAAGCCGGAATATATTAAGACAGAAATCGGTATAGGCTACCGCATGTTGGAAGCGTAACAGCATTGTAAAAAAGAATTGTAAAAAAAGAAGCGAAAGCTTCTTTTTTTGTGCGCAAAAACAGATTTGAATTTTCTCACACAATTCTCACACGGATGGTTCATCTTTCACACATCACTCACAGCATTCCCGATATAATGAAGGCAGAAAACAAAGAAAGACGGAGTGTTGTTATGAATCAGGAATTAAAAGAATTAAGTTTACAAGTAAAAAAGAATATAGAGAATGGCGATTATGAAACGGCGTACCGAACAATCACAGATGCCATGAAGAATTATCCTGATTCCGGGATTCCGCACAATCTGTTGGGAATTTTGGAGGAATACAGAAGAAATCACGTAGGAGCCATGAAGCATTTGAGAGCGGCGTGGGCTTTGGAACCCACTCTTCTTTGCGCCAGATGGAATCTGGAATTTTACGGCGAACAAAGACGGACGGGGAGATGCGCCTATGTAGACGAGGATGTGCCGAAGAATGAGAAGAAACCAAGATATAAATGTGTTTATGACGAGCGGGGAATCGGTCATATGGTAAGGAGGGAAGAAGAATGAAGCTGTTTTCTAATCATGATAAAAAAACATATATTATTGTCGCCGGCTGCGGAAGGCTGGGCGGAGGGCTTGCAGCAAGACTTTCCCTGAAAAAAAAGGACGTCATTGTGATAGACGAGAGGGAGGAGGCGTTTCGTAAGCTTGCCGCGTCCTATGGGGGATTGACCATGTGTGCGGACGTCAATGACCTCGGCAAACTGGAGGAAGCGGGAATCCGTAAGGCGGATGTGTTCATTGCCGTAACCGACAAGGACAATGTAAATATTATGGCGGCGCAGCTTGCAAAACAGCTTTACGGCGTGCGGCATGTGCTTGTCAGAATTTACGATGAAGAAAAAATCAAGCTGCTGCAGGGGACGGGGATTGAAGCGTTTTGTCCTACAGAGCTTTCGGAAAAGGAAATTAATCGGTTTATGAATTGGGAGGACAACGAGGATGAAAACTAATATTTTGTTGGCAGGAGGCTATCATAAGGCGCTTTCCATAGGGGATTCCTTATTGCTGAAGGGTTATCAGGTTACGATTGTGAATGCCGACAGAAAGGATTGCGAAAAGTTGGCGGAGGTAGAAGATTTTAACATTATATGTGGAGATGCAAGCAAGGAATTTATTCTCAGGGAAGCGGAAATTAAAAAAATGGATATCGTTATCGCCATGGCGCCCAGAGATGAGGACAATTTTGTAATTTGCCGGATTTGTAAGAAAATCTATAAGATTCCCAAGGTTGTGGCATTGGTCAGCGACCCGAAAAAGACCTCGTTTTTTTACCAAATGTGAATTGACAGGGTGGTATGTGCGATGAATGCCATCACCAATATCATCGAGGAGCAGGCTCTTATGGAGAAAATGACGACCATGCTGCCGTTGACAAACGGAAAAATTATTGTGCTGGAGATACCTATTTTGGAAACGACTGCTTTTCAGGATAAGGAATTAAAAGATATGAAGCTGCCAAAGGATGTAATCGTCGGCTGTATTGTGCGGGGAGAACGGAGTATTATTCCGAGCGGCGAGACAAAGTTTCTGGCAGGAGACATTGTCATATTGATTGTCAACGGCGAGGTCAAAGAAGAGGTTGTAGAGATTTTTACAGGAGTCAGGAGAGAGTAGAAATCAAGATGAAGACAGGAAAGAGTACAAAATCAAATGTATACGGAATTATGATGATAATGGAGGGAAGCATGCGGTTTTTTCCTCTTGCGGTATTGCCGTTTTATCCGGAGGAA
>ENA-UOJC01003908-UOJC01003908.1-human-gut-metagenome-genome-assembly--contig:-C104-NODE-3908-length-13313-cov-12.217076_pt1 | contig 13313 bp, 14 predicted proteins | sample MGYA00242339_ERZ723886 | MGnify/ENA metagenome assembly ERZ723886 | reverse complement strand
TTGTAGGCCAGCCATGGTGCTATGTCAAGCCCCGGACGCTTTTCGCGTCCGGGGCTTATTGCGTGATGCTTCGCAGCTGTCAGCGGATGGCCCGCCTAGAGGCAGTGGTGTAGTTCTTCTCGTCACTGCCATTGGCATTGGCGGCATAACAGTAGACGGAAGCCTTATAATAGTAACCGGGTGTACCGGGGTATGTCACAGGGTCTTCATAATACTGTGTACCGGAGCCCATCATCTCGGGATAGTCTTCATAATCGTAAGTCGCTACTTTTTTGAAGGATTTATTATCTGTGGATTCATATATATAAATCGTGGTGGCGCCGATCTGGGTCATGTACCCAACACCGGCTACATCAACGGTCACAACCATCCCTCCGCCGCTTATGGGTGTTATCGCTGCACCATAGAGGTCAAGATAAGCGCTGGAACGAGCGGAAACAGCGCTGCACAGGACTGTCGAGAACAGGCACACCGCAAAGAGTCCACACAAAGCTCTTTTCCAAATGCGTTTCAAAATGTTTCTCTCTCCTTAATAGATGGATTCAATGATATCCTTGATCTCCTGCTCAGAGATATCGCCAGATATATGGCACTCCAGTTCCCCGTTCTGCCATTCTGCCTTCCAGCGGTCCATATCAGTCATCAGATAATGGTCCACCTTATTATAGCTATATAGCTCTACGCCTATTTCCTTTTCAAGGCTGCGGAAATTAAAATCACTTGTCTCAGTATATCGAATTCTAAAATACTCATCTCTGCACCAGTAATCTGCGTAAATAAGTATCCCATCTCTTCGATTCGTAGCGGTAACCTCACTTAGCTCAAACCTCTCCGGCACCCACTGAGGCACGATCGGCTCTGTGATCCCAAAGGCGTCTACGGCGTCCTGCAGGGTGTCGTAATAGGCCGTCTCCCCTTCCTCCAGCGGGTTGGCGCGGACGGTGGCGTAAGGGATGTCCTCACTGCGCATCCGGAAGGTCTCCGAGCTCCAGCGGGCAATGGTGCCAAAGACGTTTAGGCCGAAGGCCTGGGCCGCCGCGGAGCCCAGCAGAAGGATCATCACCGCGGCGATGGCGGCGAATTTGAATGTCAAACGGCGGGAATGTTTCTTTTCAGGAGATTCAGATATCCCGGCAGCCGGGTCCCCCTTCGGCGAAAAGAGCGGCGCGTACCGCTGATGAAAGCGCGTCAGGCTCTCCTCCGTGTCGGGCACCCCGTCTTCAGGCATGGGGTCGATCTCCTCCAAAGCCGCCAGCAGGGCGTCCAGCTGGTCGCTGTCAGGGCCCTCCCCGGACGTTTGGAGCAGAAGATCGGCCAGCTCGTCCTGAAGCCGTTCTTTTTGGTCTTCGCTGTCATGCAGATGACTTGGAATTTGCCCCGAATCTCCGCCGGCCCTGCCGAATGCCGCGTCCTTTCGAGCCTCAGACATCTTGAACACCTCCTACTTCTTATATGTGCCGTGTCCCGCCAAACATAACACTATCCGGGCGGATTTTTTTCAAGTAATTTTCCGCACCGCCTTTTCGCCCTGCTCAGCCGCATGCGGAGCGCCTCCACCGAACAGCCCAGCCTTTGGGCAATCTCCTCCTGGGGGAGGTCCGCCTCAAAGCACAGGCAGAGCAATTCCCTGTCCTTCTCCCGCAGGCCCGGCGGAAAGGATGCCGAAAGCCCTTGAAAATAGGCGTCCTCCACCGTGGGAACGGCCTGGGGGTCCATGGCCACCTCCCGCCGGTGATACGCCTTCCGCTTCTCGTTTTTGATCAGGTTCGCAACCGCCCTGGCCAGCCAATTTGGGATGTCCTCATACCCTTTTACCTGCTCATATTTCTGCGTCAGCAGCGCAAAGGCCTCCTGCGTGATGTCCTCCGCAAGCTCCGGGTCGTCCAGCAAATGGTAGGCGATGGTCAGCGTCCTCTGCCGATGGGCGCGATACATGGCGTCGATCCACTTCTGCTTAGAGTCCACGCAGCTCCCCTCCTTCCATCTGTCTTCCTGGGGTTCCGGGATGCGCTGATACCGCTGTTTTTTACTTTTTTTAGAAAAAACCTGTTATATTTTACAGCTCATACCAAATATATACAGAGGGGCAGTTTGTTCTTTTGACAATCCTCCGCGCGGCCTGAACAGCCGCGGCCCGGGATCCGCCCCTCTGCTTACCGGGCTGTTTGGCCGTGCCGCCGCAGCCCCGGTACTTTTTTTGCGGCCACTGGGCGGCCGCGCCATTTTTTGGGGCCGCGGGTGAAGTATACCTCATGGCGGCGCCAAGCAGCCTCCGGTAAAATTCTCTTAGATTCTGTCGAATTTGGAGGTTTTACATTGCGAAAATACTACAAATATCTTTTGCAAGACTTCCTGGCGGAGGAAATCAGACGATACCGCGCGGAGAACGGCATGACCCAGGAGCAAATGGCTGAGGCGCTCCGGGTCTCCCCGCGCTCTTACATCGACCTGGAGCACAAAAAATACGGCTGTTCCGCGGTGACGGCCTTCTTTTTCCTGATCCGGCTGGACATGGAAACCCTGCTGCGGCTGCTGAATGATTTCCGCGCGCTGGTGGAAAGGGCGGACCGGCACGATGTTGCTTGAAAACAGCCCTCTTACCGCGGAGATCTACGACCTGCTGTACCGGCTGGGAGTATCCGCTGAATCCGTCGCCTTTTTCCACACTGCCTACGCCGTCCGGCTGGCTGTGGAGCAGCCGCAGATGCTGCTGCTCGTCACCAAATGGCTGTATCCCGAGGTCGCCCGCCATTATCACACCAATTGGAAGGCCGTGGAACGCAACATCCGCCGCGTGGTCGCCGCCGCATGGAAGCATGACCCGGCGCTTTTATGCGCTCTCGCCCGGGGCCCGCTTCCCGGCAGGCCGGTGCCGGCGCAGTTTTTGTCCATACTGGCGGCGTATTTCACCGACGGCTCCGCCGCGTGACAAGCCGCTTCTGAGGTTCCGTATCGTCTGAGTGTCCGGAAGCTGCCCTGCCAGAGTTTCTCTGAGACCCGCCGCCTGAAAAGGCCGGTCTCTGCGGGGGAGACCGCCGCTCCGCCACACAAAAGGCATGTCCCCAAGCCCAGCCGCGGGCAGGGCAAATCCAACACCCGTATTTACAGGATACCGTGTCCCTTCAGTATACCGACCGCGACCACGATGACGAAAGCCGCCACGCAGACCCCAATAAAAATATCCAGATATTTCACAGGGACCTTCCGAAAGTTCTCGTAAAACCGCTCACGCGCGCTGAGCTGGCCGGGATCGGGCCGTGTGTCCTTTTCGTTTTCGTCCATATCAATATCCTTTTCATAAAGCAGAAGGCCACAGCCGTGGCCTTCTGCTTCAAGCTGCATGTTACTTTTTGGCGAGATACTTCCGCAGGTCCAGAGCGACGGCCACGATGATGACCAGGCCCTGAGCGATGTAAGTATAAGCGGGATCGACCTTGAGGAACTGCAGGCAGATCTTCAAAATCTCGAACACCAGCACGCCGATGAGGATGCCGCCGACCTTGCCGACGCCGCCGTTGGTGGAAACGCCGCCGATGGTACAGGCGGCGATAGCCTCCAGCTCGTAGCCGTTGCCGGTGGCGGTGGAAGCGCCGCCGGCCTTGGCGCCCACCAGGAAACCGGCCAGGGCATACAGCACGGACGCCAGGACGTAAATGCGGATCAGCGTGGCGGGCACGTTGACGCCGGCCACCTGGGCGGCGTTCTCATTGCCGCCGATGGCGTACATATACTTGCCATGGCGGGTCTTGTTGTACAGGAACAGCATGAACAGGCCCACCAGGATGGCGAAGAGGGCCAGATAGGGGATGGGGCCCAGAGAGCCCAGCGCCACCTTGGAATAGCTGGGCTTATAGCCGCCCATGGGCTGGTTGTCGGTAATGACGGAGCACAGGCCGTAGACGATGGTCTGCATGCCCAGGGTGGCGATGAAGGGGGGCACCTTCAGGAAAGCGATGACACAGCCGTTGATGGCGCCAAAGACGGCCATGATGACCAGCACGATCAGCAGGGCTACAAACACGGGGATATCCGGCAGGCCGGGCAACATCCGGGCGGCGTAGTCCACGCTCTGGAGCAGCATGGCGGACAGGCAGGCAGCCAGACCCACCTGACGGCCGGCGGACAGGTCCGTGCCCTTGGTGATCAGACATCCGGAGACGCCGCAGGCGATGATGAAACGGGGAGACACGTTGATGATCAGGTTTTTCAGGTTGCTGCCGCTGAAGAAGTTATCGGTCGTAAAGCCCACGATCAACGCCAGCGCGGCGATCAGGATGATAATGGCGTTGTTGGACAGGAATTTTTTAAGATTGAATGTTTTCTTCATGGTTCTCTCTCCTCCTTATTCAAACTGGGTCGCCAGGGCCATGATATTCTCCTGATTGGCTTTGTCACCGTCGATAAAGCCGGTCACACGGCCGTCGCACATGACCATGATGCGGTCGGACATACCGATCAGCTCACTCATTTCGGAGGAGATCATGATAATACTCTTGCCCTGCTTGGCAAGATCCGCGATGATGCAGTAGATCTCGTACTTCGCGCCCACATCGATACCGCGGGTGGGCTCATCCAGGATGAAAATATCGGGATCGTTGGCAAGCCAGCGGCTGATCAGGACCTTCTGCTGGTTGCCGCCGGACAGAGACTGGATCAGCGTTTTGGAGGACGGCGTTTTAATGGACAGCTTTGCCACATTGTCCTGCACCAGCTGTTCGATCTTCTTGTCGTCCAGCATGATGCCGCCGATGAGGTACTGGTTCAAAGAGGCGATGGAGACGTTATCCGCAATGGACAGCACGCCCAGGATGCCGGTGGCCCGGCGGTCCTCGGTCAGCATGGCGATGCCGTTGTTGATGGCGTCCTTGGGCTGGTTGATCTTCAGCTCCTTGCCCTTGTATGTAACGGTGCCGGCGCTGTGGCAGCGCAGGCCGAACAGGCCTTCCATCAGCTCCGTCCGCTGGGCGCCTACCAGGCCGGCCACGCCCAGGATCTCGCCCTTGCGGACCTGGAAGCTGGCGTGGCGGAAGCTCTTGGGATTGATGGAGGTGAAATCCTTCACCTCGAACACCACTTCTCCGGGGACATTCTCCCGGGGCGGGTACAGGTTGGACAGCTCGCGGCCCACCATCTTGGTGATGATCATGTCGGTGGTCAGCTCCTTGGCCGCCCAGGTGCCGATGTACTGGCCGTCGCGCATGATGGTGACCTCGTCGCTGATCCGCAGGATCTCGTCCATCTTATGGCTGATGTAGACGATGGAAACGCCCCTGGCCCGCAGCTCATCCACGATGGTGAAGAGGGCCTCGACTTCCGCCGCGGTCAGGGAGGAGGTCGGCTCGTCCAGGATCAGGACCTTGCAGTCGGCGGACACGGCCTTGGCGATCTCCACCAACTGCATCTGGGAGACGCTGAGGGTCCCCAGCTTGGCCTTGGGGTCGTAGTTCAGGTGGACTTCCTTCAGCACCTTGGCGGCGTCCTCATACATTTTGTCGTGGTCGATCACCGTGACCGGCCCCAGCTTCTTGGTGGGATAGCGGCCCACATAGATGTTTTCGCCGATGCTGCGCTCCGGAATGGGCTGCAGCTCCTGGTGCACCATGGCGATGCCGCGGTTCAGCGCGTCCAGAGGTCCCTTGATCTGGACCTTTTCCCCTTCATAGATCACTTCGCCCTCGTCCATGTGGTAAATGCCGAACATGCATTTCATCAAGGTCGACTTACCCGCGCCGTTCTCTCCCATCAGAGCGTGGACAGTACCGGGACGAAGTTGCAGCTGCGCGTGGTCGAGCGCCTTGACGCCGGGGAAAGTTTTGACGACCCCGCGCATTTCCAGTCGATATTCTGACAATTCACTGGCCCCCTTTGTTTTGATTGGCTTGCCCTGTTTCCGAATCGCGCCGCGGGGAACGGGCGTGATCGTTCCCTCCCAACATGTATCTAAGCCGCAATATGGACAAAGCAGGCATTTTTCTATGGAAAAGGGTGCGTGCGCCTATGCACACGCACCCTTCTTCAGCTTCGGTTGTAAGATTGGAGCGATTACTTCATGAAGTCGCCGACGTTCTCGGGAGTGACCTTGACGTAGTCGACATACACGCTCTGCTCACCGGCAGCGTAGGTATCGCCGGCCAGCAGGCCTTCCATGCACTCGACAGCCTTGGCGGCCTGGCCGTTGGCGTCGTTCAGCACGGTGCCGGTCATGTTGCCGGCCTGGACCTCGTTCAGAGCGGCGTCCAGAGCGTCAACGCCCACCAGGTAGATGTCCTCGTTGACCTTGCGGCCGGCAGCCTGGATGGACTGCAGGGCGCCGATGGCCATATCGTCGTTGTTGCAGAACACGACCTCGACCTGATCGCCGAACTGGGCCAGGTCGTTGGCGCAGATGGTCTGGCCCTTCTCACGGTCCCAATCGCCGCGGGTCAGGTTCAGCTGCTCAACTTCCACGCCGGCGTCGGTCAGCGCCTTGACGGAGTACTCGGTACGCAGCTTGGCGTCGATGTTCTCGGGGTCGCCCTGGATCATGATGTAGGAGACCTTGCCGTCGCCGTTGATATCGCCCTTGTTGGGGGTATCCAGGATCAGCTCGCCCTGCATGGTGCCGGACTGAGAGGCGTCGCAGCCGACGTAGACCAGCTTGTCATACACGGCCATCTCATCGGCGGTGGGCTCGCGGTTGATCAGCACGGTGGGGATGCCGGCGGTCTTGACGGTGTCAATAATGGTGGCGGCGGCGGAAGTCATGACGGGGTTGATGATCAGCGCGTCAACGCCCTGGGTGATAAAGGTGTTGATCTGCTCGTTCTGCTTGGCCTGGTCGTTGTTGCCGTCCACGACGGTAACGGTGTAGCCCTTGCCTTCCAGGATCTCCTGCAGGGCGTTGCGGTAAGTAGTCATAAAGGCGTCATCGAACTTGTAGATGCACACGCCGATGGTGCCGCCCTGGGCAGCGGGCTCTTCGGTCTGGGTCTGGTCAGCGGGTTCCTCGGTATCGGGCTCTTCGGTCTGGGTGTCGCCGCCGCAGGCGGCCAGGCTCAGGACCATGACCAGGGTCAGCAGCAATGCAAGAAACTTCTTCATCTTCGATCTTCTCCTTATTTTTTGTTTTGCAGCATACGACCGGCTTTCATCCACCAATCGTTCGAGGAAACTTTATCACTGTTTTTGTTGATTGTCAATAAAAATCGACAGGCGGCGGTTCGGAATTTATTGCACATGATGACAAAATGCACGATAATGTCACAAACTTTCGGCGCCGCCGGCACTTTTGGGACTGAATTTTCAACTTTTGCACCCCGGCAGGTGCGCCTAGGCCCCGCGGCCCCCTCCATTTCGGTACGCCGAGGGGCTGAGGCCGGTCTCCCGGCGAAAGGCCCGGGAGAAGTAAAAGGGGTCCTCAAAGCCCACGGAGGTGGCCACCGCCCCCACCGCCAGCGTGCTGTGCCGCAAAAGCTGGCAGGCCCGCTGGATGCGGTGGCGGCACAGGTATTCGCTGGGGGAGCAGCCGAATTCCTCCTGAAACGCCCGGTAGAGATAGCTGCGGCTGACGCCGGCCTGCCGGGCCACCTCCTCCACGCCGATGGGGCGGGAGTAGTTCCGCTGGATAAAGGCCGCCCCCTGCCGCGCGTAGGCCGTCAGGGCCTCCTCGCCCCGCCTGGGGCCGTTTTCGATCAAAAGCCCCAGCATGGCCTGGAGATAGCCCGCCATCCGCACGGCGCTGGAGTAGCCGCTCCCCCGGGCCTTGTAGATGTCCAGAAGCGCCTGCCGCAGCGTCTCGCCGGCGGCGGGGTGCAGGACGGGCGTCCGGCGGTCAAAGGGCGTCTGGGCCAGGAACAGCCGGGCGCTGGGCCCGGCAAAGCCCACCCAGTAATACTCCCACGGCTCCGCCTCGTCCGCCCGGTAATAGATGGGCGTATCCGGCCAGGCCAGGAACGCATCTCCGGCCCCAAGGACAAAAGTCCTGTCTTCGATCTCATAGTCCCCCCGGCCGGAGACCACATAGTGCAGCAGATAGTGGTCCCGGACGCCGGGGCCCCAGCCATACCCCGGCGGGCACTTTTGAAAGCCCGCGTTGTATACCACCAGGGACAGCGCCTCCCGCTCCTCGGCCTTAAAGGAATATTTGAAATCCTCCGCCATCCTTCCGCCTCCTCTCGCCCGCGTCTTTGAGGACAGCATACACCCGCGCAACCGTTTATGCAACAAAAATCCATGTAAGAATCGACACAAACACATGGAAACAGCCGCCGCCGCCTGTTATGGTAAGGACAAGAAGTAAAGGAGGTACGCCTATGGAAACTATGCCTTTGGAGACCCGCCTGGTGCGGGGCGCCCTGGATGATGCCCTGGTCCGCCTGTATGGCGCAAACCGTCTGGAGGAGGCCCGCGCCCGCTGCGCCGGCGTCCTGTCCGGCTTTGCCAAGACCTTTGAGAGCCTGCCCGAGGCCCTGTTCAGCGCCCCGGGCCGCACGGAGGTGGGCGGCAACCACACGGACCACCAGCACGGCCGGGTCCTGGCCGCCAGCGTGGACCTGGACATCCTGGCCGCCGCCGCCCCCAACCAGAGCGGCATGATCCGCGTCCAGTCCCAGGGCTATCCCCTCATCGTGGTGGACCTGCGGGAGCTGGCCCCCAAGCCGGAGGAGGAAAACACCTCCGCCGCCCTGATCCGGGGCGTGGCGGCCCGGTTCGCCGCCCTGGGCTGTCCCTTGCAGAGCGCCGGCCTGGACGCCTATCTGGTCTCCTCCGTCCCCGGCGGCAGCGGCCTCAGCTCCTCCGCCGCCTTTGAGGTTCTGATCGGCACCATGCTGAACGACCTCTTCTGGGACGGCAGATGCACCCCCGTGGAGATCGCCCAGATCGGCCAATACGCCGAAAACGTGTTCTTCGGCAAGCCCTGCGGCCTGATGGACCAAACCGCCTCCTCCGTGGGCGGCGTGGTGTCCATCGACTTCGCGGACACGGCCCATCCCGTGGTGGAGCAGATCTCCCTGGACCTGGCCGCCAACCAGTACGCCATGTGCATCCTGGACTCCGGCGCGGGCCACGCCGATCTCACTGCCGAATACGCCGCCATCACCGACGAACTGAAGGCCGTCTGCCGCTATTTCGGCAAGGAGGTCCTGCGGGAGGTGCCGGAGGAGAGCTTTCTGGCCGCCCTGCCCCAGGTCCGCAAGGCCGCGGGCGACCGGGCCGTCAACCGGGCCTTCCACATCTACGCGGAAAACCAGCGGGCCGCCGGCGAGGCCCAGGCCCTGCGGGACGGAAACTTCCCGGAGTTTCTCCGGCTGGTGCGGGAGTCCGGCAGGTCCTCCGCCCTGTATCTGCAAAACGTCATCCCCACCGGGCAGACCGTCAGCCAGGAGCTGATGCTGACCATTGCCCTGTGTGAGCGCATCCTGAATGGCCGGGGCGCCGTCCGTGTCCACGGCGGCGGCTTCGGCGGCACGGCCCAGGCCTTTGTGCCCCTGGACATGCTGGAGGACTTCAAGGCCCGGACAGAGGCTGTCCTGGGCGCGGACAGCTGCCATGTGGTGACCATCCGGCCCGTGGGCGGCGTCCGGCTGGCGTAAGGAGGGCGGAAACATGATTGATCAAGCCATCGCCGATCTGACGGCCTACGCCGTCCGCACCGGACTGATCGAGGAGCGCGACCGGGTCTGGGCCGTCAACTGCCTGCTGGAGGACCTGGGCCTTTCCGACTGGGAGGAGCCCGCGGCCCATGACCGTCCCCTGGAGGAGATCCTGAAGGACATCCTGGACTGGGCCGTGGCGGAGGGCCGCATCGAGGACGGCACCACCAGCCGGGACCTGTTCGACACCAAGCTGATGGGCCGCCTGACGCCCCGCCCCTCCCAGGTGACCGACACCTTCCGGGCAAAATACGCGGTCTCTCCCCGGGCCGCCACGGACTGGTACTACAAGCTGAGCCAGGACACGGACTATATCCGCCGCTACCGCATCGCCAGGGACATGAAGTGGCCGGCCCCCACGCCCTACGGCGACCTGGACATCACCATCAACCTCTCCAAGCCGGAGAAGGACCCCCGGGCCATCGCCGCCGCCAAGGCGGCCCCCCAGAGCGGCTATCCCAAATGCCAGCTCTGCCGGGAAAACGAGGGCTACGCCGGCCGGATGAACCACCCCGCCCGGCAGAACCACCGCGTCATCCCCATCACCATCGACGGACAGAACTGGTTCTTCCAGTACTCCCCTTATGTGTACTATAATGAACATTGTATCGTGTTTAATGGACAACATGTCCCCATGAAGATCGACCGCTCCACCTTCCGCAAGCAGCTGGACTTCATCCGGCAGTTCCCCCACTACTTCGTGGGCAGCAACGCGGACCTGCCCATCGTGGGCGGCTCCATCCTGAGCCACGACCACTTCCAGGGCGGCCGCTACACCTTCGCCATGGAAAAGGCCCCCGTGGAAAAGGCGGTCTCCTTCCCCGGCTTCGCGGACGTGGAGGCGGGCATCGTCCACTGGCCCATGTCCGTCATCCGTCTCCGCTGCGGCGACGACGAACGGCTGATCGAGCTGGCCGACCGCATCCTGAAGACCTGGCGGGGCTACACCGATGAGGCGGCTTTCATCTTCGCGGAGACCGACGGCGAGCCCCACAACACCATCACCCCCATCGCCCGGATGCGGGACGGAAAATTTGAGCTGGACCTGGTGCTGCGGAACAACATCACCACTGAGGAATATCCCCTGGGGGTCTATCACCCCCACCAGGAGCTGCACCACATTAAAAAAGAGAACATCGGCCTGATCGAGGTCATGGGCCTGGCGGTGCTGCCCGCCCGCCTGAAGGGCGAGCTGGCCGACCTGGCGGAGGCCCTGGCGGAGGGCCGGGACGTCCGGGCCAATGAGACGCTGGAAAAGCACGCCGACTGGGCGGAGGAGCTGAAGGGGCGGTACACCTTCACCCCTGAAAACGCCATGGACATCCTGCAAAAGGAAGTGGGCAAGGTCTTCGCCCAGGTGCTGGAGCACGCGGGTGTTTACAAATGCACCGGGGAGGGCCGCGCCGCCTTCCAGCGGTTTATCGGCTGTGTCAAATAAAAAGGAGGAATTTATGATGAAAACGATCCTTGTGGCCGGCGGCGCCGGCTATATCGGCAGCCACATGGTGGCCCTGCTGGTGGAAAAGGGCTACGACGTGGTGGTCGTGGACAATCTGCGCACCGGCCACTGGCAGGCCGTCAAGGGCGCCCGGAAGCTGTATGTGGGCGACCTGCGGGACGCCGCCTTCCTGGACCAGGTGTTCAGCGAGAACAAGATCGACGGCGTCATCAACTTCGCCGCCTATTCCCTGGTGGGTGAGAGCGTCACCAACCCCCTGAAGTACTACGGCAACAACGTGGCCGGCTCCCAGTCCATGCTGACCGCCATGAAGGAGCACGGTGTGGACAAGATCGTCTTCTCCTCCACCGCCGCCACCTACGGTGAGCCGGAGAAGCAGCCCATTGAGGAGAGCGACCGCACCGACCCCACCAACCCCTACGGCGCCAGCAAGCTGGCCATCGAGGGCATGCTGAAGTGGTGCGACAAGGCCTATGGCATCCATTACGTGGCCCTGCGGTACTTCAACGCCGCCGGCTCCAATCCCGAGGCGGGCATCGGCGAGGACCACAATCCCGAATCCCACCTGATTCCCCTGGTGATGAAGGCCGCCCTGGGCCAGCGGAGCCACATCGGCATCTTCGGCGACGACTACCCCACCGCCGACGGCACCTGCGTCCGGGACTACATCCACGTCCGGGATCTGGCGGAGGCCCATCTGCTGGCTCTGGAGCATCTGGAGAAGACCGGCGAGAGCGGCATATTCAACCTGGGCAGCGGCGACGGCTACTCCGTGAAGGAGATCATCGAGACCGCCCGCCGCATCACCGGCCGGGAGATCTCCGCCAAGATCGAGCCCCGCCGGGCCGGCGACCCCTCCGTGCTCATCGCCTCCAACAAGAAGGCGGCGGAGGTCCTGGGCTGGACGCCCAAGCGGGGCCTGGAGGAGATCATCGCCGACGCCTGGACCTGGCACAGCGGCCATCCCAACGGCTACGAGGGCTGAACCATGGTCACGGAACGCCTTTTCGGCGCTGTCAATGGCCGGGACATCCATCTGGTGACTTTGGCGGACGCCTCCGGCGTGGAGGTCGAACTCATCAGCCTGGGGGCGGCCATCCGGGCCATCCGGGTGCCGGGCCGGAACGGAACGCCCACGGATATCTGCCTGGGCTATGATACCCCGGAGGAATACGCGTCTCAGGACGCCTGCTTCGGCGGCACCATCGGCCGGTGTGCCAACCGCATCGGCGGCGCCCGGTTCTCCATCGGCGGGCGGGAATACCGCGTCACCCCCAATGAGGGGCGCAACACCCTCCACGGCGGCGCCGTGGGCTTCCACAAAAAGCTGTGGGGCCATGTCTGCGGCGGCGATTCCGTCACGTTCTCCCTGGACTCTCCCGACGGGGAGGAGGGCTTTCCCGGAAACCTCCACGCAGAGGTCACCTATACGCTGCAAAACGGGACGCTCACCATCCGCTATCGGGCCCAAAGCGACGCCGATACGGTGGTGAATCTCACCAACCACGCCTACTTCAACCTGGCGGGCCACGGCGGCGGCCCGGTAACGGACCATGTGCTGACCGTCCGGGCCGACCGCTACACCCCCTCTGACAGCGGCAACATCCCCACCGGGGAGCTGGCCTCTGTGGAGGGCACCCCCCTGGACCTGCGGTCTCCCGCCGTGCTGGGGGACCGGCTGAGCGATCCCTTCCTGGCGGCCAGCCGGGGCTATGACCACAACTTCGTCTTAAACGGCGGCGAGGGTTGGGCGGCGGAGCTCTTCTGCCCCCGCACCGGCATCGCCCTGGAGATCTCCACCACACTGGAGGGGATGCAGCTCTACACCGCCGGCTGGCTGACGGAGCGCCCCGGCAAGGGCGGCGCCCGCTATGCCCCCGCCCACGGGGTCTGCCTGGAGACGCAGCATTTCCCGGACGCGGTGAACCACGCGGCCTTCCCCTCCCCCATCCTGCGGGCGGGCGCGGTGTATCACGCATCCACCAGGTATCGCTTCTCTGTAAAATAACGCAGGGTCTCTGGAAAGCCAGCGGCCCCCTGACAGATGAAACAGCACCGGATAGGAAATCCTATCCGGTGCTTTCAGGCTGTTGAAAAAGTCCGGCGGACTTTTTCAACAGCCTGAAAAATGCCTTGCTTTTTTGTCTGCTTCGCAGCCCAAAAAGCAGCCGCTTCGCGGCGCAAACGCCTGCTGCCGCAGGCTTTTTGCAGGCATTCGATTC
>ENA-UOJC01003900-UOJC01003900.1-human-gut-metagenome-genome-assembly--contig:-C104-NODE-3900-length-13339-cov-4.188196_pt1 | contig 13339 bp, 10 predicted proteins | sample MGYA00242339_ERZ723886 | MGnify/ENA metagenome assembly ERZ723886 | reverse complement strand
TTCACTGACCAGTAACCGGTCCGCATAAAATGCCAATGCGCGCTGTTCCCTATAATTATTCTGTACCAGCCGGAAGAAACTAAGACACAGGCTTTCCTCATGGTCTGTCGGTTTATAGAATCCGGGCAGCTCAATCCTGTTACAGGCTTCCAGAAAAAAATTTTGAACGTGAAGTGTGGCAATCGGAATCCTGAACCGATTCTTGTCATCCTTATATATCCTTTCAATGGCTCGGAGGGTGGCCTCTATACCGGCTAGTTGCCCCTCTTGGAGTACCATGAACGGATGTTCCTTAAAAAACAGCATGAAGTACGCCGGGTATGGTATTCTTATATCTGCCAGCAGTTCATCCGAAAGCAGTATCAGTACAAATTCAAGATTCCGGCTGTCGTCCGTGAACCGGACCAAGCTGCCTGGCTGGCAGATGGCGATCGAACCGGGCTTCAGTCTGTATCCCTGCCCGTCAATGTTCATCTCAAAATTTCCTTTCCGGCAATAAATACAAAGTGTGCCTTCCAGTCTGTTCCACTGGTCATATGCCGGCAGGGAATGGTATACCCTGATGGAGAATAATTCTTTGGTTTTCAAACAAAAAACTTTCATTCAGTTCATTTTTGTCGCAAAAATAAGGATTGCTTCCTTGAAATGAAATATCCATCTTCTCATTGGAACACTTTCTGCGAACAATAAATATCTGAAAATAAAAGTCACGCCTTTAACTTTGTCCCCGAATTTTTACTTAAATGAAATTTGATAACTATGAACAAAAAATGGATTAAATTGACCGGTTTGGTCGGTTGTGTAATTTTGATGGCGTCCTGTAAGCAGACGCCACAAATGCAGGCGGGTGACAGCACCTATGCGACAATGAAGGTGGAGACCTCCGAGAGGGAGCTGTCCTCTTCCTATTCTGCGACTATCCGCGGACGGCAGGATATTGACATTTATCCGCAGGTGTCAGGCACTATCGAAAGGCTTTGTGTGACGGAAGGCGAGAAAGTGCGCCGTGGACAGATACTATTTATTATTGACCAGGTGCCTTACAAGGCGGCACTGCGGACGGCGGTGGCGAATGTGGCGGCAGCCAAGGCAAGCCTGAAAACCGCGGAACTGAATTTCAACAGCAGCAAGGAACTGTTTGCGCAGAAGGTCATCTCGCAAGTCAATCTGGAGACGGTGGAGAATAACTTCTTGACCGCCGAGGCACAACTGGCACAGGCGGAGGCCAATGAAGTGAATGCCCGAAACAACCTCTCTTACACAGAAGTGAAAAGTCCCAGTGATGGCGTGGTCGGAGCGTTGCCTTACCGCGTGGGGGCGTTGGTGAGTGCAAGCATGCCGCAGCCGCTGACCACGGTGAGCGACAACTCGGACATGTACGTATACTTTTCCATGACGGAGAACCAGCTGCTTGCCCTGACCCGCCAGTACGGTTCGATGGACGAGGCGTTGAAGAACATGCCGGAAGTGGAACTTCGCCTGAATGACAATTCCATTTACGATAAAAAGGGCAAAATAGAGTCCGTCAGCGGTGTCATCGACCGCCAGACGGGAACGGTGACCGCCCGCGTGGTCTTTCCCAACGAATCCCGCCTGTTGCACAGTGGCGCGTCGGGCACCGTGATGCTTCCGAGCACCTACAAGGACTGCATTGTCATACCACAGGGGGCGACAGTCCGGATGCAGGACAAGACCATAGTCTACAAGGTGGTGGACGGCAAGGCGATTTCCACGCTGATCACCGTCGCCGAAATAAATGACGGCCGGGAATATATCGTGCTTGACGGTCTGAATGCCGGGGATGAGATCGTATCGGAAGGCGCAGGTCTGGTACGTGAAGGTACACAGGTTAAATAAAGGCAGGAAATTATGAAAGGAAATATATTCATAAAGCGCCCGTCGATGGCTATGGCCATCTCCATCCTGATATTGGGAATCGGGCTTATCTCTCTATTCTCATTGCCGGTAGAACAGTATCCTGACATCGCGCCTCCCACGGTGCAGGTGTCTGCAACCTATACCGGAGCCGATGCCCAGGCGGTGATGAACAGTGTCATCATGCCTTTGGAGGAAAGCATCAATGGTGTGGAGAACATGATGTACATCAGCTCCACTGCCACCAATGCGGGCACCGCCACCATCACAGTCTACTTCGAGCAGGGTACCGACCCCGATATGGCAGCGGTCAATGTGCAGAACCGCGTGTCCAAGGCACAAGGTCTGTTACCTGCGGAAGTGACCAAAATCGGTGTAACCACCACCAAGCGTCAAACCAGTTTCCTGCAGATTAATGCACTGACAAGCGACGGTCGTTACGAAGAGGCGTTCCTTGCCAACTATCTAGATATCAACGTTATTCCGCGCATCAAGCGTATCAGTGGTGTGGGTGACGTGATGGAATTGGGTGACACGTACAGTATGCGTATCTGGCTGAAGCCTGAGCGGATGGCGCAATATGGGCTGGTGCCCTCGGACGTGACCGCTGTGTTGGGAGAACAAAATATGGAGTCGCCTACCGGTTCATTGGGTGAGAACTCGGACAATGTGTTCCAGTTCACGATGAAGTACCGGGGCCGACTGAAAAGTGTGGACGAGTTCAAGGATATCGTGGTACTCTCCAAGGAGGACGGTTCGGTGCTGCGTCTGAAGGATATCGCAGAGGTGGAACTCGGGACATTGAGCTATACTTTCAAGAATGAACTGGATGGCAAGCCTGCGGTGATGTTCATCGTATTCCAGACGGCAGGCTCCAATGCCACCGCCATCAACGACAAGATTGCGGCCGAACTGGAAGAGATAAACAAGACACTTCCGGCGGGTACGGAATTCGTAACGATGCTTAGCTCAAACGATTTCCTATTTGCCTCCATATACAACGTGGTGGAAACCTTAATTATCGCCATCATACTGGTTATCCTCGTGGTCTATTTTTTCTTACAGGACTTCAAGAGCACGTTGATACCTTCCATCTCCATCATCGTTTCGTTGATTGGAACATTCGCCTGCCTGGTGGCTGCGGGATTCTCGCTGAACATCCTGACATTGTTCGCACTGGTACTTGCCATTGGTACGGTGGTGGATGACGCCATCGTAGTGGTGGAAGCAGTGCAGTCCAAGTTCGATGCCGGGTACAAATCGTCCTACCTTGCCACCAAGGACGCGATGGGTGACGTGACGATGGCCATCATTTCCTGTACGTGCGTGTTCATGGCGGTGTTCATCCCTGTAACCTTCACGGGCGGTACCTCGGGAGTCTTCTATACGCAGTTCGGTATCACGATGGCAACCTCCGTGGGTATCTCCATGATTTCGGCATTGGTACTCTGCCCCGCACTCTGCGCCATGATCATGCGCCCCAGTGACGGAACTAAGAGTGCCAAGAGCTTCAATGGCCGCGTACGTGCCGCCTATAACGCCTCGTTCAACGCCGTGCTGGGCAAATACAAAAAGGGCGTGATGTTCTTTATCCACCACCGCTGGATGGTATGGGCGGGGCTTGCTGCAACCATCGTGTTGTTGGTATGGATGATGCGTACTACTAAGACCGGTCTTGTACCTCAGGAGGACCAGGGCGTAATGATGGTGAATGTGAGCACATCGCCGGGTAGCACACTGAAGGAGACAACGAAGGTGCTTGACAAGATGGAAGAAATCCTGAAGAACACCCCGGAAATAGAACACTACGCCCGCGTAGCCGGGTATGGTTTCATCGCCGGGCAAGGTACGTCTTACGCTTCTGTCGTTATCCGTCTGAAGGACTGGAGCGAGCGTAAAGGCAGCGAACATACCGCTAATGCAGTGGCAGCACGTCTGAACGCACAGTTCGCCCGGATTAAGGATGCCCAGATATTCACTTTCCAGATGCCCATGATTCCCGGTTACGGTCTGGGCAACACTATCGAGGTGAACTTGCAGGATCAGACAGGAGGCGACATGGAGACATTCTATAACTCCTCCATGCAGTTCCTTATGGCGCTGAACCAACGTCCGGAGGTGGCTATGGCTTATACCTCCTATGCGATGAACTTCCCGCAGCTTTCCGTGGATGTGGATGCCGCCAAATGTAAGCGTGCCGGAATCTCGCCCGCCACGGTGCTTGACGCGCTGGGCAGCTATTGCGGCGGTTCGTACATCAGCAACTACAACCAGTTCGGAAAGGTGTACCGCGTAATGCTGCAAGCCTCGCCTGAGTTCCGCCTGTCGGAGAGCGACCTGGACAACATGTTCGTGCGCAACGGCTCGGAGATGGCTCCCATCAGCCAGTTCGTGACATTGAACAAGGTGCTCGGACCGGAAATCTCCACCCGCTTCAACCTGTACAGTTCCATCACCGCCAACGTGAACCCCGCTGCGGGCTATTCGTCCGGTGAGGTGCAGAAAGCCATCGAGGAGGTGGCCGCACAGACACTGCCCACGGGCTACGGTTACGAGTACGGTGGCATGGCGCGTGAGGAGGCGAGGAACAGCAGCAGCGGCACGGTATTCGTCTATGCCGTCTGTATCTTCCTGATCTACCTGATCCTGGTCTGCCTCTACGAGAGCTTTCTGGTACCGTTTGCGGTCATTTTCTCCGTACCGTTCGGTCTGATGGGGTCATTCCTTTTCGCCAAACTGTTCGGGCTGGAGAACAACATCTACCTCCAAACGGGTGTCATCATGTTGATCGGTCTACTGGCGAAGACAGCAATCCTGATTACGGAATACGCTATCGAACGCCGCCGCAAGGGGATGGGTATCGTGGAATCAGCCTACTCGGCCGCCCAGGTCCGCCTTCGTCCTATCCTGATGACAGTGTTGACGATGATCTTCGGTATGCTCCCGCTGATGTTCTCCAGCGGTGCCGGTGCCAACGGTAATAGTTCGTTGGGTACGGGTGTCGTGGGCGGTATGCTCGTGGGAACACTGGCATTGCTTTTTGTGGTTCCGGTCTTCTATATCATATTTGAATTCCTGCAGGAAAAGATTCGTCCGCCCATGCAGGAGGAAGCCGATATACAGGTACAGTTGGAACATGAAAGGAGTATGGTTGAACGTAGTGAAAACAAAGAATGATAAGGGACAAGTGTCCGGAGCGGATTGTAGTACGATCCGCCCGCACCCAGACCTCCCTGAAAGAATCTTTCCTATAAACATTTCAAAAAGATAAAGGATGAAGAAACATATATTTACATTGGCTGTAGCCTGTACCCTGTTGAGCAGTTGTGGCATATACAGCAAATACAAGCCGTCGGACACGGTACCGGAGAATCTTTATGGCGAGAATGTAATGCCGGAAGATTCTGCCGGACTGGGAACGATGGACTGGCGTGACCTTTTCACCGACCCTTTCCTACAAACCCTTATAGAGAGGGGATTACAGAACAATACGGATTACCTGTCTGCCGGTTTGCGGGTGAAAGAGGCTGAAGCGACATTGTTGTCGGCAAAACTGGCATACCTTCCCTCACTTTATCTCTCCCCACAAGGGACGATAAGCAGTTTCGACGGTGCCAAGGCGACAAAGGCCTACTCGGTGCCCGTCACCGCCAGTTGGGAGATTGACATCTTCGGCAAGTTGCGTAACGCCAAACGCCAGTCCCAGGCATTGTACGCACAGAGCCGGGACTACAAACAGGCGGTACGCACGCAGGTGATAGCCGGTATTGCCAATACCTACTATACGCTGTTAATGCTCGATGCCCAGCTTGAAATCTCGGAAGAGACCAGACTCTCGTGGAAGGAGACGGCGTCCGCCACCCGTGCGCTGATGAATGCTGGAATGGCGGACGAGGCCGCCGTATCCCAGATGGAAGCTGCCTATTATAGCGTGTGCGCCTCTGTCCTTGACCTGAAGGAACAGATCAACCAGGTTGAGAACAGTATGTCATTATTGCTGGCGGAAACGCCCCATGCAGTGGAGCGGGGCCGGCTGGAGGCTCAAAATATTCCGACCGGTTTTTCCACCGGTATACCTGTTCAATTGTTATCAAACCGCCCGGATGTGAGGGCCGCGGAACGTTCCCTGGAACAGGCATTCTATGCCACCAACCAGGCACGTTCCGCTTTCTACCCTTCCATTACGTTGAGTGGAAGTGCGGGGTGGACCAATTCCGCAGGGAACATGATCGTCAATCCCGGAAAATTTCTCGCTTCGGCCGTGGGCTCGCTTACACAGCCGCTTTTCGCCCGCGGGCAACTTGCCGGGCAGTTGAAGATCGCCAAGGCACAACAGGAGGAGGCACGGCTCATCTTCCAGCAGACACTCCTGCAAGCGGGTAGCGAGGTGAACGACGCCCTGGCACAATACCAGACGGCACGTGACAAATCGGAACTGTATGAAAAGCAGGTGGCCTCCTTGCAGACGGCATACAGGAGTACCTCCCTTCTGATGCAGCACGGGAACACGACCTATCTGGAGGTACTGACAGCCCAGCAAAGCCTTTTGAGTGCCCGGTTGACACAGGTGGCCAACCGTACTACCGAGGTACAGGGAATAATCAGTCTTTACCAAGCGTTGGGCGGAGGCTGCGACGAGTGATTTTATTTACTGTTATCATACTCAGGGGCTTTCCGGAAAGTGATTTTAGGATAGTCCCCATTAACACACTTTTTTGTTAAAACAGAAAAGAGGTCGGTTTCTTGCTGAACGGCCTCTTTTACTGTATGTATTCGGGAAACTGCCCGATGCGAGTAATTCTGTTATTCTGTTTTTTGTGTAAGAGGTCATAACGAATATTTTGCATTTATTGTTTATTCATATTATTGTAAAGGACTTTCCGGAAAGCGATTTTAGGGCAGTCCGCCAATCTTTTATTCAAGTGGAAAGAGGCATTCCGGTTTTTTCCGGGAGCCTCTTTCTGACTTACAGAGATTTTTTTGTGACAATATGCCAAATGGAACTTTTTCATCACTGATTGGGACAGTAGCAATTGATATTGTGTTTGTATTTTTGTAATGAAAGAAACTGGTTGTAACAAACCGATAAAATTGATTATATGGACAAGAATACCATCGGAACCAATGCCGGCATTCTCTGGCGTTTGATGAGCAATAACATGAGCTGGAACTATAAGGAATTGAAAGATAGGAGCAACCTCTCTGACAAGGATTTATGGGCCGCATTGGGGTGGCTGGCACGTGAAAACAAAATCGAATTCGATACGAATTCCAAAGAGGAAAAGGTATACCTGAACTTTAATCCTTATTTTTAAAAGGAAGGCCTCTTCTGCCTTTATTTTGCTTTACATTGATTGACTCCCGGGTATGTTCTCAGGTCTCCGGGAGTTTTTTTATCCTACGGATCATTGTTACTAAAAAATACTAAATATGGAATATCTGAATTGTAAGACAAACTCTGCCGTCCGGATTTGAAAAATTGGCGGAAATGGCACGTAACTTCTGATAGACCTGGCATCACGCCATCATCTTCTGGCGTATAGCCGGTATGCGTTGGCCGGGAAACTGGCAGCATGGAAAAAGAGGGTATCAAACCTGTGGGATGGTATTGAGATAAAGTCGGTAGACACGGACAGGGGGCAGAATACGACCATTGAGGCCGGGAAAGAATATCAAGTGACCGTTATCGTGAATGAAAAGGGGCTTGATGACGCTGTCGGCATAAAATGTGTGGTTGTCCATCAAGAGGACGGCCTGTTCACATTCAGGTGATGCATGACTGTGAACAGTGTGGGAGCTATCAAACTGGCACTCCGCATGTATTCTAAAAAAAGACAAGTTGCCTTGTCACTAGGGTTTCTGCCTTGTCAGATGGTTCTAAAGTCTGGATACGGTTCATGGTATGGGTGATAAGGAATAATCCTCTGGAGTGTTTTGTATGAGATGATTGATAAATAAGAAATATATGTCAGGAAAAGTATTAATAACCGGTGCCAGCGGATTTATTGGCAGTTTCTTGGTGGACGGTGGTCTGGAACGGGGGATGGAGGTCTGGGCGGGGGTACGTAAGAACAGCAGCCGCCAGTACCTGAAAGATAGCAGGATACATTTCATCGAACTGGACTTCACCCGTCCCGGGAAACTGGCCGAGCAACTGTCCATGCACAGGCAGTTGCATGGGAGATGGGATTGTATCATTCATTGTGCAGGTGTCACCAAGTGCCTTCACAAGGAGGAGTTCGAGAAAGGCAACTATATTTGTACACGTAATTTTGTGGAAGCGTTGCGGATGTTGGATATGGTTCCCGGGCAATTCATATTCATCAGTTCGCTCAGTATTTTTGGTCCGGTACATGAGAGGGACCACCATCACCCTATCTGTGAAAATGATACCGCCATGCCTGACACGGCCTATGGTACCAGCAAATTGAAGTCTGAACATTATTTGCAGTCAATGCCGGATTTTCCGGCATTGATTTTACGTCCGACAGGAGTTTATGGGCCCCGTGAACGTGATTATCTCTTGCTGGTCAAGTCTATCAGGAGACATGTGGATTTTGCGGCCGGTTTTAAGAGACAGGATATCACCTTTGTTTATGTGAAGGATCTGGTCCAGGCCGTTTATCTTGCCGTCAGATGCGGAGTCAGGCATCGTGCTTATTTGGTCAGTGACGGGAATGTTTATTCCAGCCGTACATTTTCAGATCTGGTCCGAAAAGAGCTAGGTAATCCCTGGGTGATACGTATCAGGTGTCCGTTATTCCTCCTCAAGGCCTTGTCTTTGCTTGCCGGACTCTTTGCGGGATGTCTTGGGAAAGCCGGCACATTGAACGGTGACAAATATAAAATAATGAAACAGCGTAACTGGAAGTGTGATATCTCACCCCTGGTGGAAGAACTGGGATACCGTCCTGAATACACTCTGGAGGAAGGAGTAAGGGAAACCGTCGCATGGTACAGGGACGAGGGCTGGCTTTGAGGTATGTCCGGATCTTTCCAGCGGCATCTTATGGAGAACGTGTGTCGTCAATTACAGTGCCATAACCGATCTTGTAGGGGGTGGTGTCGGTCTGCTCCAGTTATGCAAGATGGCGGAGAGACGTTCCCATTCGTGCTTCACTATCTTGTCCATCTCGCCTATCTCCGCAATCTCCCCGCTTCCGGCCAGTCCTCTGACCAGCATATAGGCTATCCAGAGTTGTGAGGTAAAGGGATATCCGTTCTTGCAGTTTGAAAGGAACAGGTCCAGTATATTTTCAGCCATTTCCGAAGGTGTGGACTCTATTACCGGGCAGAAGCTGACACCCTCCAGACTATGTAGCAGTTCTCCGTACCAGAACTCCCTTTCCCGTCTTATGGCGGGTTGATAGATGGTATTCACCTCAAGCTCGGCCAGCAAGATCCGTTCCATTTGGTACAAGGTGACGATATAGCAGTTTACGGCAGCCAGGCTTCTGTATACCGGAGAACAAGCCTTCCATGAGATATATTGTTGAAAAAGTTCCCGTCCGTTTCTTGAAAATATGTTCAGGCAGAAACCGACCAGCGTTTCCTTGCTTGCAAAAAGTTTGTATATGGTCCGTTTGGATATGCCCAGTTCATGTGCTATGTCATCCATGCACATCCGTTTTATTCCATACAGCCTCAACAGTTTGCAGGTATGGTCCGCAATCATTTTCCGTACACGTATAGCATTCATAATCCTGTTAATATACCAATTCGACATTGTCTATCCACATCGAGTTGCCCGGTGAGCCGACATAGGCCCCTCCGTGGCTTGAGGTGAACTGTAGTATCATATGCGTGGGGACATCCTCCGCTTTTCCCCAGCCCGTTTCTTTGATCGGCACGCTCTTCCCCCTGCTGTTGAGGGCATAACGTTCCTCCACCTGTATTTTCATCCACTCCTCCCGATAGGACGGGTGTTTTGTTATGTCACCGTACAGGATGGGGAAGAGAGCCCCATTCTGCCATTCTGTGGTCCTGTCAAAACGTACCACCATTGTCCCCACCCTTTGGGCATAAATGTTCCCGTCGTTGTCTTCCCGTCTTTTCTGGAGGAGCAGGATAACAGCCGGGTAGTCGACACCTTCCACCGTACTTCTTTTGGAAAATCCCGTGGCACGTATTCTGCAGCGTTCACCGGACATCTTTATCTTATAGTCAAAACGAATGGCTTTAGGTTTATCCGAAAATTTAATTCCGGAGTCTATCATCTTCTGCGGATTTTTTGTACTTGTCACCGGTTCCTGCATCGTCCCGAGGAAAATGGAGCCCGCGGCAAGCACATTGATATTGATGACTCCCAGTACCTTTACACCCTCCATTCTTGTCTCCATACGGGCACAATACCCTCCGTTCCGCTTTTCTGGGAAAACGGAAGTGTTCGTCTTGGTGATTCCCGATACCTTGGCCATGACATTTGAACTAGCCCAAGGAGAACCTCCCAGATTGGTATAAGGCTCGTTCCTCTCTATCGTCTGTACCGGTCCTAGTTCATAAAGCATTCTGGTCTGTCCGCCTATAATTTTTGATTCGTGTATCTTGCGTGTCACCCATTGGTCCATATCCCCGTATGAAAGCACCGGATTCCCGTCCTTTTGCCCGTAGATGACAGCCGGTACCAATAAGAGGGAGATGCATAATAAATTCATCTTCTTCATATTATGACGTATGACGTTTTCATATATGCAAAATTATTGGTTTCATGATGTGCCGGCAATATCTATTCGGCTCCTAAAGTGTCTTAAAAAGAATATTTTGTGTATGTGGGGGGAAAGGAAGGAGGTGATATCTTCCGATTTTCACGTGATTGGCCGTTGTTGTCTCTTCCGTTATATCTTACTGTTTACTGTCCCTTATAATTCTCCGGTATTCCTTAGGGGAATATCCCAGATGCGACTTAACGTATTTCCCGAAAAAGGATATGTTAGGAAAATCCAAATATTCAGAGATTTCCTTGATCGATTTTTCGGAGTATTTCAATAAATGCTGTATGTCTATTATGACAAACTGGTTGATCCAGTCATAGGCGGTTTTTCCGCTTACCTGCTTGCATATGGTTGAAAGGTATTTGGGGGTGACGCACAAGCGTTCTCCATACCAGGAAACGGAACGGGGTTTTACTTCTATGCCGGAGATCAGTTCCATAAACCTTTTGAACAGTATGTCTCCCTGTGTTATTGTCCTGCTTTCAGAGCATTCGACGTGCTTCTCCATTTCAGCGAGTAGTTCATAGATGCTTGCCCGGATAAGGGATGAGATAGTTTCTTTCCTGTACGGGCGTTGTTCCTGTTTCAGCCGCATGCCGGTCAGTCTGCCATAGGTCGCAAACAGCTCACTGTTTTCCACATGGAGTACCGGATTCTTTTCAATACGGAACATCCTGTTCCAGACATTGTTGTCCATATGGATACATTCCATGATTGTTTTTCGTGACAGGCATATAATTCTGCCCCTAAAATCAGGACTGATCATAAGGTTGCCCAATATGGCATTAGGACGGCATAACAGGATATCCTGACTGTTGATGAGATATTTTCTCCCGTTTATATCCACCTGCAGCTTTCCTTCCACGCAGGCTACAAATATTATCCTGTCTGTCTTTTGGGGACTTGCCTCTTGCGGCAGATCCTGCGTTTTAACATCAAGGTCATAAATACCGATATCCCCATCCTCATAGAGTGCGAATGGGGTGTTCGTCATATCTTCCATACTTATTTTCGCGTTTATTGTTTAATGCATTGAGTATTGTCACTAAATATCCGTACAAAAATAAAACATTCACTAATAACGATACAATTCCATATAAGATGAAAAATATTCTATTTGTCTTATAATGTGCGAACTATAAGATAAAGGGGACATTTTTGTAGCTCAAGGGAACACGGGAATAAACGGAATATTTCACAACTTTGTATCAAAAACATAAATATACGCTATGATAATCAATATAGAAAAGATTAAGAAAAATAGTGGTAGGATAATCGGCATGATGCGACAAATGTACCGTTATTCTTTTGATGAATTACAGCATTTCACCCGTCTGGGCAGTACGGATCTGTGCCTGGCTCTCATTCTTCTGGTGCAGGAAGGCAAAATAGAGCAGAACAGGAACGAGTTTGGTGTTTATTATGTCTTGAATTGATAATATACAAGATGATATGATGAAAGATCTGAATTTATGTGATGTACACCATCATTATAATCCGTCATATGTGCCGGACGATAAAGAAGAATGTAATGATTGGGATATTCAGAGAAATCTGGATATGATGGCCCGATGTGGTATTCGTAAGAGTATCCTTTCATATCCTGTTTGGTTTCCGGAACTGACAGAACCTGGCAAGAAAGACATGTGCAGGCGCATTAACGAGGAGTATGCCGGACTTTCCGTCAGATATCCCTCCCTGGAGGCTTTTGCTCTGCTTCCATACTCTAATGAATGCCATCATGTTCTCCATGAGATGGAATATGCCCTGGATGTCCTTCATTTGAGAGGAATCTTGTTTCCGTCCAATTTTCAAGAGATATGTTCGGATAGGGGCATGCTTTCGGAGTTATACCATGAGTTGGACCATCGGGAAGCCTTTGTGTTCGTTCATTCCGTAATACCCTCCTCAAAGAAAAAATATACGGAAAAGAATGGGTATGTTACAATGAAAGAAATAACCCGTGCTGCATGTGAGCTGGTATTCAACAGGATAGTGCCCCAACATCCCAGAATACGGTTTATCCTTTCCTGCGGTGGCGGTAACATATCCTTCTTTTTTCACCGGATAAAAAGCAGGAGCATACATCTGAATTTGACGAAAAGATCAGAAGAGCATGAACTCTCTGAAATGGATGAAATTTTCAAATGTTTCTACTACGATACGGCATTTCCTGTGCAGACCGATCTATTAAATTATCTAAAGGCATTTGTTCCGGAATCACATATGCTGTATGGAAGTGATTTTCCGTCGTTGCCTGTACAATCCATAGAACAAAATCTGGAATATCTGCGTTATGTCCGCTGTGGAGATGACCAAACCCTGCTGGAGTGTCTGCAAGCAAACTATTTTTGACACAAAAACAGCATTCGATAAGTTTATGCAAACAAGAATAAAATAAGACTGATTCTGTAAAATGAAAATACAGTTCCTACAATGTGGTTAAAAATAAAGATATTATTAGGTTACACCATTCTGATTTTACTATTGGCATTCATAGTCCATCTGTTTCGTCAAGAGCAAATGAAACGTGATTCACTACGCAAGGAAGAAAAAGAACTGATAGCGATACGTCATCTGACAGAAAAGATCTACATCAGTTTGTTGGACCTTTCCACTAACGCGGAAATTGCAATTATATGGGAAAAGGATGACCTGCAAGACTACAGTCTTAAACGTCAGAGCATATGCGACAGTCTGCAATGCCTAAAAGAATATGTTTACACACCACAGCAAAAAAACTATGTCGACTC
>ENA-UOJC01003899-UOJC01003899.1-human-gut-metagenome-genome-assembly--contig:-C104-NODE-3899-length-13339-cov-16.338076_pt1 | contig 13339 bp, 9 predicted proteins | sample MGYA00242339_ERZ723886 | MGnify/ENA metagenome assembly ERZ723886 | reverse complement strand
CCGACGCGGGCACGCCCTCGATGGGACTTTTGAAGTCCGCCATCGGCATCGGCGGTCTGCTCTGCGAGGGCATTGGCGACACGATGCGTGTCTCCCTCACGGCGGACCCCGTGGAGGAGGTCTACGCCGCCAAGCGCATCTTGCAGGCCTGCGGCATCCGCCGCAGCGGCGTGAATCTCGTTTCCTGCCCGACCTGCGGCCGCACGGCGTACAACATGATCCCCATTGCCGAGGAGCTGGAGCGCCGGCTGGCGGACTGCAAGAAGAACATCACCGTTGCCGTGATGGGCTGCGTCGTCAACGGCCCGGGCGAGGCATCCGCCGCCGATATCGGCGTGGCCGGCGGCAAGGGCGAGGGGCTGATCTTCCGAAAAGGAGAAATCCTTTACAAAGTGCCGCAGGAAAAGCTTGTGGACGCGCTGATGGAGGAGATCGACAAGCTCTGAGCGCGAAAGAGAACACTTCGAGATAAGGTTGTGGCTATGGCACAAAAGATTCCATTTTTTGAATTATTCACCGACTTTTCGCCGGATTTTGACCTGCGCGTGCCGCTCAACGCTGCGATGGTCACCAATATGGTGCTCGAGCCGGAAAAGCGCACGATGACGCTTGATATGACCGTGCGCGCGGAGATGACCGACTCCACGCGCGAGACGGTCGAGCAGATGCTCGCGCGCAGCTATGATCTAAAGCGCGTGGATATCCGCGTCAAGTCGACGGCGGAGGCCTTTCCCGACATGACGAAAAATGCGGGGCGCAAGGTGAGCGGTAGCGGCAGCGTCATCATGGGACGCGAGATCGCAAAGGGGAGGGTGCTCCCCATCAGCGAGCTGACGCCCAAGGCCGGTCACGTTGTCGTCGAGGGCAAGGTTTTCAAGTTCGACTGCCACGAAACGCGCCGCGCGGGCGTGTGGACGATGCTGCTTGAGATGACGGATTACGAGGGCTCGCTCATCATCCGCCGGAGTCTTCCGGAGCGCGAGGCGGTCGAGCTGAACGGCAAGATCGCCAATGGCATGTGGCTGCGCGTCAGCGGGCGCATGGAGCTTTCCTTCGACGGCAAGGACATGCAGCTCAATCCGCAGGACATCATGCAGATCGAGCACGAGGAGCGCAAGGACACGGCGGAGGAAAAGCGCGTTGAGCTGCATCTGCACACGCGCATGTCCAACATGGACGCGCTGACCGACACGGCAGCCGCCGTCAAGCGCGCAATCAAGTGGGGGATGCCCGCCATCGCCATCACCGACCACGGTGTGGCGCAGAGCTTCCCGGACGCCTGGCATACCGGCGAGGGTAAAATAAAACTCCTTTACGGCTGCGAGGGCTATTTTCTCAACAATATCGACGACCGCATCGCCGTACACGGACCGCAGGACGGCGACTTTTCAAGTGAGATCTGCTGTTTCGACATTGAAACGACGGGCCTCAAGGTCGCAACTGACGCCATCACCGAGATCGGCGCCGTCATCTTAAAGAATGGCGAGATCGTCGATACCTTCCAGACCTTTGTCGACCCCGAGCGCAGGCTTTCGCCCGAGATCATCGGCCTCACCGGCATCACGGACGAGATGCTGCGCGGCGCGCCGAAATTAGAGGACGCGCTGCATGCGTTCCTCGATTTTGCGGGCGAGCGCCCGCTCGCCGCGCACAACGCAGAGTTTGACATCAGCTTCATCCGCGCGGGCTGCAAAAAGTGCGGCATTCCCTTCGAGCCGACGTATCTCGACTCGCTCATTTTTGCGCAGAACCTCCTGCCGGAGCTTTCCAAGCACAAGCTTGATATCGTCGCCGACCACTTGCAGCTTCCGCAGTTCAACCACCACCGTGCCTCGGACGACGCGGTGCCCGTTGCGCAGATGCTCGTGAAGTTTTTCGCCATGCTCGAAGCGCGCGGCGTTACGCGCCTTCAGCAGATCAACGACGAGATGACAAAGCTGCGCCCGCTGGGCGCGAAGCGCAACCGCTTCCCAAAGCACATCATCCTCATCGCAAAGAACAAGGTCGGTCTCAAAAATCTCTACCAGCTCATTTCGGCATCGAACCTCAAGTATTTCAAGCGCGTGCCGACCATCCCGAAAAGCGAGCTCATCGCGCACCGCGAGGGCTTGATCGTCGGTTCCGCCTGCGAGGCAGGCGAGCTGTTCCGCGCCATCATCGACCACAAGGATTGGAACGAGCTCAAGCGCATCGCCTCGTTTTACGATTTTCTTGAGATCCAGCCCCTGTGCAACAACCGCTTTCTGGTGCGCGACGGCACGGTGCGCGACGACGAGGACCTCAAGAACTTCAACCGCACGGTCGTAAAGCTCGGCGAAGAGCTCGGCAAGCCCGTCTGCGCGACGGGCGACGTCCATTTTCTCGACCCTGAGGACGAGGTCTACCGCCACATCCTGCTTGCGTCGAAGAAATTTGCCGACGCGAACGAGCCTGTGCCGCTCTACTTCCGAACGACCGACGAAATGCTCAGGGAATTCGACTATCTCGGCAAAGAAAAAGCCTATGAGGTCGTCGTGACCAACACGCGCGCCATCGCCGAGCAGGTGGAGGACATTGAGCTTCTGCCCAAGGGCAAGCTCTTCCCGCCGCGCCTTGAAAACTCCGAAGAAGACCTCAACCGCATGGTCTGGGACAAGGCGCACGCGCTCTACGGCGACGAGCTGCCGCAGCTCATCGTCGACCGATTGAATATCGAGCTGGGCGGCATCCTCGGCAAGTACGACGTCGTTTATATGTCGGCGCAGAAACTCGTGCAGCGCTCACTTGAGTGCGGCTATCTCGTCGGCTCGCGAGGCTCGGTCGGCTCGTCGCTCGTTGCGTACATGGCGGGCATCACCGAGGTCAACGCCCTGCCGCCGCACTATCGCTGCCCCAAGTGCCGCAACGTGGAGTTCCACGGCGGCGAGTACGGCTGCGGCGCGGATATGCCCGACAAGATGTGTCCCGTCTGCGGCACAAAATACGTCAAGGACGGCTTTGACATCCCGTTTGAGACCTTCCTTGGCTATGGCGGCGGCAAGGTGCCGGATATCGACCTGAACTTCTCGGGCGAATACCAGGCGCGCGCGCATGCGCACGCGGTCGAGATGTTCGGAAAGACCCAGGTCTTCCGCGCGGGCACGATCGGTACGCTCGCGGAAAAGACGGCCTACGGCTTCGTCAAAAAATACGTCGAGGAAAACGGCATCGCCGCGGGCAATGCCGAGATCGACCGCCTGACGGCGGGCTGCGTCGGCGTGCGCCGCACGACGGGTCAGCATCCCGGCGGCCTTGTCGTCGTGCCGGACGATATGGACATCGAGGATTTCTGCCCCGTCCAGCACCCGGCGGACGACCCCGAGAGCGAAACGATCACCACGCATTTCGAATATCACTGCATGGAGGACAACCTCCTTAAGCTTGATATGCTCGGCCACGATGACCCGACGATGATCCGTATGCTCGAGAACATCACGGGCGTCAACGCCCGCGAGATCCCGCTCGACGACGCCGATACCATGTCGATCTTCATCTCGTCCAAGGTCCTCGGCTACGAGAACGACGAGGTGCTCGGCCCCACGGGCGCCGTCGCCATCCCGGAGTTCAATACGCGCTTCACGCGCCAGATGCTTGTGGATACCCAGCCGAAGGACTTTAATACCCTTCTGCGCCTCTCCGGTTTCTCACACGGAACGGACGTGTGGCTCGGCAACGCGAAGGATCTGATCGTCAGCGGCACGGCGAGCGTTCTGGAGACGGTCGGCTGCCGTGACGATATCATGCTCTATCTCATCTCGATGGGGCTTGACCCGAAGATGAGCTTCAAGACCATGGAGGCCGTCCGAAAGGGCAAGGTCAAAGCCGGCAAGGCAGGGGACTGGCCGATGTGGGTCGAGGAAATGCGAAAGCATGACGTTCCCGAGTGGTACATCGAGTCGCTTGCCAAGATCGGCTACCTCTTCCCGAAAGCGCACGCGGTCGCCTACGTCATGATGGCGTTCCGCATCGCGTGGTTCAAGGTGCACGAGCCGCTCGCGTTCTACGCGACGTTCTTCTCCATCCGCGCCAAGGCATTCGACGCTGCCGAGTGCTGCAAGGATGCCGACGCGCTGCGCCGCCGCATCCGCGAGATCGAAAACAACAAGGATGCCACCGCCGTCGAGCAGGATCTGATGACGACGCTTGAAGTTTGCTATGAGTTCTGCCTGCGTGGCTTCCACTTTGAGCCCATCGACATTTACCGGAGCGACGCGACAAAGTTCCTTGTCACGGAGAACGGACTTCTTCCGCCGTTCACGTCCGTGCGCGGCCTCGGCGAGACCGCCGCGCTCGACACCGTCGAGAAGCGAAAGGGAAAGACCTTTACATCCGTTGAAGAGTTTTCCATGTGCTGCAACAAGCTTTCGCAGACGCACATCGACCAGCTGCGCGCCCTCGGCGCGTTCGCGGGGCTGCCGGAAACGAGCCAGCTGACGCTGTTCTGATGCGTCCGGCAGCAGAAACATATGAAAAGGGACATTCTCTCATGTGAGAGAATGTCCCTTTTTTGTCGCTTCCTGGTTTGATTTTACTTGCTTATGTTACGCTTTCCCAGAAGGATTCATGCTCGCTCGTGCCGCCGTCATCCAAAAAGGCGTGGAACGCCGCGTCCGCCGCGCTGCGGCTGAAATCGCTGTAAATGCCGACGGTTGCAATGCCCTCATAGAAGCGGACGTTCTCCGCGCTGTGGCTGGGAGAAGCGTCGTAGGCGGCGGCCAGCGCCTTGGCGCGGGAGAGATCGCCGCGCGCGCCGTCCAAATCGCCGTTATTGTACTCGAGCCGCGCGAGCGCAGCGTGCGAGGCCGCGCTGATCTTATCCAGCTCGCTGACGGAATCTCCTTTTCTGAGACCTGTAAGCATCGAATGCTTCCACTGTACAATGTCGATCGCCGATCGGAGGTCTCCTCTCGCCTCAAATACGTTGGCGAAACCGTCGCACACGCGCACGAGCGAGGTGACCGCGCGCAGCAATGCCATGGAAAGATACGGCACGCCCTCCTCGCGCCGCTCCTTCACGCCCGCGAGCAGGCAGCCGATCTGGTCATCGAGCAGGCCGCAGGCATTGTTCTCCTTGAAGAGCGCGAGCGCGCGTTCCCAGTCCTCCATGTCGAGCAGCACGTTCGCCATGTCGAGCCGGAGTGACATTTCGCTGATCTCCGGGTCGCTGTTTTGTGAAAGCAGGCGAATGGCGTGTGATAGCAGGTCGAGCGAACGGCTCTGCATCTTCCTGTCCTGCCGCTTGAGACCTGCCATCTCAAAAAGCTTGGCACATTCGTAGACGACGCCGAAGGTGTTCGGGAATTTTTGCAGCGCCTTTTCCGCCTCGGCAATGCCCTCATCATAATTGTCCTCGCGGCGCAGGCGCTTCATGCGCTCGACGATGCTCTTGCGGTCGTTCGCGCGCAGCCGGTAGCCGAGCAGCGCATCGACCGAGAGGTCAAAGAAGTCGGCAAGCTCCATCAGCATTGGAATTTCCGGCAGGCTCTGCCCCTGCTCCCATTTGCTCACTGCCGCAACGGAGACGCCCATCGCTTCGGCGAGCTGTTCCTGCGTCAGCCCCTTCTGTTTGCGGTAAAAACGGATCTGGTCTGCAATACGGTTTTCCATCCTGTGCTCCTTTCGCGTGTCCTTACGGATATTTTTTTTTTTGCTGTGAGCTCAGTATAGCGCCAGAGGCGGCAAAAGGACAGTGATCGGTGGTAGAATCGGTAGAAATATTTTTTAACCGCAGGTTGAATTTGCCTGTACCAAGACGACAATAAGACCTGCCTTTCGGCAGGTCTTATTCTTTCCTTATAGACCCAGTTCCACCGCGCGGCGCAGGCGGACTTTGCCGTCGAGCGCTTCGTCGATCGTGTGGATGAGCGATTCGCGGTCGCGGTTGAGCGTACCGCCGAGGGGGAGGTAGTTCGAGGCGTGGTTCGAGCGGAAGACGCTGCCCTCCGAGTCGATATGCTCTAAGAAGAGGCGCGTTTCCGTCATCAGCTCGGTGGGGTTCATCATCTGGAACTCGCCGCGCTCGATCCAGTCGTGCAGGGGAGTGCCGGAGTAGACGCGCAGCGTGAGGAAGGCGATATAGTCCGGCTTCATGCGCGACACGGCCTTTGCCGTGTCGATGGCGTGAGCGCGCCAGTCGCCATTCGCGCCCGCCATGCCGTTGATGGCGGTGACGGAGGTGGCGATGCCCGCCTCCTTGCAGCGGATGGTGTTTACGACCGTTTCCTCCGCCGTGACGCCCTTGCAGAACTTCTCAAGCAGTGCCTCGTTGCCGCTTTCCAGGCCGATGTAGACGATGCCGAGCCCGTGCTCGCGCAGCGTGCGCAGCTCCTCGTCGGTCTTGCGCATGATGGCCTTGGTCGTGGCGTAGGCCGCGACGCGCTTGCACTTGGGGAAGTTGTCGCGGATATAGTCGAGAACGGTCAAAAGATAGTTCATCGGCAGGATCAGCGCGTCGCCGTCGGCGAGGAAGATCTTTTCGATATAACCCGCGTAGGCGCGGGACTCGGCAAGATCCGAGAGCACCTGCTCGATGGGGTTGATGGAGAACTTCTTGTCCTTATACATCGTGCAGAAGGCGCACTTGTTGTGGCTGCATCCGAGCGTGCACTGCACGATGAGGCTGCGCGCCTCGCTGGGGGGACGGTAAACGGCTCCGGAATAGTGCATACTGCCTCCTTACTGCGCCAGCTTGCCCTGGCACTTATCCATAAAGCGATCCACGGTGATGACGGCGCGCTGGTGCGTGCCCTCGCCAATGAGACCGGCGGCGTCGGTGGCGCTTGCCTTGAAGTCGATCATCTTGCCGTTTGCGGAAATGGCCGTGACCTCAACGGTGACAGTGACCTCCATGCCGACGGGGGAGGGGGAAACGTGCGCCATGTCGACCTTCGTGCCGACGGTGCTCTTGCCCTCGGGCAGCTCCTGCTGGAGGTAGGTGAAGGCGGCGTTCTCCACCATGGCGACGAGGTAGGGCGTGCCGAAGACCGGGAGGCCGCCGCTGCCGAGCGCGGCCGCGGTCATGTCCTCCGTGACGATTTTCTTGACGGTAAAAGTATCTCCGATGTTCATAAGGTTGACTCCTTTGCTTGTAATTACTTTGCGGCCTTGACCTTGATCCAGAGCCTGCTCAGCTCGCGCATGAGGATCTGGTTGTCGTGGAACATCTCGTCCTTATCGTAGCCGCTGCGCGGAAGGTAGGCGGCGTTTTCGGCGTAGAGGTCCTCGGACGTGGTCATCTCTTCAAATACTTCCGCGTTGGGAGAAGTATAACCCACCGTTTCGGTGTTGTCAAACGCGGCTTCGTAGGTGAGCATATAGTTGATAAACTCGTGGGCAAGCTTCGGGTTCTCGGCGTTTGCGGGAATGACCATCGCGTCGCACCAGATGTTCGTGCCCTGCGAGGGCATATAGAAGCTCATATCCTCGTTCTCATCGAGAATGACGGTCGCATCGCCGGAGTAGACGACGGCGATATCCTTATAGCCGTTCATCATGCTGTCGATGACCTCGTCGGTGACATAGACGGGGGACATCGTGTTGTTCATTTGCAGCAGCCACTCGTAGGCGGCGTTGATCTCGTCGGGGTCCTCGGTGTTCATCGAGTAGCCCAGCGCCTTGAAGGCCATCATGAACGAGTCGCGCTCAGAGTCGTAGATGTAGATGTGACCGGCGTAGTCGGTGTCACGCAGGATCTCCCAACCCTCGCGTTCCACGGTCTCGGGATCGACGTTCTCATGGTTGTAGACAAGGCCGACGCTGCCCCAGAAGTAGGGGATGGAGAAGGTGTTGTCGGGGTCGTAGCTCATGCCGAGCACCGCCTCATCCATGTTTTCCATGTTCGGAATGAGGCTCTTGTCGATCTTCTGGAGGTAGTCCTCCTTCATCAGGCGCTCGATCATGTAGTCCGAGGGGATGACTACATCGTAGCGGTCGCCCGCCATGAGCTTGGTGTACATCATCTCATTGGAGTCGAAGTTTTCGACGATGACGCGCACGCCGAACTGCTTTTCAAAGTCGGAGATGACATTCTCGCCGAGGTACTCGCCGGGGAGGTAGAGCTTGAGGACATTGCTGCCGTACTTCTCGATGGCCTCGGCGCTCTTGCGGCTTTGCGCGATGCCAACGCCGGCAATGCCGCCGACGATGGCAAGCACCAGCACGGCCGCAACGGCGGCGACGGCCTTGCGGTTCACGCCGCGCCCGGCGCCGTCCCTGCCGCGCTTTTCGCGCAGGATCGGCACGATGTTCACAACGCCAAGCGCCAGCGTGATGAGCAGGATCACAATGGTGGAAAGCGCGTTGATGGACGGGTTCACGCGCTTGGACATCGTATAGACGAGAATCGAGATGTTGCTCACGCCGTTGCCCGTCGTAAAGTAGGAGATGACGAAGTCATCGAAGCTCATCGTGAAGGCGATGAGCGCACCGGAGACGATGCCGGGCTTGATCTGCGGGACGATGACCTTCGTGAGCGCCTGGAAGGGCGTTGCGCCGAGATCCATCGCCGCGTCGATGAGGTTGGGGTCAAGCGAGCGGAGCTTGGGCGTGACGGAGAGCATCACATAGGGGATGCAGAACATGATGTGCGCAAGCAGAAGCGTGCCGAAGCCCTTTTTGACGGAGAGCACGCTGAAGAACATCAAAAGCGAGATGGCTGTGACGATATCGGGGTTCATCACGGGCAGGTCGTTGATGCGCTCGACCATCTTCTGCACAACCTTGCGGGATTTAGAAAGGCCGATGGCCGTGATCGTGCCGACGACTGTCGCGACGACCGTCGCGATGACGGCGATGATGACCGTGTAGAGCACAGCCTCCATCATCGTCGAGTCTGCGAACATCTTTTCATACCAGCGCAGCGAGAAGCCGCTGAACTTGGTGAGCGAGCGGGAATCGTTGAAGGAAAAAACGATGATATAGAGGATGGGGAGGTAGAAGAAGAGCATCGTGAGGATCAGGATGATCTTCGAGGCAGCAGAGTGCTTCTTTTTCATGCGCTTCTCACTCCTTTCCCTGCGAGGCGACCTGCACGTCCGCCTTGCGCGTGAGCCACATCGAGATCATGATGATGACCGCCATGATGAGCGAGATGGCAGAGCCGAAGTTCCAGTCGCCGGAGGTGAGGAACTGGGATTCGATGATGTTGCCGACGAGGACATACTGTCCGCCGCCGAGGAGCTTGGGGATGAAGAAGCTCGACACCGCAGGGAGGAAGACGAGCGTGATGCCCGAGATGACGCCGGGGAGCGAGAGCGGCAGCGTGACGCGCAGGAAGGACTGCACCGGCGTTGCGCCGAGGTCGTTCGCCGCCTCGAGCAGGCTCTTGTCCATCTTGTCAAGGGAGGTGTGGATCTGTAAGATCATGAAGGGGATGAAGTTATAGACCATGCCGAGGATGACGGCAAAGCTCGTGTGGATCATCGAAGCAGGGCCGATGCCAAACCACGAGAGAATGGTGTTGAGCACGCCCTCATCCTGCAAAATGCCCATCCATGCATAGGTGCGCACGAGCATATTGACCCATGTGGGCATGGTGATGAGCAGGATCAGGATGGTGCTGCTGCGGCTGCTGCGCTGAGCGATGACATAGGCGATGGGATAGCCCAGCGCAATGCAGATGAGCGTTGTGATCACGGCGATATAGAGAGATCTCAGCAGCACGTCCATAAAGACCTTGTCCGTGACGAAACGGGCAAAGTTTTCAAAGGTGAACTGGAATGTGAGCACGGAGTTTCCGGAGGTCGTGAACGCATAGAGCACGATGAGCAGCATCGGCGCGACCACGATCGCAAGGATCCATGCGATGTAGGGATAAGTCATGGAACGAAAGTGCTTCACCACTGGCCCTCCTTTTTCATCACGTGGATGTCCTCGGGACGGAAGACAAGACCGACCTGCTCGCCCTCTTCATAGGCGTGGGTAGTGGAGACCTTGTACTCGTAGCCCTCGGTGGAGAAGGTCACATCGTAGACGCCCGGGGTGATGTTCTCGGGGTCGAAGTCGTACTTGACGTCGGTGATCTCGACCTGCTCGCCGTCCTCGAGGGACCATGCCGAGGCGCTGGCCCAGGTCTCGAGGTCGGTGTCGAGGGCGATGCTCTCCTGAATATCCTCGACCTTTTTGAAGAAGTTCATCGCGTAGATCTCTTCCTGATAGACCTTGCTCTCGACGCGGTTCTCGGCGACAACGAGGACCTTGACGGTGATGCTCGTTTCGTTCGCGGTAGAGAAGGTGACGGTGTAGTTGCCGGTCTCGGGCTTGATGTCGTACTCAACAGTCTTGATGGAGATAGGCTCTTCGGTCTCGGCGTCCCACGCCTCGGCAGAGGCAAGGGCGACGATCTTGGCCTCGTCGAGCTCCTCGACGTCCTCCACGTCCAGAAGGAAGGCGTTCGCACTGATCTTCTCGCCCTTTTCCTCATTGAAAACGGGGCGATCCTGCGAGACCTGCATCTTGACGGTGATGGACGTACCGACGCGCGTTTCAACCACGGTTTCATAGTGCATGCCCTTGAAGAGCTGGGACTTGACCGTGCCCTTGAGCATACCCTCGGCACGGGGGACAATATCGAGGTGTTCGGGACGGATGACGACGTCGACCTTTTCGTTCTTATTGAAGCCGCGGGCACGGCAGGCGAACTTCTTGTCCTCGAACATGATGCGGTCGTCTTCAAGCATCACGCCGTCGATGATGTTCGTCTCGCCGATGAACTTGGCGACGAATTCGTTGACGGGGTTGCGGTAGATCTCCGTCGGCGTGCCGATCTGCTGGATCTCGCCCGCGTTCATCACGACGATTTTATCCGACATCGTCAGCGCCTCTTCCTGATCGTGCGTGACGAAGATGAAGGTGATGCCGACCTCCTGCTGGATGTACTTGAGCTCCTGCTGCATCTCCTTGCGCAGCTTTAAGTCGAGCGCGCCGAGCGGCTCGTCGAGCAGCAGCACGCTCGGCTCGTTGACGAGCGCGCGGGCGATGGCGATGCGCTGCTGCTGGCCGCCGGAAAGCTCGGTCACGTTGCGGTGAGCATAGTCCTCAAGGCTCACAAGGCGCAGCATACGCATGACCTTCTGCTCGATAACGTCCTTCGGCTCTTTCTTGAGCGTCAGGCCGAAGGCGATGTTGTCGTAAACGTCCATGTGGGGGAAAAGGGCGTACTTCTGGAAGACGGTGTTGATCTCGCGCTTGTAGGGCGGGACACTGACGATGTCCTCACCGTCGAAGAGGACCTTGCCCTCGCTCGGCTGCAAAAAGCCGCCGAGGATGCGCAAAAGCGTCGTCTTGCCGCAGCCCGAGGGGCCGAGCAGCGTGACGAACTCGTTTTCGTAAATGTCAAGAGAGACGCCCTTGAGGACGACCTGTCCGTCCTCAAAGCTCTTGACGATGTTCTTGAATTGGATAAGCTTCTTCTTTTCTTCAGCCATGTTCCGATATCCTCACTTAAATCATGATGTAGTAATTTAGAAAAGCGGGGGTGTGCAGACCCAGAGGACGCGCGCGGCGGTCTTGCGCTCGTTTTTGAGGCAGTGGAAGGTCTTGCCGTGGAGATAGAACGTCTCGCCCCGGCGAACGACGCTTCGCTCGCCGTCGCATTCCAAAATGACGCTGCCGTCGAGCACATAACCGAATTCCTCGCCGTTGTGCGGCTCGACCTCAAACGATTCGCCGCCCGTGGGAAGCTCGATCAAAATCGGTTCCATCTGGTTTTTCTGCGTGTTGGGAACGATCCAGTTGACGGTGCAGCTTTCGCGCTCATCGACAAAAAAGTCCTCCGCGCGGAAGACAAACTGGTCGTTTTTATCCTCCTGAAAAAATTCCGAGAGATTGGTGCCGAGGGCCTCGAGGATATCGCTGAGCGAATCGATCGAGGGGGAGGTGAGGTCGCGCTCTAACTGGGACAAAAACCCCTTTGTAAGCTCGCTTCGGCTGGCAAGCTCCTCCAGAGTCAGTCCCTGTCGCGTTCGCAGCTGTTTGATCTTATTGCCGATGTCCATGCACACGCCTCCTCGTTTGATATACTAAACTTTTGGTCAGTTTTTGCTAAACCGAAATCATTATACACACAGCGTGCAAAATTGCAAGAGTATATTTAACAAAAAGTTCAATATTTTGAACTTCTGTAAAATAGGAAAACGGAGGGCCATGCGATGGCCCTCCGCTTGTGGGGTTTAACCAAAGTATTTCTTTCGAAACGGCACTTCGTCCACCTGGAATTCCCGCCCGCGCAGGTATTCGAGAATGCCAGCGTCGGTGGGGAAGTCAAAACGCAGGCGATAGGAGTAGAGTGCCTGCTGCGTTTCGCCGTATTTGCGGTTCACGCTGCCAATGCCGTACTTGCCGTCGCCAAGCAGGGGATGGCCGAGGTCTGCCATGCTCGCGCGGATCTGATGCGTGCGCCCGGTGAGGAGCTCGACCTCCAGAAGCGATAGCTCGCCGCGCGTTTGCAGCGTCTCGTACAGCGTGACCGCGCTGCGGCCCTCGGGCACGGGGCGGTGATAGACGCGCACGGTGTTGCTCTTCTCGTCCTTTCGGAGAAAGCACTCGATCCTGCCCTTCGGCGGCTCGACGCGGCCGAGGGTGATACATAAATAATACTTTGCGATCTCGCGCTCGCGGATCTTGTCGTTCAGGATGCGCAGCGCTTCGGCGTTTTTTGCCGCGATGACGATGCCGCCGGTGTTGCGGTCGATGCGGTTGCAGAGGGCGGGGGTGAAGGCGTTCTCCTCGCGCGGACGCCACTCGCGCTTTTGATAAAGGTAGGCGAGCATGTGGTTGACGAGCGTGTTGACCTTCTCGTGCTCGTCGGCGTGGACGACCTGACCTGCGGGCTTGTCGAGCAGCATGATGTTTTCGTCTTCATAGACGATCTTGAGCCGCGGCGTCGTGATCGTGAGGTAGACGTTTTCCTCACTTGGCGTTTCGAAGAACTCATCGTTGATGTAGCACTGCAAAACATCGCCCGCGCGGAGCTTCTGGTCGCGCTGGGCGCGCGCGCCGTTGATCTTGATGCGCTTTAAGCGGATGTACTTCTGTGCAAGCGAGGCGGGAAGCAGGGGGACGGCCTTGCCGAGAAAACGGTCGAGCCGCTGATTTTCGTCATTTTTTCCGATGTGAAATTCCCGCATGGGCGGCACCTCCGCTTGCGCTGCGCGCGTTTTTCTGCTATTGTAAAGGTCAGGATGGGAAAAGTAAAGGGATAATTTTCATCCGATCGGGGACGGAACGCAAAATTTTCACGGGAAAATGCAAAAAATGTTTGACAAGCGGGAAAACGTCCTCTATAATATCACTCGTGTCATTGCGAGGTGTAGCATGGTTTTAG
>ENA-UOJC01003895-UOJC01003895.1-human-gut-metagenome-genome-assembly--contig:-C104-NODE-3895-length-13352-cov-11.261187_pt1 | contig 13352 bp, 10 predicted proteins | sample MGYA00242339_ERZ723886 | MGnify/ENA metagenome assembly ERZ723886 | reverse complement strand
GAACAGTTAATTTTAAGCTTGGAGAATTGTTTTGTGGACCAGGCGGTATTGCATATGGTGCACTTCATGCGCAGAGTGATGATGGAAAATTAAAAATCACTCATGCCTGGGCCAATGATTTTGATAGGGACACCTGTGATACCTATATTAAAAATATCTGCCCGGATACACCAGAATCAGTGTACTGTATGGATGTACGGAAGCTGGATATTAAGTCTCTAGGGCAGATTGACGCTTTTGCCTATGGTTTCCCCTGCAACTCATTTTCGAATGTAGGCGAACACAAAGGACTGGCGAATGAAAAGTTTGGACAGCTATACTGGTATGGTATTGAAGTTTTAAAAACATACAAACCAAAATGGTTTATTGCGGAAAATGTAAGCGGTATTAGAAGCGCCGGATCCGGTGATTTTAAAATTATTTTAAATGATATGCGCGAATCTGGGTACAAATTAACGGTCAATCTGTATAAGGCGGAACAGTATGGTATTCCTCAAACTCGTCACAGGGTGATTATTGTTGGAATACGGAACGATTTAGATGTGGATTTCCATGTTCCGGATCCGTCAATTTATGCACATATTGATATTTCTGCAGAAAAGGCACTATCCGATATCCCAAAGAATGCTCCTAACAATGAGATTAGGAAAATCGCGGACAAGGTACAGCGGAGGCTGTCTTATATCAAACCTGGAGAAAACGTATGGCAGGCTGAGGACGCCGGGCGTTTGCCGGATGAATTGAAAATTCATACTAAAACCAGAATCAGCCAGATTTACAGAAAACTGGACCCGGGAAAACCTGCGTATACGGTGACGGCTGCTGGTGGAGGCGGTACTTTTATGTATCACTGGACGGATAGAGAGCTGACTAATCGTGAAAGGGCAAGAATCCAGACGTTTCCGGATACCTATGAGTTTGTTGGAAAATATTCATCTGTCAGGAAGCAGATTGGAATGGCGGTGCCGTGCAGGTTGGCTCAGATTGTAGTTACCGCTGTTCTGAATAGTTTTGCTGGAATTGATTATCCATGGGTTGAACCGAATTTAAAAGAGTAATTATTACTGTGAGGGATTGAATATGCTGAATTACTGGTGGGTGACAAGACCTAAAAGAAGGCTGGATAGTATACCGGAAGTTTTGGCGGCTTTTGCAGATATCTCTTTGAACCAGGAGTGGCAGGGGCAGCGGGGAACACAGCTTAAATATGAAGAAGCCCTTGAAAAGGCAGGATTGAAAAGGGTTGGCATTCGGCGTGATCAAAGCGGATCAGGGGCACGTACATATCAGGCGTGGCTGGAATCACTGGGACTTATTTTTCATCAGGATAAAACCAAGCAGATTAAACTGACATTGGCAGGGGAGGCTATTATGGATGGTGACTCTCCTGTGGATATACTTAAATGGCAGGTTCTGAAGTACCAGTTTCCATCCTCATTTTCATTAAGCAGAGGCGTTCAGGTCAATCGGCGGTTTAAGATTCATCCTTTTATATTCCTGCTGCGCCTTTTAAGTGATAGCAGGGTTGAATATTTAACGCAGGAAGAAATTGCCAAAATTGTTATTGAGGAAGCGGATAGTGAAACTGATAAATGTTATGAATATATTGTTAAGAGAATAATAGATTTCAGAAGTTATGGCAATGACTGCCTGGCACCTTATTTTTTCGAATCTTATAAGCCTTCCAAAGGCAGGATTAACAGTGATCATCCATTTCAGTATCTTAATGATATTGCCAATACATTCATTAACTGGATAGAGTACACACAGCTTGCCAAAAGAAATGAAAAGAAGCAGCTGGTGATTTTGGATGATAAACGGAATGAAGTAAGAAATATTTTATCAATGAAGATTCCTTTCATTGAACGGCCGGAGGAACATGAATTTTTTCAGAGAAAATATGGACTTGATCCTAAGCATCGAAAAGATACAAGAAATCTTGAAAAGACTAAGACTATAACGGAAAAAATCATAGCGGAAATGAAAATCAAACAGGCCTATATTCGCATTGCCATGAAAAAACCAATCCTTGGCGTTACGCCAGAGCTTATAGGGGAAATTTCTGATAGTACAGGAATTGTTGACTCTTTAGTAGAGGATATTATCCAAAAAAACTATCCCCATGGTTCTATTGGTGCTTTTATGGCGTCCTATTTCGAGATGGCCTTTAAAGGTACAGAGGAAGCTGTTGATTTTGAAAAAGCCACCACAGACCTTTTTAAGGATGTGTTTGGCTATAAGGCTATCCATTTAGGACAGACGGGAAGCAAGTCTGCTCCGGACATTTTACTGATTTCTGATTCAGAAGGATATCAGTCCATTATTGATAATAAGGCATACAGCAGATATAGCATTACAGGGGACCACCATAACAGGATGGTACATAATTATCTGGCTAAGATTAGCACGTACAGCTCCTGTAAATACCCTATAGGATACTTTTCGTATATTGCCGGAGGCTTTGCCAAGACGATTGATAAACAGATTCAGGACGAAGTAGAGGAATCTGGTATTCATGGGTCCGGTATTACTGTTTCCAATTTTATAAAGATGGTTGAAAATCAGACAACTGGTAAAAAAATATATAGTCATGCCGAACTTAGAAGAGTTTTTGGTGTCGATAGACAGATAAGACTGTCAGATATCAGCGGCGGTATATCTCCTTATACACATGATGAGCCGGCATATAATCATCGTCATGCTGCTGATCATACAATCAAGTACGGAGATCATTAATGGACGATATGACTCCTGCCCAGCGGCATCGCAATATGCAGCATATCCGGTCCAAAGATACGCAGATTGAGGTAATTCTGCGCAAGGCTTTATGGCACGCAGGAATCAGGTACCGAAAGTATTATGATACTCTGCCCGGAAAGCCTGATATCGTGATAACGAAATACAAGATTGCTATATTCTGCGACGGAGAATTTTTTCACGGGAAAAATTGGAATACTCTAAAAGAAAAATTAAAAAACAGCACCAACAGCGGGTACTGGTTGAAGAAAATTGACCGTAACATTCATCGGGATATGGAAGTTACCCACGAAATTGAAAGCATGGGATGGACAGTGCTTCGCTTTTGGGGGAAGGATATTAAGAGTCATCCTGAGAACTGTGTGAGAGAAGTACAGGATGTAATCTCTGATAAGAGTAAAAAGCAAATGTAGTATGGAACCCTTTGCGGAATGTCTGAATTTTTATAGGCAGGTGCGGAAGATTCAATCTGCCTGATACAATGAAAACCGGAGGCCCTTATATGCTGGACTGCGATTATGAGCATGATGCACCTTATGCATCTTCACTGGTACAATCCCTTCGCGCGTTTGGGTATGATATCAAGACTGCGGCTGCAGATTTGATTGATAATAGTCTTACCGCAGGAGCCGAGAAAATCTGGATTGTTTTTGATTGGAATAATGGAAAACCCTGGATTGCTGTTGAGGATGACGGCTGTGGGATGTCTGAGCAGGAACTTGTGGAAGCTATGCGCCCTGGAAGCAAGAATCCGGAAGATGATAGGGAAAGTAATGATTTAGGACGGTTTGGCCTTGGTCTCAAGACAGCATCTTTTTCTCAGTGCAGAAAGTTCACTGTAGGCTCCAAAAAGCAGAATGGTGATTTATATGAGCGATGCTGGGATCTGGATATTATTTCACAGATGAATGACTGGATTCTTTTAAAGAAGGGGTCGGATACGGCTGACCGGGTTATAGGGCAATTCTTTTCCAATATCAGCCATGGTACAGTTGTGGTCTGGGAAAATTTAGATCGGATTATTCCAGATGAACATATTAATGATGAGGATTATCAGCATGCATTTATCCGCTATGCAGAGGAAGTAAAGAGTCATATTGCTGAAGTATTTTCAGATTTTATGCTGGGCATTCCCGGAAAGCATAAAGTACAGATGTTTATAAATAAAAATTTGATAGAGCCCTGGGATCCGTTTATGACAGGGCAGCACCCTGGCGGTGAACAGCAGCCGAAAGAGGATTTCTTCATCAAAGGTCATGAGGTGACGGTCTGCCCTTATATTCTGCCCCATCGAAGCAAGCTTACTGCTGATGATTATGAGAAGTATGCCGGTGAAAAAGGATGGACAGCCCAGCAGGGGTTTTATCTCTTCAGAAATCATCGCATGATTGTATCGGGAAACTGGCTTCTTCCGGGAATGCAGAAAAAGGAACAGTACAAGCTGGCTAGAATCAGAATAGATATAGATAATGGACAGGATAAAGAATGGGGAATTGATGTAAAAAAGTCTATCGCAGTTCCTCCGGTTTCTAAACAGGATGAGCTTAGAAGGATTGCTATAGCGACCCAAAGGCTCTCAGCCCAGGTATTCAGACACCGTGGAAAGAAAATTACTAGAACAAGCAGGAAGGATAAGACCTATTTCTGGCACCAGCGCATTCGTGATGGGAAAATCGGATATGAAATTAACCGAAATCATCCTTTTGTCAAAAGGTTGATAAATTCAGAAATGAAGCAGGAAGTTCAGCAGCTTCTAAGGATGCTGGAGGAAACAATACCGGTGCCGGCCATTATTTCTGACTATTCGGAAAACACAGACCAGATGCTGACACCATTTGAAGGTACTGCTATTGCAGATCTGCATAGTGCTATGGAGGCTGTATACGAAACCGTAACAGCCGGTGGTATGTCTCAGGATGAGGCAATCGCTTACATCGCTTCCACGGAACCATTTATGTACAAACCTGATATGGTGGAACTGTTTAAAGAAGAAAAGGAGAATTCCCATGAACAGTCTGTATGATGCTTTATACAGCGCTCTCGTTGATATAGCGCAGGCTGCAGATAAGCCGGATGCTAAACTTTTAGAAGACCAGCTGCATAAGTTGAAAGATGTCTTTTGCAATCTTCCTTCATATGCTGGGCAGACAGTGAATGATGAAAAGCTTCTACGCGATGTTCTTGAAGCGGTTGCCACCTATGGCGGCATCACTACATCCCTTAAAGATGAACGAGACCATGAGGCATGGCTTTCCAGTGAAAGGGCAGACATATCTTGGAATTATTGGAAGCGGTATACTCTTTACCTAAAAAAACAGGAAAAATTTCCACCTGCCGTTATCAGCAGCATCGATAAATCGACGGATACTATCCTTAGCTTGATGGAAAGTCCAAAACGTCAGGGTGATTGGGACCGCAGGGGCATGGTTGTCGGTAATATCCAGTCAGGGAAAACAAGCAATTACGTTGGCTTGATCTGCAAGGCAGTAGATGCGGGTTATAAAGTGATTATCGTACTTGCGGGCTTGAATAACGACTTAAGAAGCCAGACCCAAAAACGTATAGATAAAGGATTCTTAGGAAGAGATACATCCAAGTCCAGAAATCATGATCGAAGAACAACTATTTTTGGCGCTGGACGTTTTTCTTCTCGTGGGCTTCAACCCGTAACGGCAGTAACAAGCAGCGAGGCGAATGGTGATTACAGGAAGTCTGTACATTCTACGGTAACCATCACTCCTGGTGGGGATCCGGTTATTGCTGTAGTTAAGAAAAATGTAACTCCGCTTAAAAATCTGTTTGACTGGTTTGCCAATATCAGTCAATCTGGAAGAATTTCAAATGTGCCGCTTCTGCTTATTGATGATGAAGCAGATAATGCATCTATTGATACAAAAGCAGCCAAACGAATGGGAATGAGTGAAGAGGATATTAAAGAACAGGATCCCTCTCGGGTTAATGGCTGGATACGAAAAATTCTTAACTGTTTCTCGCAGAGTGTATATGTGGGCTATACCGCAACTCCCTTTGCCAATATTTTCATTTATCCAGATGATGGCAGCCGGGACGGCAGTGAATATGGGGAAGACTTATATCCACGAAGCTTCATTGTAAATCTTCATGCGCCTTCTAACTATATTGGACCGGAGAAAGTCTTTGGATTGGATGATGACAGGACTTCTGGAACAACGGAACAGGAACCGCTTCCATTGATAAGGCTCATCAGTGATTATGAGAAAATTTTCCCAGTGAAACATAAGTCTACCTTAAAAGTCCATGAAATTCCAGATTCTATGAAACAGGCGATTTATGCATTCATATTATCCTGTGCGATTCGGGATGCAAGAGGGCAGGGGCACAAACATAAGTCTATGCTTATTCATGTTACCCGCTATGTGGATGTCCAGGAACAGCTTGTCAGCATTATTGACTCCCTAATTCGGGATATTAAAGCTGAGTTGGATATGAAAACCGGCCCGCAGTATGAAAAACTGATTCGCAGTCTTAAGACATTATGGGACACAGATTTTGTAGAGACAACTCGCAGAGTGAAAGACGCCATTGATGATAATGAGATTATTCCGCTGACTTGGGATGAGATTGAACCATTATTATTTTCAAGTGCTTCCAAAATTGAAGTCAAAGCTGTAAATGGAAGGGCGGCAGATGGCGGACTTGATTACGATAGTCATAATAAAGGAATGAGCGTTATTGCTGTGGGCGGAGACAAGCTGTCCCGTGGGCTGACGCTGGAAGGCCTTTCCGTGAGCTACTATACTCGCACTTCAAAAATGTATGATACCCTGCTTCAGATGGGCAGATGGTTTGGATTTAGGAACGGTTATGCAGATGTGTGCCGTTTGTATACAAGCCGTGTATTGACTAAATGGTACAGGCATATCGCGCTTGTGAATAAAGAATTCCGGCAGGAACTGGATGATATGGCTTCCATTGGTGCGTCGCCGGAAAATTATGGGCTAAAGGTAAGAACGCATCCCGATGGGATGATTGTCACCGCTTTGAACAAAATGCGGAATTCTGATACTCGAAAAGTGACTTATTCCGGCCATCTGGTGCAGATTACTAAGTATTATCGGAAAAGTGATGTAAATCAGCGGAATGTTGATTTTTTAAGTACATGGGCGGCATCCCTTGGAAAGCCCGGAATGAATGGGAGAGGGGCACCGGGGTCATATATCTGGAAAAATGTTTCATCTGCCAGAATTATGGATTTTTTGGAGAATATCAAGGTTCACCCAGAATGCTCTTATGCCTCTTCCCATATACTGATCCAGTATATATTGAGCCAAAACGCAGAAAAAGAACTGACGGATTGGACGGTTGTACTGATTTCAGTGAAGGATCCAAGCAGCTATCAGCACAGCCTTATGATTGGCGGGCTTCCGGTTAATGTAAGCTGGCGTCGGAATGCCAGTCATGATGAGTTTGAAGATGAGAATAATGTTTCACTAGTAAATAACAATCTGATTACACCAAGCCATCAGTCTATTGATCTGGATGATCGGCAGTATCAAGAAGCGCTTCGGGAAACAAGGGAAGAATTCAGTCAGAATGGACACGGGCCTAAAGCAAAGGAACCGCAGGAACCTTCTGGACCGGTTATTAGGAGAATTAGAGATAGCAGAAAGGGCCTTCTCTTGGTTTATGTATTTAAGTCTGGGGAAGTTTCCGAAACAAAGAAGCCGATAAAAATATATCCTGATACCTATGTTGGCTATGCAATTAGTTTTCCTGACAGTCCCACTGCCACGCAGGTAGAGTATAAAGTGGACGAGGTGTATCGTGAAAACATTGCCAGGGACGAAGGTGAGGATGATGGGACTTATTGACAGATGGCACCGGCTGGAGGAGGCCGATGTCGCAAATCAGGGGCTTAAAAGTCTTGTTTACAGCAGCCTCCTTTATCGTACCTATATTGGCAGTATTCATGGCCTGCGGTGCCTTTACATTGAGATTCCAAAATCGTTGGGAAATCGGTTTGAGGATGTGCCGTCCTATGAGGGGTTAGCAATTACGGTAACTGAAACGTCCTATGAACAGGATGGATGCACCAGTCTTATACTGACTTCCGGATCTGTGGAGCAGAACGATGAGTTTGCTGTTATTGCTGAAGATATTTTAGCGTCATTAACAGGAATTGAGGAAGCAGAGGCCTATGTACGTTCTATTTCTCAAAAGATAAATGACTGGGCAGTTTTTTTCAAGAGAAGAAAGACGAACGTCCTGAGCCGCAGTGAAGAGATTGGATTGTTTGGTGAGCTGTTGTTTATTCGGAATCAGTTTGAAGCAGGAGTGCAGGATGCCGATGTATGGTGGAATGGCCCTCGAAAAACGGCTCAGGATTTTCAAACAAAAAAATTGGCAGTTGAAATCAAAACGACAACGGCCAATGAAATTGCAGAAGTACATATTTCCGGTGTCGGACAGCTGAGCCTGGACGATGAATATGCCGGTGGAAATCTGTATCTGATTGTTTACCGGCTTGTAGTGGATGACCTGTATGGGCTATCCCTGCCGGAATTAATCAGGCAGATTGTTGAAAGAATACCAGAGAAACGGCGGCCCCTGTTTTGTGCCAAATTGGGATGCATTGGCTTCTTTGAGGAACAGTCGGACAAATACAAGGGAAAATATTCATCTGCAGAATGCAGGGTGTACCATGTGAAGGACGGATTCCCCAGAATAACCAGAGACGTTGTTCCGGCGGCCATACTTAAAGCTGAATACATACTGAACCTCAATGCTTGTGAAGCGTATCGGGCGGATTTCAATTCTGTTATTGATTCTTTAAAAGGATAACGTTATGGAACGGACTAAAGAACTTGAAAAGTTTTACCAGAATCTGAGCCAGGAAATTATTAATAAGGCTGCTATTGAAGAAGAAGGGCAGTATAGAGAATCTATATTCACGCAGATTTATATTGATTATCTATGCGAATGGGACGAACTGGAAGACGGAAATCTCAGCTACTATGAAGGCCGTGGAGTAAAAATCAATGGATTCAGTCTTTCGGAAGATGAAACTTCCATAGTGCTGTTTGTTTCTCTTTATAAGAACAGCCCGGACATGTTTAGTGTGCCGCCTTCAGAGGCTGTTGCGATGCTCAACAGGGTAAAACAGTTTTATCTCAAGGCAAGAAAAGGACTTTATACGGATATTGAAGAAGCACTGGAAGGGTATGATATTGCTAAAACGATTTATGATTTTAAGGATAAAATTACTTCTGTTAAGCTTCTTTTGTTTACCAATGGTACGATACGGGCTACTGTGCTCCCTGTCGTTGTCAGCGAAGGTATCAGCTTTGTTTCTGCTGTCTGGGATTTGGAGAGAGTTTATAGAATCAGTACTTCTGGTAATGCGAGGGAAAAGATCGATTTTAATTTAAAGGAAATAGCCGGTAAGGATTTGGACTGTATCAAAGTTGAAATTCCTGATGTTTATCGGGCAGACAAAAGTGGAGAAAAGAATCATAGTGGAGGTTATACTTCCTATTTAACTGTATTTCCCGGTGATGTGCTGTATAAGATTTATGAAAAGTACAGCTCTCGTCTTCTTGAAAAAAATGTCCGTGCTTTTCTTCAGGTAAGAGGAAGTGTCAACAAAGGGATTAGAGACACAATCCTGCAGATTCCGGAAATGTTTTTGGCATACAATAATGGTATTTCAGCCACTGCGGAAAGTGTATCTGTTTCAAATATACATGGAAACATCTGCACGATTACAGCATTGAAAGATTTCCAAATAGTAAATGGCGGACAAACAACGGCGTCCATCTTTAATGCATGCCTGAAGGACAAGACCCCTCTCAGCAAGATTTTTGTACAAGCTAAAATTACCGTAGTTAATGACCAGAATGAAATGGAAAAAGTGGTGCCACAGATTTCTAAATGCGCCAATACACAGAATAAGGTGCAGCTGGCAGATTTTTCCGCGAATGATGGATATCACCAGGCAATCGAGAAACTTTCAAGAACCGTATGGGCCCCTGCCAAAACAGGCGGGGAGCAGCAGACAAAATGGTTTTACGAACGGGCCCGCGGACAATATAATGACACTAGAGCCAGGGAGAAAAATAAGAAATACTTTGACTCCATTTATCCCAAAGCTCAGTACTTTGATAAGCTGGAACTTGCCCGCTATGAAAATGTATGGGATATGCTTCCGTATATTGCAAGTAAAGGGGGACAGACCAGTTTTAGAGAATTTACGGTCCGCATGCAGAAAAAGATGACCCGGTTTATTCCCGGACAGGCTTATTATCAGGAGCTTATCGCAAAGGCTATCCTTTACAGGGAAACCAAATCCATTATCAGAGAGATGAAGCTGAAGGGGTATTGGGCAAATGTTGCCGATTATACCTTTGCTTATTTAAGCTATAAATCATCACAGCGGATTAATCTTGCGAAAATCTGGAAAAACCAGGGCATATCTGACTCTCTCAAAAGAAATATAGAAATGACGGCAGATGCAGTACATAGATACATTATTGAGTCAGCTAATGGGCAGAATGTTACACAGTGGTGTAAAAAAGAAGCATGCTGGACTGGCCTTAAACAGCTTGAGATTAATGGCTCGAAAATTTCAGAGAACGATTTAACAAGCACTGCCGGCGCAATTACTAAGTCAATCTCTGTGTCCCGAGAAGGTAAAAAAGTGGCAGAAGCTCCATCGGAAGAAGAAATGCTGATAGCCGATATCAAACGTGTTGACAGCAGTACTTGGGCCGCTATTGCAAGTTGGGGGAAAGAAAGCGGGGAACTTCCCGCATTTCAGTGCAGTATTGCGGTTAACCTTGGCAGATACAAGAGAGGGGATAATAAACCATCTTGGAGACAGGCCAGACAGGGAATTAAGATTCTAAATACAGCTCACAAATATGGATTTTCATCAGATCCCTTGATCAAAGAACTCATCAAAAAGTATGAGGATATAATAAAAGGATAACCTTTCTAATCCAGCGGCGCATAGTCTTCCGCAAAGTCCTGATAGGCCTTTTCCCTGGCATGGTATTCCGTTTTCTCAATCATATCCGGCTCTGTATGCAGAACGTGAAGCAGAATATCTTTCACTGCCTCTGCCTGGTCGGAAGAACTGGACCACTGATCCTTTGCCCAGGTTTCTTCAAAATGAGACCATACGTAGATACGTCTGTAATAGGCCACGTTGTATGTGTATGTGTGAAGCCGTTTTATGACTGCCTGTCGGATGTTTTCCAGGTCCATTTTCTTCTCCTTTTATAGGACAAACATTTGATTTGCTTCTCACATTATACTACAAAAATGTATTAACCATCAACAGAAGATGTTGGATTTTGGGAGTGACATGATGGATACGTTTATCAAGCAGCTGTTTCAAACCCTGAGAGAGAACGATTCCCATATTTCAGAATCTGCCCTGGCCAGAAAGCTGGGGCTTCTGCAGTACTCCCTGAACCGCTCTGTTTCCACTGGAAGTGTGAAGCTCTCTGTTTTTCTAAGGGCTTTAAGTCTCATGGGTTATACTCTGGAAATCAGAAAAGAGTGGAAAACCGTAGTTTCCATCCGGCCCGATGATTACTCACCGGCGGAGAGGGATAAGCGTAAGGATTAGTATCTTGTAGCCGGTAGCTTGTATCTAGAGGAACCAGAAACTAGCAACCAGCTACTAGAAACTAGCCACCGCGCCGACCGGCGCCACCAGCCACCAGCCGCTCCGCTGTCATTTCGACCGCAGCACAGTGGAGTGGAGAAATCTCACTGCTCAATGGTGCAGGCCGCATTACGGTGGGAGATCTCTCGGCTCAGAGCTACAATAGAGCTCTGATACTTTTTTCCTCATACCGGTTCAGAGCTCCGCTCGAGATGACGTGTGAGGCGGCGCGGCCGGGACCGAAATCGAGTGCGGAGGATGTGGCCTGTAGCTTGTTCCTGGCTACTAGTTCCTAGCTACCAGCTACATGCTGCTAGTTACAAGTTTCATCGAAGGAGGCAGAAAATGATAGCTGACAGGGCAAAGGCCATGATGGCTGCAGGTGGAGATTTTCCGGAGCTGGAGGCGCGGGGCGCTTATTCCGGGGAGCGGAAGAGTCTGCCGGAGCGGCGGATTACTTTCCATTTCTACACGGAAAGGGATGATGAATTTCTCGATTTCGGCTCGTTCTGCATGAAATGTGGAGGCAGGCCGTTGGTAGAAGGAGCCCTTGATTTCTATCCCTGGCATCTTCTGGGGGTGGCGGCTTTTTTCTATACCGTGGATAAAAAGGGCGGTGCGGAGCTCTTATTTTATGATCCCGGCTGCTGGTGCGATGTGGTCTATCTGGAGCCGGTGGCGGGCACGAGGAAGATGGTGCTGACGGTACGAAAAAACAGGGATCACGATAATCCTGAAGAGAATGTGTGTCCCCTGAAGTTCCGCTGCCTGGTGGATAGGGAGATATTCCTGCATAATTTCTGGAAAGCTCTTTCTAAAAAGGTGAGTGATCGGTCACTGGAGAAATGGATGGTCCTGCGGGTGAACAATGTTTTTGATAAAGGGCTGGACAGGGGGGAGAAGCTGGCTCAGGTAAGAAAGGCGGAGGAAACGGCGGCCGGCGTGGAGTATTATGAAGATGTCTATGGCCAGCGGGAAGTTTATGAAGAAAATTATGAGGACCTGGATGCGCTGGCAGCTGTGCTCCGGGAGGTCAATATCATCCGCCAGGATCCCTGGGCGGTGGGGGAGCCCCTGCCGGTGAGGAAACTGGAGGAGTTTCTGAGTTAATGAGCTGGTGGGCGAGCAGCCCTATGGCGGCTGGGATCGAAGATCGAGGGGCGCCTGACGGCGCAGTGGCTGGTGGCTGGTAACGTAACCAGATGCTAGGCACAAAACGCTGGTTACACTTACCCGAACCTTCCCCCATACTAGCTCTCAATCCCATTCTATTGTATAATGATAAGCGTATTCGCCCCATGGGTATTATAAAGAAATGGAGTTTTCTATGAGCAACGTGAATAAGAAGTGCCGTGTCCATTATGAGGGCACGTTTAATGATGGAACGAAGTTTGATTCTTCCTATGACCGGGGAGAGCCGCTGGAGTTTGTGTGCGGCGCCGGCCAGATGATCAAGGGCTTTGATGAAGCAGTGAAGGATATGGCAGTGGGGGAAATCAAGAATATCCACCTCATGCCGGAGGAAGCGTACGGTATGCCGGATGAACGGAACATTCTGACTATCAATATGGATCAGATGCCCGGATCTTCAGAGCTCCCGGTGGGGGCGCGGGTGGTGCTGACGGATCCTATGGGCCAGCGTTTCCCGGTGAAGGTGACAGCAAAGACTGATACCACCATTACTTTTGATGCCAACCATGAAATGGCAGGGAAGGAACTGAATTTCAAAATCGAACTGGTTTCTGTAGAATAAAGAAATCTGCGCATCGGTGAGGTGCGCAGATTTTTTTGAAATGGACACGCCCTGGCGGGCGTGAGGGTTCTGAGGTCTGACGGGGCTTTCGCCCCGAGGGTTCTTAAGATTGACAGCGGCTTCGCCGCTGAGGGTTTTGGTGGGCGCCATATGGACAAGCCCTGCGGGCTTGAGGGTTGACGGCCCGCTGGG
>ENA-UOJC01003887-UOJC01003887.1-human-gut-metagenome-genome-assembly--contig:-C104-NODE-3887-length-13368-cov-4.483362_pt1 | contig 13368 bp, 7 predicted proteins | sample MGYA00242339_ERZ723886 | MGnify/ENA metagenome assembly ERZ723886 | reverse complement strand
TACAATCAAACCTACTACCACCGCAATACCACAGCCTTTCAATAAGAACTTACGCTCTTTCCACAGTTTTTGCGCCAGTTCGATTAAATCGATCTCCTGCTCCTCAGGTAACTCTTGTCTTTTTATCTCGTTTATCGTATCCATGCCTGATTAGTTTTTAATCATGTTAACAATAGAGGTAATCATCGCGGCCATAGAGGTAGCGGAGCTACTGATACTCATGATCTCAGCCAAGCTTCGGCGCTCACGTTGCGTCTTCGTCGGAACTACGATCTCACAGCCCGGCTCCACTTTCGGATAACGCTTGAAAAAGATAGCGGTACGCTTCGTCGTAGCGACCTTACCATTCATATATATTACGATCGGATACTTACGTGCGATATCATTATAACCACCGGCTTGAGACAAGCAATCCATAACCGACATACCTTTCGTGTAAGTCACGCTGTTTGGGTAAGTCACGGCTCCGCTCATCTTCACCGTACTTTGCATCTGCGGGATATAAAGCTCATCGCCGTCACGAAGCACAACGTCATCGATACTACCCGGATTTGCCAACGCTTTCTCTAAATCAATACCTACGGAATAGTCCTTCACATTCATCAACGCTACACCGATGGAATCCCGGCTTTGCTTATTCGCCTCACTTAAAGCCAGAAGGGTCTCCATGCGTTTCAATTCATCTTCTGTCAACTGACGTTTCAAGCTAGCACCTTTTACATAAGACTCTGGGGTAACTCCTCCCGCTTTCGCGATAATATCACTCAAGCGAGCGTTCTTCGTAGCCAATACATAGCTACCGGCAAAAGTGATCTCGCCGTTCACCTTCACGACCTGTTGCTCATGATACCCCGGGGAGAAACGAACATAAACCTCATCGAACGGCTCCAATGTGAAGATCGTATCTCCCGCATTCAACTTGAAGTCCTCACTCAACGAGAAGTTATATACATCAGCGATCCGGTTGACATTCTGATTGGAACTAGGATCCTTCACACGACGGGCTACCTCTACATTAATAGAAGAAGCCGACTCTCTTAAACCACCTGCCATCATGATAGCGTCTTCTATTGTCAAATTATGACGATACGGAAGCACCGTATCCGGATAATTCACGGCTCCGCCAACCTTGATCGTATAAGGTTCGCGCAAATCGAATAGGGAAGGAATGCTTAATTGGTCTTCCGCTTGCAACTCCACATCTGGAGCGGTACCGTTCAAGATACCACGAATATCCACGGCGATCATCGTAGTCGTGAAATCCGGATTCAAACGGGTAATCAAGGCACGGCCGGCGAACTCGTCTCCTTTAAGACCCGCGGCCTGTTTTACCAATTGCTTTACCGTATGAACCGACGGACTTAACTCATATTCTCCCGGACGCCATACTGCTCCCGTCACGATCAAACGATTCTCATAAAAAGGAATAACGGAATCTACCAGCAAAGAATCGCCATCCTGCATCACGAAAGAAGCGAACTTATCTTCCGAAACCGTAGAGATCTGGTAACGACTATCTGATTTACGCTTCACTTGTACGTCCTTCGTATAAGCGTCGCCGGTAAATCCGCCGGCCATATCCAGCAATTGCTTCAAGGTCTCACCCTTGCGCAACTCGAAAATACGATTACGTTTCACCTTACCTCGAACCACCGCTAACTGGTCGTACGGGCCTACCATAATCATATCGTTCTCTTCCAAACGAACATTCGTTGTGTACTTTCCGTTCAATAAATAATCATATACGTCGAGATTAGCGATTTCCTTGCTATTGCGATATACCTTGATGCTACGCAAAGAACCGATCTTATTCACACCACCGGCGGCATACAACGCATTAAATAATGTGGCGAATGAAGGTAATGTATACGTACCGGGAGCGACTACCTCGCCGACAATATTCACCTTCATGCTACGAATCTGGCTCAAACTGACGGAAACAAAGGTATTCCCCTCTCCCGAACCAGACAGCGTAGACATAATCTGGCTCAACTCCTGACGCAGACGAGTCTCAGCGCCAGCGATCGTCAATCCACTGACCGACACCGGACCTAAATTTGGTACAAGGATCGTACCATCCGGAGAGATCTTTAATTTCAAGTTTAGCTCGGAATCTCCCCATACATTAATCAATAACTCATCACCAGCGGAAAGCACATAATCCTTAGGTGTAGGGATGTTTAAATCTGGGGCAAAAGATAAGTTCTTGTTTGAGAAGATTTCATGCCCGAATACGGTATTCTCCATGGCTGAAGCAGGAAGATTATTTCTACGTTGGGCTTCTAAGGATTGTCCTTCATCGATTACCGGCATTACCCGGTCGCTAACCTTCGCATCGGTAGCGGTAGCTTGAGATCCGACTGATCCCCCTTCTTGTTTCATACGCTTGGCTAATTCCTGCTGGATCTGCGTATCCGACATTCCAGCGGCTTTCGCCTTGTCAATCAAGTCTTGCGGAACCTGTGCATACACAGATCCCGACAGCAATAAGCAACATACGCATAGTACGTTCTTAAACGATAAATTCATACAGTCTATTATTGTTTTTTATTATATACCACTCCTGCTATAAGCGACTAACTTAAAAAAGCAGCTATTCTCTAGATTTTCAGCTGGCAAAGATAAAGAATCTTTTCAATATATGACTTAAAAAGTCACCGTTAATCCATCATATGAGTAATGTACATGCGGAGGCAACTCTTTTTCAATGACCGCATGCAACCCTATGCGATGACTCATATGGATTAAATAGGCCTCCTTGGGCTGGATACGGGATATATTCGCTAAGGCTTCCTCCAGACTCTCATGCGATTGATGCTCTCCTTTCCGAAGGGCATCAATAACCAATACATCAAGGTTTTCCAACTTAGCGTACTCTTCTTCCGGAAGATATTTAAGGTCGGTCAAGTAAGCCATATTGCCGATACGGAAACCTAAGATCGGCAGCTTAGCGTGCATTACACGGATCGGAGTGATCATGACACCGGCGGCCTCAAACGGTTTCGTCCCGATCGTATGCAAAACCAAATTAGGCACTCCCGGATATTTATGCTCCCGGAAGACATAAGGGATGCGAGTCTTTATCGCCTCCACGACATTGTCTTCCGCATAAATATCCACATCTTTATACCGGCCAAAAGGACGTAGATCATCTAAGCCACCTACATGATCGTAGTGCTCATGAGTTACTAAAACGGCGTCAAAATAGTAAATCTTATTGGTTATCATTTGCCAACGGAAGTCCGGACCACAATCGATCAATATCCGTTTCCCTTCCGTCTCTACCAAGATCGAAGCCCGTAGACGCCAATCACGGGGGTCTTTACTAGTACATACCTCACATTGGCAACCTATCTCAGGATTGCCCGTAGACGTTCCTGTTCCTAAAAAAACGATTTTCATTATCCGACATATTTAACCTCAGGCATAAGCTCTATACCGAAACGATCTTTTACGGCGGTACGAATGCTCTCCGCGACCAACGCGATCTCATGCCCCCGGGCATCTCCTAAATTCACTAATACCAACGCTTGTTTCTCGTAAACACCTACCGGCCCATGGTTTTTACCCTTAAACCCACATTGCTCGATCAACCAACCGGCCGGAACCTTGATCTTTCCTTCCGAAGCGGGATAAGACGGGATTTCCGGGAATTGCTTTTTCAATTTCTCAAAATGCTCTGCCGTAATTATCGGGTTCATAAAGAAACTGCCTGCGTTGCCTAATACTTCCGGATCGGGAAGCTTCTGCCTGCGAATTGTTATGACAGCCTCACGGATCGTTTCCAAAGTAACTTCCGGATATTTCGTCAACTCCTCCTTTAAGTTCCCATAATTAACCGAAAAGCTAGGGTTCTTGGATAGTCGAAGCGTAATATAAGTTATGATGTGGGGGTCATGATGCTCATTCTTGAAATAACTATTACGATATCCATATTCACAATCCGTATTCGTAAAAGTCCGTTTCTCGAATGTCAACTGGTTATAAGCCTCCACTCTCTCGATCACATCCTTGATCTCCATGCCATAAGCCCCGATGTTCTGGATAGCGGCAGCGCCCGCCTCACCGGGTATTAAAGAAAGATTCTCTATACCTCCCCAACCTTTCGATACGGCGTATGCCACGACATCATCCCAGATCTCCGCAGCCCCGACACGAAGCGATACATACTCGTCCGTTTCCGCCGAGATAGAAATCCCCTTGATTCGGGAATGGATGATAATGCCATTATAATCGTTGATGAACAATAGATTGCTCCCGCCTCCTATATGCAAGGATAAACATTCCTGAAAGTATTCATCATGTAAGATTCGTTGCAACTCCTCCTCCGTCTCATACTCCATGAACCAACGTGTCTTTACTGGGAGATGGAACGTATTGTGTTTCTCCAACGAATAATTCTGCTCTATTCTCATCGTCTATTTTATTTTTAGGGCAAAAGTAGTCATAAATAACTCATCCGCAAATTATGTAGTTCCGGATTTTTTCAGTAGATTTGTATATAGAGTTGATCGTATGGATGAGAACACGTCCGGCATATCCGGTGAAATACAGAAGATGATCCTCGACAAGTTAAACACGTTCAATCGAGGAAAAACGTCAGACAAAGGGCGGTACTACATTCTTTTGCCTACCTCAAAGACCTTATATTATACGCTTTGGTTCTTTACGCCTTCGGCCACTTATCATCCGACGGTCTATTTGGCGAATCTCGACTTGAATGCCATCAGCTCGGTGAATAAGGCGATTAAGATGGTAAGCAACTCCTTTCTACCTTTATTTATAACGACAGATATCAAAGACTCTCCCGATAATGGAGACGATATTATTTCTTTCGGTAAATACAGAGGATACCATTTGCATGACATCTATACGATCGATCCCCGATACGTCGTTTGGATAGCCGATAAATATGAGCCTCACGTAAAAAGCGAGATGCGTTTTAAAGAGTTAGCGGTGACCTACAGTAAAATCTATCTCGACCTACAGACCCGTAAGAAATACAAAATGCCTGTAAGCCGCTTTGTAGGAACACCGGGAGAAAAATTGAGCGATTTAAAGTTAACAATCACAAAAGTCCGCATTGAAGACGATTCTTACAAGACACAGATTATCCGTGGTACCGAATATTTCTATGTAGATCAATTGCTCACGGCCGTGGACATCGCCGGAAATTACTTTTTATTGAGGATAAAAGCGAAAGATCGTAGTCTTACCACGCAAACGTTGCCACCGGGCGCTCATGCTTTCCAAGTAGGGGAAAAATTGACTTTGACTTCCGCTAAGGTCTTAAAACATATAGAATCCCGTACTATCAAGTACACACGAATCGGGTATATCAAGATTCAATAAATGTTTCGAAATTCGCAAACTGACACATTATTAACATTTTTTGTTCTTAAAAATGTAACAAACATCTGTAGGCCTTGTTTAATAAGAAACTCAAATGCAAATGTATCTTTGCAAAACGTAACTATAAAACCAGCTTCAAAGTGTACATTTGTAGTGTTTAACAATTTAAAAAATTTGCATTTATGAACAAAGCAGAACTTATAGAGGCTTTAGCAGACAAGACCGGGTTACAAAAGCAAGAAGCAAAGAAAGTATTGGATGCTTACATCGAGATCGTAACTGAGCGTATGTCCGAAAATGAGGAAATCGTACTTGTCGGATTTGGAACACTGATCCCAAGACCGCAAACACAGCGTCTTGCCAGAAATCCTAAAACAGGTACTCCGGTAATGATCCCCGCTCGTACGACCGTAAAATTCAAACCGGGTAAATTCCTCCTTGAGGCGATGAATGCCCACCTGAAATAATAAAGTAACCGAAAACGTAGTAAAAATATCCCCGGTAAGGGGATAAAAAATCATAAGTATGAAATCTTTCATTTATAAGTATGAATGAAAAATTTCATACTTATGATTTTTAGTGTCCGGAAATGATTACTTTTGGGCTCAAAAAAAGACTCATGAGAATAGTCAATCTTAGAGACACAAATAACATATTAAACAAGTTTGTTGCAGAACTTAGAGATGTAGACATACAAAAAGACAGCCTTCGTTTCCGTCGCAATGTTGAGCGTATCGGAGAAATCATGGCTTACGAGATCAGTAAGGAATTTCATTACAGTACGAAAGACATCCAGTCCCCGCTAGGTATAGCCCCGATGAATACGCCGGACGATCAAATCGTGATTAGTACGATCTTGCGTGCCGGGCTTCCATTCCACCAAGGTTTCCTTCGGTATCTGGATAATGCGGAGAACGCTTTCGTATCCGCTTACCGCAAATATAAAGACCGTTTGAATTTTGATATTCATATCGAATATATCGCCTCTCCTCGCTTAACAGGTAAAACCTTGATCATATCCGACCCGATGTTGGCCACCGGAAGCTCTATGGAACTGGCGTATGAGGCCCTGCTGACCAAAGGAGTACCCGACCATGTACACGTAGCCTCCATCATCTCAAGCAAACAAGCCTTGGAATACTTGCAGAAGAAAATGCCGGATGACAAGACTACAATCTGGATCGCCGCATTAGATAATGACCTCGACGATCATTCTTATATCGTTCCCGGATTAGGCGATGCAGGAGATTTAGCGTTCGGCGAGAAGGAATAGGGATGCGTAAACCAAAACGTACTGCCTTTGCCCAACTCGGAATTTACACCGATCCGACCACCTAGCCTATTTACGATGGTCTCGCAAATAGATAGCCCCAAGCCCGTACCTTGTTTAAACGTATTTCCTTTATAGAAACGATCAAAGATATGGGCTTGTATCTCTTGGCTCATGCCATCCCCCGTATCAGTCACGGAGAATTTTATCTCATCACCTATGATCTCGTAAGCTAAGGTGATACAACCTTCGCTCGTATACTTGATCGCGTTGTTAAGGAAATTGGATATTACCTGCGTCAGCCGCATACGATCGCTATAGATTTGGCATTCCGGTGAATCTTGGGGAGCGATCAGAGCTACGTTATCGGGCATCTTGATACGGAATGAGGTCACGATCTCATTGATCACCTCTTTTACGTTCATATCGGCGAACTTTAAATCCATCGTACCGGATTCAATTTTTGCCAAGTCTAGAATATCACTGATCAATTGAAGCAACATCCGATTGTTGCTATCGATGATTTCCACAAACTCATGCCTCTCCTCGGGATCATCCGTTTCCGCCAATAATTGAGAAAAACCGACAATGGCATTTAATGGCGTACGAATCTCATGACTCATATTCGCTAGGAAGGCAGACTTCAAACGATCCAGTTCTTCCGCCCTTTCCCTTTTCAATTGAGAGTCCTTTAACTCCGTGATATCGTAATTAATACAGATCATCTCCGGTTTATTCGGGTCTACGCTTTGAGGGTTACGGGTGATATTGGCGCAAATCCATTTCCATCCGTCACCAGACTTCACACGCACTTCCCTACGGAAATGATGCGCTTTACCCTGTTTCACCTCCTCAAAGAATGAGTTTATATATCCAGCGTCGTTCGGATGAATATAAGAATAAATCCCAATAATTTGGGACAAGGGGGTTCCATCCTTCTCTCCCATATTCTCATACCATTGCTTAATGGCATAGCCCTCAAAGGTATATAAGTCATAAAGGGCATAACCGACTTTAGCGTATACGCTGACCAAGGTAAATACATTCTCAAACTCAGAAATACGGTTATAGGCGATCATCTTTTCCGTATTATCCAAATTAATAAGTAAATAGCTGGAAGGTTCACCTCTTTGGTCATATAAAATACTGGCCTTGGTAACGATATCCATCTCGCCTACTTTCGAGGTGTTATAATAATCAACGACCATCTTAAACGAATAATTCAGCCGGACATTCACGGATTTATTCTCATTGAGTTTCTTGATCACATCTTTAGGCATAATCGGGTTGCTAAAAATATTGACTCCTAAAACGTCCTTCTTTGACCGGATACCGAATATCTCCATATCCTTTGCGTTCAGGTCAATCAAGTAACCGTCCCTGTCATAAAGCTCGACCCCCACAGGTAAATTTACATATAGCTTTCGGAAGATCATCTCATTATGATCGATCATCTTACTAATCTTTTCCTCTTTCAGTTTGAAATTAGGTAAAATCTGTAATATGCCCAACGCTTTTACGCACACTCCATTATTCAACTTACGCTCACATAATCTGGAGCGTACCCATTTTTCCCCAGTCGGTGTTATTATCGGAAATATCTGCTCATACGTATCGACAGATTGGATCGATAAAAAATCCGTAGTAATCAGATCCCTAAAGTCTTCCCGGATTATATAGTAAAATTCAAAAAAAGAGAGATTATTCCCCTTCTTCCCAAATATACTCATTAAATAATCGGAACAGATATAACTTCTTTGAACAAAATCGGCTTCCCACAAGCCAACTTCCGCTCTATCCAATAACAATTTACATTGATCCAATTGAGTCTGTATATCCTCCATAAAAATATCCCTTCCGATAAAATTACACTATGATTTCACAAAGATATAATTTAAATAGTATAAATCCCCTATAATAAAAAAGAGATTGTCTCGAATCACTCAAGACAATCTCTTTCTATATTCAAAGCCTGATATAAATTATTTCAATTCCTTGATACGAATATTGCGGAATTTGACAGGGGAACCATGTCCTAAGAAACCTATATGACCTTTTTTGTTAAACAAACCCGGATGCTCCTTTCCATCCGGCGTACCATTCTTCACGGCATCCCGAATATTTCCATCCAAGATTACGACTCCATTCACCGTCACACGGATATGATCGCCATCCGCCATGATCTCTTCCGTATTCCATTCTCCAACCGGCTTGAACGCTTTCGGATGATCCTCACGGGCGGGAATGATACCGTATACGGAACCATGATGTTGCAGCGGAGTGATGTTTCCTTGGTAAATAGGATGTTCACAATCCAAGACCTGCACTTCCATACCTACATATGCTGCGTCTCCTTCCATCGGCGTACGGATACCGACACCGTTATTAGCTCCCGGGGTTAACTGGAAGTCAAAACGATAGATAAAGTTTCCGTATTCCTTCTTGGTGTACAGATTACCTCCGAAACTACTGCTTGGAACCATAGAGATACAGCCATCTTCCAAGATATAATCAACCGTGTTTCCAGTCCATTCATGCATATTCGTTCCGTCAAACAAAACCTTGAAGCCTTCTTTTTCCTCTTCCGGCGATAATTTGAACGGTTCTTGTTTTTCCAATTCCTTTACGTAGATATTACGGTAATAGACCTTGCTGCCATGAGCTTGCATCTCGATTTGCTCTACCGGGAAAATCGGAAGCTTGCGATCCCAATAGTTTTCCAGAATCACGTTATCTACCACTTTTTCTCCGTTCAAGACAACCGTCACACGGTCGCCAACCATCTTAATATAGAAGGAATTCCATTCACCTAGTTTATTATCGGCCACTTTCGAAGGCTTGCTCTCATTTACCTGATTGTTATACAAGCCTCCGGAACCTACTTGCGCACCAACATTTACCCGAGAAGTATCCCAGATCTGGACTTGAGGAGTACCACGCAGATAAATACCGGCATCAGCCTCAGGTCCTTTAGGATCCAACATCCAATCAACATACATCTCGAAATCACCATATTGCTTTTCAGTACATAGGTTATCGTACCCAGTACCGTCAAATACTAACAGGCCATTCTCCACTTTCCAGTCACGACGCATATTCTCATCCGCCTTCTCCTGCGCTTTCGCCAATTGAGCCGGTTTCATTTTCGCACGGGCGATCGGATTCTCAACCAAACCTTTCCAACCCGTTAAATCCTTACCATTAAAGATAGAGACAAATCCAACCTCGTCCGGCATCGCATCTAAATGTTGCTTCAAGGCATCGATATCATAACGAGCGTCTTCCCCGTCAAACATGGTCAAAACACGTTTCAAGATTGCCTTCACATTGTCACCCTTATATTCCGGATGGTTACGAGCGATATTCCAAACCGCATAAACAGCCGCAGAACGAACAGCCACATCGCTTGAATCCAAGAATTCCGACGCATACATCAATGCCAAGAAGGTATCCGCCCGTTGGATCTGACGTAAAATAAGAGCCTTTTGCTCACTCGTCCGGGCGATCTCCATGACTTTCCGCAAGCTCAACAAACGATTCTCTCTCGTAAATGCCGGATTAGATACCAACTGCACATAACGCTTTAACGCCCTGTCGAATACTTGATCGGAAGAGGCTGATTGGCAAACCTTAAATAGTTCATCGGCAGCCTCAATACCCTTCCATGCCAACAAAGCGTCAAGAGCCGCATCCTTGGCCGCTCCATTCCCTTTATTCAATCCTTCCACGATCGTAGCCAAAGCCTCTTTCTCGCCAGTCGCTGATAAGACCTTATAATAAAGATATCTCTTGCTGTCTCCCGCTTGTATCATACGGCGATTCACGTTAGATACTTGAGTTGCCGCCGGTTGTTTAGAGATAGCGGCAATGATCGCATCTTGAAGCGGAGCGACAGCTGAAGCCTCCGCAGTCTCCAACATTCCGCACAATAAAGTGAAATCTTTCTCGGATACTACATCTTTCAATGCGGTATAAGCGGCTTTCTTCACCTCTGATGAGCCGGATTTAATCTGATCCAGTACCGTATTTAGATTCGCGTCGGCCATACGTATCGCCAACAGCTCCAAACCAGCGATTTTCCCGGCATCGGAAGCGGACGGGATCACTTTAGCGACCGCTTGATCAATATCGCCGTTAAATGCCATCAAAGCATCTTGACCCAATAATATCACTTGCTTGTCATTGCTCTTCAACAAATCCGCCAGCACAGGAATGACACTCTTATCACCGATTTTAACCAAAGCCCAAACAGCGGCCTGTTGCACATAGAAATCCTTATCTTTCAATTGGTCCAAAAGAACTTGTCTCGCTGGTAGATCAAAACGAAGTTCCAGATTCTTGATCATGTCATGTTTAGACGGGCATTTGCTTTCACGGCCTATCCAGTTCAAGATATCCACCTTGACTTCCGGCTTCGCCTTTAACATGTGTTTCATGACCTCGATATAAACATTTTGATCAGCGAAACCCGAAGCGAAGTTCAAAGCCGCATTACGGTATCCCTTATCCGTATCTTTCAAAGCCGATAATAAATTCTTCGTAGCAGCTTCCGGCTTAGCGGCCAATAGAATCTGAAGAGCGGCCTCACGGGTCTGTGTCATACCTGCTTTCGTAGACTTCTTCAATAAATCATTCGCTGCTTTCTCCGCATCTTTGGTATCGCCTTGCTCAAGGACACGTTTTATCAAAGCGATATACGCCTCATTCGCCCCGGTCTTTTCCATTTTATAACCGGCTTTCTCGGCAGCGGCGGCTAAATCGCCTAGAGAAGCTGTAGAACCTACACGACTCAACGCATAAAGAACCTCTGTCTGCATATTCTCATCGCTGGAACTAAGCATCACTTTCAATACATTTTCCGCATCAGCGATTTGCACGTCAGCGATCGCACGGATAATATTTTTTTGCGTCTTCGGAGTACCGGAACGACGCATCAAGGAAGCCACCAAAACCTTCTTAGCGTTATCGGTACGGATTGCGGATAACGCACGGGCAGCAGGACCGCTTAGGCTCTCATCGTTCAAATAGCTAGCCAGCGTATCCACACACTCATCTTTTCCCAGTAATTGAAGCTGCCGGATAATAAAAGCCTTTGTCTCCCGGTCGCTCACCTTATCCAAGGCTTTCAAATATGCGTTGGCTGTTGCTAGACGGGCATTTTCCTCACCTTTCGCCATCACGTAGTGAGTCAATCCGCTCAACGCATAATCCACGTTCGAGTTACTGCCTTTTCCCGGAGCGTTAATCTTGTTAATCAACATCAAGACCCCTTCCTCGCCAGTGGAGCTTAGGTCATTAATTAATTTGTTATATTCAGCTTGTTGCTCCGCCGGCATCTGTGCCAGTACATCGGCAACGATCGTCTTCGATGTACGATTAGCCGGGCTTTGAGCCATTAACATGCTACCGCACAACAATAAGCTGGCAATTGATATATATACTTTTTTCATATGTGTATGTGTTTAAATATTCCAAGGCGCTCTCATCGGCTGATCCAACAAACGATTAGCGGCCTCATCATTAATAAATTCCAGTTTTACGGGATCAAAGTGAAGCGTACGATTCAAACGAAGGGCTACGGCACCCATGTTCACGATCGTAGCGGAACGGAAGCCATTACGCTCATTCAAGGCAAAAGGCTGACGAGTCTTTACGCACTCGATAAAGTCGGTAACCTGTGGCTCAGGTTCGGGATAATCGGATAACTTTTTCTCCCAATCCGGGATATCACATACGAAATTCTTATAAACATTCCCGTTCGGTCCGGAAATATAAGGTGTGTTCGGATCCCCGTAATCACCTCCCCAAAGTACGATCTGGCAACCATCCTCATAGGTATACGTAATCGAGCGCCAAGTACCCACGGCGTCCGGATGTTGTTGCGGAGCATCCACCTCTACCTTAACCGGGCTGGTATTATCTTTTCCTAAAAAATATTGTACAGGGTCAATATAATGCTGTCCCATATCCCCTAAACCACCGCCGTCATAATCCCAGTATCCACGGAATGTCTGATGCACACGATGCGGGTTATAAGGTTTGTAAGGAGCCGGACCCAACCAGAAATCATAATCCAGCTCACTAGGCACCGATTGTGGTTCCAGATATTCTTTACCAACCCAATAGAACTTCCAGTCGAAACCGGTATGCTTGCTGATCGTTACCTTTAGCGGCCAGCCCAACATACCACTTTGAACCAGTTTCTTCAAAGGTTTCACGGGAGTGCCCAGTCCATAGAACGGATCAGCGAAACGGAACCAAGTGTTCAAGCGGAACATACGCCCGTATTGCTTCACGGCTTCCATTACCCGTTTACCCTCCCCGATCGTACGGGTCATAGGCTTCTCGCACCAAATATCTTTTCCTGCTTTAGCGGCCTCGACAGACATGATACCATGCCAGTGAGGAGGCGTAGCTATATGAACGATATCTACATTGGGATCTAGAATCAAATCACGAAAATCATGGTATGCGGCAATCTTATCCTTTACCAACTGTTTACCTAGCTCCAGATGATTCTTATCGACGTCACACACGGCGACAAGACGAGTCCCGGCATAGTCCACATGTCCACGGCCCATACCACCTGTACCGATAATTCCTTTTGTCAATTGATCACTTGGAGCGATGAATCCATTACCCAACACGTGGCGCGGTACAATCGTAAATGCCGCGATTCCTCCAAGAGTCTTCAGGAAGTCTCTTCTGTTTGTCTTCATAGTACGAATTTAAAATTTAGATAGAAT
>ENA-UOJC01003879-UOJC01003879.1-human-gut-metagenome-genome-assembly--contig:-C104-NODE-3879-length-13409-cov-4.987944_pt1 | contig 13409 bp, 10 predicted proteins | sample MGYA00242339_ERZ723886 | MGnify/ENA metagenome assembly ERZ723886 | reverse complement strand
CACGGCTTTTCTGAAGCGTATAAAAAAGCGCCCCGGAAAAACGGTCTCCGGCGTCGAACAGCAGAAGATCCGGCTCTTCGGCACGGCGGCGGCCGACGTATCCGGCGATGCGGGCGAATCCCCCCAGACAATCCGGGTCGTTTTCCGGACGGCAGCTTTCGCCGTTCGCTGTCAGGGGCAGCAGATGTGCATGCAGGTCATTGGTGTGCAGGATTGAAAATGTATGCGTTTCGGGATCCGCCGCCGTGCACGCGGCCACGCATACGAAAAAAAGCCCTAAAAGAATCCGCCTCATACCCGTTCCTTTTTTTTATGCGCAAAAGGGTTTTCAGTATATAAAAGAAGGGATTCGTTTTCAAACCGGACTTTACGAAAATGCCTGAAATACGCAAAAAAATTATTGTCGGAATGAGCGGCGGCGTCGATTCTTCGCTGGCCGCCCTTCTTTTGAAACAGGCCGGACATGATGTCGAAGGCGTCTGCATGGCGATTTACGACACTTCGGGAACGACCCGGAAACTGCCCGGACACGGCTGTTATGACTGTGATGAGGAAAAAGACATCAGCGCCGCGCGCCGGATATGCGAACAGGTCGGCATTCCGTTTCATGTTTACGACTGTTCCAATGATTACCGACGTTATGTCCTTGATTATTTCCGCAGCGAGTACATGTCCGGCCGCACGCCGAATCCCTGTGTGCGCTGTAATCATTTCATGAAGTTTGGTGTTTTGAACAAAATGGCGGCGGACGACGGCATCCGGTTCGATTATTTTGCGACGGGCCATTATGCCCGCGTCTCGTACAGTCCTGAAAAACAGGCTTTTCTGCTGAAGAAAGGGATGGATGACCGAAAGGATCAGAGTTACTTCCTGTACCGTCTGACGCAGGAGCAGCTTTCAAAAACCCTTTTCCCTCTTGGAAAATACACCAAAACGGAGGTTCGCGCGCTGGCGGAAAGGAACGGCCTGTCCGTCCATGACAAACCCGACAGCCAGGATTTTTATTCCGGCGATTATGCGGATCTGTTGAACGCCGCCCCGAAAGAAGGCTTTATCGTGCTGTCTGACGGTCGGCGGCTGGGACGTCACAAAGGCTTCTGGAACTACACGGTCGGACAGCGCAAAGGGCTTGGTATTGCCTATCCCGAGCCGCTGTATGTTGTTGAACTGGACGCCGAACGCAACGAGGTGATCGTTGCGCCCGAAAGCGAAACGTTTCAGACCGCCTGCCGCGCCGGAGACCTTTCCTGGACGGCACGGGCGCCCGAGGTTGGAAGCGTGCTGACGGCGAAGCTCAGATCTGCCCAGCCTCCCCGGGAAGTGACGCTGACACACCTGTCGGAAACAGAAATGGCGCTTGAGTTCACGGAACCGCAGAAAGCCATCACGCCGGGGCAGTCCGTCGTCCTGTATGACGGAGAGGTCGTTCTGGGCGGCGGCATCATCCGTAAAAGGTAGAGGCGGCTTTGCCCGAAAACATCGGGCAGGTTTCCTGTGCCTTTACCGTCGGAACAGACAAAGCACCGATCCGAACACCATATCCCCAAACAGAGAACCGTTCCGGCTCGCACGCCGTATGCCCCCTTCTCCGGCTCCCGGACGTTCGGAATTTCTTCTTATCCGGGCCTCCCGCCGTTCCTTTTTCAAAACCTCATCCTTATTCCTTCCAACACCCTTTCAGAAAACGGAACATCCGGATTTCCCGGCACACAGACACGGCTCTAAAAATCCCTCGCCATTTATCCTGATATTCCCCTTCCCCGGCCGGTCCCTGTTCTTCAGTGCGTACCGGCCCCCCGAGCATGTCAAATTCCATCTTTCATGCCAAAGCACTCTGACACCGGACAGGACGCCGGAATCCCCTCTGTATGCCTGCACGAAAAAAGCGGCGTATTCTTCCGCCGCTTTCCCGTGCCTGTATCTGTTTTCTCCGTCCCACTAACGGCGGCGAATGATCATTCCTTTCGGTTCGTCACCGGCCGGAGCAGAGGACGCCGCCGGAGCCGCTGCGCCGCTTTCGGGCAGAAGCTTGAAAACGGGCTGAGAAGGCTCACGCCGCGAAGGACGGGTCGGCGTTTCCGAAACGACGCCGTCCTTACGGACAATCGTTCTCTGACGTTCCTTTTCCTCGGCGATTTTTCTTTGCCGTTCAGCCTCGGCTGCCGCAGCGGCCTGCTTCTTTGCCTCTTCTTCAGCCTTGCGTTTTGCTTCCTCTTCCGCTTTTTTTCTGGCTTCTTCGGCCGCGATGCGCTCCTCTTCTCTTTTCACGATCATGTCGGCGTCGGCAAAGCTGATATTGATTTTTTCAAGAACGCCTTCCGCCTCGGCCACCAGAAGGATCAGCTGTGTCGTATCCTCCATGCCGTCGGATCTTTTTTGAATCGCCTTAAGCGCCTCAACATCCGCCACAATGGCATCCACCGCATCGGAAAGCCCCTTCAGATTTTTATAGGACGCCTTCATTTTTGCCGTCTGCATCAGGCTGTCGTTCGCCTGGCGCACCATGTCAACGATCAGACCTTTTGTCCCAACAGTCAGAGCGACGGAATGATTCTTCTCAATTTCCGCTTCTTTGTCGAAAACGGCCTTCTTGATTTTCTCCTGCTGTTCCTTTACGGCGGCTTCCGTCACATGATCGGATTTCATCAAAGCCCGAAGCTCGGCCAAAAGGGTGTTCATCGTGGCCAGATCCCGCTGCATCAGGACGTAATACGTCTGAACCTGATACACTTTTCCGGCATATTCCGTAAGCCCGTCGACTTTCTTTTTCAAATCCTCGCTCTGCAACAAAAGGCGGCGTTCCAAATCCGTCAGTTCGTCCAGACGCTGTTTCTGTTCGGCGGCGATGCGCTCGGCCACCGCTTTCTGCTCCCGGTCAAGCTCTTGACGCTTCTTGGAGGCTTCACCTTCCTTCAGGCGATCCGCCGTATTGACCAGAGCTTCGGCATTTGAGGAAACTTCCGTCTTCCCGACCACACCGGAAACCTCCTTCACAAACGAAGGCAGACCCGTGCTGAGATAGTCGGGCATTGACCCGCCCGACAGATTTATGTCCAAAGACGCTTTCACTTCCTTTGTTATGAAGTTATAGGAAAAACGGCTTTTATCGGTCTGCTTTCCGCCGTACACCAGCTTAACCGGCGAAAAGACAATGGCCCCTTCGTCAAGGATAAACGGCGCGGAAACTTCTTCCAGAGCCGTCGTACCGGAAGCCGACGCCGTCATGAACGCCGTCTTGTCCGCCTTTGGCAACGGCAGAAGAGCGGCCTGCGCGGCGACATAATCCACACCGTTCAAAGCCACGTTTGTCAGAGAAATATTCCCTTTGCCCTTTGCCGCATCCGCCAGTGCCGAAGCCGTCGCCCCCGCGCTTTGCAGATTAAAATCAAACGTCATTCCGCCGAAAGAAAAATCCAGCGCCGGATTTCCAAAGGCCCGAGCCGCCGAAGGAATATTGGCCATGCGCAACCGCACCTGCAATTGCGGCACATTTTTTTCCAGCCGCAGATGTGACAGGGAGACGACATTCGCGCCTTTCCACGACGCGCGGCGCAGGTCAAGGCTGATGCCGTCGGGCGCCAGACGAATGTTCCCGTCAAAATCGGACAGGCTCAGCTTGTCCAGGGTCAGACTTCGGGATTTCAGCGCGACATCGGCCGAATAATTTCCCAGGAACGAAAGATCCAGAGGCACTTTCGGCAGAGCCACCTTTTCGCTGAACGCCGTGAAGAACGGAGCGCCGGAATCTTTTGCCGGAGCCGGCGGAAGCGGATTCTGGGCCGCGTTGACGACCGCCGGATCCAGAATGTTCATCTTCGGTATCATGCCCAGAGGCGCCAACGTGTCCGCCGTCAGATCCGCCGCCAGGGTGGGGCGTTCCGCCAAGAAGTCAAGTTTGAAGTTCCCCGTAAAGCGGTTCGCACCGACGGAAAAGTCCAGATCCATTCCCTGAAGCATACGTTCATCGCGGATCAGGCGCCCCTTGAATTTGAATTCGCCGGGATTGGCCAGAACGGGGCGGTACTTATCCGTAAACAGACGCGCGAAATTACGGAAATTATCCTGTTCAATCGTCGTCATCAGATCAAAATCATACAGCGATGCCCCGCGATGCATGTTGCCCGCCGCCGTGAAGGACACATGGCCGAAATCGGCGTCCAGTTTCATGTCAAAAGCATCCAGACCGCCCGAAATGCGCCCCGTCATGTACAGAAGATCCGATCGTGTCAGTTCCTTCGTCAGGGAAATATTGGCAAATTTCAAAACATTTCCCAGCTGTTTCGTGTTCAGCCGGACTTCAAAATTGTCGAACGAAGGCCCCCCGCCGAAACCGGACATTTCTCCCTTCATGTCAATCGACGCCTTCATAATTTCCTGTACCGAAACGCCTTTTACCTGCAGAAAACCGCGGATCAGCGACAGATCGGCAACGGCCTTTTCCGCCTTCAGCCCGGCCCATTCCAACGTGTCGGAGTTTAATTTGAGCGTTGCGTCAAAATCGTTCAGGAAAGCCAGCCGGCCGAATAAAAGTTTCAGTTTTTCGCCGAAGGGCGTGTCCGTCTTCAGGGCTTCTTCGCGTTCCGTCGCCAGCTTTTTTGCCGTTTCCGGAAAATACGCGTCAAAGTTCAGAGCGTTCGTCTTCAGCACCAGAGCGACAGCAGGCCGGGTTCCGTAGCGCATGCTCAATCCGCCGGAAGCCGTCATCTGGTCCAGAGTCAACGATGTTTTTTCAAGGATAAGGCCGTTTTTCGCCATTTTAAACGTCGTATTCCCGACGAAATTCCGCAGCAGATTCGCGGGGACTTCCTCCGGTACTGCAATCCCGATCCAGCGCATGAACGCCGCGGCGTTGTCCGCCTCAAACGAAACGTTCCCGGAAAAAACAGGGTTTTTCTTTTCCACGTGCAACGCGGCGTCTCCCTGAAGTCGGCCGTTTCCGGGAAGCTGAGCCGAAACGGAGGAAAACTTCAAAGCGCCCTTTTCGTTCGCTACGGCCAGTTTCGCCTGGCGGATCACATCGCGCCGGTAATCCATGGTGTCGAACGAAAAATTGAAATCATATTTGTCTTTTGTTTTGGAAAAATTCCCCGTTTTTGCAATGAATTCCGCGATGGCGCCGATGTGCGAGAACCACGGGTCGGCTTCAAATTTTGAAAAGATAAAAGCGCCCGTCACAATTTTCGGCAGAGTGTTTTCCGCAATATCAGAGACATCCACCGAAACATCTGTCAGGGAAACCGCTTCGTCCGGATTGTTCGGATCCCTCAGAACGATGTCTTCTTCGCCCGCGAACTCGGCTTTCAGCTTCATTTCCTCTTCGGCGGCGATGGTTTCGGGGCTGATTTTCTGCACCGACATTTTTCCGGTTGCCGATGACGCGCCGAATTTAAACAGGACGTCATTCATTTCCACCAGGCGGGACGACGCCTTGTCGCGCAAAGAGAAATTGCCGACCAGAGGCTGGAACAGCTCGTCCGGAAGGGCCGCCCCGGGGAACAGAATCTTAAAGGCTTCCCCCGTTTTCCGCATTTCAAAGGTTACATTGCCTTCAAGGATCGTGTTATCGCCGCCTTTTGCACCGTATCCGCCCGAGAAAGAAACAGATGTTTCGGAAGGCGCATTCGTGACGCGCATGGTAAATTCGGGCGGTCTGCTTCCCGTCAGGCGTTCAATTTTCACCGAAAACCCGAACGTTGTCGACAAAACGGCGACATTCCCTTCAAAAAAGAACGGTCCCTGCAGGCTGTCCGCGAACAGTTCGGCATTCAGGCTGCGCCATTTGTAAGGAGCCGAATATTTGTCGCCGCGGACTTCGGCCGTCCCGTTATTGATCAGCAGGCTTTCAAAACCGACCGCAGCTCCGGCGGCCTGGCGGCGCAGAAAATCAAACTGCCAGTTCAGGCGGCCGTCCGGCATGTCTTCGATGAAAAACTGCGGCGAATGAAGTGTGATTTTCTTGATTTTGGTCTGCCGTTTGAACAAAGCGCCCGCATCGAACAGAATTTCGGCGCCCGGCGCGACAAGCATGTTGGGATAGGCCCCGCCCGGCGCGCTGGTCAGCGTGATTTTGCCAAGCTTCAGAATGGGAACGGGACGCAGGGAAAAGGACGGCTCCCCCTGAATCACCAGATTGCGTCCGGTAGCGGCCTTGACAGCGGCGGAAAGTTCCTGCGTGTATTTTTCCCAGTTGATGGTTGAAGGAAGGATAAAATACCCCCCGACGCCCAGAATCACCAGAACAAGCAGTACAATCGCAATCGTCTTTTTCACGCTTCGGCTCCCTTATGCAGAAAACGGTCTGAACCGAGTATATCAGATTATCTTGTTTTTGTACCGAACAAACGGTCACCGGCATCGCCCAGCCCCGGAATGATGTAGGCGTGGTCGTCCAGATGGTCGTCCAGGGTCGCGACATAAATGGGAACCTTGGGGTGAGCTTCGGAAAAGACCCGGACGCCTTCCGGAGCGGCAACCAGAGCCAGGAAAACGATCCGGTCTTCGGACACGCCGCGTTTTTTCAGGGCGTCCACGGCGGCATTTGCGGAATTCCCGGTCGCCAGCATCGGATCAACCAGAATGAACAGGCGGTCGTCCACCGGCGGCAATTTGACCAGATATTCGACAGGTTTCAGGGTTTCGGGATCGCGGTACAGGCCGATATGTCCGACCCGCGCGGAGGGAACCAGCTGCAACAGGCCGTCCGCCATACCGATTCCGGCGCGAAGGATCGGCACCACGGCCAGCTTTTTCCCGGCGATGACCGGCGCCGTCATCCTGCACAACGGCGTCTGGATTTCCTCGTATGTCAGCGGAAGCGTCCGCGTCACCTCATACCCCATCAGGAGCGCGATTTCCTTGAGCAGCTCGCGGAAAGTCCGAGTCGACGTGTTAATGTCCCGCATCAGGGTCAGCTTGTGCTGGATCAGCGGATGCTGCAAAATGTGAAGCGTGGGAAATTCGGGAAGAATCTTCATGGCCTTCTCCTTGGGTGTGGCGAAACAAACTTTTTTCTTATAAAATACGGACGCCTGAAAACCAACGTTTTTTTCATAAAAAACAAACAATAATACCCGACCGGGCACAAAAAAGGATGGCGGCGTCAAAAATTTCTGTTATTACTTTAATAATTTAAGCTGTGTCTGTGTCTGAAAAACGAAGAGGAAGAACATCAGATGAATACGCTTGATGAAATGCTGCGGATGGCTCGCGAAGCGATGGAACGCGCCTATATTCCCTATTCGCGTTTCCCCGTCGGCGCGGTCATCAGGGCGGAAAGCGGAAAGCTTTACGCCGGCTGCAACGTTGAAAACGCCGCCTATCCCGCCGGATCGTGCGCCGAACAGGGTGCAATTTCGGCCATGGTTCTGGGCGGAGATACAAAAATCAGAGAGATCGTCGTCATGGGCGACGGGGAAAACCTTGTTTCTCCGTGCGGGTCATGCCGCCAGCGCATCCGTGAATTCGGTGCGCCCGACACTCTGGTTCATATCTGCGACCGCAACGGGGTCCGCAAAACAATGTCTCTGGCCGAACTTTTACCAGTTTCGTTCGGCCCCGAGAATCTGAAACGTTAAGCTGGGTTTGTTATTAAGCTGAATAATGAGGACTTTTATGAAAGAAACCATCAAACAGGTCGCCGCTCAGATTAAATCGAAAATCGGCGGCTGTCAGCCCAAGATCGGCATCATCTTAGGAAGCGGTCTGGGCGCCATCGCGGAAGCGATCGAAAATCCTGTTATCATTCCCTACGAAGAAATCGAAGGGTTCCCCCGCTCAACCGTTTCCGGACACGCCGGACGTCTTGTCGTCGGCCGGCTGAACGGCGTCGATGTCCTGTGCATGCAGGGCCGCGTCCACTTCTATGAAGGCCACAGCCCCGCTTCTTTGGCTCTGGTCATCCGAGCCTACAAGAAACTTGGCATCGAAAAGATGATTCTGACGAATGCCGCCGGTTCGCTGAACAACGATATGCCTCCGGGCAGCCTGATGGTCATTTCCGACCACATCAACCTGTCGGGATGCAATCCGCTGATCGGCCCGAACGACGAAGAGTTCGGCCCCCGTTTCCCGGATATGACGTACGCTTACGATCCCGATCTGCGTAAAAAACTGATCGAAGTCGCCGAAAAGGAAGGTGTCAACCTGCATTCCGGCGTCTATCTGATGACGTCCGGCCCGAACTTTGAAACACCGGCCGAAATCCTGATGTTCCGCACCCTTGGCGCGAACGCGGTCGGCATGTCCACCGTTTCGGAAACCTTATGCGCGATCCATTGCGGCATGAAGGTCGCCGGCGTTTCCGTCATCACGAATTTCGGCGCGGGCATGGCCAATGAAAAACAGACGCATGAAGAAACGCTGGCTCAGGCAAACGAAGCCGGCAAAAAGCTTCAGCGCGTCATCACACGTTTAGTCGCGGAGATATAAATATGAAAGAACAAGCGAAAAGAGCCCTGGGCTTGCTGGATCTGACAAGCCTGAACGACAACGATACCGACGAAACCGTCGTTTCCCTGTGCCGAAAAGCGCACGGCGAATTCGGCCACACGGCCGCCGTATGCATCTGGCCGCGTTTCGTCAAGCTGTCCAAAAAAGAACTGGAAGGCACGCCCGTCCGTATCGCGACCGTCGTTAACTTTCCGCACGGCGGCACCGATATTGACGCTACCGTCGCCGAAACGAAACAGGCGATTGCCGATGGCGCCGACGAAATCGACGTCGTGCTGCCCTATAAGGCGTTCATGAGCGGCGATAAGGAATCCGCCCGTGCGCTTCTGAAGGCCACACGCGAAGCCTGCAAGGGCAAGACCCTGAAAGTCATTATCGAAAGCGGTGTCCTGGCGCATGCCGACACAATCGCGGACGCCAGCCGACTTTCAATTGAGTGCGGCGCAGACTTCATCAAGACGTCCACGGGAAAAACGCCTGTCTCGGCAACGCCCGAAGCGGCAAACGTCATGTTGGAAGTCATCCGCGACTCCGGCAAACCCGTCGGTTTCAAGGCATCGGGCGGTGTCCGCACCACGGAACAGGCCGTTGAATACATGACCCTGGCGGACAAGATCATGGGGCCCAAATGGATTTCGCCCAAAACGTTCCGTTTCGGCGCCAGCGGCCTGCGCGACAGCCTCCTGGCTTCCATGGGATACGGCGAAGCTCCGGCTTCTTCTGCGAAAGGATATTAAGCCATGTTGCCACAGGAAGTTATCCGACATAAACGCGACGGTCAGAAGCTGACCAAAGAAGAAATCGACTTTTTCATTCAGGGCATCACCGACTGGTCGGTGTCCGAATGTCAGATTGCCGCCCTGACGATGGCCATCTATCTGCGCGGTATGGAAAATGACGAAATCGTGAACCTGACGCGCGCGATGACCCATTCGGGTGAAGTCATGAAATGGGCGGATCAGAACCTGGGCGGCCCCGTTCTGGACAAGCATTCCACAGGCGGCGTCGGTGACAAGGTCAGCCTGATGCTGGCTCCGATGATTGCGGCCTGCGGCGGATTCGTCCCGATGATTTCCGGACGCGGACTGGGGCACACGGGGGGGACACTGGACAAGTTTGACAGCATTCCGGGTTACACGACCGTCCCGACACTGGAACAGTTCTATAAGGTTACAAAGGAAGTCGGCTGTGCCATCATCGGCCAGACGGGCGACCTTGCGCCTGCGGACAAACGTGTTTACGCCGTCCGCGACGTCACGGCGACGGTTGAATCCATTCCCCTGATCACGGCCTCTATCCTGTCGAAAAAACTTTCGGCCGGGCTGGACGCGCTGGTCATGGATCTGAAATGCGGGAATGGTGCGTTCATGGACAATCTGGACGACGCGCGCAAACTGGCCGGGACAATCGTGGCCGTTGCGGCCGGCGCCGGAATGCCGACGAATGCGATTCTGACCAACATGAACCAGGTTCTGGGACGCACGGTCGGCAACGCGGTCGAAGTCGCCGAAGCCGTTGCTTACCTGAAGGGCGAATATCGCGAACCGCGCCTGCACGAAGTCACGATGGCTCTGTGCGCCGAAGCGTTGGTTCTGAAGAATCTGGCTTCTTCGCGTGAAGATGCCCGTGCGAAGCTCCAGCATGCTCTGGACAGCGGCAAGGCGGCAGAACTGTTCGCCCGCATGGTCGCGGCTCTGGGCGGCCCGGCGGACTTCATGGATGATCCGTGGAAATACCTGCCGAAAGCCCCGATTGTCCGTCCGGTTTACGCGAAAAAGGACGGCTTTGTTTCCGGCATGGATACGCGCGGAGTCGGCCTGGCCGTCATCGTTCTGGGCGGACAGCGCAAGACGCCGGATCAGAAGCTTGACTTCTCGGTCGGGTTCACCGACTTCGCACAGGTCGGCGAAGAAGCGGATGCGAACCATCCGATTGCCGTCGTTCATGCGGCGAACGAAGAAACGTTTGCCGAAGCCGAACAAATGTTGCAGAATATGGTTCAGACGTCTGAAGACAAACCGGCGGAAACTCCGGTGATTTATGAGACGGTAACCGCATAACAACTGTAATTAAGGTGATTTAAATGAAACGGGTTGTGATTTTGATGTTGGACTCCTTCGGTGTCGGCGAAGCGCCGGATGCCGCCGATTTCGGCGACGTCGGCGCGGATACGCTCGGGGATATTGCCAAAGCCTGCGCCTCCGGAAAGGCCGAAGACGGCCGTTCGGGTCCCCTGAAGCTGCCAAATCTGGTGAAGCTGGGACTGGGTGAACTCTACAAACAGTGCAACGGCGAATACGCCCCCAACCTTGAAATCCCCGTTTCAGAAATCACCGGCGCTTACGGCTATTCCAAAGAAGTCAGCAAAGGCAAGGATACGTCCAGCGGCCATTGGGAAATGGCGGGCGTCCCTGTTCTGTTCAACTGGGGCTATTTCAAGCCGGATTATCCCAGCTTCCCGGATGAACTGATTGAGGAATTTATCAAAGAAGCCAAAATTCCGGGCGTGCTCGGCAACAAGGCCGCTTCGGGAACGGAAATCCTTGAGGAACTGGGCGAAGAGCACATTAAAACGGGCAAGCCGATTGTTTACACTTCGGCGGACAGCGTTTTCCAGATCTGCGCCCATGAGAAGCACTTTGGGCTGGATCGCCTGTATGAAATCTGCAAAATCGCGCGCAAGCTGGTTGACAAGTACAACATCGCGCGCGTCATTGCCCGTCCGTTCGAGGGTGAAACAAAAGAAACATTCAAACGCACGGCGGGACGCCACGATTATTCGGTTCTGCCGCCCGCGCCGACGGTTCTGGATCGCATGAAGGAAGCCGGCGGAAACGTTGTTTCCATCGGAAAGATCAGTGACATCTTCGCCGGCCAGGGCATTACCCAGGCGGTTAAGGCTTCGGGTCTTCCCGAAATATTTGACCGGACTCTGGAACAGGTTAAAACGGCGGGCGACAGGACGATTATTTTCCCGAACTTCGTCGATTTCGACATGGTGTTCGGCCATCGCCGCAATGTGTCGGGTTACGCGGGGGCGCTTGAATATTTCGACAGCCGCCTGCCCGAACTGATCAAAGAGCTGAAAGAAGGCGACCTCGTCTTCATCACAGCCGATCACGGCTGCGATCCGACCTATAAGGGAACGGATCACACCCGCGAACACGTGCCTGTCATCATGTTCGGCCCGGGTGTGAAACCCCGCTTCATCGGACGCCGGGAGACCTACTCCGACATCGGGCAGACGATCGCCGATTACTTCGGCCTGCCGCCCTGTGAAAACGGGACGTCGTTTTTGAAATAAAAATAAAAGGGCATCTTTCCGGGTGCCCTTTTTCATACACATCTAACGAGAATAAGAAACATGCTTCCTCAAGAAATCATTCGGAAAAAACGTGACGGCCTCAAATTAAGCACTGGGGAAATCGACGAGTTTGTCAAGGGCATCGACGACTGGTCCATTGCAGACGGCCAGATTGCCGCCATGACGATGGCTCTTCTGATCAATGGAATGGATTCGGATGAAATCACGGCCTTTGTAAACGCCATTGTCGATACGGGTATGGTGCTGGACTGGTCGGCGGCGGATCTGAACGGTCCGATTGTCGGTGTGTGTGCCATGCCGGGTGTGGGGGACAAGCTGGAAATCATTGCGGCTCCTCTCTTGGCCGCGTGCGGCGCCTATGTCCCGATGATCTGTGAACGTATGCTGTACCATACGGGCGGTTCGCTGGATAAACTGGAAGGCATTCGCGGCTTTACATCGCGGCCGTCGCTCAGCCGTTTCCGCAAGGCTTTAAAGGAAGCCGGATGCGCGTTTATGTCCCCGACGGAACAGATTGTCCCGGCCGATTCACGCATCCAGGGTGTCCGAGACGTCACCGCAACAGTCAACAGCGTCCCGATGCTGATCATGTCCATGCTGGCCAAAAAAATCGCCAGCGGTCTTCGCAATCTGACGGTTGACGTCAAAGTCGGCAGCGGCGCGTTTACGGAAACGCCCGAAGCCGCCGAAGTCTGTGCAGCCAAAATCCGGGAATGTGCCGGCGATTTTGATATTGCCGCTGAAATCACGTTTTCAGATATGAACCATATCATCGGTTCAAACGTCGGCAATGCTTTGGAAATTCAGGAAGTCTGGTCCTACTTCACGGCCGGCGCCGCCCAGCGTGATCCGGAACTGCATGATCTGGTCAAACGTGTATGCGTCCGGGTTCTGATGCAAAATGGCATGGCGGCAACGCCGGAGGAAGCCGGTACGAAACTTGATGAAGCCCTGAATTCGGGAAAAGCGGCCGAACATTTCGGACGTATGCTGTGCGAACAGGGTGTATCGCCCGCGTTCATGAGCAATCCGTCTCCCTATCTGCCGATTGCCCAAATCATCCGGCCGGTTTATCCGGACATGGAAGGCTATGTATCAGGCATGAACGTCCGCTGGATCGGTCTGTCCGTGATCCAGATGGGGGGCGGCCATTCATATCTGGAACAGAAGATTGATTATGCCGCGGGATATACGAATATCTGTCGTCCGGGCATGTATGTTTCTCCGCGGATTCCCCTGGCTTTTGTTCACGCGAACGACAACACGACGGCCGAGCAGGCCGCCATTCACCTGAAAGGCGCCATCCGTATTTCCGAGAAGCCGGTTTAGTTCCGGCTTTTTCGAGCCTCTCCGGCCTAAAAGGAAATGGCGGCATCCTTTCCCTGTTCGCTCTTTTGTGTCAGCTCTCGCTCCGGAAGCCCATCCACCACGAAAACGACAACATGACCGCAGAGCAAGTGCTTTCAAAGAAAGACTCTGTTTCTTTTGCAAAGCCCTCTTTTGATCCGACTTTTCAAGGCTCTCCGGCCTAAAAGAAAACGGCGGCATCCTTTCCCTGTTCGCTCTTTTGTGTCAGCCGCCGCCACTAAAACGGAAAAATAAACCGCCTGCCCTACTTCGTAAAGTTTCCTTCTTA
>ENA-UOJC01003867-UOJC01003867.1-human-gut-metagenome-genome-assembly--contig:-C104-NODE-3867-length-13439-cov-3.472654_pt1 | contig 13439 bp, 8 predicted proteins | sample MGYA00242339_ERZ723886 | MGnify/ENA metagenome assembly ERZ723886 | reverse complement strand
CAACAGCTACCGGATTACGGCGCGCACCCTGAATAACTGGGAGGAAGTGGACGCCTATCTGGGAGAAGAAGCTCCCGATTTATGGCTCTCCGACTACTATCTGGGACTGTCTCATCTCTATACCAGCGAACAATCCAAATATCTGGTACAGGCGTCTGCGGTGTCTGTGGGGCTTCTGCGCAAATGCAGCCTTGATTTCCGCAGAGCATATACCGTGTTGGAAGAACAATTCCGCTATCTGCAGCAGATTACCGGATATTTCTTTAATTCTTCGGGGAATGACTTGTTTGATTTCTATACGTCGCTCTATTACAAGCTGGGACAGGACTGCGCCGACATCGACGAACTGTCGGCGAATATCAACCGTATCATCACGGAATTTCGCGAAAATCCTGCGCTGGATGCCAATCTGTTAGAGCAGCGCGTCGGCTCCTTTGAAAAAAACATTGCACGCCTGCAGACGACGTCCTCCGATTCGTCCAATCCGGAGGCAGATGCCGCTGTACTTGGCGAGCTGACAGACTCTTTAAATACGATTCTGGAATTTGCCGGCTCTGATTCGGAGCTTATTGCTTCCTTCCGTGAACATGTTCACGCCTATAAACAGCTTCCCGATAAACAGGCTACCGATGAAGCAAGCTGTCAGCTTCGTGCAGATATCACCAAGGAATTTTATTCCCTGTATGCCATACTGTTTGAACGCTCCATGGAAACCATGAATGTCCCCGCCCCCGTTAAGATGTTCCTGTACTTCGGATATGCGGACGAGGAGCTGGCAGGCATTTCCAATGCAGTGTATCTCTACAATATGCTTGACACCATGAATGACCACAGTTCACAGGGCGTTTACACTTTCTATGACTGGCTGGCTGCCATTTACCATGGCAAAAAAGAACCGAGCCGCAACGAATTTGATCAGGACTACACCGATTACCTTCACAGGCAGAAGGCAAGCGGCTCCCTTACAGATGCCGAATTAAAAGCTTTGGAAAACGATACCAAAGCCAAGGTGGATTACGAGCTTCGCAATATGTTCCCTGCCGCCAATAAGATAACCTACGGGCGAATCTCTATTTTCTGCCCCCTGTTCAGCGCCGACAATGTGCTTAAGAGTCTTGACGAATCTTACGTAACGGTATCCAAGCTTGCAAAAAACATTGAGCAGATTAAAAAGATTGATTACTCCGCGTACTATCGCGAAAGCTTTGACATGGAAAACGCCAATGTGCTCGGCAGGGAAATCGTTCACTTTGAGTATCTTCCTGATATTATCCTGACCCCTAACGTAGGAATCCGCGGTTCCATGTGGCAGGAAATTGAAGGAAAACGCCGTAACAGCTCCGGACGTATGCTGATATCCATCTTCCATCTGGAAGATTTGTATCTCACAATGATTCGTCTGACCGGAGAATTCCGCTGGGAGCTTTGCAAGCGCATCCAGGGCGCACGCTGGAACGATGTCAGCGAGCCTTCCCTGACAAGCGAATACTTCGACTATATCCAGTTCTACCGGAAAAACCATGATTTAAGCTCCGAAGCCTAGGAGAGAGTCCGCACCGGTCTGCAGCGGGCAAAGAACAGCTTTAAAGAAATGTTTGTAAGAGATTATATCATATGGATTATGTTTGAGGGAACCGGTTCCCCAAGACTGAATAAGGTATCCAGAAAAATCCTGTTTACCTATTGCCCTTTCCCGTCAGAGATTCGCAAAACCTTAGACCAGAATCCTCTGTACACGGAAATTATGGGACAGTCTGAATTGAAACGTGCCCAGCGGCTGCATCACTTAAATGTACTGACCAAAAAACTGCAGAACAGCGGCGTGCAGGTTCCCGCTTCGCTGGAGCGGGAAAAAGAATTTGTGGAAGGTACGATTTCTTCTTAATTATCCGTAACCGATATTTCATTTTAACGCTTGAAATAGTAGTTAATAGGTGTATAATGGGGAAAGGTATTTTATCATAAAAACAACATAAAGAAAGTGAGAAAAAACATGAACTCTTTAAAAAACAACAAATGGTTCAGAGCTGCAATTCCTGCTCTGTTACTTCACTGCAGTATCGGTACCGTGTATTGCTGGTCCATGTTCAGCCAGGAGATTGCGGACTACATAGGCTTCTCTAAGGGAGCTACCGAATGGGCATTCAGCTTTGCAATCTTTTTCTTAGGTATGAGTGCTGCCTTCTTAGGAAACGTCGTCGAAAAGGATATTCACAAATCCTCTTTAATCGCCACCATCTGCTTTGCTGCAGGTATGGCAGGCACCGGCTTCTTTATTTATTACGGCGGCGCTCACAAGGGAAGCGCTCTTGCACTGATTGGTATATACGTTTGCTACGGTTTCATCATGGGTATCGGTCTGGGTACCGGATATCTGTCTCCTGTTAAGACCCTGATGCTTTGGTTCCAGGACAAAAAAGGTCTGGCAACCGGTCTTGCTGTTGCCGGTTTCGGTGCGGCAAAGGCTATCGCAAGTCCTATCATGCAGTCAATGCTTGACAACCTGGGCGAGGGCGGCATCTACAAAATGTTCTTCATTCTGGCAGCCGTATACTTTGTAATGATGTTTGTCGGACACCTTCTGTTAAAGAAACCCGACGGCTGGCATGAGCCCCAGACAAAAGAAAAATCCCAGGGTACCTTGGCTGTAATCAAGTCCAAGCCGATTTCCAACTACATCGGTATCTGGCTGATGTTCTATTTAAACATCACCTGCGGTCTTGCCCTGATTTCTCAGGAAAAAATGATTGTGAAATGTGTGGGGCTTGCCAGTATGGTTGGCATTATTTCCACCGTCTCTGCAATTTTCAACGCAGGCGGACGCCTTGGCTTGTCTGCATGGGCTGACAAGATGAAAGACAGAAATACCATTTACAAATTAATCTTCATACTTTCCATTTTATTCACCGGTATTGTAATTGTAACCGGCGGTATTAAAAACGGAGAAGGAAATATCGCTTTAACAATTCTTGTACTGGCACTGATTTTTGTTGTAAACGCAGGTTACGGCGGCGGTTTCTCCAATGTACCCACCCTGCTTTCCGACCATTACGGCATGAGCAACATCAGCGCAATTCACGGTCTGACTTTATCTGCATGGGCATTTGCAGGTCTGACCGGTAATCAGATGGCTTCCTGGATTGTAAAAACCTTTGGAGAAGAGGTTCCTTTGGAGCATACCCTGGCAGACGGTACTATTGAAACGATTATGGTAAATCCTACAGGTTATCAGTATGTACTGTATGCAACCATTGTTCTTTATATCATTGCCTTACTGGCATGTTTGTTCCTTGTTCGCCCTGCGAAAAAAGATGCAGAAAATTAAGATTTTTTACATAAAAAGAGACATTTTTGTCGATTATTGATAACGTTTCTTTAACAAAATCTTTATTTTCTATGGACAAAAGGAATTTCTTGTCTTATACTGTAATTGTTCGTAAATGCAACAACAGCATTTCCGAAAATTCCCCTTTTACACAATGAAAGAACCCAAAGGCATGTCCCTTGGGTTCTTTTGTTATACAAAATTATCGCTTAGAATTTCCCCACAAAATCCGTACCTGTCTCTCCCTGCATCTTGTTGATATAGGGCTGGGGATTTTCCTCCATTTTCGACATAACGTCAAAGCTGGTAAGCAGAAGTCTCTCCTGCCTGTACCGGTTCATTTCCTCCGGTCTGTCAAGATATGCCTTAAAATGATCTACCTGCCATACCAGAATATCTGTCAGTGTATACCCTGCCACCCTGTACTCAGATAAAAACTCTCCAAAGTCGTGAAAGTATGCCAATTCCCGCAGCAGTCCGTTTGAACAGGAAATTCTCTTCCACAGTTCCTCCGCGTACTCCTCGTTCTCACCTGCCCGTTCTGTCAGCATCCTGATATACCGGTGCAACGTCTCCATAGCCTGCGCCAGTTGTTCTTCCTGCGTCATCATTTCCTTCTCCATCATTTGTTCCTTCTCTGCCATTTGTCCTTTTCCTGTCATACCATGCCCTTCTTTCAGGGAAAGCTATCCGCAACAAAGCGTCTTTCCTGTAAATACAACAAAAAGCCTTGAATCATCAAGGCTTTTTGGAAAACAGGGGAAGAGGGAATCGAACCCCCGTTAACGGTTTTGGAGACCGCCGCACTACCGCTGTACTATTCCCCTATTTGAATCAGTTCTTATCAACTGACAAAAAATATTATACCATGAATGACATGGTTTTTGCAAGTAAAAATTCAAAGTTTTTGTAAAAATTTTTACAATTCGCAGAATTACATAACTGTTCCTACCATATGTCACTATACTGAACTTTTTCAACCCTCCGTTAAGGATTACAGTAATCGCAGGGATTCTGATATCCTGCTGCAAGCGCTTCTTCCCGGTTATTAAATATCACCTGATTCTTTTCTTTCGGCAGATAATTACAGGTAGGTTTATGAAAAACCTTAGTATTTTTATTTCCTATCACGGAATCATTTTGCTGCGTCTCTGTAACTGTTACTTCTGTCACAGTTGTTTCGATGGAAGTTGTCTCAGTGGAGGCTGTCTCTATTGCAGCCGTCTCTCTGGAAGCAGCTTCCGTCCCTCTCCTCTCTCCTGCCTGCCAGGTATCACTCGGAGCACAATTCCACGTAAGCTGTGTTCCGTCGGAGGTGACAACAATACTCCCCTGCTCATCGGTACGGAATATCTGAACTCCCATACTGCGCAATTTATTTAACGTCTCTGCATGGGGGTGTCCGTACGAATTTTCTTCCGCGCAGCTAATGATTCCATAGTCCGGCGTGACTGCCTTCAAAAACTCCTCACTTGATGATGTGCTGCTCCCATGATGTCCCACTTTATAGATATCGCAGTCAATGTCCAGACCATTTTCCAGAATATCCGTTTCCGCCTCTTCCTCACAATCTCCTGTAAATAAAAATCTATGCCCGCCATTGGTCAATACCAATGCGATACTGCTGTTATTGGAATCATTATAGGTTCTATTCGGCGCAACAATCGTAAAAACAGCATTCCCAAGCGTATATTCGCTTCCTGCTTCCGGCGTCACATATTGTAAGCCTTTGTAAGCTAACGCATTTATCACATCCTCATAGGTCTGATTGCCAGCCTTCTCAAAGTCTGCCATAAACACTGTACCAATATCAAATTTCGTTATAATGACATCCGCGCCGCCGATATGGTCCGCATCAGGGTGCGTAAGTACCAGGTAGTCTAATTTATCTACACCCTGCTTCTGTAAATAAAGCTGCACCGCCGTACCCTTATCATTTTCACCTGCATCAATCAGCATCGCCTGTCCATCTGCTTTTATTAAGGTGGCATCACCCTGACCGACATCTATGAAATGCACTTCCAGATTGGAAGCTTCCGGTTTCGTCGATTCTCGGTTTGTCGATTCCAAGTTCGTCGATTCCCGGTTTGTCGTATCTGGAGTCGCTGTTTTGGGGTTCTTCGTTTCCGGGAGCATGGCTCCTCCGATAAGCATCAAGCCAATTACGGCAACGGCATATTTCCAGCCTTTATTTCTCTTCATCCGAATCCCTCTCATTTCCACTGTCATTTTTCCCTACTGCATATTTTAGCACAAAATAATAAAAGATTATAGAACCAAGGAAAATGGACACAGCTTAAAATCTAATCCGGATTTTTGTCTGTGTCCATATGAAATGCTCTCTATTTTATTCGTATCTGCGTGCTCTGATTTGTGAACAAAGAATCACTATTCCAAATAATAAGCAAATTACATAAACCTCTATTGGTGTATCATCACCTGTTTTTGGAGCGGTAACAACCTGAGCGCTTTTAGCTGTCGAAGCTGTTGTTGTCGTTGTCTGATTTCCCGAAGGATTTGACGATTCTGCAGGCTTGCCTCCATCCCCCGTTGGTTTGTTTCCATCTTCTGTTGGCTTATCTCCGCCATCTACCGGGTCGTTGCCGTCATCTGTCGGCTTGTCTCCATCTCCTGTCGGTTTGTCTCCGTCATCTGTTGGTTTGTCTCCATCCCCTGCTGGTTTGTCTCCGCCATCTGCCGGTTTGTTGCCATCATCTGTCGGATCATCTCCGCCCCCGCTAGAGTCATCCGATGGCGTTTTCTCCTCCACATCCAGCTCGCCTGTCACTGTATCTTCATTTGAAACCATATTGGAATTTACCCCCGCATAATGCGGCGTGTCAAAGGTAACAGAAACATTTGCTTCTATTTTTTCCTCAGCCTCAAATAAGAATCCTCTTACTGCAACTTTTTCTCCAAGCTGCAGGGTAAGCGTGTTAAAATAGTCCTTAATCTCCTCAGAACTTGTATAGGAAACCGTGCTTTTTACGCTTTCGTCCTTATTATAAACCGTTATCGTGACGCCGTTTTCCGCAAGACTGATAGTGTCCGCATAGGTTAAACCTTCTTTTCCTACTGAAATGCCAAGTCCCGTATCCGCAAACTGAATCGCCTTTAATCCATCCGTGTTAGAGGTCAGCACATACTCCACTTCTGCCTTACTTCCTTTATTCACCGTACCTCCGCTTTGTATGGACTGATTATCCTGATAAAAATTCATAGCCAGTTCACCGGATTTCAACAACTGGATATTTGTTTTTATATAAAAATTACTGTAATCCGTATGTCTTTCCAAATAGAAGAAATTGAATTTGTATACATTGCCCGACTCCAGACCAAGCTGTTCCTGCATCTCATTCAGATTAATCCGTTCCTTTGCAGCTAAATGGGCGCCGCCGATATCCAAAGCCAGTTTCTCATTGATGAAAAGGTACACATCATCATCACCAGCAAATTCAAAATATAATTCTTCCGCCTCATCGTAATAGAAATACGCCTGAGAACTCAAAGCATAATGGAAATTATGTTCTGCACCGCTGATTCCCAGATATCCTGCTTCCTTTGTGGGACTGGAATCTAAGGGAAATAATCCGTCTACAACTGCGGTTGTGGTTCTGTCATTTCTGATATTTTTCCCCGCTTCGTCATATACAATAGCATATCTCATATCCACGTCTGTCAGCTCACTGATATCTGCCACAAACTCATATTCGCTCTTTCCCTCTTCAACCTGACTGAGAGTCAATGTCTGATAACCGGTAAAAGGCTGTTTATTGGTATCCGCTTCTACTACAAAGAGTTGATTCAGCATATAATATGCGTAATCCATACAGGTTGTAATATCCTCATATCCCTTCGTTCCATCCGCATATTTTTGCGCTGATTCTTCATAGTTTCCCAAAGGACAACTGATTTCCGACAAAGCAAGCTGCGCCAGCTTATTGCGCTGCCACCAGGTAGAATCCTCAGCATATGTCTTGTATGCCTCTCCGCTGCCCGTTACGACAATTTTGACTTTGCCGCTCGCCGGACAGGTGAACATATCTCCGGTCTGTATGTTTTCTTTTATCAGTTCATCAGAGCCTTCCGCATCATAAATATCAATCCGCATAGCAGATGCGCCGAGATAACTGAGCAGGTACTGTTTTCCTGCCCTCAGTGTAAACTCTTTGTAAACGGCTTCCGAGGTGCCGCGTCCCTCTAATCCATCGCCGTCAAACTTCCATTTTTCTATGCCATCCTGCAAAAGCGCACCTTCATTTATCGTAAAAAGATCTGCATTAACTGCCTTCCAACCGGTGTATTCAAAATTACTTTTTTCTACCCGGTTCAGTATATTGTCGCACACCTTGGTTTCCCCGGAATCATTCAACTCCCAGACATGCAGCGCAGCTATTTTCTCGCCGTTTATTTCCATATCGGGTGTCGGAACGATTTTTAAAGTGATTTCTGACACTCCGGTAACTTCCATCGCCCGTGCTGCCTTATCACTTTCAAGCATGGATTCGCCACTGTACACCTGTAAATCGACGCTAAATTCCGATTGGCCAGCGCCATATCCCTTCCAGCTATTGATTCTGTAGCGCAATGCCGGATTCAGACCAGTCACTGTTAAAACAAGGGCATCGCCTGCATTACCGCTTCCGTAATACAAAATACCGTCGCCTTCCTGCTGCCAGATAACCTTTCCGGTACTGTCCTTGATTACTCCGTCAGCCTGCGTGTAGCCTTCTCCCTGAATCTGCCATCCGTAATCATAAAAATAAATTATTTTCCTTGCAAGAGAAGCATCTGTCATACCGGAAAACTCCACCGCATCTGCATCTTTTGTAACCAGCCTGTTCTGTAAATTCCGAAAGCTGTCTGTGGTGGCTCCCGCCGCCGGCTTTGCCAACTGCGCCTGTACCAACTCTGCAACCTTCTGCACCGCTGCCTTTGTATATTTGGGCACTCCGTCAGACAACTGAGATTCCACAAGTCCCTTTACATAATATAAAGTCTGTCCATCGGTCTCATATGGCAGGGGCGCCAGCGAAGAACCCTCTACAGAATTATTAAAAGCGGAAGAGGTAAATGCAAACTCGGAACCTATCACATCACTTAAATCATACTGAAATAACAAATTGTCCGCATTGTAATCTATCAGTGAAATCGGCAATATAATTTCCGAAGGAATCTTGTTCCCTTCTGCTTTCACTGTAAACTCTCCCCACATACTGTTGACAGCGACTACTCCGACTGCCACCATTGCCAACATCTTAAAAAAACGCTGCTTTATCATTTGATTTCTACTCCCTTTTTTTAATCCGCACAAATATTTACAGTTTTTTATCATATCATCCCTATGTCAATTTGTGAAGTTTCAATTTTAGAGAAAATTAAAAACGTTTTTACTAAAATATTGGCAGTTTTTACTATACTTTTCTTTTTTCCTATCTCTGGAACAAATACTCCATGGCATCCTGCACTGTTCTCACACCTATAATTTTCATTTTACTGTTTTTCCGGCAGTCCTCCGCGCAGACCTCCGGCAGAATGCAGATTTCAAACCCCAGCTTTTCCGCCTCCGCCACACGCTGCTTTGCCATGCTGACGGCTCTCACCTCACCGCTCAAACCCACTTCGCCAAAGGCTGCCAGCTTTGAGCTGATTACCGTGTTGCGGAAGCTTGAAATAATCGCCAGCACGATTGCCAGATCAATGGCAGGCTCCATGATTTTCATACCGCCTGTAATATTCACATAAGCATCACAGCCGGACAACTGAATACCGGAACGTTTCTCCAATACAGCCATCAGCAGATTCACACGGTTAAAATCCGTACCCGTTGTCTGTCTTCTCGGAATGCCAAAATTACTGTGGCATACCAACGCCTGAATTTCTATCAAAATCGGGCGGGTTCCCTCCATGGAACAGGCAACCACTGCGCCGCTGGCATCCTTGGGACGCCCGTTCAGCATAAATTCCGAAGGATTTGCAACCTCCACCAGTCCTTCCTCCCGCATCTCAAACACGCCAATCTCGTTGGTGGAACCAAAACGGTTTTTCACGCCGCGCAGGATACGATAGGAAGCATGTCTGTCGCCCTCAAAGTAAAGCACCGTATCCACCATATGTTCCAATACTCTGGGACCTGCCACCGTACCTTCCTTTGTCACATGACCTACAATAAAAATAGAGACGCCAAGCCCTTTTGCAAGCTGCAGAAAAACTCCCGTGGACTCCCGCACCTGAGATACGCTTCCCGGCGCCGCGGAAACCGCATCGTTATACATGGTCTGAATGGAATCGATAACCACCACATCCGGCTTCATCTGTCGGATTACCTCCGATATGGTATCCAGCGCGGTCTCGCATAAAAGGAGCATATTTTCCGAAAAGCTTCCGATACGGTCTGCGCGCATTTTAATCTGCACCTGGGATTCCTCGCCTGATATGTACAGTACCTTTCGTCCTGCCGCCGCCAGATTACGACACACCTGTAAAAGCAGTGTTGATTTACCGATGCCGGGGTCTCCGCCTACAAGCGTTAAGGAACCCTGCACAATACCGCCGCCAAGCACTCTGTCAAGCTCGGCAATTCCCGTCAGTATCTTATCCTCTTCCCTGATACTGATTTCCGACAAAACACAGGGTTCTGCTTTTTGGGTCAAACGCTTTAACTGTCCCCCTGCGTTTTTCAGTTCCGCCTTATTTACCGTTTCCTCCACAAAGCTGTTCCATTCCTTGCAGCCGGGACACTGTCCCATCCATTTGGAAGATTCATATCCGCAGTGCTGACAGAAAAAAATTGTGGTGTTCTTGCCTTTTGCCATTCGCTTTACTCCTCGCTCTATAGTAAAACGCCGGAGAAACTCTCCGGCGTTTCATTGCTTCCTGATTTAAACCTGCTCTACTTTTACAGCTACTTCCCCGACGCCTGCCAGTTCCACACTCAGACTGAGTTTCCCGCCGAGTCCCGTTTTCATCGTACCCATGCTTGCGCCGTCAATGAAAACCTCATACTCTGTATCGTCCGTAAGTCCTACGGTAATCTGAGCATCCTCGTCGCCTTCCACAGTGAACTCAACACCCTTTTCATTCTCAATGAAATGAAGTACGCTGGTACCCGGAACGGATTCATACAAAAACATACCGTTCTTCTCAAGCTTGGTTATCTCATTATAGGTCTTAACCTTAAGCAAATCACCTGCGTGCTTGAAATCCTCTACCTTGGATTTCTGTGCCAGCTTATGATTACCGAAACTGATTGCACCGTCTGCCTCACTACGGAGCAATTCCTCTATTACTGCCATCTGTCTGTCCTCCTGATAATTTGTATCTACAGTATAATATAAATCATACTATTTTTCTACAAAATATTTTATTTTTTCACTGTAAAAATTACCTTTTCATTTTTATATCACGCCCACACCTTATCGCCCGGAATTACATTTTTCATCAGAATCTCTACCGCAAGCGCATCATTCACACGCGACTGGATTGCTCTCTTAAGAGGTCTTGCTCCCATCTTGTTATCTGCATATTTCGTGACAAGATGCTCCTTCAGCGCCGGACTGATGCTCAACTGAATGCCCATCTGGTTTTCACATCTCTTATAAAGGTTTGCCGCCAGCAGATTCACAATCTGTTTCATATTATCATTGTTTAGCTGATGGAATACGATAATATCGTCAATACGGTTGATAAATTCCGGCTTAAAGCTTCGCTTCACTTCCTCCATGACGCCGGATTTCATTTTCTCATAATCCCGTTTTTCATTATTTTCAGAGGCAAAGCCCAGATTCTTAGGGTCAACGATTCTCTGCGCGCCCGCATTGGAGGTCATAATCAGAATCGTATTCTTAAAGCTTACCTTTCTGCCCTTGGAATCGGTGATATGCCCGTCATCCAGCACCTGTAACAGAATATTAAATACGTCGGGGTGTGCCTTTTCGATTTCGTCAAACAGCACTACGGAATAAGGGTTGCGGCGAACCTTCTCACTGAGCTGTCCGCCCTCCTCAAAGCCTACATATCCCGGCGGGGAGCCAATCATTTTGGATACGGAGTGCCCTTCCATATACTCGGACATGTCAACACGTATCATGGCGTCCTCCGAACCAAACATCGCCTCTGCCAGCGCCTTTGAAAGCTCCGTCTTACCCACACCGGTAGGTCCCAGAAACAGGAAGGAACCAATGGGTCTGTTGGGATCCTTCAAGCCTACCCTGCCTCTTCTCATCGCCTTTGCGACGGCAGTTACCGCTTCCTCCTGCCCGATAACCCTCTTGTGCAAAATGGATTCCAGCTTCAGAAGCCGCTCGCTTTCTTTTTCCGCCAGCTTCTGCACAGGAATCTTCGTCCACAGAGCTACTACTTCGGCAATTTCATTCTCACCGATACTGTAACTGAGCTGTTCCTCTTTCTCCTGACGGCGTTTCATCATTCTGTCATACTTCTTTACAAGCTCATCCTGATTGTGTTTAATCTCAGCCGCTTGGGTAAACGCCTCCATCCGAATGGAGCGTTCAATCTGCAAATCCATCTTCTTAATCTGCTCCAACAGTTCCTTCTGCTTATCCGGCATATCCATGGCTTTCAGTCTGGCGCTTGCTGCAGCCTCATCAATCAGATCTATCGCCTTATCGGGCAGATTTCTGTCATTGATATAGCGTCCTGACAATCTGACAGCCGCTTCAATTGCCTCCTGGGTAATTTTTACCTTGTGATGTTCCTCGTACTTTGTCTTAATTCCCTCCAGAATACGGACAGCCTCCTCCTCGGTAGGCTCCTCCACATTCACCGGTTGGAAACGACGTTCCAATGCCGCATCCTTCTCCACATATTTGCGGTATTCGGCAATCGTGGTAGCGCCGATAAGCTGTATCTCTCCTCTTGCAAGGGAAGGTTTCAAAATATTAGAGGCGTCAATAGCCCCCTCGGCGCCGCCCGCGCCGATAATGGTGTGCAGCTCATCCAGGAACAGAATTACATTGCCGTCGTCTATGACCTCCTTGATGACCTTCTTGATACGCTCCTCGAACTCGCCTCTGTATTTACTTCCGGCTACCATACCGGACAAATCCAGCGTCAGCACCCGCTTGTTCTGTACCGTAAAAGGAACCTTTCCTTCCGCAATGCGAAGCGCAAGCCCTTCTACTACGGCAGTCTTGCCTACGCCGGGTTCTCCAATCAGACAGGGATTATTCTTGGTTCTTCTGCTGAGAATCTGAACCACACGTCTGATTTCATCCTCTCTTCCAATGACCGGGTCTAATTTTCCATCCTTCGCAAGCTTTGTAAGGTCACGGCTGTACTGCTCCAAAGTAGACGGTTTTCCTTTTCCTGCTGTCTTTTTTCCCAAATCCTCTTTGTAGAGATTTCCATCCTGCCCAATCGCAATCAGAGTGTCCACATATATCTTCTGCACATTGGCGCCTAAGGTATTTAACAGACGGACGGCAACATTTTCTCCCTCTTTAATCAAAGCCAACAGAATATGCTCCGTTCCTGTCGCCCTCTGTCCAAAGCGCTCCGCCTGTCTGTGCGCCTCCGAAAGCACTTTTTCCGCTCTGGGAGAATAGACCCCCTGCTCTCTTAAGGCAACACCTTTTTCAAAGGCGATTAAGTCCTGAATCATATCCATGACTCTGTCTGCATCCACGCCGTTATCCGCAAGCACCCTGGCTGCAACGCCATTTCCTTCTTTAATCAGTCCCATCAGAATATGCTCTGTTCCTACATATCCCTGTTTCAGGCTTTTGGCACATTTTGCCGCCTGTGTCAGCGCAGTCTGCGCATTATCCGTAAATCGTGACTGCATTATTCCAGCCCTCCATACTCTTCATATATTTCATCAATCAACTCATGAATCTCCTCTTTGGAAATATTCTTACATCTGCTCTTGGCAAGTATGACCTGCAGCTCTCTTTTTAATTCCTCCAATGTACGCATTTTGTCCACATCAATGGCAATCACCGCACCCTTCCTGCGGTCAACCTTGACATACCCTTCCTGTTTCAGCACCGTATACGCCTTATTTACCGTGTGCATATTAATTCCGATGGTATCCGCCAGTTGTCGTACACTGGGAAGGGAATCTCCTTCTCTGAACTGAGAAGTAGCTATCCCC
>ENA-UOJC01003865-UOJC01003865.1-human-gut-metagenome-genome-assembly--contig:-C104-NODE-3865-length-13440-cov-6.615166_pt1 | contig 13440 bp, 6 predicted proteins | sample MGYA00242339_ERZ723886 | MGnify/ENA metagenome assembly ERZ723886 | reverse complement strand
ACGTAATTGATGTTGAACTTAATCAGAAGATACAAATGATGAATGGTGAAAAGACTAGCCTTGCCTTTGTCAAGGGGGATCCAATGGGTAAATTAGTTAAGCTTTTGAGAATGCTGACAGGTGATAAATATGGCTATGATTATAGCGATATAGTTATTCTTACATTGAAGACCGAATCGGAATCTATTATGAATAATATTTCAAAGATATCGGGTATTCCTATCACAAGAGAGAAAAGTAATTCATCAATTTTGTTTACTACAGCAAAAAAATTTAAAGGTTTAGAGAGCCGAGTTATTATTATTGTTGATATCGATGAATCTAGTTTCAATGATGAAAAGGAAAAAAGAAATTTTTATGTTGCATGCTCAAGAGCAACACAATATTTATCACTTATAGTGGAAGGCGACGATCAAAAAATCAAGAGTATTGCAGATGTCATAGAGGGACCTAATTTTGCTCCAAAGGGCAAGATTGCGATGAAGACTCAAGCAAATCCTTTGAGGTTAGACTAAATAATGAACTATAAGGCGTTGATATGTTGACTAAATGGAATATATCTGCGATGAAATATAATAAAAAGTGGATTCTTATACTTTGATAAAAACGGAAGTATTTGTTATTCTCTGCACTGGGAGCATTACTTTGAACATATCATTCAGAAATATAATAATACCTACAAAGCGCAGATGACTGTTATCACACCACATGTATGTCGGCACACCTATTGCTCAAATATGGCAAAATCCGGAATGAATCCAAAAGCATTGCAATATTTGATGGGCCACTCAGACATCAGCGTAACGCTGAATACATATACGCACGTAAATCTTGAGGATGCCAGGGAAGAAGTTGCCCGGATTCAGGTTGTGTAATTACGATTTTTAATTGAAAATAGCAAGGTGTAAAATAGAAAAACATACACCTTATTTTACACCTTTTGCTGACGATATTATGCGAAAATAAACCAGGTTATGCCAGAAAGCAAAAATTTACAAAGGCTTACAAAGCCCGAAAAACCAAGAAAAACTAAGAAATGCGAGGTTATGCAACAATGATAAAAATACTATTCATTTGCCACGGCAACATTTGCCGTTCCCCCATGGCAGAATTTATTTTAAAAGACATGGTAAAAAAGCGTGGCATTGCTGACCAGTTTTACATTGCTTCCGCCGCGACCAGCACGGAAGAAATCTATAACGGCATTGGCAACCCGGTCTATCTGCCGGCAAGGGAGGAGCTGGCACGGCACGGCATCCGCTGTGATGGAAAAAGAGCAGTACAATTAAAATCATCCGATTATGACGATTATGATTATCTGATCGGCATGGATACGATGAACATGCGTAATATGGAACGCATGACACACCATAAGCAGGGTGATAAAATGCGGATGCTCTTAACCTATGCAGGGGAGGATCGTTCAGTTGTGGATCCGTGGTATTCAAACCGCTTTGATGAGACCTACCGTGATGTTGTGACCGGATGCGAAGCGTTTCTTTCCTATCTGAAAGAGCAGGGAGAGATTGACAGATAGCGCAAAGGCGACTAAGATAGGGGAAAAGAAACACGAAAAAAAGCGAAAACGAAAGGAAGAACAGTATGAGGGAAAAAGACTGGTGGAAAAAAGCAGTGATATACCAGATCTATCCGCGTAGCTTTAAAGACAGCAATGGCGATGGGATCGGAGATCTGGGCGGTATTATAGAAAAACTCGATTATCTGGAGAAGCTTGGCATAGATGCGATCTGGCTTTCCCCGGTGTGCAGATCGCCGCAGTGCGACAATGGATACGATATTTCCGATTATCAGGATATCGATCCGCTTTTTGGCAACATGCAGGACATGGAGCGTCTGATCAAAGAGGCAGAGAAACATCACATTTCCATTATCCTGGATCTGGTGCTCAATCATTCTTCGGATGAGCATCCGTGGTTTATCGAGGCGAAAAAGAGCAAGGACAATCCGTACCATGATTTTTATGTCTGGAGAGATGGCAAAGAGGGAACGCCGCCAAATGATATGAAGGCATGTTTCGGAGGTTCTGCATGGGAATGGGTGGATTCGCTAGGACAATATTATTTCCATCAGTTCGCAGTAAAACAGCCGGACTTAAACTGGGACAATCCGAAACTGCGTGAAAAAATCTATGAGATGATCAACTGGTGGATGGAAAAAGGCATCGGAGGGTTCCGCCTGGATGTCATTGACCAGATCGCAAAAGAGCCGGATCAGAAGATCACAGCAAATGGACCGCATCTGCACGAATATATCCGTGAGATGAGTGCCAATACATTCCAGAAGGGAAATGTGATCACGGTGGGCGAGACCTGGGGCGCAAATACGGACAATGCCAAACTGTACAGCAATCCGGACCACAGTGAATTTTCGATGATCTTCCAGTTTGAGCATGTCATGTTAGATCAGCAGCCGGGAAAAGAAAAATGGGATCTGTATCCACTTGATTTTATGAAATTAAAAGATGTGCTGGAACGCTGGCAGAAATCATTGCATGGCTGCGGCTGGAACAGTCTGTTCTGGAACAATCATGACCTGCCGCGTATCGTTTCCCGCTGGGGCGAGGATGGCGAGTACCGGACGAAATCAGCGAAGATGCTGGCGACACTGCTTCATGGAATGCAGGGAACGCCATATATTTATCAGGGCGAAGAACTTGGCATGACAAATGCAAAATTTGGATTGGAAGATTACAGGGACATCGAATCCGTCAATATGTATCACGAGCGTCTGGAGAAAGGCTATACAAAAGAAGAGGTATTGCGTTCCCTTCACGCAAAGAGCCGTGATAATGCCAGAACACCGATGCAGTGGGATGACAGTGAAAATGCAGGATTTTCAGAGGCAGATCCATGGTTAAAAGTCAATGAAAACTACCACTGGTTAAATGCCAAAGAAGAACTGAAAAATCCGGATTCCGTATTTTATCATTACCAGAAACTGATCGCATTCCGAAAAAAATATCCGGTATTTGTGGATGGAATCTTTGAACTTCTCTGTAAAGAGGACCCGCAGGTATTTGCTTATGTGAGAGAAAACGAGACAGAGCAGCTGCTTGTGGTCTGCAATTTCTATGGAGAGAAAACCGCATTTACCATGCCACAGGGCTGGGAAAATGCCACCCTTTTGCTCACAAATGAAACCGAACATGAAGATGGAATGTTGCAGCCATATGAGGCATTCCTGTATCATAAAGAAAAATAAAATGAAAACGATAATTTTCATGATACAGAATTTTGCTTCGTACTTTCATAGAGAAAAATAAATCTTATTATGGTTTCGAAAAAAACCGATCATTTTAGAAGCTGCTTTTGAAAAAGAATATTTGTCCTGTCTTTTTAACGAAAGGACACCTGCACGAATGTCTGCCGGATAGCATACAACGATTAGAGGACTTTCAGAAAGTCCTCATTTGTTGTGTGCTGTCGGCAGACATTCAAGCGTATGGGATTCTTTCGAAAAAGAGCCAGAACAAATTCTTTTCGCAAAATTTCGTAAAAGTCAATACCCCAATACTACCTAAATTTAATTACCAAAAATTGTTCAATAAGACGAAAATGAAAAAGAAAGTGCAAAAAAACTTGTCTGAATGCACAAAGAACTATATGATAAAAAAGGTACGAAAAAACACGAAAATAATAGGAGGGGAAAGGTATGACAGAAACAGGATAGGGGATATCGGCAAAAGATGTAGTTTGGAATGAAAAAAATATGGGGGAATTGGCGATGAGAAATCAGCGGATTTTGAAAAAGGCAGCGAAGAAAACAATCAGCTGGCTTTTAATTTTAGGAATGATGGTAACGTTACCACAGCTGCCCGTAGACATGGTTTATGCTGCGGAAACAAACGAAGCAGTCATCGAGGCAGAGACGGAAACAGAAGAAGCAGGACTTCAGGATACTGAAGCAACGGAGACAGAACTTCAGGATACCGAGACAGAAACTGCAGCAGTGGAAGAGGAGGAAGCCAGCGAAGAGGCGGAAAATAAAGCTGCGGCAACTTCCACAAATGTAACCATTCATTTTAAAAATGAAAATAACTGGGATAAAGTATATGCCAAATTCGGAGCAGGCGACAGCTGGGATGCGATCGCAAACTATGAGTACTGCAAGAGTACAGCATTTGGTGGTGTTGTAAATGCCAACAGCAAAAATACCGGTTGGTACAGCTTTAAGGTTGTAAAAAGCGACACGCTGGATATCAACGGATTATTTAACAGTGGCGCATGGGGAACTGGAAAACAGACAGAGAATTTCAAGGTAGAGATTACAGATGATACCATGGAAGTCTGGATTACCGAAGATTGGACAACAAAAACAGTAAAGGTAAGCTCCACCGCACCATCAGGATGGGTTGCAGGTGAGACGGCAACCGCACCGGTAGACCCGGCAACGTTATCTTCCGTAAAGAGCCCGGTTTTAAATGCAGATGGATCTGTTACCTTAAACTATGAGATCTCTGCCGACAAGCTTGGAACATCCAAACTGTATCTGATGGGCAATCTGACAGACTGGGATACCGGAGCGGAGATGACAGATGAGGATAACGATGGCGTTTATTCCATCACGATTACAGACAAGGCACCTGGTACATACGAATACAAATTCAAATACGGCGAGAACTGGGTGACCGATCCGGCAAACACAAAATTCAGCAACGGTAACAGTGTGGCTACGATCCCCGGACTTGGCGAGGATGGCATCGAGGCAGTGATCGGAGAGAAGGCAGCCCTTCCGGAAACATTAAAATTATATGCAGCGGATGGAACCGTTTCTGACGTAGCCGTTTCCTACAGCTTAAGCAGTGCAGTGGAGGGTGTGACTTTAAGCGGAAACGAGCTTACCTTAAGCGATGCCGTGACAGCAGCTTCCTTTGAGGTGACAGCAACTTATCAGAGCTATACCAGCAAAGTGACCGTAAGCGTGGTTGCAGAGCAGTATCAGTATCACATTTATTATTACGCAGATAACCCGGACCGCGTGACAGCTGATTCCGCAGCACTGTGGCTGTATGGAAAAAATGTGGATGGAGCCTTACATAATTTCACGGATGTAGAAGAAATCGACGGTTATACCTGGTTAAAAGCAACCTGGACCACAAGTTTATCAGAGATCAGTATCATTGCGCGTAATCCGGTCGACTGGAGCTGGCAGGCTGCAACGGTAAATTACAAGAATACACAGAAGGCAAAAGATGTTAATATCTACATCATCCATGGAGATACCAAAGCTTACACCGAGGTTCCGAATGTAGCGGAACTCAATCAGAAACATTATGTGTTGGTAGAGTACAAAAGAGCAAACAACGATTACGATGGCTGGAACATCTATACCTGGGATAACGGATATGATGATACCTACACTTTTGAGGATTGCAATGGAAGCAAGATTGCAGCAGTCCGTGTGGCAGCAAGTAAGGAAAACATTTCGTTCTGTATGCGCCACAGCACCGCAGAGAATGCCTGGGAGAGCAAGGACGGCGGTGATTATATGGTTACCATTACACCGGGACAGCGCATCACAAAAGTTCTGTTTGAAGAGGGCAAGGGAATCGTTTCCTATTACCCGGACAATATGGGCTATGAAATGAAAGACGGTAAGGTAAGCTTTTATTACCGTGATGATGAGAAATTCATCGAAAATAAAGCAGGCGATTACACCTCTGTCAAAGTGGTATTTGATGACAAAACTTATGATATGGTCTACAATACCGCAGAACAGAGATGGGAAAAGACAGGACTTGACCTGACCGAGGGAAAACATCACTATTGCTATCAGATCAAGACAGAAACAGAAGAGACCACGGTAACAGATTCTTTCAACACGGAAAAAGAAACTGTAAACGGACAGGAATACAGCGTATTTGAATATTACAGATTTGATGCTTCCGTAGCAGGTGCATTTTCACAGAGCACTATGGATTATGCGGACAACAATGTATTAAAAGTAAACGTGACCGCAGGACAGTCAGCCGGTGGCAGCACTTTAAAAGCAGCCGATGTTTCCGTAGATTTAACAGCAGTCGGCGGACCGGCACAGTTTAAGATCAAACCGGAACTGATGGAAGGCACGATCGCAGTAAAAGAGGGAACTGCAGCAGGAACTTACGCACTTCCAATCACAGTCACAGACCAGTATGGAAATACCTATACAGGTTCCGCTTCTGTTGAAGTAAAAGCGCGTGACAAAGGAGATGATTTCGACTGGGATGAGGCAGTTATCTACTTTGCAGTGACAGACCGTTTCTATGATGGAAACACAGCAAACAATGATGCGTATGGAGCAGGCGATTACAATACCGATCCTGCAACCGGATCATTAAGCTATCATGGCGGAGATTTTGCCGGACTGACTGATAAACTGGATTATCTGTCACAGTTAGGTGTCAACACGATCTGGATCACTCCGATCGTTGCAAATGAGATGAAAGCCGGTCTGGACACCGATTTAGCCGGTACACTTTCTTACGGCTATCATGGATACTGGGCAAGTAATTTCACAGCCTTAAACAAACATCTGGGAACGGAAGAAGAATTTAAGACCTTACTGGACAGTGCACATGCAAGAGGCATGAAAGTAATGGTCGATGTGGTATTAAACCATGCAGGATATAACACAGAAGATTATTTCAACTCCCAGTTACAGGGCAAAGACATGATCCGAAGCGGCGAAAACCTGATTGAGGGAGATACCAGGAAGGGACCGCTTTCCGAACTTCCTGATTTTATGACAGAGGATGAGGATGTCAGAAATCTTTTAGTAGAGTGGCAGTCTTCCTGGGTAAGCAAATACGATATCGATTACTATCGTGTGGATACTGTAAAACATGTGGATGATGTGACATGGGCAGCATTTAAAAATGCACTGACCAAAATTGATCCGGACTTTAAGATGATCGGAGAATATGCAGGTGCAGGATACGGCAGCGATACCGGAACACTGCGGAGCGGTGAGATGGACTCCTTACTGGATTTCGATTTCAACGATCAGGCACTTGCATTTGTCAAGGGTAATATCGACAGCGTAGAGAACTTTATGGAAAACAGAAATGCTGCGATCGATAACACAGCAACACTGGGCGCATTTACAAGCAGCCACGACGAAGACGGATTGATGCAGAAGATCATCGATGAGGGATATACCGAGGAGCAGGCATACCGCATGTTCTATGCAGCAACATCCTTACAGATGACAGCAAAAGGTCAGGTCGTTATCTATTACGGCGAGGAGATCGGACAGTATGGAAAAGATAACTATCCATATCAGACAAACCGTTATGACTTTGACTGGAGCAAGGCACAGCTTGCAGATGGCAGCATCAACACAGGCGATGCAATGCTTTCCCACTATAAGAAACTGCTTGCGATCCGAAATGAATATTCCGAAGTACTCGCAAAAGGTGACCGCGTTAAGGTAGCCGGAGGCGATACGGATAAGTATCTGGTATTTAAAAAATCATATCAGGATCAGAATGTATACGTAGGTATCAACTTAAAGGATGAGCCTGTCACGATAAGCGGACTTTCCGTAGCCGGAAGTGGATACGAAGATCTGTATGGCAATGCAGAAGTGACAGAGGCAGCAGATGGAACCGTTTCTGTTACCATTCCTGCATTATCAGCTGGAGGAACCGTTGTTCTTGCACAGCAGACAAGTGAGGATGATACGGTAAAAGAAATACATGCAAAGAAAGTTTACTTAACCCCGTCTTTATGCTTAAAGAAGGGTGCAACTGCAAAATTACAGGCAACTGTATTCCCGAAAAATATGACGGATGAACTGAGTTGGAGCAGTTCCAACAAAAAAGTGGTATCTGTCAGCAAGACCGGAAAAGTAAAGGCATTAAAAACAGGAAAAGCAACGATCACGGTAAAAGCAGCAAACGGAAAGAAAGCAACCTGTAAGGTCACAGTCGTAAAGAAAAACAAAAAGGCAGCCAGCATCAAATTAAACAAGAAAAAGCTGACCTTAAAGAGGGGCGGATACACCCAGTTAAAGGCAACCGTCACCAAAAATGCAACCGACAAGATCACCTGGAAGAGTTCCAATAAGAAGGTGGCAACCGTTGATAAAAACGGTGTTGTAACCGGTTTAAAGAAGGGAACTGCAACGATCACGGTAAAGACATCCGGTGGCAAGAAAGCAACCTGTAAGGTAACGGTAAAAGCAGCAAAGCAGACCGTGAAAGTCAAACTGAACAAGAAAAAAGTGACACTTGCAAAGGGAAAGACCGTTACCTTAAAAGCAACGGTAACACCGTCTTCTGCAAACGAGAAACTGACCTGGAGCAGTTCCAATAAGAAAGTTGCAACCGTATCGAAAAAAGGAAAAGTAAAAGCCATCAAAAAGGGAACCGCAACGATCACGGTAAAAACCTCAAGTGGCAAGAAAGCAACCTGTAAAGTAACGGTAAAATAGACGGAAAAAGGCAAAAAAATTTCAGAAGTTTAAAAAAATATCTTGCAAATACAAAAATGATGTGATATAACTGTTACAACTTAACTTGTTAAAGCGATGAAAGAGACTCATACCTTCAGACACCGACAGGAATATGGCGTCACCGACTGAGAGCGCCGTTTGGAAGAGGAGACATTGGGAACACTCTGGAGCAGACTGGTTGAACAGCATGAGAAGCATCATGGAGTAGGTCAGTACGTTGGTGCGCGTTAAGCACATGAGAGAGGGAAGATAATCGTTTCGGTTATGTTCCAAAGCGGGTGGTACCGCGGAATAAGAATTTCGCCCCGAAAAAGCAATTTGCTTTTTCGGGGTTTTTTATATTTCATTATTTCGCCCCGCACGAAACTTATGAGACAGGATAAGAAAAGGAGTACAATCATGGAATTTATCACAGGAGTCAGACCAAAAGAGACACTCGAGATCAGTCAGATCATGACAGGCAGCTACGAGGGACAGCATGTAAAGGTAAACGGAGCCATTCATACCATCCGTGATATGGGAGACGTCGCATTTATCGTATTGCGCAAGCGGGAAGGGCTGTTACAGTGCGTATTTGAAGAGGGAAGGACAAAGTTTGCGCTGAAAGATTTAAAAGAAGCGTCAACGATCGAGGCAGAGGGAACGGTATCCGCAGAGGAGAGAGCACCGGGCGGATATGAGATCCGGTTAGATACGATTAAGGTGCTTTCCCAGCCGGCAGCACCGATGCCGCTTGCAATCTCTAAATGGAAATTAAACACCTCACTGGAGGCAAATTTAAACCATCGTGCGATCGCATTGCGCAACATCAGAGAGCGTGCAAAGTTCCGCATACAGGAGGGGGTTGTCAGAGGCTTCCGTGATTTCTTATATCAGCAGGGATTTACAGAGATTCACACACCAAAGATTGGTGCCAAGAGTGCAGAGGGAGGGGCAAACCTGTTCCGACTTGAGTATTTCCACAGACCGGCGGTGCTACAGCAGAGCCCACAGTTTTATAAACAGATGATGGTGGGCGTGTTTGACCGGGTCTTTGAGACCGCACCGGTGTTCCGTGCAGAGAAACACAATACCAAACGTCACTTAAACGAATACACCAGTCTTGATTTTGAGATGGGCTTCATTGATGGATTTGAAGATATCATGGCAATGGAAACCGGATTTTTACAGTACATGGTGGCACTGTTACAAAAAGATTATGAAAAAGAGTTAAAAATCTTAAATGTGACACTGCCAAATGTGGATAAGATCCCGACGGTCCGTTTTGATGAGGCAAAACAGAAGGTGGCAGAGAAATATCATCGTCAGATACGAAACCCATATGATCTGGAGCCGGAGGAAGAGGCACTGATCGGACAGTATTTCAAAGAAGAATGTGATGCAGATTTCGTATTCGTCACACATTATCCGTCCAAGAAACGTCCGTTCTATGCTATGGATGATCCAACAGATCCGACTTACACCTTAAGTTTTGACTTACTGTATCAGGGACTTGAGATCACGACCGGAGGACAGCGTATCCACGACTACCATATGTTGATGGAAAAGATCGAAAAACGGGGAATGGAATCCGATGGCATGGAACAGTATCTGTCCGTATTCAAACACGGTATGCCGCCACATGGAGGACTTGGAATTGGATTAGAGCGACTGACCATGAAACTGATCGGAGAGGATAATGTGCGGGAAACAACCTTATTCCCACGAGATTTAAGCCGTTTAGAACCATAGAAAAGGAGAGCTATCGTGAAACATCAGGGAACGAAAAAAATAGAAACCAGACGTCTGATATTAAGACAGTTTACATTAAATGATGCAGAACCGATGTACCGCAACTGGGCATCGGACGGAGAAGTGACCAGATACTTAACCTGGACACCGCATGAGAGTGTGGAAGAGACGAAGTCTCTTTTAAAGGAATGGATCGATGACTATAAGAAACCGGAAAAATATGAATGGTGCATCGAATTAAAAGAGATCGGAGAGCCAATTGGCAGCATTGGTGTGGTAGGGATCCGCGAAAAAATAGGTGCCATGGAGATCGGTTACTGTATCAGTGAAGCATACTGGCATCAGGGAATCGCCTCAGAGGCATTTGAGGCAGTCATTGCGTACCTCACAAAAGAGGTGGGCGCCAGAAGGATCGAATCCAGACACGACACCAGAAATCCATATTCCGGCAAAGTCATGGAAAAATGTGGCTTAAAATATGAAGGAACAAAGATCCAGGGTGACTGGAATAACAGCGGTATCTGTGACTGTGCCTTTTACGGCATGGTACTTGAGGATGTAGCGGTCGTCGAAGAGGAAGAAGAGGATGTTTTCGTAGTTCCGGCACCGGTAAAGAAACCGGGAGAGAAAAATATCATTTCCGATGAAACGATCGAATACGTTGGTATCTTAGCCAAACTGGAATTGAGTGACGAAGAAAAAGAACGTGCGAAAAAGGATATGGGTGATATGCTCGACTATATTGATAAGCTAAATGAGTTAGACACCACGGGAGTAGAACCGATGTCACATGTCTTCCCGGTAAATAATGTATTCCGAGAGGATGTTGTGACAAATGGAGACGGCAGTAAAGAAACACTTGCAAATGCACCGGCACAGAAAGATGGTGGTTTCAAGGTTCCAAAGACGATCGGTTAGGAAAGGAGAAATCAATGGATTTAATGAGTTTAACTGCCGTAGAACTCGGCAGAAAGATAAAAGCAAAAGAAGTAACGGTAACAGAAGCAGTGACCGCAGCCTTAGATGCGATCGAAAAGAAAGAGAAGGCAGTTCATAGTTTTGTAACCGTAGACAGACAGGGTGCGTTAGAGCGTGCGAAAGAAGTACAGAAACAGATCGATGCGGGAACCTTAACGGGACCGCTTGCCGGAGTTCCGGTTGCGGTCAAGGACAATATGTGCACAAAGGATCTGCTCACAACCTGCTCTTCAAAGATCTTATATAATTTTGTACCGACCTATACCGCAGAGGCAGTCTTAAATCTGGAAAAGGCGGGAGCTGTCATCCTTGGCAAAACCAATATGGATGAATTTGCAATGGGAAGCACGACAGAGACTTCCGCATATGGAGAGACAAAAAATCCGTGGAATACAGAGCATGTACCGGGTGGATCTTCCGGTGGTTCCTGCGCAGCCGTAGCGGCAGAGGAATGCAGCTATGCACTTGGCTCCGATACCGGCGGATCCATTCGTCAGCCAAGTTCTTTCTGCGGCGTAACGGGCATCAAGCCAACCTATGGCACGGTTTCCCGTTATGGACTGATCGCCTATGGTTCTTCTTTGGATCAGATCGGACCGGTGGCAAAGGATGTAACCGACTGTGCCACGATCTTAGAGACAATCGCATCTTATGACAGCAAGGATTCCACTTCTGTAAAAAGAGACGATTACGCATTTACCGAGGCACTGGTGGATGATGTGGCTGGCATGAAGATCGGTATCCCGAGAGATTATTTGGGAGAGGGACTGGATGAAGAGGTCAAAGAAGCTGTATTGGCTGCAGCAAAAGAGCTGGAAAAGAAAGGTGCCATTGTAGAAGAGTTTGACTTAAGTCTGGTAGAATATGCCATTCCGGCATACTATGTCATCGCCTGTGCGGAGGCAAGTTCAAACCTGGCGCGTTTTGACGGTGTCAAATACGGTTACCGTACCAAAGAGTACGAAGGACTTCACAACATGTATAAAAAATCCCGTTCCGAAGGATTTGGTGCAGAAGCAAAACGGCGTATCATGCTCGGTTCCTTTGTCTTAAGCAGTGGATATTATGATGCGTATTATTTAAAGGCATTAAAGACGAAAGCACTGATCAAACAGGCATTTGACAAGGCATTTGAAACCTATGATGTGATATTGGGACCGGCAGCACCGACGACGGCTCCAAAACTGGGCGAATCGCTCTGTGACCCGATCAAAATGTATCTGGGCGATATTTACACGATCTCAGTCAATCTGGCAGGCCTGCCGGGAATCTCCCTTCCATGTGGAAAAGACAGAAACGGACTGCCGATCGGATTGCAGCTCATCGGAAACTGCTTCGAGGAAAAGAAGATCATCCGTGCGGCATATGCGTTTGAACAGACGAGAAGTTATGAACACAGTCCGCTTGCAGAAAGCTAGAAAGGGAGGAGAAAATCGATGAGCAAAATATATGAAACAGTCATTGGACTTGAGGTTCATGTGGAACTGGCAACGAAAACAAAGATTTTTTGCGGATGCTCGACGGCGTTTGGCGGGGCACCGAATACCCATACCTGTCCGGTCTGTACCGGTATGCCGGGGTCTCTTCCTGTTTTAAATAAGCAGGTGGTCGAGTATGCGATGGCAGTCGGACTTGCCACAAACTGTAAGATCACACAGTATTGTAAATTTGACCGTAAAAACTATTTTTACCCGGATAATCCACAGAATTACCAGATCTCCCAGCTGTATCTGCCAATCTGCAGAGAGGGCAGTGTGGAGATTGAGACGGCAGCCGGAAAGAAAACTGTCGGCATCCATGAGATCCATATGGAGGAGGATGCCGGAAAACTGGTGCATGACGAGTGGGAAGACGTGTCCATCGTAGATTACAACCGTTCTGGTGTGCCGCTGATCGAGATCGTATCGGAGCCGGATATGCGTTCTGCAGAAGAGGTCATTGCCTATCTGGAAAAACTGCGTATGATCATCCAGTATCTGGGAGCTTCTGACTGCAAATTAAACGAGGGCTCCATGCGTGCCGATGTCAACCTGTCTGTGCGTGAGGCAGGTTCTAAAAAGTTTGGTACCCGTACCGAGATGAAGAACTTAAACTCATTTAAAGCGATCGCAAGAGCGATCGAGGGCGAGCGGAAACGACAGATCGAGTTACTCGAAGAGGGCAAAAAAGTTATTCAGGAGACCAGAAGATGGGATGATAATAAGGAATATTCCTATGCAATGCGTTCCAAAGAGGATGCACAGGATTACCGTTATTTCCCGGAGCCGGATCTGG
>ENA-UOJC01003852-UOJC01003852.1-human-gut-metagenome-genome-assembly--contig:-C104-NODE-3852-length-13493-cov-13.386069_pt1 | contig 13493 bp, 11 predicted proteins | sample MGYA00242339_ERZ723886 | MGnify/ENA metagenome assembly ERZ723886 | reverse complement strand
ACATCGGCAAAGGTGACGCCGGTCTGCTTTTCCATGTAGACCTTGGCGTTGGCCTTGCCCACGCCGCCGATGCCGCCGATGCCGCCCATGCCGCCCTTTTTCGCCATCCAGTTCATGAACAGGGAGAAGACCAGGATGATGATGACAAAGGGCAGCAGGTTGATCAGCAGCAGCGTGATGAAGCTGGTGGGGGGCTGGTAGTCCTTGTTGACATGGACACCGTGCTCCGTCAGAAAGGCGGTGACGGTGTCGTTGGACTCGATCTGAACGGTGAAGAAGTCCAGCCGGGCGTCAGAGAGCCGGCTGCCCTCCGCCGTGGTGGCGGAATAGTACGGATCGCCGTTTTCATCCGTGCGCTTGAGGTAGGTGACGCCGCTGTCCGTCTCGTAGCGGTATCCGTCGGCGGGAATGATGTGGAGGATGCTCTCGTCGGTGTCGAAGTCCACGGAGGACACCTGCCCGCTCTCCACCATGTCCAGGAAATCGCTGTACTCCAGCTCCACGGAAGAGGAGGAGTGGCCAGCGCTGGTCATGTAGCTGCTGGCGTAGCTGATGACGGCGGTGAGCACCAGGGCCCAGCACACCAGCTGGACGACGCCCCGCCAGCTGCCGCTGTTCTTATTCCCGTTTTTTTTGTTCTTGTTGTTTTGGTCCATATATGGGGGCTCCTTTCAGGGAAAGCAAAGCATCAAAATTATAACGCAGTATATCACAAAAGCGGCGGAGCCACAAGGACGAGGACCGCTTTTTTGATGAAGTTTCTGTAAATTCCTACTTTATTGTGTCCCGCCGGTATGGTATACTACCACATGAATGCGACAAAATCTTCTTTTAAGGGGAAAACTATGGACGAACAGAGGAAAAACAGCCTGACCGCCGAGGCCGACGGCGTCATCGAGGGCCGCAACGCCGTCATCGAGGCGCTGCGGGCGGGGGAGAGCATCGACAAGATCTATCTCCAGAAGGGCGAGACCGACAAGACCCTGGGGCACATCGCCTCCAAGGCGAGGGCCGCGGGGGTCGTGGTGGTGGAGGCGGATAAGCGGAAGCTGGACGCCATGAGCCGCACCCACGCCCATCAGGGCGTCATCGCCCTGGCGGCGGTGCGGGAGTACGTCAGCGTGGAGAGCATCCTCCAGACCGCGGCGGATAAGGGGGAAAAGCCCCTCCTCGTGATCTGCGACGAGATCTCCGACCCCCACAACCTGGGGGCCATCATCCGGACGGCGGAGTGCGCCGGGGCCCACGGGGTCATCATCCCCAAACGCCGCAGCGCGGGACTGACCGCCGTGGTGGCCAAGACCTCCGCCGGGGCGGTGGCCCACGTGCCGGTGGCCCGGGTGCCCAACATCCCGGCGCTGCTGAAGGATCTGAAAAAGCAGGGGGTCTGGGTGTTCGGCACGGCGGCGGACGGCACCACCGGCCTGTACGACGCCGACCTGAAGGGCGCGGCGGCCATCGTCATCGGCAGCGAGGGCGACGGCATGACCCGCCTGGCCGCCGAGAACTGCGACTTTCTGGTCAGCATCCCCATGCGGGGGAAGCTGAATTCCCTGAACGCCAGCGCCGCGGCGGCCATCCTGCTGTATGAGGCGGTGCGGCAGCGGGGGTGAGTCCGGCGGGAGAGACGAGGAAGAGCTGAAAGAGGAGCGACATGGCGTCAAAGAACGAAAAGGATTTATACGAGACCGGCGGCACCGACGTGCCCGCCGCGGAGGGGGAATTCTCCCTGGAGGAGATCCTGGCGGAGTACGGCGGGAGCCTGGAGCAGCACATGCTGCGGGAGGCGGAACGGGAGCTGGAACCGGAGCCCGCGCCGAAGTCCGAAGCCCAGGACGCCCCCAGGCCGGAGCCGCCCAAGGCCGCTCCCGCGCCCGCGCGGGCGGCGGAGAAGCCCCGCCCCCAGGCGGAAAAGCCCCCGGCGCCGGATCCTGCCGTCCAGGCGGAGCTGGCCCGGCAGGAGGCCCGGGACAAGCTGCTGGCCCAGGCGGTGGATCTGGAGAAGCTGGAGCGGGAGCTGCCCCGGGCGCCCCGGCCCATCTCCCTGGAGGAAGTGGTGGGCAGCACCGTGGACGCGGTGATGGAGGCGGAGCAGGAGCCGCTGCTGCGGCCCAGGCGGGGGCTGTTCTCCCGGCGGAAGCTGGAGGAGGAGACGGAGGAACTGTATCCGCCGCCGGAGCCGGAAGTGGAACCGGAGATCGAGCCCATCGGTCCGGAGGAGGATCTGCCGGACGCGGCGGCGGACTGGCGGGAGACCTATAAGGGCCGGCGGGGCGCGGTGGCGCCGGCGCTGGTGATCGCCCTGCTGCCCACGGCGCTGCTGGCGGCGGAGCAGTACGGGCTGACGGTGCCCTACTGGAGCGGGGACGCGCAGGTGCAGAGCATCTTCCTGCTGGTGTGTCTTGCGGTGACGGCGCTGCTGTGCCGGGCCGTGTTTGTGAAGGGCGTCTCCATGCTGGGGCGGAAACGGTGCACCAGCGAGCTTTTGATCTCCCTCTCCGCCCTGGCGGCGGCGGCGGACTGCGCCGCGCGGCTGCTGTCAGCGGAGCGGGCCGCCGTTATGCCATACGCCTCGGTGGCCTGCCTGGCCCTGGTGTTTGCCCAGTGGGGCGTCAGCCGGGAGAGCCGGGGCATGTACGACATGTTCCGCGCCGCCGCCATGGACGACGAGCCGCCCTATCTGGTGACGGACACGGAAAAGGGTGCCTGCAAGCAGCGGGGGTCCGTGCCGGGATTTTACACCACCGCCATGCGGGACGACGCCGCGACGATCTTACAGACGGCGCTGCTGCCGGTGGTGCTGGCGGCCAGCGTGGTGTTCGCGGGACTCAGCTCCCTGGGCCAGGGGCGGGGAGATGATTTCCTGCTGAACTGGTCCGCCATCCTGGCGGCGGGGGCCACCTTTTCCCTGCCGCTGTGCTGGCCCCTGCCCTGGTCCCGCCTTGCCCGGCACCTGCAGAAGACGGGCTGCGCCGTGGCCGGGTGGTCCGGCGCGGAGCGGGTCAGCCGGCGGCGGGCCATGATCGTGACGGACGGCGACCTGTTCCCGCCGGGGACCATCCAGCTCAACGGCGTGAAGGTCTACGGCGAGGAGCTTGCCAAGGCGGTGTCCTACGCGGCCACCATGGCCCGGGGGGCGGGCTGCGGCCTGGAGCGGCTGTTTGACGGGCTGCTTCGGGCGGAGCTGGGCCGCTATGAAAAGGCCGACGACTTCAGCTTTTACGAGGAGGGCGGCTGGTCCGCCTCCATCCACGGCGAGTATGTGCTGCTGGGCACCGCGCCCTTCATGCGGAAAATGGATGTGCGGCTGCCGGGGGACATCAATCTGAAGACCGGCGTTTTCCTGGCGGTGGACCGCCAGCTTATCGCGGTGTTCGCCGTGAAGTACAACCCGGCGGAGAATGTGGACTTTGCCCTGCGGATGATGCGCCGCAGCCATATCACGCCCATTCTGGCGGCCAGGGACCCCAACATCACCCCGGCGCTGCTGAAGCGGAAGTTCCACAAGAAGGTCAGGGTGGAGTATCCGGATCTCACCGCCCGGGTGGCCCTCAGCGAGGCGGAGCACGACCGGGACCTGCCCCGGGCCCTGCTGTTCCGGGAGGGGCTGCTGCCCTACGCCGAGACGGTGGCCGGCAGCCGGAGGCTGTGCAAGGCCGTCCGCCGGGCGGCGGTGCTGTCCATTCTGGGCAGCGCGGCGGGGACGCTGCTGGCGTTCTATCTGGTGTTCCAGGGGGCCTACGACCTGCTGACGCCCCTGGCGCTGGAGGCGTTTTTGCTGCTGTGGACCCTGCCGGTGCTGCTGATGGCGGACTGGACGGGAAGATACTGACGTCCAGGGGGGATTGCATCCCCCTGGATACGAAATTTCCGCGCCGCCACTGGCGGCACGGCAATTTCGATGCCCCCTCTCCCCCGCACGGCGGGGGAGCCGCGCCCAATGGCGCGGGTATTGGTGTCCTGACCAGGCAAAGCCCGGTCAGGACGGTGAGATATTGAGATAAGAGATAAAAGATAGATGGTAGGAGATGCGAAATATCTCTTATCTCTTATCTTTTATCTCTTATCTTTTTTGCGTCTGTAACAAAAATTGACCGCCTTTTTTCTCTGTCCTGCCCAAAATGTGGAACCTGCCAAAATTTTTGTTGTATTAAACCGGGGAACGTTGTATAATTTCTACATTAGGGATTTTGACGAACGTCGAAGAGTCCGACCACGGCCGCTTTTCCCGCGGCCGCGTTGACAGCACAATATAAGGAGTGGAATGAACTATGAGCTATTCTGTACAGAACATCCGCAACGTCTGCCTGCTGGGCCACAGCGGCAGCGGCAAGACTTCCCTGGCGGAGAGCCTGCTTTACATGACCGGCGCCATCGACCGGATGGGCCGTACGGCGGACGGCAACACCGTCTGCGACTATGATCCCGAGGAGGCCAAGCGGCAGATCTCCCTGTCCACCGCCGTGGCGCCTCTGGAATTCACGGGCTGCCGCATCAATGTGCTGGACACCCCGGGCGCGTTCGATTTCTCCGGCGAGGTCATGGAGGCCCTGCGGGCCGCCGACGCCGCCATCATCGTCTGCTCCGCCAAGGACGGCGTGTCCGTGGGCCTGGAGAAGGCCTGGAAATACTGCGAGGAGCGGAATATGCCCCGCTTCATCTACATCTCCAAGACCGACGAGGACAACAGCGATTACAACGCCACCTTCGAGGCCCTGCGGGAGCGGTTCGGCAACAAGATCGCCCCGGTGGTGGTCCCCATCTGGGACGACAACAAGAAGGTCACCGGCATCATCGACGTGCTGAACAAGCGCGCCTATGAGATGCAGAACCTCAAGCGCGTGGAGATCGAGATCCCCGAGGGCAAGGGCGAGGTCATCGAGGAGTTCAACAACGCCCTGAAGGAGTCCGTGGCCGAGACCAGCGAGGAGTTCATGGACAAGTTCTTCGGCGGCGAGGACTTCACCTACGCCGAGATGATCCAGGGCCTGCGCCAGGGCGTGCGGGAGCTGAGCATGTTCCCCGTGCTGTGCGGCTCCGCCGTCAACTGCATGGGCAGCCTGATGCTGATGGACTACATCGTGGACCTGCTGCCCACCCCCATGGAGGGCAACTACCACAAGGCCACCCGTGCCGACGGCGAGACTGAGGAATTCGTGGTCTCTCCCGGCGGCGTGCCCACCGCCTTCGTGTTCAAGACCGTCTCCGACCAGTACGGCAAGTACTCCTTTGTGAAGGTGCTGTCCGGGGCCATCACCCCCGACCTGCCCATGGTCAACGCCCGCACCGGCGCCACGGAAAAGCTGGGCCGCCTGTATATCATGCGGGGCAAGAAGACCACCGAGGTCAAGGAGCTGGGCTGCGGCGACATCGGCGTCATCGCCAAGATGGACAAGGTCAAGACCGGCGACACCCTGTGCGATGCCCGTAAGGTCGTGTCGCTGAAGAATATCCCCTTCGCGGAGCCCTGCTACTCCGTGGCCATCGTCCCCAAGACCCGGGGCCAGGAGGACAAGGTGGCCCAGGGCCTCAGCCGTCTCAATGAGGAGGACCCCTCCTTCACCGTGGTCAACAACGCCGAGACCCACCAGATGGTCCTCTCCGGCGCCGGCGACATGCAGATCGACGTGCTGGTTTCCAAGCTGAAGAGCCGCTTTAACGTGGAAGCCGAGCTGAAGCCCACCCGCGTGGCCTACCGCGAGAAGATCCGCAAGACTGTCCAGAAGCAGGGCCGCCACAAGAAGCAGACCGGCGGCAGCGGCCAGTTCGGCGACGTGTGGATCCGCTTCGAGCCCAACCCCGAGACCGAGGAGATGGTTTTTGCCGAGGAAGTGTTCGGCGGCTCCGTGCCCAAGAACTTCTTCCCCGCCGTTGAAAAGGGCCTGCGGGAGGCCTGTATCCACGGCCCCCTGGCGGGCTATCCCGTGGTGAATCTGAAGGCCGTGCTGTACGATGGCTCCTACCATCCCGTGGACTCCTCTGAAATCGCTTTCAAGACCGCCGCGCAGCTGGCCTACAAGGCCGCCATGCCGGAGGCCAACCCCGTCCTGCTGGAGCCCATCGGCGAGCTGAAGGTCACCATTCCCGACAGCTACATGGGCGACGTCATGGGCGACATCACCAAGCGCCGGGGCCGTGTCATGGGCATGAACCCCACCGGCGACGGCGACCAGGTGCTGGAGGCCGAGGTGCCCATGGCCGAGATGGGCAGCTATGCCATCGACCTGCGGTCCATGACCCAGAGCCGGGGCAGCTTCACCTTCCACTTCGTCCGCTACGAGGACTGCCCTCCTGCGGCCCAGGAGAAGGCCATCGCCGAGGCCAAGGCACTGGCGGAGGCCTGAGAATGCCGCCGGGAGTCCGGCGTACAAGCATTTCGCCGGAGGCGAAATCTTGAAATCGGCCGAATTCACTTCGGACGATTTGAGTGAAATGCGGGGTCCCCGCACGGTGCGGAGCATCGGGTGGGGGGACTGCCCGCCCGCGGCCCAGGAGAAGGCCATCGCCGAGGCCAAGGCGCTGGCGGAGGCCTGAGGATTCAGAATATACGGCATCAAGCCCGGGGAGCCAGACGGCTCCCCGGGCTTTTTGGAATGGAAAACCGCCCGGGCCGGGACGGATCTGATTTTTGAATGGGAAACGGACAGGCGGAGCATTTTTTAAAGATTTATGAAATGTGGAGTTTTTTCAAATAGTGTTGCATTAGCAACTGGCGAATATTCAAATATCCTGTTATACTCATATTGTCCTAAGGGAAAAAGGATCACGCAATCACAAGGATTGCAATGTATGATAAGGAGGAATATCAATATGAAAAAGTGGGTCTGCCAGGTTTGCGGTTATGTGTTCGAGGGCGAGAATCCCCCTGAGAAGTGCCCCCAGTGCGGTGTTCCCGCCTCTAAGTTCACCGAGCAGAAGGGCGAGATGAGCTGGGCCGCCGAGCATGTTCTGGGCGTGGGCAAGTCCTTTGGCGCCGACGTTCCCGAGGAGGTCCAGAAGGAGATCATCGACGGCCTGAACGCCAACTTCATGGGCGAGTGCACCGAGGTGGGCATGTATCTGGCCATGGCGCGCGTGGCCCATCGCGAGGGCTATCCCGAGATCGGCGAGTACTGGCGCCGCGCCGCTCTGGAAGAGGCTGAGCACGCCGCCAAGTTTGCCGAGCTGCTGGGCGATGTCCTGACCGACAGCACCAAGAAGAACCTGGAGATGCGCGTGGAGGCCGAGAACGGCGCCACCGCCGGCAAGTTCGAGCTGGCCAAGCTGGCCAAGAAGTACAATCTGGACGCCATCCACGACACCGTCCACGAGATGGCCCGCGACGAGGCCCGCCACGGCAAGGCCTTCGCCGGCCTGCTGAAGCGCTACTTCGGCTGATTGCCTGCATCAGGGAAAGCGGAGCGAAAGCTCCGCTTTCTTTTTTGGAACGGAAAAGGGCGCAAAAAAACCGCGAAGGGTCGGAGGCATCCGATTCTTTCGCGGTTTTATTGGATCTCCTGTTCCAGGGCGTCGAATTCCGGGGTGGAGAAGAACTCGCCCAGGGTGATGTTCAGGCCGTCGCAGAGCTTTTTGATGGTGACGATGGAAACATCTCTCCGGGCGGGGTCCATCATACTGTACACAGTGGATGGTGTGACACCGGAAAGCGTTGCAAGTTCGTTCGTTTTTAAGTGCCGCTGTTTGCAAAATTCCGCAAAACGGGCCACTACCGCGTCTTTGACTGCCATATCGTCACCTCAGTGACCATACTATCGGCAAATACGCTGACGCGTATACGCACTTGCGTAATTATTGAAATTTTGTTAGAATGACCTCAAACAGATAGGGAGGGAAAAATATGAGTGTTTGCGGGATTGTGGCCCAGGAGCTGGACCCTGAAAAATTCGAGAGGACGATGACCGGCTTTCTCAGTCCCGGGCGGGAGGAGGAGCTGCGCGCGCGGTTCCGGCGCATGGCGGACGCGGGCGTGGACGAATTCGTCGTCTCCATGGACGGCGGGTATGCCCTGATGCTGGCCGGCGCCCTGCTGCTGTGGAGGTCGGCCGAGCATGTGGACGTGAAGGTCAGCTGCATGGTGCTGTGGGAGGAGCAGGCGGCCCGCTGGCCGGAGAACATCCGGAACGTCTTTTTTGCCGTAATGGTCTTCTGCGACCGGGAGATCATGCTGGAGCGCCGCCGCGGCGACGGCAACCTTGACAGGCGGGACCGCTATCTGGCGGAGAACTGCCAGCAGCTGCTGGCGGTGTGGGACGGCGGGGCCGGGCCGGTGTGGCGGACCGTGGCTCTGGCCCGGGAGAAGGGCCTGACCGTGTGGGAACAGCCGCTGAAGGGGTGAATTTTGGGCGATTCCACGCTCCGCAGACAAAATCCGGGCCCTGGGGATGGCCAAATCCGGCGGGATGTGGCATACTGAGGGCAGAAACAGGAGAGGGGCGAAGCCATGGACGCTGTGAAGACGGGGGCCTATCTGGCGATGCTGCGGAAGGCCAGGGGAGCGACCCAGCAGGAGATCGCCGAACAGCTGGGCATTTCCAATAAGACGGTCAGCAAATGGGAGAGCGGCGGCGGGCTGCCGGACATCACCGTGCTGCCCGCCCTGGCGGCGCTGTACGGCGTCTCCGCCGATGACATTCTGGCGGGGGAGACCCTGACTGACCGGCGGCGCGGCGTCCTGGCGGAAGAGACGGCGGCCCGGCGGAAGCGGCTGCTGGCCCGGCTGCGGATGCGGTTCGACATCTGTTTTGTGATGGCGCTGGCGCTGGCGGTTTTGGCCGCCCAGCGGATCCGGTATGTGAGCTGGACTGCGCTGGTGATATCCATTGCGGCGATTTGGACGGGATATATTCTGGTAGCCCATCCGATCCGCTATGGCGGTGTGGAGGCGGACGGGGCGCTGTGGCGGAACCTGTACCGGAAGCTGCTGGCGGCGTTGGCGCTGCAATGGTACGCGCTTCTGCGGCTGTCCCGGATCGGCTCCACCGGACTGGCCGATGCGGTATCCTCCGGGGAATGGCGGGCCATGATGGTTTTGGCCGTGCGGGCCGGGATCTTTTGCCTGGGGGCGCTGGCGATCTGGGGCGCGCTGCAGTGGCGGCTCCGGCGGCTGGCGGGGAAGGGTGTTTGGATCGTTCCAGTGTGGGTGATGCTGTGGGGCTGCTGGGCGGCGGTCTTTCTGGCGGCGTGGCTGCTGGCGGACGGGGCTTACCGGCAGACTGTGGAACACTGGCTGAGCCGATACCCCAGCTGGGAATGGATCAGCCAGCACCCGGCGCTGCGTATCCGGCGGGACGAGGCCCTTGCGCCGCTGCTGCTGGCCCGGCGGATCGTGCTGGCGGCAGGGGGCGTCAGCGCCCTGGGACTGCTGGCGGCGTCGGCGCGGATCAGGCCGCGGCGGAAAAAAACACGGGACCCCCTTGCGGACCCACAGAAATGATGATAAAATTTCCCCGTAAAAGGGGAGAAGTCTGATGTATCATTATATCTTTTTTGATCTGGACGGCACGCTGACCGACTCCAAGGAGGGCGTGATCAACAGCGTGCGCTACGCCGCCGAAAAGCTGGGGGGCCCGGTGCCGGACGACGAGACGCTTTTGAAGTTCATCGGCCCGCCGCTGCAGGATTCCTTTATGGAGTACTGCGGCTTCGACCGGGAAAAGGCGCTGGAGGCCATCCAGGTGTTCCGGGAGCGGTATACGCCCGTGGGGCAGTTTGAGAACCGGCCCGGCCCCGGGCTGGTGGAGATGTGCCGGCGGCTGAAGGAGCGGGGGTATGTGCTGGCGCTGGCCTCCTCCAAGCCGGAGGAGATGTGTGTGGCCATCTGCGGCCGCTTCGGGTTTACGCCGTCCCTGGCGGTGACCACCGGGAGCCCGCCCACCGGGGACTGGAGCAAGGCCGACGTGATCCGGGAGACCATGCGCCGCCTGGGGCTGACGGAAAAGGATAAGCCCTCCATTTTGATGGTGGGGGACCGGAAATTCGACGTGCTGGGGGCCGCCGCCTGCGGCATCGACTGCGTGGGCGTGGAGTTCTTCGGCTACGCCCCGCCCGGCGAGCTGGCGGAGGCCGGCGCCGTGGCGGTGGTGCGGACCGCGGAGGAGCTGGAGCGGTTTATTTTGACCCACTGAGCTTTTTGTGATCCTTTGGTGATCCCATGATGGAAAACAGCCGCCCGGATGGGCGGCTGTTTTGCTGCGGGATATTCAGTCCTTGTCGGCCTGCTGGGCGGCTTTTTCGGCTTTGGCGACCTCCGCCAGGGTCATACCGGAGCCGGTCAGGTCGGCTTCCAGCACCGGGTCCACGGGGACCGCCAGGTACATGTTGTTGCCATAGGTAAAGGCGCCGGTGGTGACGGCCACCACCTGGCCATAGACATTCAGCAGGGCGCCGCCGCTGCTGCCCTTGGAGATGTCGGCGGTGTTCATGACGCAGGGGAGGGCGTAGCGGTCCACTTCCCGGTCCGTGGCGCTGACGATGCCGGAGCTGACCGCCAGCCCCAGGCCCAGGGGATTGCCCAGGGTGTACACCGCATCGCCGGGGCGGACGTCGCCGACGCCGGCCAGCTCCAGAAAAGCAAAGGCGGAGGTGGTCTTTTTGACCGTGGAGGTCTTGGAGACCCGGAGAACGGCGATGTCGATGTCCGGGTCATAGTAGACCACGGATTCCACGGGGTAGACCTCCCCGGTGGAGAGGGCGGCGGTGGCGTAGATGGCGTTCTCAATGGAGTGATAGTTGGTGACGGCCAGGCCGTCGGCGGAGATGAAGAAGCCGCTGGCGTTGGAGGCGGGCTCCTTGGCGTCGATCTCCTTCTGCTTTTCATAGGCGTCCAGGCAGAAGACGGCGGCCATGTGGCGCTCCGCCGCCTGGCGGGCGGTGAGGGTCTCCTCCAGCAGGCCCAGGGCGTTGGCGGCGGATTTGACGCGGCTGTTCTGAGACGCCAGACGGGTAATGACCGTGCCGCTGCCGTCCCGATAGGGGAAGGTCAGGGCGTCCCGGGCGGCTTCATACAGGCTGGCGCAGGTCATGGCGCCGTCATAGGCCCGGGAGACCAGGCCGATGCGCTGGGCAAAGGCCGCGGCGTCAGACACGGTGAAGTCGCCGGAGCCGTCGCTGTAGCCCAGCATCCGCAGCAGCATGGCGCACCAGGCGTTGGCGGTGACGGCGCTGTTGGGGCTGAACTTCGTCAGGGAGGTGCCGGAGACCCAGCCCTGGTGGGCGGCGTAGGTCACGGCGGTGTCGGCCCAGACGGGCACGTCCGTAAAGCCGGAGATCCACAGGTCCTGGGCGGCGGCCTGCTCCGCCCCGGCCAGCCGGACCAGCAGCACCGCGGCCTGGGCCCGGGTGGCGGGCTGGTCCAGGGAATCGCCGGCGCCGGCGTCCAGCAGGCCCAGGGTCGTCAGCGTGTCCGCGGCACGGAGGGATTCGCCCTCCAGCGCGGCGGCAGCGGGAACCGCGCCCGCCAGCAGGAGCAGGGCGCAGAGGAATGCAAGTACTTGTTTTTTCATGGGGATGCCTCCGAAAATTTGAATTCCTTTTTATTGTAGCACCCGGGACGGGGCTTGGCAAGCGTGGGAAAAGCTGGTACAATGACCCTGCGAAAAGCCGGACGCCCCGGGCTGCCGGTCATCTGAATGATAAAGGAGAAAGCTCAAATGGAACTGAAAGAAATTTTGAGCCGGTGCGACCATACCCTGCTGGCCCAGACGGCCACCTGGGCGGAGATCCGGGCCGTCTGCGACGACGGCATGAAGTACGGCTGCGCCAGCGTGTGCATCCCGGCCAGCTTCGTGAGGCAGGCGGCGGAGTATGTTGCCGGAAAGCTGCCCATCTGCACGGTCATCGGCTTCCCCAACGGCTACGACACCACGGCGGCCAAGTGCTTCATGGCCGCCGACGCGGTGGAGAACGGGGCGGACGAGGTGGACATGGTCATTAACGTGGGCTGGGTGAAGGACCGGAAGTGGGACGATCTGCTCTCGGAGATCAAGGCCGTGAAGGCCGCCTGCAAGGGCAGGCTCCTGAAGGTCATTATCGAGTGCTGCTTCCTCACCGACGAGGAGAAGATCCGGATGTGCGAGATCGTCACCGCGTCCGGGGCGGACTATATCAAGACCTCCACCGGCTTCGGCGGGGGCGGCGCCACCCGGGAGGATGTGGCCCTGTTTGCAAAGCACATCGGGCCCAACGTGAAGATCAAGGCCGCGGGCGGCATTGCCGATCTGAAGGACGCGGAGGATTTTATCGCCCTGGGGGCGTCCCGCCTGGGCACCAGCCGGGTGGTGAAGGCTGTCAAAGCTCTGGAAAAATAAATACAAACCGTATAAAAATGTCGAAAAAATCCCCTCTGTTGCGAAAAAACGCGGAACAGAGGGGATTTTCCCTGCTCAGCCCAGGGCATGGCCCGCCAGCAGCGCCGCCAGCAGGACCGACAGGGCGGCCTGGAGGAGCTTGCCCAGCAGACAGGGGCGCAGGGAGAGGCCGCTGCCCTCCAGCGCGGCGGCGGTCTGGCACAGGACGGAGAGCCCGCCCCAGCCGGCACAGCCCGCCGCCAGGAGGAAACCGGAGGGGGTGGGCGGCAGCAGGGGCGTCAAGGAGAACAGCTCCACAGCGCCCACCAGAGCGGGGCCCAGCAGCGGCCCGGCGGCGGCCAGGGGCCTTGCCAGCACATAGAAAAACACCACGAAGGCGCAGACGGAGAGCATGCCGCCGGCGGCGTCCCGGATGGACCCCACAAAGGCCGTGGAGAGGGAGAGCGCCTGAAAGGGGATACCCCTTGACACCCGCTCCCGGGAGCCGCGTTTGCCATGCCCCCGGAAGAAAAGACCCGTCAGAAGGGCGGAGGCCACATGGATGAGCCACAGCCACACCCCCGCCCGGACGCTGCCGAAGACCCCCACCCCCAGGACGCTGATGAGAAAGACGGGGTTGGAGTTGTTGCAGAAGGTCAGGAGCCGCTCCGCCTCCCCGGCGGTCAGCTGGCCCTCCCGGTAAAGCCCGGCCGCCGTCTGGGCGCCGATGGGATAGCCGCCGATGAGGCCCAGCAGCAGGGGGCCGGCGGCCTGGCCGGGCAGGCGGAAGAGGGGGGCCATCAGGCCGGAGAAAAGCGGGGCCAGCCACTGGCCGAAGCCCAGGGAAATCAGCAGGCCGGATACCGCCAGAAAGGGGAACAGCGCCGGGATCACGGACCGGCCGCACAGGGCCAGGGCCTCCACCGCCGCCGCGCGGACCCGGGCCGCGTCCGCCAGGAACCAGATCAGGACGCCGCACGCCGCCAGGCAGGCGTCGGTACGCCAACGGTTTTTCATGCACATCACCCGTGTACCCTATGCCGGGGCCGGGGGTTTTATGCGGCGGATTGCGGGGCGGCCGCATCCGCCCCCGGGAGGGGAGGATGGGAACGTGAAGCGGCCCCGGGTCGGAGAGGACCCGGGGCGCGTGAGTGGGGGAAAAAGGCCCCGGTTGGGGGAAAAAAGGGGCGGGTGGCAGGGGGCGGTCGA
>ENA-UOJC01003847-UOJC01003847.1-human-gut-metagenome-genome-assembly--contig:-C104-NODE-3847-length-13509-cov-4.255240_pt1 | contig 13509 bp, 9 predicted proteins | sample MGYA00242339_ERZ723886 | MGnify/ENA metagenome assembly ERZ723886 | reverse complement strand
GATTGATGAGTACACCAGGCTGAAAGCCCGCCTGCGCGAAAGCGCAATGGGTTAAGGCAGACGGCGCCCCCGGCCACATAATGCTGGCCGGGGGCGCATTTTCGCCATCCGGGTTGCGGGATAGCTGGCGCAGCCCACTTTTATCGAACCTGGCAGCCGCCGCCATTTTCTTCTTTTTCACCTCCCTTTATACTGCGCGCTGTGTTCCTGACCGATAATAAAAAATGAAATACCTCTATTTACTTCTGATGCTGTTCTCTCTTGCCGCGGGTGCCACGGATCCCGGCAGCCAGTACAAACACCAGGCGGAAGCCGGCGATCCGCGGGCGCAGTACTATCTTGCCGATACCTACGTCAGTTACGGTGATTATCAGCAGGCCGAATACTGGGCGCAGAAATCGGCCGATAACGGTGACGGGGATGCGCTGGCGCTACTGGCCCAGCTGAAAATCCGCAACCCGCAGCAGGCCGATTACAAACAGGCCAGAGAGCTGGCGGAGAAGGCGGTGCAGGTTGGCAGCAAGGCTGGCGAAATTATCCTGGCCCGCGTGCTGGTCAACCATCAGGCCGGGCCGACGGACTATTCACATGCCATCACCCTGCTACAGGATGCCGCCCAGGATCCGGAAAGCGACTCCGCCGTCGACGCCCAGATGCTGTTAGGTCTGATTTACGCCAGCGGCGTCCAGATGACAGAGGATGACGCCAGGGCAACGGACTATTTTAAACGCAGCTCCTCGCTGTCCCGTACCGGTTATGCCGAATACTGGGCCGGGATGATGTTCCTGCAGGGAGAACAAGGCTTTATCGAACCCAACCAGCAGAAAGCGCTGCACTGGCTCAATGTCAGCTGTCAGGAGGGGTTTGATACCGGCTGCGAAGAGTTCGACAGGATAAGTAAAAGATAAGAAAAAGCCCGGCGGTCGCGCTGGGCTTTGAGACGGTTGATAAACCTGTTGGAACCCGGTGCCCGCGTTTTGCCGGGTGGCGGCTGACGCCTGACCCGGCCTACAACACCCGCAGTCTCAACACTTGCACACGCTCTGTCGGCCCGCGCAAGCGCAGCGCCGCCGGGCAATTTAAGCACGCTTTGTCAACACGCTGAGCCCGACGCGGTCGCGCCGGGCTTTGCATTTTATTGCGCCGTTTTATCAAATTTGCCCAGCACTTCACGCTCATAGGCCAGCGCTTTCTTGCGGTCAAACTTGTGCTCCCACTTGGCAATCACCAGCACCGCCAGCGCATTGCCCACCACGTTCAGCGCGGTACGCGCCATATCGAGGATACGGTCAACGCCGGCAATAAAGGCCAGCCCTTCCAGCGGAATCCCTACGCTCCCCAGCGTCGCCAGCAGCACCACGAAGGAGACGCCCGGCACGCCGGCAATCCCTTTCGAAGTTACCATCAGCGTCAGTACCAGGGTGATTTCCTGCCACAGCGACAGGTCAATACCGTACAGCTGGGCAATAAAGATCGCCGCGATACTCTGATACAGCGTTGAGCCATCGAGGTTAAACGAGTAGCCGGTCGGCACGACAAAGCTGGTAATAGAAGCCGGTGCGCCATAGGCTTCCATCTTCTCAATAATACGCGGTAGTACGCTCTCGGAGCTGGCGGTGGAGTAGGCCAGAATCAGCTCGTCTTTCAGAATACGGATCAGAATCCAGATACTTAAGCCGCATACCCGCGCCACGATCCCCAGCACCACCAGCGCGAAGAACAGAATCGCGAAGTAGACCAGGATAACCAGTTTGGCCAGCGGCCACAGCGAGGCGAAGCCAAAAGTGGCAACGGTCACCGAAATCAGCGCAAACACCCCGACCGGCGCATAGCGCATCACCATGTGGGTCACTTTGAACATGGTTTCGGAAATGGAGCGGAAAACGGTCACCAGCGGTTCACGATGGGTCGCCGGCAGCGAAGAGAGTCCCAGACCGAACAGTACCGAGAAGAAGATAATCGGCAGCATATCGCCTTTCGCCATCGACGCGACAATGTTGGTCGGCACCAGTGACAGTATCGTTCCCATCAGGCCATGAGCGTGGCTTTGCACCTCTGCCGTTGTACTTTGATATTTCGAAATATCCACCGCGGCCAGCTGCGACATATCAATGCCGCTACCCGGCTGGAAGACGTTGGCCAGGGTAATCCCCAGCACGATCGCCACGGTGGTGATCACTTCAAAATAGATAATGGTTTTCGCGCCGATTCGGCCCAGCTGCTTCGCGTCGCCAACGCCGGCAATCCCGACAACCAGCGTCGAGATAACAATCGGAACGACGATCATCTTGATCAGGTGGATAAAGATATCGCCCGCCGGCGTCAGGAAATTCGCAATTAACCAATCACGACCGTCGGCATGGTAATGCAGATAGCTGCCCAGCAGAATACCCAGCACCAGGGCCAGCAAAATCTGCCAGGCAAGGCTGACTTTTGTTTTTTTCTTCACTACTGACTTCCTCAATGAGAGGCACCATTCCCGGAAGTCATGATGCCCACTGAAAGGGATATGAATTGTGTTGCGTTGCTCTATGGGGTTTTTTAACGCGCGGTATCAGTATCATCTGCACGGCATGCTACGCAAGCGTTTAAGAACAGGGCTTTTCTCTGGGTTTCTGCATAAATTCGCTAACTTTCCCCACTTCCGTTGCATAAGTATCTGTTATAAAAAAAATTTCATAGCTTCCATTTCTATAAATACATTTCTGAAATTATTTCACTTCAAAGTTTCATTTGATTGATTTTCATTCAGTTGAATCAATGCGTGATCTGTCCCCCAAATAGCAAACAAAGCCGTGAAAGACCCTACTCTTAACGTTTACTTGACATATATTTAACAACCTACAGGAGAAAAAAAGCCATGAGCCAAATACATAAGCACTCTATTCCCGCTAACATTGCGGACAGCTGCCTGATTAACCCGGAACAGTACAAGGCGCAGTATCACCAGTCTGTCACCGACCCGGATGCGTTCTGGGGTGAGCAAGGCAAAATCCTTGACTGGATGCGGCCCTATACGCGCGTGAAGAACACCTCATTCGCTCCGGGCAACGTCTCTATTAAATGGTATGAAGACGGCACGCTGAATCTTGCCGCTAACTGCCTCGATCGCCACCTGGCCGAACGCGGCGACCAGGCCGCGATTATCTGGGAAGGCGACGACGCCAGCCAGAGCAAACACATCACTTATCGCGAGCTCCATCACGACGTCTGCCGCTTTGCTAACGTCCTGCTCGACCTCGGCATTAAAAAGGGCGATGTCGTCGCTATCTATATGCCAATGGTGCCGGAAGCCGCCGTCGCCATGCTGGCCTGCGCCCGTATCGGCGCGATTCACTCGGTGATCTTCGGCGGTTTTTCTCCCGAAGCGGTTGCCGGACGTATCATTGACTCGAACTCGCGTCTGGTCATTACTTCCGATGAAGGGCTGCGCGCCGGACGCGCAATTCCGTTGAAGAAGAACGTCGACGACGCGTTAAAAAATCCGAACGTGAAAAGCATCGAGCACGTGGTTGTGCTTAAACGCACCGGCGGCAAAATCGACTGGCAGGAAGGACGCGACCTGTGGTGGAGCGACCTGATTGCGCAAGCCAGCGACCAGCACCAGCCGGAAGAGATGAATGCGGAAGACCCGCTGTTCATCCTCTATACCTCCGGTTCAACCGGTAAGCCCAAAGGGGTGCTGCACACCACCGGCGGCTACCTGGTCTATGCCGCCACCACCTTCAAATATGTCTTCGACTACCATCCGGGCGACATCTACTGGTGTACTGCCGACGTAGGCTGGGTGACCGGCCACAGCTATCTGCTGTACGGCCCGCTGGCCTGCGGCGCCACCACGCTGATGTTTGAAGGGGTGCCGAACTGGCCGACGCCGGCGCGGATGTGTCAGGTCGTCGATAAGCACAAGGTCAATATTCTCTACACCGCGCCGACGGCGATCCGTGCGCTGATGGCGGAAGGCGATAAGGCCATCGAAGGCACCGATCGCTCTTCTCTGCGTATTCTGGGCTCGGTCGGCGAGCCGATTAACCCGGAAGCCTGGGAGTGGTACTGGAAGAAGATTGGCAACGAGAAATGTCCGGTGATGGATACCTGGTGGCAAACTGAAACCGGTGGCTTCATGATTACTCCGCTGCCGGGCGCCATTGAGCTGAAAGCGGGTTCCGCCACGCGTCCGTTCTTCGGCGTGCAGCCGGTGCTGGTCGACAATGAAGGCACTCCGCTGGAGGGCGCGACCGAAGGTAACCTGGCCATCGCCGACTCCTGGCCGGGACAGGCGCGAACCCTGTTCGGCGACCACGAGCGCTTTGAACAGACCTACTTCTCCACCTTCAAAAATATGTATTTCAGCGGCGACGGCGCTCGTCGCGATGAAGATGGCTACTTCTGGATCACCGGCCGCGTGGACGACGTTCTGAACGTATCTGGCCATCGTCTGGGGACCGCAGAGATCGAATCGGCGCTGGTATCGCATCCGAAAATCGCCGAAGCGGCCGTGGTCGGTATTCCGCATAACATCAAAGGTCAGGCGATTTACGCTTACGTCACGCTCAATCACGGTGAAGAGCCGACGCCGGAGCTGTATGCGGAGGTGCGCAACTGGGTACGCAAAGAGATTGGCCCGCTGGCCACGCCGGACGTGCTCCACTGGACCGATTCATTACCGAAAACCCGCTCGGGCAAGATTATGCGTCGTATCCTGCGCAAGATTGCCGCGGGCGATACCAGCAACCTCGGCGATACGTCAACACTGGCGGATCCGGGCGTCGTGGAAAAACTGCTCGAAGAGAAGCAGGCTATTGCGATGCCGTCGTAAACGGACTCATTCCCTACACCCTCTCCCCGTCAGGGGAGAGGACATAAATCATACGCCCTAAGGATTCCACGTAGCAGGACAGCAGGAAGCACCCTCTCTTCCCGACAGCACATTGCCGGGCGGATAAGTGCTGCCGACGGTCAGCGCGCGGATGACAAAAAGGGTACCTCTGGAGACGCTGTAATGAATGAGCAACTTTGTCAGCGGATAGAAGATAGTGCGCATTTCAGGGAGTTAGTTGCAACCCGGCAAAGGTTTGCCGCCATCCTGTCACTGATTATGTTGGTGATCTACGTGGGCTTTATTCTACTCATCGCTTTCGCCCCTGGCTGGCTGGGCACGCCGCTGCATGCCGGCACCAGCGTCACCCGAGGCATCCCGATCGGCATCGGCGTTATCGTTATCTCTTTTGTCCTCACCGGGATTTATGTCTGGCGGGCTAACGGAGACTTTGACCGTCTGACCAAAAGCGTTATCAACGAGGTGCACGCATCATGAAGAAAGTCCTGACGGCGATTGCCGCCACGCTCCCTTTTACCGCGAGTGCCGCTGACGCCATCACCGGCGCGGTACAACGCCAGCCGACGAACTGGCAGGCGATCGTCATGTTCCTGATCTTTGTCGCCCTGACGCTGTATATCACCTACTGGGCGTCAAAACGCGTTCGCTCACGCAGCGATTACTATACCGCGGGCGGAAATATCACCGGCTTTCAGAACGGGCTGGCGATTGCCGGCGACTTTATGTCGGCCGCCTCTTTCCTCGGTATTTCCGCGCTGGTCTACACCTCCGGCTACGACGGGCTGATTTACTCCCTCGGTTTCCTGGTCGGCTGGCCGATAATTCTGTTCCTGATCGCCGAGCGCCTGCGTAACCTCGGGCGCTACACCTTCGCTGACGTCGCCTCCTATCGCCTTAAGCAGGGGCCGATTCGTACCCTCTCCGCCTGCGGTTCGCTGGTGGTGGTGGCGCTGTATTTGATTGCTCAGATGGTCGGCGCAGGCAAGCTGATTCAGCTGCTGTTCGGCCTGAACTACCACGTCGCGGTGGTACTGGTCGGCGTGCTGATGGTGCTCTACGTCCTCTTCGGCGGCATGCTCGCCACCACCTGGGTGCAGATTATCAAGGCCGTCCTGCTGCTGTGCGGCGCCAGCTTTATGGCCTTCATGGTCATGAAGCACGTCGGCTTCAGCTTCAACAACCTGTTCAGTGAAGCGATGGCGGTGCATCCGAAAGGGGCGGCGATTATGAGCCCAGGCGGACTGGTGAAAGACCCGATATCGGCGCTGTCGCTCGGTCTCGGTCTGATGTTCGGTACCGCCGGTCTGCCGCACATTCTGATGCGTTTCTTCACCGTGAGCGATGCGAAAGAAGCGCGTAAGAGCGTGTTCTACGCCACCGGGTTTATGGGCTACTTCTATATCCTGACCTTTATCATCGGCTTCGGCGCGATCATGCTGGTGGGCGCAAATCCCGCGTTCAAAGATTCCGCGGGCGTGCTGATCGGCGGCAATAATATGGCGGCGGTACACCTGGCCGATGCGGTAGGCGGCAACCTGTTCCTCGGCTTTATTTCAGCAGTCGCCTTCGCCACTATTCTGGCGGTGGTCGCCGGCTTGACGCTGGCGGGCGCATCGGCGGTTTCTCACGACCTGTATGCTAACGTCTTCCGCAAAGGCGCCAGCGAGCGCGATGAGCTGCGGGTTTCGAAAATCACCGTTCTGGTGCTGGGCGTCGTGGCGATTCTGCTGGGGATTTTGTTTGAAAATCAGAACATCGCCTTCATGGTGGGTCTGGCCTTCTCCATCGCCGCCAGCTGTAACTTCCCGATCATACTGCTGTCGATGTACTGGTCGAAGCTGACCACTCGCGGGGCCATGGTGGGCGGCTGGCTTGGGCTGCTGACCGCCGTGATTCTGATGATCCTTGGCCCGACGATTTGGGTCAAGATCCTCGGCCACGAAAAGGCGATATTCCCGTATGAGTATCCGGCGCTGTTCTCTATCGCTATCGCCTTTATCGGTATCTGGATTTTCTCCGCCACCGACAACTCGGCGGAAGGGATGCGCGAGCGTGAGCAGTTCCGCGCTCAGTTTATCCGTTCGCAAACCGGGATCGGTATCGAACGCGGCCAGGCGCACTAACCTGACCCTCCCCGGCCGCCCGGCCGGGGAACATTAAAACATCAGCAGGCGCACCAGCGGTGCCGCCAGTACCATCACCACGCCAGACAACATCATCACCAGGCTAGCCACCACCCCTTCCTGCGGCCCCAGCTCATATGAACGGGCGGTGCCTGCGCCGTGCGAGGCGGCGCCAAACCCAGCGCCTTTTGCCATCCCTTCACGAATGGCGAGCCGCATAAACAGCGCATCGCCCACCGCCATGCCAAACACGCCGGTGATCACCACAAACAGCGCCACCAGCTCCGGCTGACCGCCGATCGGTTTTGCCGCGGCCAGCGCAAACGGCGTCGTGATCGAACGCACCGCCAGGCTACGCTGAATCTCATCCGGCAGCGTAAACAGTCGCGCCAGCCACACGGAGCTGGTCACCGCGACCACCACTGCCGTCGTCACCCCTGCGGTTAGCGACATCCAGTGCCGTTTAATGACCGCGAGGTTGTCATATACCGGGACGGCAAACGCGATAGTTGCAGGCCCCAACAGCCATAACAACCAGTGGGCCTCGCCCATATAGTTCTGATAGGAAATGTGGCCAAACACCAGAATCAGCACCAGCAGTATCGGGGTAAACACCAGCGGCATCAGCGGCAGCCTGTGGAAGCGGCGATACAGGCGCTTATTGGCGAAATAGAGTGCCAACGTCACAACCAGGCACAGGACGCTCAGTTGAAAATCACTCATGCTTCATCCGGCTGACTTCATAGCGATACACTTTATCCACCACCCATGCCGTAGCCCCCAGCACCATCAGGGTACTCAGCGCAATCACCAGCATGATCCGCCAGCCATCGACCATCAGCAGCTGGGTATAGTTGACCACCGCCACCACTGCCGGAACAAAGAACAGCAGCATTTCCGCCAGCAGCCAGCGCGCGCCCGCCCGCACCCATTTTAGCGGGATAACCCGACAGACAATCAGCGCCAATAGCATCAACATACCGACCAGGTTCGCCGGCAGCGGTAGATGCAGCCAGTTAACCAAATATTCAGCGCAAACGAACAATCCGGCATAAATCAGCACCTGAACCGGGACCTGGAGGCGCTGTACAACGAAGGGGGTCACACGAGCTGGCGCGAAGGCCATGAGCGAAATTCCTGAAAAAGAAGCGAGGTGTGCAGTATAGAGAGCCGCCTGAGCGGACAGAAATGAATTAAAATCATCACAGGTATAGTCTCTGGGAATAATTATGGATATCCGAACGCTGCGCTATTTTGTCGAAGTGGTGCGTCAGCAGAGTTTTACGCGCGCCGCGGAAAAACTTTTCGTCACACAGCCCACGATCAGCAAAATGCTCAAAAATCTGGAAGATGAGCTGAACTGCACCCTGTTGATTCGCGATGGCCGCCGGCTCCTGTTGACCGATACCGGTCGGGTTGTTTTTGAGCGTGGGCAGGCGATTCTGGGGGAATTTCATCAGCTGGAATCGGAGCTGAGCGATATTAATCACCTGCACAAAGGGATCCTGAGACTGGGGATTCCGCCGATGGTCGGGATGCTGATGGCAGAACCGATCGGCCTGTTTCGCCAGCGCTACCCGGGCGTGGAGCTGAAAATTGCTGAGTTCGGCGGGCTGACGGTTCAGCAGGCGGTGAGCAACGGCGAACTGGATCTCGCCATGACGGCGCTGCCGGTAGACGAAGACAGCGGCCTGAGCACGCTGCCGCTCTTCAACCATCCGCTGTGCGTGCTGACGCCGAGAACCGAGGCGTGGGAAAACGTTCAGTCACTCTCGCCGGAAGCCCTCGCCGCCCATCCCCTGGTCATTTATAACGAAGATTTCGCGCTGAGCCGGCAGCTGATGGCGCTGTTTACCTGTCATGATGTGAAGCCCCGCATCGCGGTGCGCAGCGGACAGTGGGACTTCCTCGCGGCCATGGTACAGGCGGGCATCGGCGTGGCCATACTGCCGCAACCGATCTGCGAACGTCTCGACGCGCAGAATTTTTGCTGGATACCGCTGCAGAGTGAGTTGCACTGGGAACTGGGGATGATCTGGCGGGAAGGCGTTTATCTGTCGCACAGCGCGCAGGCGTGGCTGGAATGCAGTAAGGCGTTCTGGCTGGAGTGAGTGCCCGGAGGCGGCGCGTTGCGCCTGGCCGGGCGACAAAAACAGTCATACTGAATTCATCGCCCGGCCAGCGTAGCGCCGCCGGGGAAGCGGTACGCTGCTACTGATCTTCGATTAGCAGCGCTTCCAGCAGGTCAAGGTCGTGGAGCAGCTTCTGCAGCGTTTCATTGCTGATCTGCCGGGTCGCACGAAGATGATACAGCTCTCCGCGTTCTGAACGCAGCGCCGCCAGGCGGAACCGACGCTCAAGCTGCTCTTCGAGGATGGAGGTTTCGACATCGTTGCGTCCGTCGACGCGGCGGCGCAGATTACCAATCACCCGCGAACTGACCTCGGTCAGCAGCTGGTTATCAATATTCTCTTTGGTGTCAGCCGCCAGACGCTCCTCCATTTTCTGAATCGCGACAATCGCCACATCTGCCGTCGCCGCGCGCGCCAGCCGCTCTTCTTTACGCTGCTGGACATGGTCGCTCGACTCAATGTGGCGGAGCAAAATCGGTAGCGCAATCACCCCGACAAACAGCGAGAACAGAATCACCCCGGCGGCCAAAAAGATCAGCTCATAGCGGGCCGGGAAGACGTTACCGTCAGGCAGCAGCAGCGGAATCGACAGCACACCGGCGAGGGTTATCGCCCCGCGTACCCCGGCAACGGAGGAGATCAGCAGTTCACGAGTGGTCCACGAGCCAAATTCCATCGGTTTCCTCTTCAGGAAACGCTGGCTTAATTTGCGCATCGTCCACAGCCAGCCAAAACGCACCAGCATCAGCGCGGCGTAGATCAGGATAATGTCGGTAAACAGCATCCAGGTTTCAACATTAGGATCCGCTTCCGCCGCCACCAGCGACGTTGACAGAATGTCCGGCAGCTGCAGACCCAACAGCAGGAAGACCATGCCGTTAAAGACAAATTCCAGCATCGCCCAGGTACTGTTCGCACGCAGACGCATGGCCAGCGGCGCGGTGCGCATCACGCCGGAACGGGTGATGGTCATCCCCGCCGCCACCGCCGCCAGGATCCCGGATACACCGATATGTTCCGCGATCAGGTAGGAGGCAAACGGCAGCAGGAACAGCAGCACAATCTGCGTCGCCGGCTCGTCGCCGCCCCAGCGGCTGAGGAAGCGCATCGAACGACCATACAGCCAGCTCACGACAAACCCGGCGAGGATACCGCCGATGGCGACCTTGAGGAACTCGACCGTGGCACCGCCGACGGTAAAGACCATCGTGCCCATCGCCACGGCGACGGCAAACTTCAGCGAGACCAGGCCGGAGGCATCGTTCATCAACGCCTCGCCCTGCAAAGATCCCATAATTTTTTTCGGAATGCGCCCTTCGCCCACGATACCTGACAGCGCCACGGCATCGGTCGGTGACAGCACCGCCGCCAGGGCAAAGGCGGGAATCAGCGGAATACCCGGCACGATCCAGTAAATGAGGAAGCCAATACCTACCACCGTCACCAGCACCAGCGCCAGCGCCAGCCCGAGGATTTCTCGTCCGTGCTCAATAAATTCACGGGTCGGCGTCTTCCAGCCGTCGGCAAAAAGCAGCGGCGGGATAAACAGGACCAGGAACAGCTCGGGGTCGAATTCAACATGCAAACCAAACGTCGGCCACGCCAACAGCGCGCCAATGGCGAGTTGCATCAGTGGTAGTGGAACCTGAAAGGGCAGTACGCGTGTAACCACCCCGGAGAGAGAGACCACGAGGGTCATAATGAGTATGGTGAAGAATATTTCCATGTGTTCCCTGTTTGCTGGGTTTTCTTATTTTATACCCTCAATAATTCGAGTTGCAGGCAGGCGGCGACGCAGGGAATCCCCAGGAGCTTACTGAAGTAAGTGGCTGGGGTGAGCGAGGACAGCCAACGCTCATGCAACTTGAAGTATGACGGGTATACACCGGAGGCGTCATGTCTCTGGATAATACGCTACTCAGATTAACGCAAAAGGAAACAGGATGTGGCTTAAAAATAAAACGGGCGGCCTGAGCCGCCCACTATTCGCAAGAAAAGCTTAAATAGCCCACCCACCGGCGTAGAAGATCACCAGCGCGGCCGCGATGATAACGGTTCCCAGATTCAGCTTGCGCCACTCGCCGGACACCAGACGGCCAATGACCAGGGCGGCAAAGCCGATCATGATGCCGGTTACGATGTTACAGGTCAGCACAATAAAGACCGCGGTGATAAGCCCGGCCATCGCATCGACGAAATCATTAAAATCGATTTTCGCCACGTTGCTCAGCATCAGCAGACCGACATACATCAGCGCTGGCGCCGTGGCATACGCAGGTACCAGATAAGAGAGCGGAGAGAGGAACAGAATCAGCAGGAACAGCACGCCAACGGTCACCGCGGTGAGGCCGGTTTTTCCGCCCGCCGCAGTACCTGCCGCGGATTCGATGTACACCGCCGCCGGCGCCGCCCCGACCACGCCGGAGAAGACGCTGCTCAGGGAGTCGGTGGTCAAGGCTTTACCGCCGTTGATAATCTGCCCGTCTTTATCCAGCAGGTTTGCCTGCCCCGCCACGGCGCGAATAGTGCCGGTGGCATCAAATACCGCCGTCATCACCAGCGCCAGAACGCTTGGCAGGACTACAAGGTTCAGCGCACCGATAATATCGAGGCTGCCAATCAGCGAGTTGCCTTTGTCGTCGCTCAGCGACGGCATCGCGAAAATACCGGAGAAATGAACGCTCGGGTCAAAAATCAGCCCGACGATCGAAATGCCGATAATGGTCAGCAGAATACCGCCCGGCACTTTCATTTTTTCGAGACCAATAATCACCGCCAGCCCCACCAGCGACATAATCACCGGGAAGCTGTTGAAGTGACCCAGCGCCACCGGCAAACCGTCCAGCGGGTTTTTAATCACCAGGCCCACGCCGTTGGCGGCGATCAGCAGCAGAAACAGGCCGATACCTATCCCGGTGCCGTGCGCAACGCCCTGCGGTAAATTGCGCAGGATCCAGCTACGAATACCGGTGGCGGAGATAATGGTAAACAGCACGCCCATCAGGAACACGGCGCCCAGCGCAACCGGAATACTGATGTGCTGCCCCAGCACCAGGCTGAAGGCGGTGAACGCGGTCAGCGAAATAGCACAGCCGATGGCCAGCGGCAGGTTTGCCCACAGCCCCATCACCAGAGAGCCTACGCCGGCGACCAGACAAGTGGAGACGAACACGGCTGCCGGAGGAAACCCGGCTTTACCCAACATGCCCGGGACAACAATGACCGAGTACACCATCGCCAGGAAGGTGGTTAAACCGGCAACAATCTCCTGACGAACGGAGCTGCCACGAGCTGAAATTTTAAACCAGGCGTCTAATGAACCGCCGGTACGCGCTGAAGGCGTAGACATAGAAAACTTCCCCTGAAAATTTTAATCGTTCGTCCGTATGCGTGGTGGACCATCCACTGCCAGCTAAACGCGATCTCCTTGTGCGACCTCGCAGCGCCAGGGGGGCTGCAAAAAAGCAAACGTTTAACTCCGCGCATACAATAACGGTGGTCAGAATGTATTTGCTCCCCCCCAGAACAGGGATAAATAGCGAGCAAAATACAAAGGCAAACGATTATCCAGCCTTTAGACGGGCCTTTTCAACTGAAGTTTGTGTTAATTCGCTAAATTTTGCTTATGGCGTTCATGAAATAACCAGCCGATGCGCAAACGTTGTCGTCTATGCGCAATCCGGTAACATTTTTGTATTGCGCTGATAGCAATTCACCGCGGTCATCACAAAAATCACTACCTCATTCCGGCAGGGTGAACGGGCCGCCGCGTTCAATCGCTTTCTGCCAGGCCGGACGCTGCTCTATACGCTGCACCCACTGTCCGATCCGCGGCAGATCCTTGATGCCGCCGCGCGCCAGCAGCGCCATGACCGGAAAGCTCATCTGGATATCGGCCATGCTGAGCTGCGCGCCGGCAAACCACGGCTGACGGGAGAGATGATCCTCAATATAGCGAGCGTGCGTGGCGATTTGCCGGTCCAGCCAGGCCTTCTGTACCCCTTTGCCCAGGGCATTGCCCAGCGTGCGCATTCCGAGCGGAATGGGCGGTTTACCGAGGCTGGCAAACACCAGTTTCATCAACATCAGCGGCATCAGTGAACCCTCGGCATAGTGCAGCCAGAAACGGTATTGCAGCTTATCCGCCATCGCCTGCGGTCTGAACCGTTGGTCGCTATCGTAGGTTTCCTGCAGGTACTCCAGGATGGCGCCCGATTCCGCCAGCACGTAGCCGTTATCTTCCACCACCGGGGATTTTCCGAGCGGGTGGATCTGCTTTAACGCCGGCGGCGCCAGCATATTTTTTTCCCGCTGGTAGCTGACAATGCGATAAGGCAACTGGAGTTCTTCAAGCGCCCACAGCACGCGCTGGGATCGCGATTGATTGAGATGATGTACCGTCAGCATGGAGGTC
>ENA-UOJC01003846-UOJC01003846.1-human-gut-metagenome-genome-assembly--contig:-C104-NODE-3846-length-13509-cov-24.757024_pt1 | contig 13509 bp, 6 predicted proteins | sample MGYA00242339_ERZ723886 | MGnify/ENA metagenome assembly ERZ723886 | reverse complement strand
GAAAAACAATTATGTTTGCACGGAAAATTCCTCCGTTACCTGCGAAGTAACGGAATACTTGACGATAAAACAAGTACGGGAGAGGGATTCAAAATGAGAGATTATTCACTTTTTATTTTTTTTAAATTTATAAATTTAAAGTTTTCAATTATGAACAAGAAGTTTCTAAGTGTGACCCTGTTCAGTGCCTTGATGTTGGGTACTGCAGGTACGTTCACGTCTTGTAAGGATTATGATGATGACATCAAGGACTTGCAGGAACAACTGGACAAGAAAGCTTCACTTGATGACCTGAATGCAAAAGTTACTACGTTGCAGACGGCTGTAGATGAAGCCAAAAGTGCCGCAAACGAGGCCAAGAACAAAGCTCAGGAAGCTTTGGACAAGGCTAATTCGACAGAAGGCGGAGTATCCGAGGCAGATTTGACTGCTTTGAAGAAAGAACTGGAAAAGCAAATTGAGAAGTTGGCTTCTTTGGAGGCAGTTGAGACTAAAATCAACGACTTGAAAGAAGAATTGGAAGGCGGCTTTGTTACAGACGAAAAACTAAAAGACTTGGCTGCTGAGGTTGATGCATTGAGCGCTCAAGTTATGTCTATTATCGGACATCGTTTGACTAGTCTGGCTGTAATTCCTACAAGTCATATCAATGGTATTGCTGCTATTACATTGACTACTCTACAGTATACTCCACAAGAGTACAAGGCAATGGCAAAACATACAGATGGTCCTCAAACTGACGAAGATTCTGAAGGAACGTTTACCGCACATTCCAAAACTCTTGTACTTGACCACGTTAATAAAGCTGGTGCTAATCCATACACGGTATCTACAGACAAAAATGAGGCTTACTTCCACGTTAGCCCCAATATGGGTGTACGTACAGAGGATATCTATATGCCTTCTTTCGATTGCATCAAATCTGAAAACATCCTCACCAAAGCTGGCGCAACGATTTCGGAGAACTCTCCTATCCAGCCAACTGGCTATAAAATAGAAGACAATGTATTGACAGTACAATTCAAGAAGACTGTTGCCGAATCCATCAATGAAGCAGGCGGTCATGCAAGTGGAAAAGAAACTTTCTACATGGCTTCTCTAAAGGCTCCTATCGCTAAGGAAAACTTGACTGCTGATGAAGCTAAAGCCCTTAAGGAAAATGGCACTCAAGTTTATGTAAACTCTGAATATGTTCGTCTGCACGAAACAAAAGTAGCTCCTTATATCGCTAATGCACGTACGAAGTACGGCGAAACTATGACCGGCAAATTTGCTGACGAAGTTCAGACCGATGGCGAAGGCAGATTCTACGTACACTACCACGACTCTATTTGTGCATACGAATCACAAGCTAACAACATGATTGACGTTTATGCACAGTATGACAAAGTCCTTGACCTGAAGAAATTGGTTGAGGTTTGTACAACGGAAATCGGTGCAGAAGACCATAAACAACATGCAGAGTTGAAGGCATACAAAGACTACGGTCTGACATTCCGTTTCTACAAGGCTACTGAAGAATATATCACTTTAGGTGGTCCTGAGAATAACAGCAACAAGACTGATCAGCAGAAATTTGCAGAAATCGACTCTCCTATGAATGGTCACATGACTTCAAAGGTCTATAGCCTTGACGGTGTATCTGCCACTGCAGTAGGCCGCGAACCGTTGGTACGTGTAGAGCTGGTGGATACTGTAAACAATGCTTTGGTAGCAATGCGTTACATCAAGGTGAAATGGGTGAAAGAAGAAGGTATGCGTGAAATCGGTTTCACATACGATGATACCATATTCAAATGTGGCAATTTCGCAGATAGAATTGGTACTGTAGCCATGAACGAAGTTATCTACAACGGTGCAAAAGAAGGTGGTATGACCAAACAGGAATTCCACGCCATTTACACTGACGAAGGTTTCGACGCACAAAATGGAGTAGATTATGGTACAGTTAAACTTATTAAGAATACAGAAGACGGCGTTGAATCTTACAACATTGAGTGGACTTTGACTCACGCTGACATCGTGAAGAAATATCCAGAATGGAAGAATCACGAAGATATGGTATTCACTAAAACATTCTTCTGGAAAGATCCGACAAAGGCATATCCTGCATTGAAGATTACATTGACACGTACTATCTACAAACCTACATTCGGTGGATATGGATATGACAATCGTTATTGGAAGAAAAACACCAACAACACTGTATTCAATGTGAACCCGGTAGTTTATGGTGCTGTGGAATGGAATCCTGCATGGAATGAAACCACTGGACACGTATTGACTGGCGATAAGACTAACAATAATCCGACCGTAAATATCTACACTGACTTAGTGAACGGTTTCTTGAACAAAGACGGTGTAAAACCTGCTACTGGTGCATGGGAATACCTGTACTTCCAGGATAAGAACGTTGCGAATGTGAAGAATCCTTATTCTCCTACATTTGAAGCAGAAGGTGTACGTTTTGAATTCGATGCTGAACAGTTGGCTGGTAAAACTTATAAGTACTTTGATGTTGCCAGCAAGACATTCAAGGATGGTGCTGTTACATTGAGTGCCGACAACACAAAATTGTACATTGCAGGTGAATTGGCTGCAACAATTGACAATTATAAGGACAACCTCTGTACAAATGCAAATAATCCTCTGAAAGGTCACAAGACTTATAACATCAAATTGCAAGAAGCTGATCCGGATGCAAAATCCAATTTCGGAGAAAACACCAAACCGACAGAAGCAGCCAAAGCTTTGGTAGGTCAGATTGTTCCTATCAAGTTGGTTGCAGACCTTTGCTATGGTGATGCAACTCCGGGACATCCGGCTGCTCATACTGAAGTTATCAAGGCTTATGATGCCAACATCATTGAACCGATGACTATCACAGTGAATAAGGAAGAAGGAGAAGTAACTGATGCTGTTGTTAACGGTAGCTCTGTAGATGTAACAGGTGCTTATACTTACACTTGCTGGAATGCAGACGAAAACGGTAATTTCTACACTGCTTCTGAGGCTCCCAATGCAACAGCTCTGCAAAAAGAACTGTTCAAATTCTACGAATGTACTCCGAGCAACTGGATGACTGATCAAGTTAAGACTAACCTGAAACTGGTAGACGGCAATTTGCAGCCTGTGGCTGGTTACAAGGAAGGTAGCCTTCCTGCCAACACAACTGTAGTTTACAACGTAGATGCAACAACTGGTAAGGAAACACTGACTTACTACAACCACAGTGGTACTCCTGTAAACTGGGATTATGAAATCTATGTTCCTATCAAGTTCGGTTATAAGTGGAAGACTTTCACTCAGGAATTCAAAATCCACGTAAATGAAAATGCCGGTACTCCCGCAGGAAGATAAGAGACAACTCTGAAAAGAGATGCCAATAAAGTAAACAGACAAGAGAGAGTGCTTCATCCGATTGAAGCACTCTTTTTTATAATATAACAACTAAAAATATGAAACAAACAGTCATTATAGGAATATTGTTGGGAATACTGCTACTAACCGGATGTGACAACAACGAAAAAGAACATGATTTTGTCGGTATATTCACTACTGCCAACGGCATAAAGTTTGAGCTTCGTCCAGATTCTACATCAATCATAACTTTCAAAGATTCTATGATTTACGAAAGTTCTTGGAAAATAAGCAAAGATCGTAACAATGAAACCTATGCCAACATAGAGTTTGCTGGTTATCAGAATTATTATTATTTGAAAAATGGTAAGCTTTATCGCAGTATACGCGAAATGAACCATGATGCCTTAGGTGAAGAGGTGAAGTATATAGAATGATTTCCGCGCCTCTCATCACTCTCTAGATTTTTTTCTCCCCACTTTGCTTCCACACTTCCACCCACCTCCTGCATCCCCCTATCCATCGGCACTTGAACTGCTGTGGAAGCAACAAAAAAAGGTGGAAGCAAATTTTGCTTCCACCTACTCAAAACGCTATAGTTTTACCGTAACCTACTCGTCTCTACCATAATACCCCGTGCAAGGTACATAAATCGGTTGGTTCAGTTTTCCTGCATTCTCGAGCTTGCCTTCGCTACGAAGCAGGCGAATATGAAGCTGTGCAGTAGAGCGCATCATTCCGCAGAGGCTCTGAAAATCACTGCGCGTAAGGAACTGATGCGTAGAGAAGTAGCCCGTCAGTCGCCTGTCAATCTCCTTGTCACTCAGCTTTTGGGAATGCTCATTCAGCCCCAGCGGTTTAACTTTGATGGCACCTATCTCATTCTTCAGCACCTGGTCGGCACGAAACTTGATGCCCTTCAGCTTAATCTTGGTGGTTTTTCGTTTGGTCGCAGCGGTCACCGGCTCCGTGCTCGTCAGTACGGGATGAAAATAGCCGATACCGTCCAGATGCACCTGCCGCCCCTCGGCAAGGTCTTCCCCCATGACGTGCGACAAGGCATCCAGTACCGCCGAAACATCAGTCTCCGTCAACGAGCTGCGTTCCTGAATTCTGCGACGCAGTTCGTCGGTAGTGGTAGAGCCGTTCAAGCGGATGCGTGGATGAAGTATCTTTTCTTCCCGCTGTTTGTCTTTTGGTTCCGGAAGTTCATACCAATCAAATAAAATTGCCATAGTTCAATGTCTTTTAAGTTGTTATATAATAAATTTGCGCCCTATGCGGAATAGGTGCGGGGTGCGTACTTCATCCGTAAAAGCTATGGAAAGAGAGACGCCTAACGACCATGAACAACTCTGCTTACGGTCGTCAAGCGATTGCTTCATGGCCGTAAGCAGAGTTGTTCATGGTCGTTAGGCGTCATCTATTCCCTATACAAAAGTAGACAAACAAAGGGAGAAAAGCAAAGGAATGCCAGTGTTTTGACAAAGAAACTCACTTGCTTTTAACACTTCTCTGCATGAGTCGTGGAGACTTGTATCCATTTAATAATTATTCCGCAGAATGCTTGCTTTCAGCTCTTCAATGTAGTATCTTTACGAGAATTATATTTACTTAAAGCTGACAAACAGAATGAAAATTACCTTGATTAGAGCAGAAAAAGGGAGCGGAAAGGAAGCCCTCAGCACCCTGGAAGCGGATGCACTGATTAAAAAACTAAAAACCGAAACCAAAGCCGGACATGTGTCGACCCTCCGGGCCATCCTTCCTCAACTGGAGGGCACTTGCGCCCAATACGAACATATAGACAAGTTGCCCCGCATCTATCCCGCCGTGGAATATAGCCGTACACAAGAGGGGGAACGGTGGATAAAGAACTATAACGGACTCGTACAACTGGAAGTAAACCGTCTGTCGGGCATTGCCGAAGCGGAATATGTAAAACAACAAGCCGCCCTGCTACCACAGACCTTTGCCGCTTTCTGCGGTTCCAGCGGACGGAGTGCCAAGATATGGGTATTGTTTGCCCTGCCCGACGGCACAACGCCGAAGCGGGAGAGCGATGCCACCTTGTTTCATGCCCACGCCTACCGTATGGCGGTGAAGTGCTACCAGCCCTTACTGCCGTTTGCCATTACATTGAAAGAACCTTCCCTTACCCAGAGTTGCCGCATGACTCTGGACGGATATCCATACTACAATCCTGCCGCTGTACCTTTCTGCCTGGAACAGCCCCTCGGCATGCCCGAGGAAGAGAACTTCCGGCAACGAAAACTCACAGAAAAGAATCCGCTGTTGCGGCTGCATCCGGACAGTAAAGCCTCGGACACCTTCGCCATACTCTTCGAATCAGCCCTTGACCGTGCATTCCGCGAATTGGACGGCTGGAAACGGGAGGGGGATTTACGGATACTGCTGGTGCCTCTGGCCGAACATTGTTTCAAGGCAGGCATCCCCGAAGAGGAAGTAGTCCGCCAGACATTGATGCACTATTACCGGGAAGCGGATGAATTCATTGTTCGTCAAACGATTCATAACCTATATCAAGAGCTTAAAGGCTTCGGGAAAAAGAGCAGTCTGACGCAAGAGCAGGAGAGCGTTTTCCGGCTGGAAGAGTTTATGGGCCGCCGGTATGAGTTCCGCTACAACACCGTTCTGGATGATTTGGAATACCGTCAGCGCGACTCCGTCCATTTCTATTTCAAGCCTGCTGACCAGCGTGCCCGCAGTACGGTCTCCATGAATGCCCTAAAGGAGGGTATCCGCGTATGGGACCGCGACATCAATCGTTTCCTTACTTCAGACCATGTGCCACTCTATAATCCCGTCGAAGAATACCTTTACGATACCGGCCGCTGGGACGGGAAAGACCGCATCCGGGCGTTGGCCGATCTCGTCCCGTGCCACAATCCTCATTGGCGGGAGTTGTTCTACCGCTGGTTCCTGGGCATGGTGGCACACTGGCGTGGAATGGACCGGCAACACGGAAACAATACTTCTCCTCTGCTTGTCGGTTCCCAAGGGTTCCGGAAATCCACCTTTTGCCGCATTTTGCTGCCACCGGAGCTGCGTTTCGGCTATACGGACAGCATCGACTTCAAGAGTAGGCAGGAAGCGGAGCGCAGTCTGGGACGCTTTCTGCTCGTCAACATCGATGAGTTCGATCAAATCAACATCAACCAGCAGGGCTTCCTGAAGCATCTGCTGCAGAAACCGGTTGCCAACCTGCGCAAACCCTACGGCAGCACCATCCGTGAGATGCGGCGGTATGCCTCCTTCATCGGCACCAGCAACCAGAAGGACTTGTTGTCCGACCCCAGTGGCAGCCGCCGTTTCATCTGCATTGAGGTCACCGGCCCCATCGATACAAATGTCACCATCAACTACCGCCAGCTCTATGCACAAGCTCTGAATGCCGTAGCCAAAGGTGAGCGCTACTGGCTGGATGATGCCGATGAAGCCATCTTGAAGCGGACGAACCGGGAATTTGAACAGCTCACCCCACTGGAACAACTCTTTCACAGCCATTTCCGTGCGGCAGAAGAGGATGAAGAGGGGCAATGGATGATGCCCATGCAGATTCTTTCCGCTTTACAGACAAAGACGCGTGACCGTCTGGCAATCAACAAGGTTGCCGTATTCGGGCGGACGCTCAAGAAGCTTGAAATACCGAACAAGAAGTCAAGGCAGGGGACACTGTATCATGTAATGCCGCTGGATTAAATGCTCTGCAGTAACCCCGCACAAGCATCTTCCAGAATGTCCAGCACATACTCAAAACCTTCGGAACCGCCGTAGTAGGGGTCCGGTACATGGTCGGCATGGGTAAACTTTGTACAGTATTCCGTCATGCGGTGTATCTTGCTCCATTCGGCGGTTGAAGGGGCACGATCTTTCAGGTCGTCGATGTTGCGGTCATCCATACCGATAATCAGGTCGAAGTTGTAAAAATCCTCGGTACGTACGGGTCGCGAAAGATGCGTCAGATTGTATCCACGGCGGGCGGCATGGGTACGCATCCGGCTGTCCGGCAGTTCGCCCTGGTGATAGGACAGAATGCCTGCAGAATCGATTAAAAACTCATCCGCACGTCCGGCTTCTTCTACCAGATGCTTCATGACTCCCTCTGCCGAGGAGGAACGGCAAATGTTGCCGAGGCAAACGAAAAGTATCTTCTTCATATTTCTTTAGTTACGAGTTATTTACATCGGGTCTACATCATAATACACTATCAGCGACTTGAAGCGGTCTTCCGCCACCATCTCCTTTTGCACCTGGACGAGCAGTTCGCGGGCACGGGCCATCGGGGCATTGGTTTCTATCTTCAAGACAATCTTTCGGATGAACAGGGTCTGTACGCGTGCTACGGGCGGCTTGTCCGGTCCCAGTACCCGGTTGCCGAAGACGGTGCGGAGCTTGGCGGCCATAGTCTGTGCCATGAGGTCGAGCAGGGTCTCGTTCCGGTTCTTCAGGTAGACATACACCAGGCGGTAGTAGGGCGGGTAGTGGAACATCTGGCGTTCGGCAAGCTGCCCGCCTACCATGGCTTCGTAGTCGTTGGCAATGACTTGCGGGATGATGGGATGGTCGATGCTTTTGGTTTGTAGCACCACCCTGCCGCGCTTGTTCTTCCGTCCGGCGCGTCCGGCAACCTGCGCCATCAGCTGGAAGGCGCGCTCGTAGGCGCGGAAGTCGGGATAGTTCAGCATGGTGTCGGCATTGAGTATGCCCACAATGCTGACGTGGTCGAAGTCCAGACCCTTGGACACCATTTGCGTGCCTATCAGGATGTCCGTCTTGCCTTGCTGGAAATCGGAGATGATGCGCTCGTAGGCGGTACGGGTGCGGGTGGTGTCCAAGTCCATACGGGCTACGCGGGCGTCGGGGAAGAGGGCTTTGATGTCATCTTCTATTTTTTCCGTGCCGAAGCCGCGGTTGCGCAGGTCAGTGCCCTCGCAGGCAGGGCAGATGCGGGGCAGTTGGTAGGTGTAGCCACAGTAGTGGCAGGTCAGTTGGTTCAGCCCCTTATGGTAGGTGAGGCTGACGTCGCAGTTCTTGCACTTGGGTACCCAGCCGCAGGTGTTGCACTCTATCATGGGGGCGAAGCCGCGGCGGTTCTGGAAGAGGATGACTTGTTCTTTTTGTTCCAGTGCCTCGCGGATATATTGTAGGAGCAGTGGGGAGAACGGACCGTTCATCTTCTTCTTGCGGTGCAGCTCCTTGATGTCTACGGGGATAATCTCCGGCAGTTGTATCTCTTTATAGCGTTCTTTCAGTTCCACAAGGCCATACTTGCCGGAGGTGGCATTGTGCCAAGTCTCTACAGAAGGGGTTGCTGTACCCAACAGAGTTTTGGCGCCGTACATGGAGGCGAGTACAATGGCTGCATTGCGGGCATGATAGCGGGGGGCGGGGTCTTGCTGCTTGTAAGTGTTTTCGTGCTCCTCGTCCACAATCACAAGACCGAGGTTGCGGAAAGGAAGGAAGATGGAGGAGCGGACTCCCAGGATGATGTCATAGTCTGCTTCCGACAGCTGCTTCTGCCAGATTTCCACCCGTTCCGCATCGGGGAACTTGGAGTGGTAGATGCCCAGGCGGGAACCGAAAACATGTCGCAGACGCTCCGTGATTTGCGCAGTGAGGGCTATTTCGGGAAGAAGGTACAGCACTTGCTTTCCTTGCCGGATGGTTTCCTCTATCAGATGAATGTAGATTTCTGTCTTGCCGCTTGCCGTGACGCCGTGCAGCAGGCAGACATTCCTGCTTTGGAAATTCTCCAGGATGGAGTGATAGGCGCGTTGCTGGTGCTCGTTCAGCGGATTGACGGGGACGACTTCTTTGAGGAGCGCTTTATCTATGCGGCCTATTTCCTGCTGGTAGACTTCGAATACACCACGGTCCACAAGACCGTTGAATACGGCAGGAGTAGCGGAGGTGCGTTGCAGCAATTCAGCTTTGGAGACTTCTTTCACCTCCCGTCCACCGAGGTAGCCGGAGAGTTCCAAGTACTTCATCAGTAAGTCCAGTTGCTTGGGAGCACGGCGCTGCAACTCGTCGAAGAAGATGTGCAGGCGGTGTTCGTTGCGTGCAGCGGCGGTGAGGCGTACACGGGTTTCGGTCTTGGGCTTATAGGTACGGCGCAGTTCTTCCTTTACGAAGATGGCCTCTTTGTCGAGCAGTGACTTGATGACAGAAAGTATGTTCTTGATGCCGGTCTCCTTCTCCAGTTTTGTCACGCATTGCTCCGGGTCGGTAGAGAGCGCGTCCAGTATCTTTTGTTCCTTCTCCGGCAGGCGGACGTCAGACTCGAAATCGGGGTTGTACTCTACGATTGTCTCGCTTTCCAGCTTCAAGCCAGAGGGTAAGGCAGCTTTGTAGACGTCTCCTTGCGTGCAGAGATAGTAATCGGAGAGCCATTCCCAGAACTTGAACTGCCGCGGAAGCAGTATCGGGCAGGCATCCAGCAAAGCGGACACTTCCTTTACTTCGTATTCGGTGGGGGCACAATAGTGCACGTTGCGCACGATGGCTGTATAGTATTTCTTCCGTCCGAATGGCACTACCACCCGGCAACCGGTCTGCACTTCATCCACCCATTCGTCGGGCAGGGAGTAGGTGAAGTAGCTGTACAAAGGCAAAGGCAATATGACGTCGGCAAACTTTTTCATCGTGGGGACAAAGATAGTGGAAAGTGGAGGGAGAATGAAATGAACGGGGGCATTTTTTATGCTGAGAATAGGATAGCCGAATGAAAATGAAGGGGCAAATTTCAGAAGTGTAAAAAGGGGATATGCTGATTATCAACATATCCCCTTTTCAATTAGAGTACTTCTAGAAGTACAGTTTTCTCTATGTTAGAGAGTAGGCTTAACTTCTACATCGATTTCTTCTATCACACTACCCCATACGTAAACAACTTCAATAGGAATACGCAGGTAGAAGGAAGAGTGAACTTTCACATCCTTATTGTTGTAGGTCACAGTACCAAAGTTTGGAACTTCTGTAGGAACATTCTCGTATGTTTGTGATTCAGAATCAAATGTCAACAACGTTTCTGCACCAGTTTTACCAAATACTTCTTCGATAGGAACAAATGTTTCACTGTTATTCAAATTAGTCAGGATGTCTTTGTCTTCAGCTAACTTGATAGCTGTTACGTTGTAGTACTTGTAGTAATTCAAGTGCGTAGAGAACTCATTCAAACCATTGCTTACATCCAGACGCCAGTCTTTCAATACAACCAGGTCGCCTAAGTTCAATACACTCTTGCCTTCATTGTTGCCATCCTCGAAGTACTTGCCTTTATTTCCGGAGACATTAACCGGACGGATAAATTTGGCATTGAATGTACCATCGGTTACGGGAACATACTGGTCACAACCATTGTAATACTGCATATCAATAGTAGCATACAACATTTCATCCGTATCACGTGCAGCCCAGTTAAGTACAGCCTTGGCTACGGCATTGTTCTTGTAGGAAATCTTGATATTTTCAGCAGTCACATCATCCGATGCATCAGTATCAGTACCATTGTCATCAATTTCATCTCCGCTGAGAGTTGCAATTACATTTTCATCAGAAGCAAGAGTTGTGGTACCATTTGCCAATACTTCAAGAGCATGAATTTGAGTACCGTCGGCACTTACAAACAATTTATAATTCTTACCGTCATTACCCTTCACGACACGTCCGTTGTTTTCTGCAGAGAATACAAACTTAACAGTCATATTTTCATGAGCAAATGATGGATATTTTTCTTCTGCATCTTCCTTGTTATATACCAGAGCTACAGTACGTCCATAGAAATTGCTCAACAGGTCTTGTTCAATAACAGCCTTCGATGTTGTACCTGCATCATCCGGAGTTGCACAGTAAATGTCAATAGCCGATTTTCCCTTGAAGGTTGACCAGTATTCTGCAATCTTAGCACCTGCGGTGGATCCTTGTGGAGTATGAGCAGTAAAGTCGATATCTTTCACTTCAACAACATACTTGATAACCACATTTTCAGGATATGTACGGCTGTTGGCAACGGCATCCAGCTTAGTAGTTTCTGTTGTCTTGGTAAATACGGCATAGCCTACATAAGATTTCGCTTCAAGCGGAGTTGTTGTAAGCTTGAATGTTACTACTTGGTTAGCTTCATTATTCCCATCGTACTTAGTTGCAGTTATCGCCCATTTACCTACCTGTTCTTCAGCATATTCATTAGTAGCATCTTGATTAAATGCATAGATATGATGCCATTGCTGTTTGCTCAATGCTTCCAAGTTAGCATTGTTCTTGAAGTTATAAACCTGTGCACTCATGAACTCGTCTTCAGTCTCGTACGTCCAACCTGCACTGTTGCATCCCAGATTTGTCACCTCTTTCTTTTCTGCTACATAGTCGTCCTCAATTTCGGCAGGAACTTCACCTGCAACAATCAGCAGTTTAATCCATGCAGCTGCAACCAACTCGTTGTTGTTAGTTTTGTCTGTCAACTTAGCCAATACAATAGGAGACTTACCGATAGCGCTCTTGTCTACACCGCCATAATTCTTTGCATGGAAAATACCATCTTCCAAAGTCATATAATTTTCTTGCGGAGTATTGTTCACCTTATATTCCACTGCCTCAAATGTCAGTTCATATGTATCGGCATAATTGGCATAATTGAAGAATTTATGTTGAGAACCGGCAATATTACAAGTTGTAACCAAAGTCTTCAAATCAATACCTTGCTCAGAAACCGCATCATCATAAACAACATTTTGTACCAAATGATTGTTGTCAGCAGCAGGCTTATTGTCTACTCCAATCTTTGCTTTTTGTTCTTCGGCAGCAGCTAAATTCGTTGCAAAATGGCACTTATCATCCTTTGCATTTTCACTAGTTACCTCTTTATCAGCTAAAACAAGTTTCAATTCCTCTGTACGGTTTACAACACCTACATATTCTGTAGTAACCTTGTTTCCCGCTTTGGTTGTAAACTGAAGAGCTATTTCGTTCAGTTCGGGTTTTTCATTATCTTCAGTCAAACTAGAATTAGCAAACAAATTCGGGTTGGCTTCCAAAGTCACAGTAGCCAATCCTCCTTCAATAACAGTGTTTTTCCAAGTAACAAGACCCGCGTTCACACCTTTGGTCATTGTAACGGTCTTATCTAGTACATCTGTTTTAGTAATTTGTTCTTGTGTAGCAGAAGAAGGATTTACATGGAATTGAGGTGCTGCTTGATTCGGCAAATAATTTGTTTTTGCAAGTGCAACAACTACATCATTTTTAATTTCTACCGGTTTATAGCTATCCTTGTGGAATACAATTACGCGTTCACCCCAACCTTGCAGAATAGATTCTGGAATATATTCGAAGCTTGTGATAGGCAACACATCTGAAATTCGCAGATTGATAGGAGTAGCGCTACCATATTTTATAATATAACCCAATTTGACACCGTCTTCGTCCAAAATCTCCATAGTAAGAGTAGGAACTGTGGGCAAGTCAATCTTTCCACCAGTTTTTTCATCATCGTACAATATATTGCCATCCTTATCTATAGAAAGCAAAGTAGCATCAAATCCTTTAGGCATATCAATTTTCACCTCTGACGTACTACCGTCACTGCCATTCAAAGATATTGTAACTTTGCCCCCACTCTCAGCAACAGACAATGTATAAGTTATACCTGCCTGAATGTCATACGAATGCGGATTACCATTTTTGTCAACGACAACCAGTTTGCCGTTCTCAATTTTTGCATCCTTCACGTAAGTTAAGTTGTCGACTGTAGTACCTAAAGTCGTCAAATCGCCTTGTAGCTTTTTAACGTCTCCAGCCAAGCCGTCAACTTGTCCCTGCAAGTCCTTGATGTCGTCATCATAGTCCTTACAAGACGTGAACGTTCCTGCAGTGCCCACCATTAAGGCGCTGAACAGGATCACACTTAGAAACTTTTTGTTCATAATTGAAAACTTTAAATTTATAAATTTAAAAAAATAAAAAGTGAATAATCTCTCATTTCGAATCCCTTCCACATAGCTGTCTGTCATGTGATTTTTTCCGTTACTTCGCAGGTAATGAAATCTTGTTAATTTCGTTAATAATCAGGGAATAAGGAGAAAATAGACCGGTTTTGTTTGGAATAGTAAAAAACAGTCCGTTGGG
>ENA-UOJC01003832-UOJC01003832.1-human-gut-metagenome-genome-assembly--contig:-C104-NODE-3832-length-13536-cov-9.567836_pt1 | contig 13536 bp, 10 predicted proteins | sample MGYA00242339_ERZ723886 | MGnify/ENA metagenome assembly ERZ723886 | reverse complement strand
CACACCGGTCTCGCAATCCGCATCCCCTATGCACCGCAAGTGGAATGCACATTATGCCGGAAGAGAACGGATTCCCACGCCGCTCCGCTCCTCGGAATGACAAGCAGAGTTTAAGATTGTGCGTCAGTTTGTCATACGGCGCAAAGTTTACGAGAATTCTCTCCCTCAGTCGCTCCGCGACAGCTCCCTCATCAGTGGGAGCCACAGTACCGCACATAGTCCTCCCCACGATACCGCTCCCCCCTCAAAATTTTTCGGAAAAATAAAGGGAAATATTTTTTTGCGTCGTATAAGAGAATCAGACGGGTTACTTACCCCAAAACGACACAAAGGTGGTGCTGCAATGTCCTGTCCCAGAGAAGAACGAGAACGCGCCGAGCATTACATAATCGGCCCATATGGCCTTCTGTCCGAAAATTCGCGCGGACGCCTTACGCCCGAAGACGAATGCTGCATCCGCACCTGCTTTCAGCGGGATATCGACCGTATCACCCACTCCAAATCTTTCCGCCGCCTCAAGCACAAGACGCAGGTCTTTCTCCAGCCGGAGGGCGACCACTACCGCACGCGCCTGACCCACACGCTGGAGGTCAGCCGCCTTGCGCGCACCGTCGCGCGGGCGCTCGCGCTGAACGAAGATCTGGCCGAGGCGATAGCGCTGGGGCACGATCTGGGGCACACCCCCTTCGGCCACGCCGGAGAGCGCGCGCTGGCGAAGATATACCCCGGCGGCTTCAAGCACTACGAGCAGAGCCTGCGCGTTGTGGACATTCTTGAGCGCGACGGCCGCGGCCTGAACCTCTGCTACGAGACACGCATGGGCATCCTGCACCACACTCACGGCGCGCCGGACGACACGCCGGAGGCCGTCGCCGTGCGCCTGTGCGACCGCATCGCCTACGTCAACCACGACCTTGACGACTCGATCCGCGCCGGAATACTCACCGACGCCGACGTGCCGGAGCTTATCCGCAAGAACTGCGGCGAGCGCAACAGCGAGCGCATCAACTCCATCCTGACCGATCTCATCGAAAACAGCGCGGGTGGCGTGCTGAAAATGTCGGACAGGATGCAGAAAACCTTTGACTTTTTCCACGCCTTCATGTATTCTGACGTCTACACGAATCCGCGCGCCAAGAGCGAGGAGAGCAAGGTCGAGGGCATCCTCAGCCGCCTCTACGACTACTACACCGCGCACCCCGACGCGCTGCCGGAGGATTTCCGCGGCATCATCGAGCATGAGGGCACGGAGCGCGCCGCGACGGACTACATATCCGGCATGACCGACGGCTACGCCATGGAGAAATACGGCGAGCTGTTCATCCCCTTCGCGTGGACGGTCAAATAACAACGCATACTACATATCGGAGGTGAGCGTATGGCCTTTTCCGAAAGCTTTCTCACCGAGCTTGTGGAGCGCAACGACATAGTGGACGTCGTGTCCGGCTATGTGCGGCTGAGCAAGAAGAGCGGGTCGAACATGTTCGGCCTCTGCCCGTTCCACAGCGAGAAAACGCCTTCGTTCTCCGTCTCCCCGGACAAGCAGATATACCATTGCTTCGGCTGCGGCAAGGGCGGCGGAGTCATAAATTTCATAATGGAGATAGAAAACCTCGGCTTCCGCGACGCGGTGGAGTTTCTCGCCCGCCGCGCGGGTATGCAGATGCCTGAGGAGGAAAACGACAAGGAGAGCCAGAAGCGCGCGCGCATGCTGGCGCTGAACAAGGACGCGGCGCACTTTTTCTACGAGCAGCTCTATTCCCCTGCCGGCAGGCCGGGACTTGAGTACATGCAGGGGCGGCGCATCGGCCGCGCGGCGGCGACGAATTTCGGTCTCGGCTTCGCGCCCGACACTTGGGACAGCCTGCGAAACGCGATGAAAGCCAAGGGCTACACGGATTTTGAGCTGTTCGACGCGGGGCTTGTCCGCAAGGGCAAAAGCGGCGGATTTTACGACACCTTCCGCAGCCGCCTGATGTTCCCGGTCATCGACGTGCGCGGCAACGTCATCGGCTTCTCCGGGCGCATAATCGGCGACGGCGAGCCGAAATATATGAACAGCCCCGAAACGCTTGTATTCAACAAAAGCCGTAACCTTTTCGCGCTTAATCTGGCTAAAAAATCAAAAAGCGGATATATAATCTTATCTGAGGGCAATATAGACGTAGTTTCGCTGCATCAGGCGGGCTTCGACTCGGCAGTCGCCTCGCTCGGCACATCGCTTACGCCGGAGCAGGCGCGGCTGATCTCGCGCTACAAAAGCGAGGTCATCATCGCCTACGATAACGACGGCGCGGGCATCAAGGCCGCGCAGCGCGCCATCGGCATCCTCGAAAAGCTTGACCTCAAGGTCAAGGTGCTGCGCATGAGCGGCGCGAAGGATCCGGACGAATTCATAAAGCTCAAGGGCGCGTACGCGTTCCGCAACCTGCTTGAAGGCTCCGAGGATCAGGTGGACTACCGGCTGCACGCGGTCACGGCGAAATACGACCTGAGCGCCGACGAGCAGAAGGTTGAATTTCTGAAGGAAGCGACGGAGCTTGTCGCGCGGCTGCCCGGCGCGGTCGAGCGGCAGGTGTACGCGATGCGCGTCGCCTCGCTCTCCGGCGTGGCGGCGGACGCCGTGACGGCTGAGGTTGAGCGGCGGCGGAAGCGGCTTCTGAGCGGCGCGCGGCGCGCGAACGCCCACGAGCAGAGCCGCCCGGAGCGGCAGACTCAGCCTGTCGAGAAGGAATTCCGATACGAAAACCCCGGCTCTGCTGTTGCTGAGGAGGGCGTGATACGTCTGCTGTACCTCGAACCGGAGCTTGCAAACATGCCGGAGCTGCCCCCGCCGGAGCGCTTCTCCGCACCGGTACTCGGCAGAATATACTCCGCGATACTCGACCGGCTGAGGCGCGGCGACTCCGTCTCCGCCGCCACACTGGGCGACTCGCTGTCGGGCGACGAGGTGTCGCTGCTGGTCAGCATACTCCAGAAGCCTGAGCTCCTCTCGCAAGGAGAGCGCACCATGCGCGACTACATAAACAAGATAAACAATGAAGCCGAGCTTGCCGCGGGCAGCAGCGATCTGCGCGCGCTGGCAAATAAGCTCAGAGAAAAAAAAGGATATGAGGGATAAGAACATGGCAGAAGAACGCACTTACACTGAAAAAGAGCTTGAAGAAATGGCAAATCAGCTGCTCTCCGACACAGAACCGGCTCCCGAAGTAAGGCCGAAGAAGAAGGCCGCCGCGAAGAGTAAAAAGGAGCCTGCGCCCGAACAGCCCGTAAAGACTCCCGAGGAGCGCCTGAACGAGCTGGTCGAGAAGGGCAAGAAGAACGGCAAGCTCACCGCGAAGGAGCTTGAATGTCTCGAAGACATGAACCTCGACTCCGAGGTCATCGACAAGTTCTACGACACGCTCGAAGCGAACAACATCGACGTCGACATCTCCGCCGTTGACGCGCTTCCCCCGCTCGACGATCTGCCCGACATTGAGAGTCTCGACGAGATTGAAGAAGTCACCGAGGAGGAGATAAACGATACTGATTCCCTCATGGACAGCTTCTCCACCGACGACCCCGTGAGAATGTACCTCAAGGAGATCGGCAAAGTTCCCCTGCTCACGCCGGACGAAGAGGTCGCGCTGGCAAAGCGCATGAGCGAGGGCGACGAGGAGGCCAAGCACCGCATGACCGAGGCCAACCTCCGTCTCGTCGTCTCCATCGCCAAGCGCTACGTCGGGCGCGGTATGCTGTTCCTCGACCTGATCCAGGAGGGCAACCTCGGCCTTATCAAGGCTGTCGAGAAATTTGACCACACCAAGGGCTATAAGTTCTCCACCTACGCCACATGGTGGATACGTCAGGCCATCACCCGCGCCATCGCCGATCAGGCGCGTACCATCCGCATCCCCGTCCACATGGTCGAGACCATCAACAAGACCATCCGCGTCTCCCGCCAGCTGCTTCAGGAGCTGGGACACGACCCCAGCGCCGAGGAGATAGCCGCGGAGATGAACATGCCCGTCGAGAAGGTGCGCGACATTCTCAAGATCGCGCAGGAGCCTGTCTCCCTCGAAACGCCTATCGGCGAGGAGGAGGACTCCCACCTCGGCGACTTCATCCCCGACGAGGACGCGTCCGAGCCGAGCGAGGCCGCGAGCTTCTCCCTGCTGCGCGAGCAGCTTGAAGAGGTGCTGGACACGCTGGCGCCCCGCGAGAAAAAGGTGCTGGAGCTGCGCTTCGGCATCGTAGACGGCCGCACCCGTACGCTTGAGGAGGTCGGCAAGGAGTTCAACGTCACGCGTGAGCGTATCCGCCAGATCGAAGCCAAGGCGCTGCGCAAGCTGCGTCACCCCAGCCGTTCCAAGAAACTCAGAGATTTCCTGAATTGAGCCATGAAATACGATTTTACAACGATACTTGACCGCGCGGGGCACGATTCTCTGGCCGCCGACGCCGTCCCATTCGACGTGCAGCCCGATCCCGACGTCCGGAAGATACCGATGTGGGTCGCAGACATGAGCTTCCCTGCCGCGCCGCCGATAATCGAAGCGATAGAGAAGCGGCTGGAGATGCCGAACTTCGGCTATTTCTCCCTGCCGGACAGCTATTTTGACAGCATCATCTCGTGGCAGCAGCGCCGCAACGGCGTCACGAAGCTCTCGCGCGAGCATATCGGCTATGAGAACGGCGTCCTCGGCGGCGTAAGCTCCGCCGTGCAGGCGCTTACCGCGCCGGGCGAGAAGATCCTCGTCCACTCCCCTACCTACGTGGGCTTCACGCGCACGATGGCCGACAACGGGCGCGTGCTCGTTCACAGCCCGCTCGTGCGCGACGAGAACGGCGTCTGGCGCATGGACTACGTCGACATGGACGCCAAGCTTAAGCGGCACCACATCCATCTCGCCATTCTCTGCTCGCCGCACAATCCCTGCGGCCGCGTGTGGGAGCGCTGGGAACTTGAGCGCGCGATGGAGGTCTACGCCGCGAACGACTGCCTCGTGATATCCGACGAGATATGGTCGGACATCATCATGCCGGGGCACAAGCACATTCCGACGCAGTCCGTCTCCGCGGACGCGCGCGAGCGCACAGTGGCGTTCTACGCGCCGAGCAAGACCTTCTCCCTCGCGGGGCTTATCGGCAGCTACCATATTATTTATAATACATACCTGCGCGACCGCGTCGTGCGGCAGAGCGAGGTCAGCCATTATAACGACTGCAACGTGCTCTCGCTGCACGCGCTGCTCGGCGCGTACAGCCCCGCGGGCGAAGAATGGGCGGACGAGATGTGCCGCGTCATCGACGCGAACCACGAATACGCCTGCAATTTCATCCGCGATAACTTCAAAGGCGTCCGCGTGATGCGTCCGGAGGGGACGTACATGCTCTATCTCGACTGCGCCGATTGGTGCCGCAAGCACGGCGTCACGATACGCGAGCTTCAGGAGCGCGGCGTCCGCGCCGGTGTCATCTGGCAGGACGGCGAAGCCTTCATGCTCAAGGACACTATCCGCATGAACCTCGCCCTCCCGCACTCACTGCTCGAAGAGGCAATGCAAAGGCTCAAAGAAAAGGCTTTTGTGTAAAAAACATTGATCAGCAGATGTGCTCCTCTGCTCGACAGCGTTATCGCGGAGCTGCTGGCGCTCAGCGGCAGGGAATAAAAAATCACACCTATGGTATCCGGCAGGACGCCATAGGTGTGATTTACTTATTTTCACTTTTTCTTTTTATTGAACAGGCCGGTTTTCAGCGTGTCGGCCTCGCCGGTCGTCGCGGCGAACTGACGCAGCAGCTCTTTCTGCGCGCTCGTCAGATTCTTCGGCACCGCTATGCGGATCGTGACGAACTGGTCGCCGCGCCCGCTGCCGCGCAGGTACGGAATACCCTTGCCGCGCATACGGAACACCGCGTCCGGCTGCGTCCCCTCGGGGATGGTAAGCTTGACCTTGCCGTCCAGCGTCGGCACCTCTACCTCAGCGCCGAGCGCCGCCTGCGCGTAGCTTATCTCCTGCTCCAGCAGAACGGAGCTGCCGTCGCGCTCGAATCTCGCGTGCGGGCGGACGATTATGGTGACGAGCATGTCGCCCTGCGGGCCGCCGTTCGCACCGGAATTGCCCTGTCCGCGCAGGGATATGGTCTGCCCGTCGTCGATACCGGCGGGGACGCTGACGCTTATCTTATGTTGCTTACGGATATTGCCCATGCCGCGGCAGGTGGGGCAGGGCTGATGGATTATCTTGCCCGTGCCTCTGCACTTCGAGCACGGTGCGGTCGACTGCGCCATACCGAAGGGGGTGCGCTGCGTCGTGCGGACGCTGCCGGTGCCCTTGCAGTCGGGGCAGACCTCAGGCGTCGTCCCCGGCGCGCAGCCGTTGCCCTTGCAGTCCGGGCACTGCTCGACGCGGCCGACGGTGACTTCCTTCTTGCAGCCGAAGGCGGCCTCCTCGAAGCTGACGTTGAGCTGAACGCGTATGTTGTCGCCCTTGCGCGGCGCGTTCGGGTTGCGGCTCGCGCCGCCGCCGAAGCCGAATATGTCTCCGAATATATCGCCAAGGTCGCCGAAATCGCTGAAGCCGCCAAAGCCGCCGAAGCCTGCGCCGCCGCCAAAGCCCGCGCTGGGATCAAAGGCCGCATGGCCGTACTGGTCATACTTCGCGCGCTTATCGTCGTCCGACAGCACCTCGTACGCCTCGTTGATCTCCTTGAACCGCTCCTCACAGGCTTTATCGCCCGGATGGAGGTCGGGGTGGTTCTCCTTGGCAAGTTTGCGGTATGCTTTTTTTATCTCATCTGCCGTGGCGCCCTTTTGCAGGCCGAGCACCTCGTAGTAATCTCGTTTTTCTGCCATATCTTGGACTCCTAATTACGCACCATTGAGGCGGGGATAGTTCCTCGCCTCAATGGGTTATTTCGCCGGGGGAAGATTACTTCTTGTCGTCGTCAACTACGGTGTAGTCCGCGTCGTAGTAATCCTGACCGTTGCCGCTGGTGCCGCCCTGTGCGCCGCCTGCTGCCTGATTCGGGTCGAAGCCTGCGCCCTGTGCGCCGCCGGCCGCCTGATACATCTTCTCGCTGACCTTGTAGAAGGCCTGAGTCAGCTCCTCGGTCGCGGCCTTGATGGCTGCGGTGTCGGTGCCGGTCAGTGCGGTCTTGAGCGCGGTGAGCTTGCTCTCGACTTCGCTCTTGTCGGCAGCGTCAAGCTTGTCGCCCATCTCGTTGAGGGTCTTTTCGGTCTGGTAGACCATCTGGTCGCCCTGGTTGCGGACGTCGATCTCTTCCTTGCGCTTTGCGTCCTCGGCAGCGTACATCTCGGCCTCCTTGACGGCCTTGTCGATGTCTTCCTTGGACATGTTGGTGGAGGAGGTGATGGTGATGTGCTGCTCCTTGCCGGTGCCGAGATCCTTTGCGGAGACGTTCACGATGCCGTTCGCGTCGATATCAAAGGTGACTTCGATCTGAGGAACGCCGCGGCGCGCCGGAGCGATGCCGTCCAGATGGAAGCGGCCGAGGCTCTTATTGTAAGCCGCCATCTCGCGCTCGCCCTGAAGGACGTTGACCTCAACGGAGGTCTGGTTGTCAGCGGCGGTGGAGAAGATCTGGCTCTTCTTGGTGGGGATGGTGGTGTTGCGCTCGATGAGCTTGGTGCACACGCCGCCGAGAGTCTCGATGCCGAGGGACAGCGGAGTGACGTCCAGCAGGAGGATGCCCTCGACGTCGCCGCCGAGAACGCCGCCCTGAATGGCCGCGCCGATAGCGACGCACTCATCGGGGTTGATGCCCTTGAAGCCTTCCTTGCCGATCAGGGTCTTGACCATCTCCTGAACTGCGGGGATACGGCTGGAGCCACCGACCAGCAGAACCTTGGAGATATCGCTGGGCTTCAGGCCGGAGTCGGACAGAGCCTGCTTCACGGGGCCGACGGTCTTTTCGACGAGGTGATGAGTCAGCTCGTTGAACTTTGCACGGGTCAGGGTAACATCGAGGTGCTTCGGGCCGGTAGCGTCGGCGGTGATGTACGGGAGGTTGATGTTGGAGGTGGTCACGCCGGACAGCTCGACCTTCGCCTTCTCGGCAGCCTCACGCAGACGCTGCATTGCGACCTTATCGGTGCTCAGGTCGATGCCTTCGGTCTTCTTGAACTCGTCAACGAGGTACTTGGTGATGCATGCGTCGAAGTCGTCGCCGCCCAGACGGTTGTTGCCCGCGGTGGCCAGAACTTCGATGACGCCGTCGCCGATCTCCAGCACGGACACGTCGAAAGTGCCGCCGCCGAGGTCGTAGACCATGATCTTCTGATCGGCCTTTTCCTTATCCAGACCGTAGGCCAGAGCAGCCGCGGTCGGCTCGTTGATTATACGCTTGACGTCGAGACCGGCGATGCGGCCTGCGTCCTTGGTCGCCTGACGCTGTGCGTCAGTGAAGTATGCGGGGACGGTGATGACGGCATCGGTCACGGTCTGGCCGAGGTAAGCCTCAGCGTCGGACTTCAGCTTCTGCAGAACCATTGCGGAAATCTCCTGCGGGGTGTATGCCTTGTTGTCTATATTCACCTTGTAATCGGAGCCCATCTCGCGCTTGATGGAGGAGATGGTGCGATCGGGGTTGGTGATGGCCTGACGCTTTGCTACCTGGCCGACCATACGCTCGCCGGTCTTTGCGAATGCAACGACGGACGGGGTTGTACGTGCGCCTTCAGCGTTGGGGATGACTACTGCCTCGCCGCCTTCCATAACGGCAACACAGCTGTTAGTAGTACCGAGGTCTATGCCAATGATTTTACTCATAATTGATTTCCTCCATTATATAAGAATTAATTTTATACTGAGATTAAATATATAACTTAACAGCTCGCGCTGCTGAGTCCTGATTCAACGTGAAGGCTAATTCGCAACCTTCACCATGGCGAAGCGGATGACCTTTTCGCCGTATTTGAAGCCTTCCTGAAAGACCTCAACGATCTCGTTCTCGCCCTTTTCCTCGTCGTCCACATGCATCACTGCGTTGTGGAGGCTGGGGTCGAACTTCTGGCCGAGGCTCTCGATGCGGCTCACGCCGAGCTTTTCGAGTGTAGCGTTAAACTGATTCATTATCATCTCAACGCCCTTGCGGTAAGCCTCGTCCTCCGTGCTCTGCGCCAGTGCGCGAACCAGATTGTCATACACGGGAAGGAACTTCGAGACTGTGTCGGACTTGATGTCGCCGTACAGCCCTTCTTTTTCCTTCTGGCTGCGCTTGCGGTAGTTGTCATACTCGGCCATCAGGCGGAGATACTTGTCGTTCGCGGTCTTGAGCTCATCGGCCTGAGAGGGTTTCTTTTCTTCCTTCTTGTCGGCCTTTTTCTCGTCCTTTTTGGACTTCTTATCCTTCTCCTCGTCCTTCGTCTCCTCCGGAACTTCGGCGGACTTGGTCTCTTCCTTGACCTCTTCTTTTACTTCCTGCTCCTGCTGGGGAGCGGTCTTCTTTTCGTCCTTATTATCTGCCATTCGGATCATCTCCCTTAATTATCAGCTTGTTATGCAGCCCCTCCGGCGGGGCTTCTCCTCCGCCAAGCCGCTTGGACAGACCCGCGGCGAGGAAGCTGAGCTTCGCGGCCACTGCGGAATAGTCCATCCTTGTCGGCCCGACGACGCCGATAAGTCCTCGCGTGTTGTCGCCCGCGTCGTAGCTTGCGATGACCACGCTTGAATCTTTCAGCTCTTCGGCCACATTTTCCGGCCCGATGAGGACTCGCACCTCGTCGGTTCCGCCCATACTCTCACTGGGGGGGAGGATGTATCCGCCGCCGGACAGATAGCTCATCAGGCGATGCGCCTTGTCCGGGTCGCGGAACTCCGGCTGGCTCAGCAGCCGGTTCTCGCCGGAGATGTATGCAGAGGGGGTGTTGGCCTCGGTCAGGACTTCTATCGCAAAGGCGGCGATCACGCTTGCAAGCCCCATCGTATCGTCCGCAGCGCGCTCGGTCGAGCTTATCAGCAGCGGGGTTATCTGGTCGGCGGTGATGCCGGTGAAGCTGGCATTGAAGAGCGTCGCCAGCTTCTGCACCATGCTCTGATCAACGGAGATGGGCAGATGCACCAGACGGTTTTTGACGCTGTTGCTGCTGAGCATCACAACGATTATGAAGGTGTTCGCGTCAACATATATCAGATCGAACCTGCGGATCGTCACCGCGGTCTGGCTTGTCAGCGCCAGCGCGGGGAGGTCGGTGAGCTGGGAAACGAGCTTGCTCACGTCGCTGATCGTGTCGTCAAGCTGCTGCATCTTCTGGTTCATACGGCGGTTCATCTCCTCCGTCTCCTCCAGAGAGAGCTTCTGCTTTTCCATCAGCTCGTTGACGTACATCCGGTAGCCCAGCGGGGTGGGCACACGGCCGGCAGAGGTGTGCGGCTGTTCGAGATAGCCCAGCGCCACAAGCTCCGCAAGCTCGTTGCGTATCGTCGCCGACGAGCAGCCAAGCCCTGCGTGCTGCGCGATGGCCTTGCTGCCGACAGGCTCCGCAGTCTTGATATATTCGTCGACCACAGCGGCAAGTATTTTCTTTTTCCTATCGCTTATGACCATTTCAATATTCACCGTTTAGCACTCGCTTTTCCGGACTGTTGGCACTCTTACCTTTCGAGTGCTAATATACCACCCGCGCACGATTCTGTCAATAGCTTTTGCGCCGATGTTTTATAAAATTCACATTTTGTACAATATTATATATAAATTTTTCTCCCGACCCTATGAGCAGATAAAATAACACCGCATTCCGGACGGAATGCGGTGTAAGAGATGTTTTGTTTGCTTTTCGCAGAGTAAATTATGCCTTGCGAACCTTGTCGATGTGGCGGGTCAGGTCGAGCATCTTGTTGGAGAAGCCCCACTCGTTGTCGTACCAAGCCATGAGCTTGACAAAGTTGTCGTTCAGGGCGAGGCCGGCCTTTGCGTCGAAGATGGAGGTGTGAGCATCGGTCTTGAAGTCGGAGGAAACAACTTCCTCGTCAACGTACTCCAGAACGCCCTTCATGGAGCCTTCGGAAGCAGCCTTCATTGCCGCGCAGATTTCATCGTAGGAAGCGGCCTTCTCGAGGCGGACAGTCAAGTCAACGATGGAGACGTCGCCGGAGGGGATACGCATGGAGGTGCCGGTCAGCTTGCCCTTCAGCTCGGGGATGACCTTGCCGACTGCCTTTGCAGCGCCGGTGGAGGTGGGGATGATGTTGTTGTAGATGGAGCGGCCGAGTCTCCAGTTCTTCTTGGAGAAGCCGTCAACGACGGACTGGGTGGCGGTGGAGGCGTGAACGGTGGTCATCAGGCCTTCGACGATGCCGAAGTTGTCGTTGAGAACCTTTGCCATGGGAGCCAGGCAGTTGGTGGTGCAGGAAGCGTTGGAAACGAACTGCATGTCAGGGGTGTACTTCTCAAGGTTGACGCCGCAGACGAACATCGGGGTGTCATCCTTTGCAGGGCCGGACATAACGACGACCTTTGCGCCGGCGTCGATATGGGGCTGTGCGGCTTCCTTGGTGAGGAAGCGGCCGGTGCACTCCAGAACGTACTCTACGCCAAGCTCGCCCCAAGGAATGAGAGCGGGATCACGGTACTTGTTATCGGAAAGGACTTTGACCTTCTTGCCGTCAACGACGAGAACGCTCTCTTCGTCGCAGGCCTCGACGGTACCGTCGAAACGGCCGTGGACGGTGTCGTACTTCACGGAATAGGCCAGCTGGCTTGCGGGATGACCGGGAGCGTTGATTGCAACGACCTCGATGTCGTCAGACTTGATAGCTGCTCTGAAAGCCAGAGAGCCGATGCGGCCGAAACCATTGATGCCAACTTTGATCATATTAGTATCCTCCATAATAAATAATAAACGAAAGTCTCATTTCAGCACGAGGATAAGCTCCCCTGCTGACCGTCTAAATTGTAACATAAAATATCAACAAAAATCAATATTTCCGCCTATCTATTTTTGCCAAAAAAGTGCTGAAAATTTAGCCTTTTTTCGCCTTTTTTCAAGCTTGATATTGTATATTTTGTCGAGATTTGTTAGAATGGAGCAAACGAGCCGGACGCGTACCGGCAATTATTCGGAAATAAAACGCCGCATGACGGCAGAACGGAGCTTGCAGCATATGGATCAGATCGCAGAACAGTTCCTCGCGCTAACCAATGAAGCCGCGCTATACGTAAGGCGCGCAAAAATCGTATCGGCCAGCACGGAAGCCAAGCGCATTTTCGGCAGCGCCTGCGTCGGGCAGAATCTCCGCTCCGTCATCGGCAGCGAAGCCTCCGGCTCGCAGGCGGCGAGCTACATCTCGGAGGTGAGCATCGGCGGCGCGCGGTACGCCATTCGGGTCGCCCCGATGGGCGAAGGGCAGATAGTATTCATCACGCCGACAAGCACCCGCAAGCCCGTGCTGAACGACGCGTTCCTCGGCGCCGCGCGCAGCACGCTGATGAGCATAAACCTCGCGTGCAGCATCGGCCGCAGCCGCGCCGAGCAGCTCGGAGACGACGATCTGCTGAAATGTTTCATCAGCGCCACGCGTTCGTACTACGTCTTTTCCCACATGTTCGGGAATATTTCGACGCTGCACAGCCTCGCATACGGCAGCTGCCCGTTCCAGCCCGTCGCGCTTGACATCTCCGGTCTGTGCGCGAACATTGCGGACGAGACGCGCGAGCTGTTCGGCGAGATCGATTTCAGCCTGAATCTGCCCGAACATATTGAGATCTCCGCCGACCGCGAGCTTTTGCAGCAGGCCGTGACCAACGTGATCTCAAACTGCATCGAGCATGCCTCGGGGCTAACGCGGATAAGCATAAGCCTTCTCGACCGGAACGACAGCGTCATCCTCTCCATCGCCGACGACGGCTGCGGTATGCCGCAGGCCGCGATGAACGCCCTGTTCAGGGATGTGGAGCGCAGTCCGGAGCTGATAAATCTCAGCCACGGCGCCGGTCTTGGGTTGGAGCTTGTGCGCGCCGTCGCGGAGAAACACAATGGCAGCCTGCATATCGAGAGCCGCGAGAACGTTGGCACGACCATACGACTCTCGCTCTCGAAGGGCATTCCGGTCAGCCGCGTTATGCGCTGCGAGCCGGAGGCCTACAAGCTTGGCCCCGCCGCGCTGTATACCGCGTTCGCGAACTGTCTGCCGGAGGATTCCTTCGCAGGGAAATATATGGACTGAAACAGGAAAACATAAAACGAAGCGCCGGAATTAGACGGGTGTTCGTAAAACAGGTTTAGACCGAAATTACGAAATGAGCATCTGTCAGGCGGGATTGGCAACGGAATAACGGGTATCTGGTGAGAGCCGGATACCCGTTATTTTTTGCCGCCGCTAAAAGCAATAGATTTATTCACAGCTTTCAGGTATAATTGCCTTAAATCAATCCTATCCCATCCATTCCGAGATTTTTTCAAAAAATCTCAAAAAAGTTTGGAAGCATTGGAACAATTCAGCCGTTCTCATGCCCTCTATAATAGAGGGCTGAATATGGACGGCTTGACCGAACAGGAGATTGCAGACAAGGTTGGCTACAAGACCGCCA
>ENA-UOJC01003825-UOJC01003825.1-human-gut-metagenome-genome-assembly--contig:-C104-NODE-3825-length-13566-cov-15.112353_pt1 | contig 13566 bp, 14 predicted proteins | sample MGYA00242339_ERZ723886 | MGnify/ENA metagenome assembly ERZ723886 | reverse complement strand
TCCTCTTTTATTGTTTCTGGAAAAATTCTCCTACCGAGTAAAATTTTACACTAAGCCGCCGGGGCGTTATGTACCTGCTTTCCCCGTAAACAAAAACAGCCTTTGCGGAGAATCATCTCCTCCGCAAAGGCTGTTTCCTGTGTCCTATTATCTGGCTGCTACGCTGATGGAATTGCCATGAGTCTGATTGGCAGGGTCCATCACTTCCTCCAGATTATCCGGAGTAGCCTCCAGATCCGTATCTTCTTTGACAGTAACAATAAATTCCTGTCCCGGATTGTAGTAGTAATTCTTCCCTTTCATGAACAAGCCGCCTACCACAGTCACCGCCGCCGCCACAGCGACTGCTCCGGCATCCTGTTTTCCATGGGCATTCACATATCCATTCACCGGCACCTTGACACCGTTAATAGTTGCCACATAAGGCACATTGAATTCCAGCTTGCCGCCGCGGCCAAACATTCCGTTCCCATGAGCCTTGACTATGATGCCTTTGACCTCTTCTCCCTGCGGAATGACAACCACATCATTAATAATGGTATCCTCCATGGTCTTCAGCTTGAATGTGTTTCCGGTTTTCGACTTCTTGGAGCTGATAGGATCTACCAGTTCAAGCCTTATCTGGGTATCCTTGGGAATATATAAATCCCCTTCCTGCACCGTAGAAGTTTCTTCTGCCGCTTCCGGATGAAGAGCTGCATTGGCCCTTTCCTTGAAATCAGGCTGTCCTTCCTCCGTATCTGCCTCTTTTTTCTGATTTTCTGCCTCCACCGGTTCAGCAGAAGCCATAATCGCCGGTTCCAGTTCCGCAGGTGCATCTGCCATGCTGACCATACCGCCGGGTGTTGCCATCAGCAGACATAAACTTAATAAAAGCGCTTCTTTTTTCATCATGAATTTCCCCTTTACATGAAAAATATAGAATCAAACTTCAGGGAAGTGCCGATTCATTCATAAAGTCTGTTTTTATATGAAATTTCATGTAATACTTCATCATGAGACTTCCTGAATAGCCTGCTGCCCGCTTCGTCCCATTTCCTGAAATTTCAAGAATAAAGCAGGCAGCTCTGTAATCAGCCCTTTCCGCTCAGGTTTCCCCTCTGTCCTGTCCCCCTTTCTTAAAGTCTATTGTATGCGATATTCTATTATATATTATATTACTCCCCCTGCAGTTGGAAGCCTATACAAAATTTTTATTTCACCATATATAACAAGACTCTATAATAAAAGCCGCCGCCCACTGATGATCCGGCCTCTCCCTTCCCTATAGAAGCTATGGTATAATACATACAGGTTGATGGCTCTGCCATATGTATGTCCTGCAGCGTGCAGGAGAACGGAGGATACTATGAAGAAGTACATTTGCAAGATCTGCGGATGGATTTATGATGAAGCCCAGGGTGATCCGGATAACGGAATTGCGCCGGGCACCAAGTTCGAAGATCTTCCGGCTGATTACATCTGCCCCATGTGCGGCGCCGGAAAAGATGAATTTGAAGAATATGAAGGCTGATTGTTGAAAGGAAAAGACCCCGCTCCTGCGAGGTCTTTTTTCTTTCCTACCGGTTTTCCGCTGTTCTTTCCTTTTCCTCTTCCTTCACCCGGTCTGCATAGGTAAAAACCTTCTCTTTGATTTTAAGCTCCATGCTGCCCGGTCTGTAGGGTTTTCCGTAGTTCATACCAGTTACATCGGCATAGACCAAAGAAGCCTTTTTCCTTGTCAGCTCTTTTCCCTTCCGGTCATAATAAATCACGGGGCTGGCAATGAAGCAGTCCCTTTCGCCGAAATCGACCAGAAAAAGGGAATAGGCTGCCTCATCCCGGTCCACCTCGCCATGGCTGCTTTCTTCCACGGCTCTGGCGCCGGCTTTGGTAAATTCATTTTTCACCGTAGCCGTCACCCGCCGCTCGCCCTTACGGGTGATATCCTTCATGGTGTCCTGGTCGAAATAGATACTGCCGCCGGAGCTTTTCGCCACGCCTACCCACTGCAGGTTCTCCAGAGCTCCCATGGCATTTTTATAACGGTTCTTCTTTCCGGAAGAACGTTTCACCACGGCCGGCTTTGTTTTCACCGTGGTGGAATGGGAAACGCCGCTGGAAAGGATACGTCCCAGAATAGAAGCGCCATCAAAGGCCTTTGCCTCCGTTCCCGGAGGAAGGGCCAGAAACACCGCCAAAATCACTGCCATCCACTTTTTCTTCATCGGTCTCACCTCTACATCCTCTCTCCTCTTTCATTATACTCCCTCTGCTGATGGAGCGCCTGCACCAAAAGAAATGTGCCCTTTAAGGAAGGGACCGGTGGTAATCAAAAAAGGACTGTGAAAAAATGGGAATCCTTTCTTCACAGTCCCTTTTTATTACAGCCATATGATGATATGCTGCCTGCCGCTATGGGTGATAGATACTCATCTCTATGGAAACGCTGAGTCGAGAGATCTCCTGCCGCCACGGGGCCTCCTCACTTCGGTGTGAGATTTCTCCACTCCGCTCCGACCGTCGAAATGACGGGGTGCGGGGCAGAGTACTTGTCAATTCGCACCTTGTAAACTAACCCATTGTCTACCCATCTGACCGGAGCTCCATCATTTCTTCACAGTCCCTTTTCTTTCAGGAATTCATGATTCTTACAAATCCGCCGCCGAATTTGGTGTGTTTCAGCCAGTTCCCCAGATTGAACACATGGGCTGTCCCCTCATCCCAGAGGGTGCAGTAAATGCCGTCGTCCCTTTCTTCCATTTTCACCAGGGGCATCCAGTGCCAGTGGTAGGGAATAGGCTCACCGCCGCTGTGGAGATTCAGGAAACCGATGGGGCAGTCCGCTTCCAGTCCTTCCCTGATGAAGGCTGCCACCTTGGGAAGTTTGGGGGCCAGGAGACGGATGGAGGGAATGGGCAGGGCTTCCACCTTTCCCTTGAGTCCCCTTTCCTGCATGTAGGCGGTCAGACCCTCCTTCAGCCAGCGGGTCTTATAGAGGCCGTGCATGCGGGGCGTCGCATATTTCCAGATATCCAGCATAATGGCCAGGGCCTCTTTTCTGGTTTCCACTTTTCTGCCCTGCTGCCTCCGTTCGATATAGGCGGCCATCATGCTGCCGGCCGTAGGGCCGCAGCCTGCCAGTTTCTGCCTTTTCTCCGGATACCATTCCTGGTTGTACCCCAGCACATCTTTTCCATTTTCCTGAATAGTCACCCAGTCGGGATGACGGATTTCAACCATATTGTTTTCCTTTCTCAGGGAAGCGCCACGAAACAGCGCACTCTTTGATTCCTGCAGTCCATACAAGCCATAGGAAAGCAGCCCATGCATGTATCGGTGCTTCCTCAGGTAATGTTTACTTCTTTCAAAAGATTTCTAATCACATAGCCTGCCATCATCATGCCCGACACCGGCGGCACAAAGGAGGTGGAGCCCGGTGCATGGCCTTCGCCGATAGGCTTATGAGGCAGTTCCTTGGAGTATACCACGGTCAGATGCCGTACCCGGCGATCCTTCAGCTCTTTGCGCATTTTCCTTGCCAGATGGCACACAGAGGTCTTATTAATATCCGCAATCTGCAGCATTTCCGGGCGGAGCCGGTTGCCGGTACCCATGGAGGAAATTTCCGGTATTTTCAGCTTGTAGCAGATTTCTGCAATGGATACTTTAGCCGGCACATCATCAATGGCATCAATAATGAAATCGGCATGGAGATTTTTGATGAAATCCTCATCTCCCGGCCGGTAATACACAGCCAGCGCTCTGGCATCGCAGGCAGGATTCACCCGGTGTGCCCTTTCCACCATGATTTCCGCCTTGTTCCGGCCCAATGTGGTGCGGTCTGCCACCAGCTGGCGGTTCAGGTTGGAATCTTCCACCGCATCCTTATCAATAAAAATCAGATGGCCCACGCCGGCGCGAACCAGTGCTTCTGCCGCATAGGAACCGACGCCACCGATACCGAAAACGGCCACAGTCTTTGTAGAAAGAAAATCAACGCCCTTTTCACCGATAATGCGGGCGGTACGTACAAAAATAGGGTCCATCACATATCCTCCGGAATAATTTCAATCCAGTATCCGTCGGGGTCATTAATGAAATAAATGCCCATGGCCGGATTTTCAAAACAGATGCATCCCATGGCCTTATGCTTTTCGTGAGCTGCCTTCATGTCATCCACATCAAAGGCCAGATGGAATTCGTTATCCCCCAGATTGTAGGGTTCCTTCCGGTCCCGAAGCCAGGTCAGTTCCAGCCGGTGCTTCGTTGTGCCATCCCCCAGGTAAGCCAGAATAAAGGAGCCGTCCGGAGCCTTGTACTCACCTGTTACCTTGAGTCCCAGGGCTTCTTCATAAAAAGCGATACTCTTCTTCAAATCGAGCACGTTGAAATTGTTGTGGTTAAACGAAAATTTCATATTTCTCTCCTTTTCAAATATAGAAACTTCAATACATTACAGTATATCACATGACAGGACTAGTTCAAAGAGTTCTGTGCCCGTCAGGTATGAAAGGTTCGGCAGGTTTAGAGCTGGCAGCAGCACATTAAAATTATGATGCTCCCAAAAATAAAAAGCCCTCCCGGAGGAGAGCTTTTGACCGGCATTTTATTTTACTTCGATGGAGAAGTAATTCTTTTTGCCTTTTCTGATAATAATGAATTTGCCATTGGTATTGGGATGGGCAGATACAGAGGCTTCGATATCACGGATCTGTTCCCCATTCACCCGGATGGCGCCGTTCTTCACATCTTCCCTTGCCTGGCGCTTGGATTTTTCCACGCCGCCCTGCACCAGAGCTTCCACGATATTAATCGGTGCTTCATGGACTTCGCCGCCCTTGGTGTTGCGGAAAGCTCCTTCGATTTCATCGCCCGAGAGCTCCTGGATGTTGCCGGAGAAGAGAGCCTGGGTCACCTTTTCTGCCTGGGCCAGTCCTTCTTCGCCGTGAACGAAGCGGGTCACTTCTTCAGCCAGCTTCCGCTGAGCACTTCTGTGTTCCGGATGTTCTGCCACTTCTTTTTCCAGTGCGTCGATTTCCTCATGGGAAAGGAAGGTGAAATACTTCAGATACTTCACCACATCCCGGTCATCCTGGTTGAACCAGAACTGATAGAATTCATAGGGGGACGTCTTCTTCGGATCCAGCCATACCGCGCCGCCGGCGGTTTTACCGAACTTGGTGCCGTCTGCCTTCAGCATAAGGGGGATGGTGAGGCCGAAGGCATCATGCACATCTTCCGTCTTTCTGAGAAGTTCTACGCCGTTTGTAATGTTGCCCCACTGGTCAGCGCCGCCGATCTGGAGCTGCACATTATACTTGTCATAGAGCATTTTGAAATCAATGGACTGGAGAATCTGGTAGGAGAATTCGGTGAAGGAAATCCCTGTTTCCAGACGGGAAGCTACCACTTCCTTGGCCAGCATGGTATTGATATTGAACAGCTTGCCATAGTCACGAAGGAATTCCAGAAGGGAAATTTTGGAAAGCCAGTCATAATTGTTCACCATGGTGAAGCCATCTTCGCCGAAAAGTTTCTTCATCTGGGCTGTGAGGCATTCCGCATTATGCTGGATGGTCTCCTGGGACTGGAGCACCCTTTCTGTCTTCCGGCCCGAAGGATCGCCGATGGAACCGGTGCCGCCGCCGATCACAATGACCGGATGATGACCGGCCAGCTGGAAACGCTTCAGAATCATGAATGGAATCAGATGACCGATATGCATGCTGTCGCCGGTGGGATCAATGCCGCAGTAAAGGGAAATGGATTTTTCCCCTACCAGCTTGTACAGTCCTTCCTCATCGGTCTGCTGATTGACAGCGCCACGCCATTTCAGTTCATCAATAATATTCATCGAACTCCGCCTTTCTTCATTCAATATCTGTCTGATTAGATTCAATATGTAACAACTATAACACAATTCTTAATGGATAGATATGGAGAACATAGTTTCCTGTATCAGCATGGGATAACAGGAAAGTTTCCATCATGAAAATCTTCTCTCTTCCCGCCTTCCATGCCCCTTTCCGCCGGAGAGGAATCATCTTATAATAAAGAAAAATCAGGAGCTTTCCCAGCCTGCAGCAGAGCCGGTAAAGAAACAAGCCCGGCCCCTCCAGTGGAAGAACAAGCCCCGCCTTCTTTCCTTTCTTTCTGCATCAGCCTGCTCCATCCAAAAGATTCCTGTCAACAAAGGAGAAAAACTATGAATATTGTCATTGCCCCGCCCATCAAAGAAACCTATGAAAAAGATATCCGCACCCTCTTCCCCGATGCCGCCCTGTTCTGGCTGGAAGATCTGGATGACGAGAAACGGAAAAAGGCCCTGGAAAAAGCAGATGTGGTGCTTTCCAGAAATATTGTGGGCGATATCAGGAAAGAGGAAATCCCCCTTCTTGCCAAACCAGCCATGGTGCAGACCACCAGAACCGGCGTGGACCACCTGGATTTCAAAAAACTGCCGAAGGACATCCACCTGTACTGCAACTCCGGCGGCTGGGCCCGGGGTATTGCAGAGTCCGCCTGCGGCATGATCATCGCCCTGAACCGCTGCCTCCGGGAACAGCTCCAAGACCTGCAGCAGGGGAAATTCCATATCCTGGGCTACCACCAGAAACTTCTTTCCGAACAGACCGTGCTCATTGCAGGCTTCGGCGGCATCGGACAAGCCCTGGCGGAAGTGCTTTCCCCTTTCCACTGCCGCCTCACCGCCATTTCCCGCCACCTGCCCAAGTCCCCTCTTCTTGATAAGGCCTACACCATGGACCAGCTGGAAGAAGCGGTGAAGGAAGCGGACGTACTGGTACTGGCCCTGCCCTTCACCAAAGAAACGGAAGGCCTCATCAGCAGACACATCCTTTCCCTCATGAAAGAGGACAGCCTGCTGGTAGACGTGGCCCGGGCCCAGCTCATTGACAGAGCCGCCCTGCTGGACAAGGTAAAAAACAATCCCCGCTTCCATGTGGCCATGGACGTATGGTGGGAAGAAAACGAAGCCTACCCAAAGGACGGCGATCCCCTCCTCACCTATCCCAATGTGCTTGGCAGCGCCCACAATGCAGAAATGAGCAGCACCGCCCACCGGGAAGCCCTCATGAATGCCCTCCATAACATCCGCGCCTTTATGGATGGAAAGCCGGTGAAAGGAAAGGTGAACAGAGAAGAATATAGAAGATAGATTTGAGAATTGAGATTTGAGATTCTTCGGAATCTTTTCCTGAAAAAGCAGGTCCCTCCTTTCGGAGAGACCTGCTTTTTCAGCCATTTCCAGGGAAGTGATTTTAATCAGCGCTTCCCTAGTCCCAGCATTCCACGGGAATCCCGTTTTCCATGCAGTAGGTATAGGCGTTGCTGTCCCTTTCGCATTTCACAGTGACCGGCGTATTTTTGAATACATCTTTCCCTATTTCCCGAAGGTTTGAGGGAAGGGTGATGGTCCGAAGGTTCGGGCAGCCGGCGAAGGCTTCGTCTTCCAGCCAGAACAGGTTATTTCCCAGTTCCACATAGGTCAGGGCCCGGCAGTCCTTAAAGGCACCGGCCCACACTTCCCTCACCTTTTCGCCGTAGAAGGCGATGAGTTCGGAGGAGGCAAAGGCATATTCGCCGATGTATTCAATATCCCTGCCACCGTTTACGTAGAGAAGGGTGGCGTGATTGTAGGTGTCGGTGCAGATGTAATTGTTGAAGGTCATGGTCCAGGGATAGATGAGGATATGCCGTTTTCCGTCGGCCGATGTATATGCCGGACGGCGGGGATCTGCCATGATGGCACGGGCCATGGCCTCCCGGTCATAGTCTCCGTTCTTTTCCGCCTGGACTCTGATGAAATAAATTCTTTCGCCATTGTCCTCTTTTTCCCTTCCCCTGCTGTCCACCGGAATGCCCCGGATGCTGCTGGTAGAAGGAGCGGTGCGCTTGAAATCATCCATAAACCCGTCGTGGCTGTAGTATTTGGAATTGTTATAAATCTGCCAGTGATTTTCAGCCCAGTACTTCCGCTTCAGCTGCTCGTCTTTCACTTCCCTCATGAGAGGCGACTTCTCTCCCTTCAGGAAATAGGGAATATGGTTTTCCCGGCAGTAAACTTCCCAGGAACTTCCCGGCAGGCAGCACACCGTGATTTCATCACCTTCAAAGACTCCCTCCCCGATATGGCAGTCCTGCTGAAGGAGCTCCATGAAATGAAGGTCCCGGCAGTGGGCAAAGGCATGGTCTCCCACATAGGAAAGGCTTCGGGGCAGCTCTGCCTTGGCAAAGTAAAGCAGCCCTTCAAAGGCATGGGCCCCTATGGATTCAAGTCCCTCGTCTGCCTTTATCTGGTACACTGTAGATTTTTGGAAACAGGACTCCCCGATTTCTTTGATATTTCCTTTCAGGTGAAGATAGCAGATGGGCGCTTTGATGAAGGTGCCGCAGTCCAGCTTCCTATAGGGAGCTGCTCCTTCTCTATTTTCCGGAATGTGGATGACTTCAGGAAAGCGATCATTGTCTTCCTCCAGGAGCTTTGAAATATCCGGAAGGAGCCGCCTGTATTCCACCGGAAGGCCCGGGTGTTCTTTTGCGGAAATGATATCCCCTGCACCTTCCTTCGTAAGAATGGTGGTATGGCTGTCTAAAAGGTCTCTTTCCTTCATATATTCATAGGCCTTGCCGGAAAGAGGGATGTCCAGCCGCACGGGAGATTCCCGGTCCTCATCGTCTTCCACCATGGTATCCGGCGAAAGCTCCACCACCATGTTTCCCTCTGCCGCAGAAAGGGGATACACCGATACAGAGGAAGGGATGGACAGTACCTTCAAAGAAGGCAGCCTGTAAAAAGCATGCCTGCCGATGGTTCTAAGGCTCTTTGGCAGTCTGATTTCCTTAAGGTCCCTGCAGTAGCAGAAGGCGTAGTCGGAAAGGGCCGTCACCCCTTCCGGGAGCGTAATGGATTCATCGTCCCGGTGATAGAAATAGAAGGAGGGAATGGTGCCATCTTCTCCCATATTCCGGGATTGTCCCTTTTGAATGACGATTTCTTCTGTTTCCTTCTTTAATTCATCCATAAGGTCATAGGGAAATCTTGTTTCCACGCCTTCCATGGCCGCAGCAATATCTCCTGCCTTTGAAAGAAGTTCCCGGTCCATGATCTCGTCAAGCGCCGTCCCCCCTTCCTTTATCCGCTGCAAGAGGGAAGGCAGCGGAAGGCCCCTCTGTTTTTCATAGGATGAAAGCACTGCCATGGAAAGTTCATACTTCACCTTTTCCAATGCTCCCCCAAGGCCGAAGGCCTCGGCAATACGGTCAGCGGTACCCTTTTGATCCCTGCCAAAGGCATAGAAAAGCTTATAGGAAAGCATGCTGCAGGGATTATGGGCCAGGGCATAAGCAGCCCCATCCTTTCGGCGGCCCTTCTCCAGCTCTCCGTTTTGGATGGCAGAAAGAATCCTCTCCGGCACTCTCACGTCCTTCTTGTCCGGCGGCAGCAGGTTCAGCCGGTCCGCTGCATCCATCACCAGGCATCCCGCTGCCCTTTGATAGGCATTCATAAAAGACTTCATGAGGTCCTCTGATTGAAAAAGTTTCTCCAGCTCCTGCCTTTCCTGGCTATTTGTAAAGGCATTGCCTATAGCATTGAAGAGACTGTGGCCGGCGCCAATGACCAGATTGGCAATGCCGGCGGTAATCATGCCTTCAATGGCGCCGCCGATACCGAAGCCGCCGCCTATAATGCGGCCTCTATACTCCTTGCGGAATTCCCTATATTTTCTGGCCGCCTCGGCGCTGCCTGTAATCCGGCCCACCTTTTCCAGAAGGAATTCGATGAAGTCCTGCCAGGCATCCAGCGCAGAAGGGGTTCCTTCCTTCGTATCCCGGGTCATAAAGTTTTGAAATTCCAAACCGTAAATGCCGCGGCCCATGAGGAGGGACGATTCCTTTTTCAAGAGGCTTCCAAAGAGTTTCTTCACCGCCTTTTCATCGGAAACAAATTGAAGAAGCCCCTTCACATCACCTTCGCCCAGGTAAATACGCTTGAGTTCTGCCGGAGTTTTTGCTTCAGCCATCATAACCTTAAACAGACGGAAAAATCCCACCTGTCGCTCATCGTATTCAAAATGGCAGCCGTCCATGTCAAAAGCATAGACTCCCCTTTCTCCATCATGGAAAGGACGAAGCGATTCACTGTCGTCATGGGGAGAGCAGAAAATAGGATAGATTTTTTCTTCCTTCTTCTCATCTACCTTCTTCAAGAGATCATCCAAAGAAGGCCCCTCTTCCGATGAGCCCCTTCCTTCGGAAGAAATCACCGGCGTCCCGCAGTGGGGGCAGAATTTCGAACCATCAGGCAGCGGTTTTCCGCAGTTCATGCAAAACATGGAAATCCTCCTATTAAACTATTAAATCAAAGGTTTCTTGTATTTTATTGTACTACGCAAGGCAGGGTATGTCACATGATAGAAGAATCACTCTGCCCAGGGAAACTATATTTGCAATGCAGGCAGGTTCAAAGGATTCGGCAAGTTCCGAGAGTTCAGATGCAGAGGAGGCAGCAGCGTTCTGCCTGTGTTATTTTATAGGGCTCCATGTCCCCCCAATAGCACTTTGCCCCTCTATTATGCTGATTTCAATACCTTGCCACATCAGGATATTGGAAAGCTGCAATAAAATTTGTATTTTATAAATTTTATTAACCTTTAGGTTGAATTTCTATCCAAAATGTATATAATAAAGCATGAAAGGTTTATTCCCTTTCTTTCACAGGAGGAACACAATATGCTCACATCATTAGGAAAATTTCTAAGAAAACTACGTATCGACAATGGAGAAATACTAAAAAACATGTCAGACAAATTAGACGTATCTCCCTCTTTCCTTTCTGCCGTAGAAAATGGAAAGAAAAAAATGCCATCAAGCTGGAACAGCAAGATTTGTCTCTTTTATCATTTAACACCTGAGCAGGTAAATGAATTCACAAAAGCTATTGCTGAAACAGAGAATTCATTAACCTTATCTCTTGATTCTCTCACACCATTCCAAAAAGAAAACGCCATATCCTTTGCTCGTACCTTTGATGAACTGTCTGATGAGCAATGGAATGCCATTTCTCAAATTTTAAAGAAGGGAAGCATTAAAAATGTATAAAGCTGATCCTATTTCTCGATCTGAAATCCGCCAATATGCCCGAAAATTACGAAAATGCCTGGGATACGAAAATATCTTAAAGATTCCTATTGTTGAAATTATGGAAAACATACTGCCATTATTGATTCATGATTTTAATTATGAAGTCGTCAAGAAATCGGAAATGGGTAATAAGCATGGAGAAACAAATCCGGATCAGCATCTTATACGGATTCGTGAAGATGTATATGTGGGAGCCTGTAATGGTAACGGCCGTGATCGTTTTACCATCGCACACGAAATAGGTCACCTTTTATTTCATCAAAAAATGAATATCACATTATGCCGGGTGGAAGGCAATAATGAAGAAAGGCCAAAGGTGTATGAGGATCCTGAATGGCAGGCAGATGCTTTTGCAGGTGAGCTGTTGGCTCCTTCTTATTTAATTCAGGGAATGACTGCCGCTGAAATCAAGAAGCATGCTCAAATTTCTATGGCAGCTGCCCAAACACAGCTGCGCCATATTCAAAATAAACAATATATTCAGTTTCCAGAAAGAAGGTAATGCCTATGGTTTTATAAAGTATGGGATGCCAGCCTACCAATTGGCATTCTATTAATTTTCATTTTACTGCTTACTTATATATTTTACTTGATTATCAGTTCAGAGGATACAAAAGTTCTTTAGCAAACGTAGAATACACCTGTATCCAGAACCGATGGAAAGGACCTACATGAAATTAAAGGAAAAACTGCCACGAGCTTTGAGGCAAGTTCCCGATTCATTTCAGGCATTTTTAGTCAAAGATGCAGAATTCACAGAAATAGAAGAATATCCAATTCTCCCGTCTGATTTTGTTTCGCAAAAGCTTCCCAATAAAATTATGCCTTTTGATAAGGCTCTCAATTATCGAGGAGATTTATCAAATACTTTTATCTCTTTCTATTCACCAGATGCAAGTTTTAATCGCGTACGTCACCATCCTGCCAGATATCTCAACTTCTTCAGGCGTACTGCAGGAATTATCGGATTTGATTTCAGCATTCATTCTGATATGCCCATGGTCAAGCAAAAGAGTCAAATAAATGATAATCTTTCGCTTACCTATTTCTTTGGAAAATCCGGAATTCCTGTGATTCCTAATCTTCGATGTGGCGTTGATGAACTTCTTCCGGAATTCCTTACTGCTATTCCCTCTAACACATACGTGTCCATAGGAACACATGGTTTTATTAAGGAAATTTGGGAACAGTGCGAATGGTATTGTTTTTTGGAAAAAGTGATTCCTGTATTAAATCCAAAGGGAATCATCGTTTACGGTTCTTTACCAATCCCTTTGATTAATGCCTTCAAAAATCAGGTGCCTTTCTACTTCTATGAACCATGGATCAGCCAGCGCAGAAAGAAGGTTTCAAGACATGTCGTCTAAAGGTGCAAGTAATCGTTATCCTACTACCAGCCATGGAAATAACAGAAAGACAACCGGCCACATTAATTATGCATGGGCCAAAGCGTTTAACAGACGCACATTGGCAGATCACTTTAACCGACACGGCGCACAAATGAAATGTGATACAAAAGAGGCTTATGAAGCCAAAGCCGTTAAGTTTGCAAATACCATTGATAAAAAACACTGCATCAGCTTTGTGGCCTCCAATGGCACTACATATAAATTTAATAAGAAAAATGGGACAATTTGCATAATCCGAAAGAATGGTATCGTAATCACTTACTTCAGACCCAAAACAGGAATTTCTTATTATCGCAGTCAAATAAAGGAGAAAATGAAAAAATGAAGAAAAGTAAATTTAAAGAAATGGAATGCCCCGTTTGTCATCAATTCTACTTTTCGCCCCTAACCGATGATGATGTCCACTATGGTATGGCAATGCAGTGTACTCAATGCGGTTGGAAATATGACCTTGAGCAAGTCAAGGATCCTAATTTGGTTGATGTAGAAAACGGTATGTCTTTAGCCGAATATAAAAAGCGATATCACAAACTGAAGAAGAAAAATCCAGATTATAATTTTCTGGACGCCAGCTATGTCCCCAAACCGCATATTTGCCCAGTCTGTGAAAAGCATATGTTTCCTGAAGACAGCAGCTTTGAAATCTGCCCGGAATGCGGATGGGAAGATGATGGGCTGATGGAACATCACCCCAACGACTTCGCAGGCTGCGCCAATGATTTGTGTCTCAATGATTTCCGCAAACGATATGAAAGATTGATTACCGCCAACCATAGCTACCGCTATAAGAAAGACGGGATTCCTGAGTAAAAATCTATATGCATCATATATAAAAAAGAGCCGAAGCTACCAAACTTCGGCTCTTTTTCAAAGGATACAAAAACCCTTTAGCAAACTAATCTTAGTATATTCGTCAACATGCATATTGTCAAGGATTTTTCAAAAATTTGTAAGTGTCTATGAACCACAAGTGATATTGTCTCAAGTAACCACAAATGAAAATGTCCCAGTC